>Ga0209236_1000087_pt1 | contig 44382 bp, 41 predicted proteins | sample GraSoi013_1_40cm_FD_185819 | JGI IMG/M metagenome (GOLD analysis project Ga0209236, IMG submission 185819) | Grasslands soil microbial communities from the Angelo Coastal Reserve, California, USA - Sample 09_27_2013_1_40cm (SPAdes) (version 2) | ecosystem: Environmental > Terrestrial > Soil >... | reverse complement strand
TGTGTCGGGGAGCTTTTAGTGATTGACCTCAAAGGTTACAACGATAGCGTCAATGTGTTTCTAGAGGAGTTCTGGGGTCGGATCCAGAGGGAAGACGGTTGGAAAGCACCACCTAATCAATGGGGTTTCGCGTGACAAGAATGCTTATCTTTCTAACTCACGCATAGTGGGCTAGAGAGACCGTGAGCTAGGAAAACCTGGCACATCAGGCTTCTTTTGGATTATCACCCCCGGCTCCGAGACTCAGAATGCAGTGTCGCATAGGGAACGGGAATCCTTAGTTTGAGGGTTGAACCGTGGACGCTTTGGTTGAAGTCTTCGTGAACCATCTTCTCGCAATCCAGACACCGCTTCCAACAATAGCCGCGGCCACTATTCCAAGGACTCCATAGACCCATCCTGGCCAGCTGGTTGACTCTAGAGGGGATTTTGGTTGTCCTTGGTTGCTGGTGGGCTGTCTTGTCCCGCTAGTTGTTCCACTGGTCCCCGAGCTAGAGCCTCCTCCGGTGCCGGTTGCGATGCCTGATCCAGATCCTGTTTCTGATCCCGCACTCGACTGAGAACCACTGTTTCCGTCTTGGGACGAGGTTGATTGTATCATCGGTTTGCTTAGATCTAGTGTTGTGCTGACGAGTTTCAGCGAGGACTGAATGCTAATTCCAAATTCGCGCATGAACGTTGTCGGGCTAGATGATACGGGGCACGAGACGGACGAAATGGAACTATCGCATGGGACTGGTTGAATTGTCGTCTCTTCCCCAAATCCGATCTGAATGTTTGCGCTCGCGCTAAGGAGGAGGTCGCTGGTCTTATCGTAGTTGAAATCGAAAGACAATACCAGGTTGTTGGCGAAAGGAATCGTTGATGGCGAAGTAGCGCTCGGATCGGGGAGAATTAAGGGTCGCGAGAGACTGAAAACCAATGTCCATGCGGCGCGTGTCCCGAGGAGGCCTCCAAGATCAACGCCGGATGTCCTAGTGACATTGGTCGGAAACACGAGTACTGGAATTGTCTGATTCAGTTTCAGGGGTCCGTTCACCCACCACATGGTGTAGGGCGGTCGGGACACCATGGTGCTGTCGAACGCTGACATTGACGAACTCCAGTTAGCGCCTGCAGGTAGATTACTAGTCATACTGGTCTGAGCCATCTGGAGGACCTGATCGATCTCTGGCATGATTAGGGGGAGGAGAGTTACGATTCGAGTGGCTAGATTGATGGACTCATTGAAGCTACGAGGGGAATGAGCGGCTGGCGAGACACCGGTATCACTGGATATTGTGAGATCCCGGGTGACGATTAGGGAGGCGGTAGTGTTGTTGAGATCGATGACAGTCCAGTCAAGTGTCCCGTTTATGTCGAGGGTAGAAGGAATAGTCGCTATCATCGGACATACGATTGTGTTGGCCGATGTCGAGACCCCCAAGGCCTCACAAGACTGGAGAAATGAGATAGAAGCCGATAGGTTGTAACTTGTCTGCGCGCCCTTCTGAAGGGACGGAGCCGCGCCTACAGGCACCGTAATCAGCAACAGCAGAGTCAAAGCCTCGAGTACGACTAATGTCCCTCGCATAACGACTCACGCGTTTGGCTAGGTTACACTAAGTCTCGTAAAAAGGGTTAACGGTTCCACCCGTTTACGGAATCATTCTCAAAGTCCGTGAATGGGTGTTGGGGAATTATCCGATCCTAGGGGAACTTTGGCGAAAGCGCGCCGGCAGGACACGCATCAATGCATGCCATGCAAAGAATGCACTCCGAGTCGTTGAACTTTTTCCAGTCCAGGTCCAGTATTGGTATTTGCATTGGACAGGCTGTCTCGCACTCCTTGCAGTTTGAACACTTGATTGGGTCCCGGTGCATTCCGAGTAGACTGTTTTTCTGGAAGACTGCCATGATTCCTCCGACGGGGCAGATATATCGGCACCAGAATCTGGGGATTCGCCATGCTGCATAGATGAACCCTATCAGGATGAGAATGTTGACCCAGGTGAGGACCGAGATGCTTCCCAGCCAAGAGCCAATGTTAGCCGCGGAAAGATCCGAAACCTGAGCAGTTCCAAGGAACCTCCAGGAGTGGGCTAGCAAAACGGGTAGAGTTCCGAAGAGGGTGCCGTCAGGTGTTATCGCGATGAAGAGACCGGAGGCTAGGTCGGATCCGAGACTTTGCTTGTAATCTGATCCAACACCGTAGTATAGGGCGAGACCGAGAGTACCACTAATCAAGAAAGTGATACCGACTAGAACATACTTCAGTCGAATCCAGTATTCGTGCGTCCGTGTCTGAACTGAATCAACTCTTCCCTTGATTCCCGTAATGACGTCTTGAAGGAATCCGACTGGGCAGATCCAGCCGCACATGAATCTGCCTAGGACCGCTCCGACCACGAACATTATCCCAATTGGTAACCATGGAAAGGCGGCCTGCGACAAAAGCAGTGTAGTCGCGTCTAACGTTGAGCCGATCCCGCCCTGTGCTTTTACACTGGCAACAACCGGGAGTACAACCCATGATCTTGCTCCATCAAACGATGGATTCAAACGAGAGATAGCGAGCCCGGCGAACAATAGAAAGAATCCGAGCTGCACGATCGTCCTGATGGGCCAGTAGTAGATTCTACCCCGTCGTAGTGTCCGCCAGAATCTTTTGGCAATGCCGACTTGCGGTTCGCTTGTAGCAACGGGTTGCATTGGAATACCTAGCTTAACCAAGGAAGGGAACGAACTGCCGTACGAGTTGCTGGATCGTGGTCCACTGTTCTGAGTAGACGCCCAGCATCATGGCCGCCAGACCCAAGAATAGTGTGAGAGTTGCGATGACGCGATTCAGATTGGATCACTTAACTCGGCGAATCAGTTTGGCAACCCCCGAGTTTTCCGTAGTTATATTGTTTCCCAAGACCAATGTCAGTTCGGTTATCGCGTATCATATAGACAAGTCTTTAATAGCGTGGAGACGGAGCGAGCCAAAATTATTCTTGAGCAACGGAGGATATGTTCATGGACGATGAGAAGCCGATTGCGTCCACGACCTCCGCGCCTGCTCCTACATCTACACCTCTACCTTCCTCATCGCCCACTTCGGCTGCGCCGATCAAGAGTCCTCTGATCTCACGAAGGAGATTCCTCCAAGGAGCTCTGGCCGCATCCGCGGTCCTTGCGGCAGCCTCTGTCGGGGCCTCAGGGCAAATACTAGGGCCCCTCATTCCTTCCTCAGCCACAAGCCAAGAAATTATTAGCTGGACACAACTCGACAATCAATACCAACAGGTAAAATCAAAACCGAGCGAATTTCAACCGATAAACTATTCGGAATTCTTCTACTACCCCTACGATTCCTCCGTCAGCCCTTACTACAAGAACGTAATAGCGAGACTTCCTGACCCACTGGTAAATCCGGACCCGTCATACTCATCAGATCCCATCCTCAAGCATGTTGTTGCGTTCAATGTTACATGCGTTCATTTGAGGTGTCTCGTAAATCCCGGATACGCGGGAAACCCTGGCTCGGGCGAGTTTCGACTTCAATGCCCATGCCACGGCAGCCAATATAGGTTGACCGATGCTGTGCCTGTTGCCGGCCCAGCCTATGACCTCGGGTTGAATCCTCTTCCTAAAGTCCAACTCTCAGTCGACGCGAACGGAAAGATCAGCGCTATAGGGAAATTGAACGGAGAACCCGGAATTGGCCGCACCCAGTAACAAGAAGAAGGGCGTCCTCGACCCTATCATCGCCCTCCTCAAATGGACATGGGTGAGGCTTGAGCGCACACTCCTCCTCGGACTCAAGATAGTCTTCCCTTCCAGATTCATCAGCCCCCTCGGCTTTCTGGGAATGCTGACGCTGATCGTGTTCATAATTCTCGGCGTCACAGGTGCCCTGCTGCTCTTCCACTTTACACCCTTCTTCGGCAGCTGCCCACCGGCTGCCAACGGCACCAGCTACGTTCCAACTGCGACGTGCAACCAAGCATACAACAGCGTACAATCGATAAACAGCAATGTTGCGTGGGGATCGATCATCCGGAACATCCACTATCATGCATCCAACGCTATGGTTCTTCTTGCGGTGATGCACATGTTCTACCAGTATTTTGGAGGTCGATACAAGCTCCGGTACGAGATTCTCTGGGTAACCGGAATTATCCTCGGAGTCGTCACGGTAATCGAGGCCTACACGGGTTACGATTTGATCTTTAACATTCGAGGACAACTCGCAATTAATATTGGACAGACTCTCACGTTTTACAGTCCAGTCATTGGGGCCGATCTCGCCCGAATAATATTCGGGTTCAGCTTCAACGATCTTGCGATTCGATTCTACGCATTCCACGTGTTTATTATTCCAATAATCATGCTGGCAATAATGGCAGTTCATCTTCCACGGAACCTTGTGCTGGACATACCCGTCGCATCTGCGATCACAGGGGTTATCTTGATCATGGGCGGACTCTTCCCCGTAGACGTCGGCATCAAGTATGACCCGAACGTCCAGACCCAGATCACGTTTCCAGAATGGTACTTCACCAGCCTCTACGCTTTCATCAGGGTTAGAGGACTCGCACCCTTCATAGCGGGAGCTATAATCCCCGCGGTATTCGTCCTGATTTTCACCGTGGCCCCGTTCTTTGATCGTGGTAGAAAGATAGCAATGATCGACCGGCCATTCTGGGTTGCCCTCGGTGTGGCATCTCTAGGCCAGATCGCGATAGTTACGGTATGGGGCTTCCGAGCCGCAAACCCACTCGTTGTCCTTACAGACCCCGGACAATTGGTGATCGATCCAACTCTCTTCTTCGGCTCACTACTCCTGTCAATCGCGTTGGGATACGGCTTCACCTACGCTTTTGTAAGGTGGAGGCGAGCCAAGATAGATGCCCTTCGCGCAGCTAGAAAGCCGATACCATTTCGAAGACTACAGCCGTACATCTTTTCCAAGAGCGAAGTCTACTCCCTACTAGGCGGGTTGCTTTTGCTGCAGGCTTTTCTAGACTTGTCCATTTTCCGGGCCCTCCTAGAAAATCTGAACAATTTCGTCTTGCTTGAAATCGGGATGGTGCTCGTCGCGTTCGCCGCGGCGGTTCATATATACAGGATCTCCAGCCAGGCAAAGTGATCGATAGTCTTGCAGGTCTCGAAAAGACACTTACCCGTCGTCGGCTTGTTGGGACTAGTGGTCATAGCCGCCGCGGGAGGAACCGTCTATTACTACCAGTTTCTAACCCCTCACCAATCAAGTTGCGGTGTTCCCTCCCACCGACTCATATTCATGACCGCTGAAATCCAAGAAGTTGGGGGCTTCAAAGTCTACAACACAGCGTTCCTGAACCAGACTACCCTACCAGGATTCAATGCTTCTGGGCCTGTTCTTGCGGGCGTCAGCTTCAAGGATTACAAGCCCTCATCAAATGACAATAAGACGATCAACGTGAACGTAGGCGATGAAGTTACCTTCTACATCCATTCCATCAACGCCAGCGATGCGAGACAAGTTTCGAGCTCGCACGGGTTTCAGATATCCGGCCCAGCTACACTTGCCGTGGTGAGTGGGAGCCTCCCCGCAGCAGGAGCCACGATTCCCTTCGGCACGTGGTTCAGCGTCACGATCAGATTTGACACCTCTGGGGCATACCTTTACTTCTGCACGGTCGTGTGCAGCGCCCAACACGGTTCCATGAACGGAAACATTTCCGTCTCTTGCGGAACGTCGGTTTGAAAAAGTCGTGGTAGCATGTGGTATCTGAGCTTCTGGTCGACCGTCACTTCCAAACCTCACTAAATGAACGAGTTCACACATACTACGAGTATACCAAACCAAAGATCTGGTATCTACTAGTTTTCACCTCTCTCACCGCAACGTTCGTTGCAGGAAGTCTACTCCCAAACGGTCTTTCTCCAGCCAAATGGATCATAGCAGCTGTCGCCATCACATCAGGATGCGCAGGATGCAACGCCCTGACCAACTATATCGACAGAGACATTGATGCGGTGATGAACCGAACCAGACACCGCCCCATTCCAAGCGGGAGAATTACCCCCAGGGCTGCGCTCCGATTCGGGCTCGCGTTAGTTGCAATATCCATCATATTGTCATTCACACTAAACCTCCTATCGGTGCTCTGGATGGCGCTTGGAGTCCTCGATAACGTCGGAGTCTACAGCCTACTTTTGAAAAGACGCAGCGCCCTCAACATTCTCCTAGGAGGATTCAGCGGCGGACTGCCTGTCCTCTTCGGATGGTCCGCAGCTACACCCGGCCCAATCGGATCCATCTCGCTGCTTCCAATTCTCATGGCGGGGCTAGTGTTCCTATGGATCCCGATTCACATATGGTTCCTCGCAGTTACGTATCGAGCGGATTACGCAAAAGTGGGGGTCCCAATGCTCCCGGTCGTAATTGGATCTGTACCAGCGATTCGACTCATAGTAATCTTCTCAATGATCTTCTTTCCGTTTTCTATGGGCGTCTACCTACTCGGCCACTTCGGCCTAGTCTACGGTCTAGTCGCACTCGCCGGTGGGTTAGTCATTCTCGTTGGAAGCGTGTGGGTTCTCTACAAACCGACGGAGATGAACGCTTGGAAAATGTTCAAGATCACGAGCCCATATCTCTTCTTACTATTTCTGGCAATGATAATAGACGTGGCAGTGAGAGCCTAGGCCAGCAGTCTCATGAACGTGCCCATGCCCCCAGGAATCTGGCACATTATCACGTCCGCAATTCTCTTCGTGCCCATCATCCGCAACATCAAGTCGAAGAGAAACCTGTGAGCCATGACCCTATCTGAGGCTTGACGCATCAGCTTCGAGTTCTCCATCTCCAGACCAATCTGCTCCTTCCACGAGGCCTCATAGCTTGACAGGGGTGTCTGATGCTCGAAGTAGTTGACTGCTGCCTCCGCTGCCAAATCTCCCGTTATCAGGGCGGTCTGTATCCCACCACCATTAGTAGGCATAACCATTCCAGCAGCATCGCCAACCGCCATAACTCGATCAGAATAAGTCCGTGAGAGAGGTCCGTCGACTGGAAGGCTGTCACCGATCATGGAAGCTTTCTTTCCGCCAACCAGGCGTTTCGAGGCAACCGTGTTCTTCTCAATGAACCCCGTGAGGAGGTCGCGTATCTGCCAGTCTCGTCTGACATAGGGTTCTCGGATCCCGATCCCAACGTTTGCCCTGCCATGTCCTTTCGGGATTATCCATCCATATCCTCCGGGGGAGTATCGCGGGTCCATGTACATCTCTGCGACATCTTGCTCGACGTTGAGGTCGGTCATGAGATACTCTATGTTCGTGGCGACCGCGTACGGACCCGCATAGGCTCTCTCCGGAAGCCCAGCTCTCTCCGCCGTCTCACTTGGATAGCCGTCCGCTGCAATGATAACATCTCCATGGACCGCTTTTCCTCTGGTCGGTCCAACCCAGCCTCCCTGATCATCGGGGAAATAATGGGCTTGAACACCGATGTCGACATCTGCTCCATGACTCTGCGCGATATCTCCGAGGTGACTCTCGAAGACATGGCGATCGAGAATGTAGGCCCCGAATGGAAATTCGAACTCGTGACCCTTTGGGCTAATCAATCGAATGGAACGACAAGTCGTATCGATAGACTCTGGCGGGGCGTCGATCACGTCTAGATTCTTGACTCGCGGAACGAGTTTCTCCATCTCGGCTTTGACCGGAAAATATTCCCCGCACCGGACCGGTGTGCCGAGGATCTTCTTCTTCTCGAAGACCTTCACCTTCAAGCCCTTCTTTGAAAGATGGACCGCGGCAGAAAGACCACCAGGGCCACCTCCGACGATTACGACATCATACTTGCTTCCGTTCAATCGCCAGCTCTTCTCCTAGTGTATTCGACTTGAAACGGTCGGTTGAAGTGATTTATGGGTTTGGCCCGGTTCACACTTGTTCGCGCGATCTGGTGAATAGATTTATAATCCGCGCGGAGGCGGATTGACGGAAATTCCATAGTTTGAAAAAATAGCAGGAACCAAAAACTTGGCGTTCGACCCTCTTCTACTAACGACCTCTCTCGCTGCGGTCGGGGTCATCGCCTCGATAATTCTCGTTCTCTCCGTCAAGAAGTATCCCACCGGGAACGAGAAAATGGTCGCGATATGGAGAGCGATCATGGAGGGAGCGAACGCATACCTGAGACGACAGTTCCGGACGATCGGTGTTATCGCGGGAATCATCGCTCTCGTTATCCTCGCAGCCTTCAGCGCAACCTTCAGCTTGAGTTATGGCGCCGAGATCGCCTTCAGCTTCCTTCTCGGAGTCACTTTCTCCCTTGTTGCAGCCTACATCGCAATGTATTCTGCCACGAACGCGAATGTACGGTCCACGGCAGCTGCGGAAAAATCGACCTATCTCGCCTTGAAGGTGGCCACGCTAGGAGGAGGGGCGCTTGGACTCGCTGTGATCAGCATGAGCCTGTTGGGCCTGTCGATCCTTTACGCTGCCTTCCGCGATCCAGGGGTCCTAGCAGGATTCGGATTCGGTGCATCGCTGGCTGCTCTGTTCGCCCAGCTTGGCGGAGGAATATTCACAAAATCAGCCGATGTCGGCGCCGACCTCGTCGGTAAAGTCGAAGAAAACTTTCCGGAAGATGACCCTCGAAACCCTGCCGCCATAGCTGACAATGTCGGCGACAACGTTGGGGATGAGGCTGGAAGGGGAGCCGACCTCTTCGAATCACTCACTGCCGAGAACCTTGGAGGCATGATAATCGGCCTTATCGTCTCAATCATTCTATTCCAAGGAATCAGCGTTTACTACGTAACAATGCCTCTGATCGTTAGATCGCTCGGGATAATCGCTACGTTCGTCGGTCTCGCCGTCGCAATTTACGAGAAGAAATTCAAGAATCCGATCAAGCCTACTCGAGACGGGCTCCTTGTGGCGTCTGTTGTCGCCGCGATTCTAATGTTTGTCGCCACGTGGTACGTCTTCGGTCCGTCCGGAGTGACACCCAACGGGAATGCTCTTGCGGCATACGCCCTCTACGGCTGCATGGTATCAGGACTCGCCGCGGGGTTGTTGATAGTGCTCTATACCGAATTCTACACGGGGTCTGAGGCCAAGTCTGTAATTACGATAGCTGAGAGATCCAAGTCAGGGCCTGCGTTGACCATAATGTCCGGCACAGCGGTAGGGATGATTTCAAGCGGACTCCCGGTCATTACAGTAGCGATCACACTTCTCATCTCCTTCGGCCTCGGAGAGCAATTCGCGGTACAGGCCGGAATTGGCAACCTGTTTCTAGGTGGCGTTTACGGGACGACTATGGCAACGATGGGTATGCTCTCAACCGCGGGAATCGTCTTGACAATGGATGGACTGGGCCCGATCGTCGACAACGCAGGCGGCATAGCAGAGATGTCCGGTGCCCCTCCTGAAGTCCGAGAACGAATCGATCCGTTGGATGCGCTAGGCAATACCACAAAGGCGCTCACAAAAGGATACGCGATGGGTTCGGCAGCGCTAGCATCACTCTTGCTCTTTCAGGCATTCGTACTAGAAGTTGCACGATACCAGGCCAAGATAATCGACCTTACAGCCATCACAAGCGCTCAAGCCAGCGATCTAGGAACCAAACTGTCAAGCCTCGGGGCCTCGCTCGCCCTCAACCACCCTGATGTGGTCATTGGCGCCTTAATCGGTGCAATGCTTCCCTTCGTGTTCTCGGGAACAGCCATCAATGCGGTAAGCGTTGGTGCTTATCGAATGGTGGAAGAAGTCCGTAGACAGCTCAGAGAAATCCCGGGACTGAGAGAAGGAACCGTCAAGCCGAACTACGCGGCGGCAGTAGACATTTCGACAAGAACTGCTCTCCGGCTGATGGTAGTCCCAGGTGCAATCCCAGTAGTAACACCCATAGTTGTAGGAGTATTTCTCGGATGGGCCGCAGTCGGAGCATTAGTTGTGGGGGCTACACTTTCCGCCATACCTTTAGCCATCATGATGATGTGGGGAGGAGCCGCGATGGACAACGCGAAAAAGTATGTTGAAGCAGGACACTTCGGAGGTAAGAACACTGAAACACACGCTGCAACAGTCGTCGGTGACACGGTTGGCGATCCCTGGAAGGACACGGCTGGACCAAGCCTGCACATTCTCATCAAGCTCCTTAACACGATTTCCTTGGTCTTCATCCCGCTCTTCTTGGTGGCCCTGATTTCTCTAGCTTAGCCAGGTCGGGCGGATTTGAGTAGCCCTGCCAAAAGCAGCGTTCTAAGAGCGATCCTAGCTGACGACGCATCGGTGAGAATTGCAACAGCACTTGGCACGCCAGGAAAAACGGAGTCGAGAAAGATCGCGCTTAGTTCAGGACAGCTAACAACCGAGCAAATTGTCGGTCGCATCAAAGAACTCTCGAAACTGCGAGATGAGATCCTCCAAGTCATGCGACAGCTCAACTTGACAAGGGAAGCGGCCTCGAGCAGTGTTGATCAGCTGGATTATGATAGTGAACTGGAATCGTCGAAGCGAGAATTGGAGGAGGCTAGAAACGAGTACCAAGAAGTTCAGGGAAAGATCGAGAAGGTCCAGCGACAGATCGATGAGTCCAAGAAGAAGATCGCGGCGCGCACAGAATTATCTCAAACCGGTTTCGCGACCGACCAGTTAGAATCCGAGGCCAAGGATTTTCGAAGAGTCTTAGGACGTTTGCCCGTTAAGAAACTAGACACCGCACAGAAGGCCTTGCAGTCACAAGTCAAAGACCAAGCTATCCTCGCAGTCGGCAATAGGAAACAGGACACGTTTTACGTCCTCGTTGCCGCACCAAAAGACAGGTTTTCCCAAGCGCTTCAAACACTTCTTCTCTATGACTTTACGCCTATTGAGATTCCCGAACACGAATTAGCCGATGCAAAGTCGGAGATTCAAGCAGACGAAGAGAAGGCGAAATTGCTATCCAAGGAGCTTGAAGGGTTGAAGCTGCAGTTAGACGATTTGCGTCGAAAGGCAGAGCAGGCCCTGAACCGGAGGCTTGACGAAGTCGTCGATAATTTGATGCTGTTCCGCGGAATCCTCAAACTTGGCGATGGTGCCCCAGCCTCCCGTATCTACGCTCGACTGGAGAGAGTTGTTCCAGTTGAAATCGTGAACAGTCTGACCAGAAAAGGGATCGTCGAATTGGAGTCTTCCTCGTAGAAGAGCGCATATTTGTGAGCGGCCCAGACCTCGAAGCACAAGCAACACCGCGAATAAAGAGTGCGCTGAACGCCGCGATTGAACAAACGGGAAAGGAAGAATTTGCCAGATTATCAGGAACTAGAACCTCAGATCTAGACAGAATCCTGGAAGGAGAGGGGGGGTTTGTCGCGGTAGCAATCGTAACGCTAGCATGCCAAATTAACAGAAGCCACAACGACCCCGACCCTGCACATTCGAGCATTAGCGAGTGCATGAGAGGAGCAATTTTGAGATTGCCCCAACGAGCGGACGGCACCGATATGGTAGCCCCCAATGAGTCTTCGACCCCGAGAACCCGACGAGCTCGCTTCTCAAAGGTTCAAAGGGGTGCCGGACGAATCTATGACCCTTCAGTGCTTCGAATAACGGGATTCAGTGTCAATCTGTTTACCTTTCTCGTGCTGGGATATTTCTTAGGCGGAATAGTGTTAGGGCCATTGTTTGGACTTGGCTCATGCGTGGGAGTTATGGCTATATCGCCATGGATCGCTCCATGCGCAGGTTCCGGGATAGGACTCGTGGTCGGATCAGTTGTTGGGCTTGCATACACATACTACTATTTCGTCAAGAGACTTTGAGATCGTCCGGTTGACGGCAAACGAGTGACGCCTCACGATTTTTTCGCTTCGCTTCTCCACAACAGTTTTAGCCGAGAACAGTAGGCGCCGGAATGGTTGTCGAAACCGATTTGCTAACGACGCCATTCACCAAACTAGTCGGGTGTAAGGTACCAATCCAGCAAGCAGGTATGGGACCCCTAGCAAACCCGAAACTTGTCTCGGCTGTCACGAACGCAGGGGCCTTGGGAATGCTCTCCGGAATGGTAATCGACTCAGTCGACTTGTTGGAGAGGGTGCTGCGAGAGGTAAAGGATTCCACCACGGGCCCCTTCGGGGTGAACTACATCGTTCCACTGATGGAACGCGGAGAACTCGAACAGATGGTACCGGTCGCTGCTCGGTACGCCCGAGTTGTAGAGTTCTTCTACGGCTGGCCGGACGAGTCGCTTGTTCAAATGGTCCATCAGGAAAAAACACTTGTCTCGTGGCAGGTTGGGTCAAAGGAAGAAGCAAAAGCAGCGGCGGACATTGGCTGCGACCTGATTGTAGCACAAGGGATAGAGGCGGGCGGTCATGTCCGGGGACAGATAGGCCTACTGCCATTACTAAGCGAGACCATTGAGGCGATAGGCGGCAAGGTTCCTATCATCGGAGCCGGCGGCATTGGGACAGGCCGATCGATGGCTGGGGTCCTCGCGGCCGGAGCCTCTGCAGTCAGGGTCGGCACACGGTTCGTCGCATCCGAAGAAGCTCAGGCCCATCCGGATTACGTGAATGCGCTTGTCAACGCCGAAGCGAAGGATACCATTTACACAGACAGGTTCAACGTGGAGTGGCCGATCCGTGCATCCCACCGCGTGTTGCGTTCCAGCCTCGAAGCTGCCTCGAACTTCAAAGGAGAAGTTGTGGGAACCTCCTCCAACATATACACACAAAAGAAATACGACATCCACTGTTTCGAGGAAGCAGTCCCGATGAAACACTCGACGGGCAATATAGAGGCGATGCCCCATTGGGCCGGAGAATCGGTAGGCGGAGTGAAGAGGCTTCAACCCGCGTCGGAAATCGTGCGAGAACTCAACGATGATGCTGAGAAGACCCTAATCCGTTGGGGCAACAAGATCGAGAGTCAGACTGTCCAACAGCCCGTTTAAACCAAGCTGGTTTCTATGCAGTTCTCCGGTAGCAGTCACCGCTTCTCTTTCGTGTTTCTCTATCCGTCCGACAACTGAACAATGACCTCCGTAGTCCTTGGAAAGCTCTGCTTTCTGCTGAGATTGTTCCGCAGCGCTTCGGTATGCGCAGGTATCTAGTTTGACACACAGAAGCGAACTTTGGGAATATCCCCTTTTCTTGTCAAGAAAACTCTAGCCAGCCAGGGGAGTCCGAAATCTCAGGAATCACTCGGGAATCGCGACTAGGGATCTTATCTGGTCTGGCTTCATTCCCGCCCCAACTCCCGCGACGATAGCCGCGAGATTTCTGGCCTCATTCTCCTTAACGACCAAGAAAGCAAGAACAACTCCTAGGGTGTATGGGAATCCAAGGAATATCCTCTTGCTAATGTGGGAAGCGTGTTTTCTTGACGCGACTTCAAGGAAGGAGAGAGACTTTGTTTCTTCGTACTTCTGCCTAGCACCTGAGAGGATGCTGTGGTAGTATGGATGTGAGGATGCTAGATCGAGAGCTTGAGTAACGTCCTGAGCGACCAGCAGCTGGTCTATCGTCCGATCGTCAAGCTTCCAAGACGAGGGGATGAGGTGATAGCGCACATTAGGGATCCCGATCAGTTTGCTTCTTAGTATGATAGCCAGGTTTGCAAGGTCAATCGTTCCTCCGGCTATGGGAAGACAGCTTTCTCGGTCGAACCCTCGAAGTTTGCGGTTCACGTAATTGTAGAAGCGTTCCTCTCCCCAGCCGCTAATAACGTCTCGAACGAGGGAGGCTCTTTCGCCCGCAAGGTCCTCCATGGAGAAGCTCTTCACTCGGCTTACCAGTGCTCTATCGCCAACAATTCCAACAATTGTCCGGAGATCATCCATCGAATAGAGACGGTGAAGCTCAGCCTCCTTGAGGAGGGCCAGGGGCTGGCGAGTTGACACGAACTCCTCCCAACTCTTGCCCTGAGCTTTGAAAACTACTATCGCGGCAAGGTCGTAGGCGTCGAAACGACGGCTAAACTCGAGGAGAAAGCTTCGCGCTGATCCTTGGGAAGAAGAAATGAGTATCTTAACTCCTCGAGCGAAACCTAAACGTACAGCTCTCTCCGTCTCTAGGGGGGTAGACCCGTCTCTTAGTTCCGAGAGTTCCTTGCCATATGGCCCATCTGCAAGGACCCCCAAGATCTCACTTTGTGTCCGGAACTCCGCAAGAGAATGGACCTGCTGCCGTTCCAAAAGTTTGCCTTTTTCTCCCCGAATCTTCGCGATAATGTAGTTGTCTCGAACGATATGGGATATAATCTCAGTTCCCACGATGGGTCGCTGTTACTTTGCTTGTAGAACGAGCAGTAGAGCTGTGACGAGCGCGTAGATCGCCAGAGCCTCTGCCAGTATCAGCGTGATAACTGCTCTTGAGAATATATCCGGTTTCTCCGCCGTTGCGGCGGCTAGAGCGCTCCCAGACGTCCCTATTCCAAATCCAGCGCCGAGGGCGGCTGCACCCATTGTTAGTCCGCCGGCGAAGATTCTGACTGAGCCAGCGAGGGTAAGCGTGTCGGTGATGTGGAAGACCGAGAGAAGACCAACTACGAGGCCGTATATTGCGAGGGCTTCGGCGAGGATCGTAGCGATGAAGGTCTTGAACATGACCTCAGGCCGTTCGACCCCTGCACCGGCAATAGCCGGCCCGGAGATTCCTATTCCAATTCCGGCACCAATGGCGGAGAGGAGGACGCTTAGTCCGCCGCCTAGTCCGGCCCAGAATGTGGGGCACAGAGTAACAGACGTTAGGGTAGCGCAGTCAACCACTTGGTTACACAGTCCAACCAGTAGGCTCTCGGTAAGGCGCGAATGACAATCCCGATCCTTCATAAAACTTGCTAAACCATTCAACCCAGTGAAGCCTCAGAGTTTGCACGAAAACGATCAAACCCTCTAGAATCATTACCAAGAGATTTCCGGCTACTGCGCCCACTATTCCGAAGGAAGTGAAGAAGGCGAATTTTATTGCAAAGTCCGCTAGGTTGAGCGCCCAGATTCGAAGATAGGACAGCGTATTGCTTCCTGCGCTGATGAACACTTCGAAGAAGTGGAGAGGTCCCTCCTTCACCGCCATTATACCCATCGGTATGAACAACAGTACGAGCAGTGCAGGGTTTTGCAGGAGCACTCCGAACTTGTAGCCTGAGATGACGACCTGTGCTGCGAGATAGATGAAGGTGATGTAGAACCACGCCCAAGAAATCGGTCCGTAGAATGCGTGCTTGATCTCGTGATTCCGTACTTTATTGTATGTGCTGATTACTAGGCCCGAGAGGTAGTGTCCTACTCCGAACAAGAGTATCACAGACATATAGATGAGAAGGTGGGAAATATCCGGGGTGGCCGCGAAGGCTCCCTCGTTCGGGTTGAAGAAGGGTCGAAGGCCGAAGACCGCTTGGGACTCAAAACCGAAAAAGTCACCGAAGAGAAACCCGAAAATTGTTATGCCAATGCCTAGCATAACTATGAGTTCCGCGCCGTTAACGAACAATTGTCCGATCTCGAAGATCTTGGCTTTTCTTCTCTTCAGCCACAAGAGAAAGAGGCCTAGAGCCAGGAAGAGTGGACCCTCACCGAAGTCTCCGAACATCAATCCGTAGATCAGCGGAAAGGTGAGAATCATGAAAACCAAGGGATTTGTTTCGTTATAGGAGGGGATGCCAAAATTGTCGATCACGGACTGCAACGGCGTGCTCCAACCAGGGACTCTAACGAGCGTCGGTGGAGTCTGATGCTCCTCAGCTTCAAGGGCATTTTCTAGCGATCTGCCGTGAGGGACCTTGCGCGTGTCTTGAGTGTTCTCTATGTGAACAGAAACGAGTCCGTTGCAGGCCTTCGAAGCTCCTTCTGTCAGTGTCTGGACACTATCCTCGGCGACCCATCCTCGCAGCATGTAAGTCGACTCTGTAGTAGACGAGTTTGAGATGGCTCTGGATCGGGCTTCCAGAATCTCTGTGAGATACTCTAGAGTCTTGAGCCTCGGTCCGTACTCTTTTGTGAGGAGTTCACGCTGGTGGTCAAGCTTTCTCGCCACGTCCTCGATCTCCACGAGTCGGCTATCAGTGAATTTCTTAGCTTCCTTGGGGTCTGACGGAAGTTCTGCCCAAGGCTCTTCTACTTTTGCACCTAGTGCTGTGGCCGCTTGTTTTGCATCGTCTTCGAAGGCTCGGGGAAAAATGGCCAAGAAAGTTTGAGTTCTCTCTGCACTATGGGTGATGACGAAGATCAGATTTCCGTATGTCAATTCATCCAAGTCTCTCTGAATCGAAACGGTTGACTCTCTTGCACATTCTCCAGCGAGAGTGACGAGGAATCCGCTGCTTCCAATAGTACCGAGCGGCATTCCTACGGCTTCTAATCCTGAAAGGAAACGTGAGAGTTCCGAAGTTCTCTCCTTGTCAGCTAGTAGTTTGCCTTGCGATTCCTCTAGTTGGCGGACCGACCCTTCGAGTTTTGAGGTTTCTTGGTCGAGGAAGAGGGCGAGCTCATCGATGTTGTGAGTCGGAGCTTCAATTTTCTCAGGTTGGACCTCAACCTGTTCAAGAGCTGCGGCAAGCGCGGAGATGCGGTTCCTGATCGTCGCGGATTTCGACAGCAGGCTTGTAGCTTCAAATGGCATTGCGCCCGGCGGGAGCTGTTCGTCCTCAATCGTCATGAGGTGAATCATCTGTTCTCTTCCAGCGTAGGAGAGGAGGTGGGGCAGCTCGTCTTTTGCGATTATGATGCTGACCTGATGCATCGTCTCTGGTCTTAGCACGAGATGGAGACCTACTCACCAAATATGTTTGAAGAGATTGTCGTTAGGAGCTGGTTGTCCAGTCTTTCGATGCGAGCCTTGAATGAATTGTTGAAGCTCATCTTTCCCTCGGGGTCACTTGCAATTACGCCTCCTAGCTCGTCGATCGCTATCTCAACAGCGAGGAATTTTGTCCCCTTGGGCAACACTTGTCCCAGAGATTGGAGACTTTTCTTCTCCGTATTCCGAAAGCCAACTTTCACTACTGCGTTGTCTGTTCCGACCGCCTCAACCGCTTCTAGCGCGAGACGTTTCAATGTCGACTCGAACTGGTCTGTTCTAGCGATGTCCGAGAGACGCTGTTCGACCGATTTGAGAACACTTTGAACGATCTTGTTCTTCTCTTCAAGGATCCTCAGTCGATTCGCCCTTATTCTGGAGCTTAGGATGCTCCTTCTGATGCTCTCGGCCTCCAAACTGGCTCTTGATAGAATATCGTTCGCTTCTCGTTGCGCTTGGGCTCGAGACTCTTCTAGAATCTGCTTGGACTTTTCTTCTCCCTGCTCGACGATACCAGCAGCTTTTAGTCTTGCGTCTGACAGAATCCGATTATGAAGCTTTTCCAGAGACTCAGCCATTTTTCAACCGCCTAGAACCAATTCAACGGCTTTCTTCGCGGCAACGTCTTTCCTGTCCTCGAAGAGCTTCTTGTAATTTTCAAGTAGAGAGTCGGTTTCCACGTCTGAGCTTCTCGCGTCAGCCTCCGCCTTCTCCCGCGTTATTCGAAGCATCTGGACTTTCCGCTGTTCTGCTTCAGATGTTGAGGTTTGCCGAACCTTTTGGGCTTCTTCTGATGCACGAGCCAGAATCTCTTCAGCCCTTAACTGAGCTTCTTCGACGATCCGTTTCGCTTGACCCTCAGTTTCCACAATCTTCCTTACAGCTTCGATTCCAGACAAGCGATTTCTACTCCAAATACACCATTAGACCGCGTTTTCGAATGCCCAGTTTAGATGCGCGCTATAAAACTGTTCGAAGAAGGGTTTTGATACAGTTTCCAACCCTTTACTCTACATACAAGGATTGGTGAAGAGTGCCCGTAAAGATCATTCACCCTGATCACGTGGAAATCGTTGGTCTCGGACGCGTTCTCCTGACCGCTCCACATGCAACGAGCGCTGACGCAGATCTTCACACCGGACAAATTGTTGAGGAAGCAGCGCTGACTTCTAGGTCGTTTGCCGTCATCGGCAAAGTCGACAAAGAATTCCTGGACTGGAACCGAATTCAGTCCGCGCAATCGGAGTTCAGAAAGGGCATCGAAGGATTCGTGTCGGAAGATGGAATTAGGTATATTCTTGACATCCACGGAAAAAAAGAGCCAGGCGTGGACATTGGGACGGGGCAGACGTGTTCTGAACCGACGACCGAGCTAGTAAGGTCACGGTTGGCCAAAGACTTCACGGTAAAGGTGAACAGCGAGCACAAGGGAGACGAACCTGGAAGCGTAATCACAAGCAACAACCGAACAGATGCGAAAGGCAATTTCGCTGTAGAGACTATCCAAATTCGCTTCGGTCATGAAGAGAGACAGCTTCTGAGAGAGAAGGTGATTATGGACATCTCAGAGATAGCGGACATACTCAACGCGCGACTAGAGCCCTCGTGAACCGACTAGTGCAGCGGCAGCACTTTGAGCTAGGCGAATCCAAGGGTCGGGGTAAATTCCAATGGCGAAGATCAGAATCGTGGCAGCCCAAAGGACCGCCATATAGACGCGCGGTTCAGCAATCCTAGACTGATCTTGTGGTTCGTCAAAATACATCCTCTTGATCAACCAACCATAGTAGCTCATGCTGAAGCCGCTGTTAATCAGAGCCGCCAACGCTAGATAGCCACCCCAAGTGTAAGGCGAATAGATCGACCCTGTGAACAGCATGACTTTGCTGAAGAACCCATTGAGGGGAGGCACACCGGCAAGGCCGAGAAAAATTACTGCAATACTCAAAGATGTTTGCGGCATTCTTCGAGATAACCCATTGAAAGAATCGAGATCCGTAATCGACAGCTTGGTTGCAACTGCCGCCGCAGCGACGAATGCAGCTGTCTTCAGGATTGCATAATTCAGAACGTGAAAGAGTCCGCCGGCCAAACCCAATGGCACATTGGTCGTCGTGAATGGAGTGGCGAGCGCCATTAGGATGTAACCTGCCTGGGCAATGCTGGAATAGGCGAGGAGTCTTGTGAAGCTCTTTTGCATCAGAGCTGCAACGTTTCCGACACTCATTGTCACTACGGCTACGATCGCAAAGGTCGAGTAGAAATCCACGTTGAAGGCTGAGATCCCTACGATGAATACTCGAAAGGCCGCCGCGAATGCTGCCATCTTCGCACCGGCGGCCAAAAACGCACCAATCGTCACTGGAGCGCCTTCGAAGGCATCGGGTATCCACATGTGAAACGGAACGACTGCCATCTTCACCCCGAATCCAACGATAAACAGGACAATCGCGAGGACCCCGAATGGACGAACATCTGGTCCCGCGGTCGATAGAGAGCTTGCAATGGCTGTGAGCCCAGTGGAGCCAGTGATTCCGAAGACCAGGGAAATGGCGTAAACAAGGAGTGCGGAGGAAAGTGCTGAGAGGACGAAGAATTTCATAGCTGCTTCGTTGGAATTCGGGTCCTTCTTCCTGAACGCGGTCAGGGCATACGTGGGAATGCTCATCAGCTCCCAACCAACGTAGAGAAGTATAAGATCCATTGAGGCTGCTAGGACAATCATTCCGAGGGTCGAAAGGAGCAGAAGGCCGAAGAACGGTCCCTTGTTGGGATCCTCTCGCATGTACTGAAGCGAGGCTATGGTCACGAAGATCGCGACGATCAGCAGGACTCCTGAGAAGAACAGGGTAAATAGATCAACTTGGAATCCCCCGAAAGATACTGGAGCAGAGCTTGTGAACCCAAGCCATACCGTGGATACCAGGGCGATGGCCAAACCTAGTATACAGACAAATGGTGCGAAACCGAGCTTCGATTTTTTGAAACGGAGAAAGCCGGCAGGCGTGGCGAGTAGTCCAAACACAGCAAGGCTGAGAAAAGGGGTCAGCGAAAACAGAGCCAATCTAGATCATCTTGCTCCAAGACCAACTATGGTTCCAACCCATTTCTCCACTGTCGGAGCTATCACACTCCCTAGTATCGGGGGCGGATACACGCCAAAGATCAACAATGGCACAAGAAAGGCGACAAGAATCAGGATCGAATGAAGATGCAGCTCGTTCTTGGGGCCGACCGGGGGTGTCATCGCCACGCGCCGAAGCATCCAGAGGAAGTATCCGACAGTCAGGGCTGGAGCGACTATGGCGATTGCGAAGAGATAGCTCACGCTGAGAGCACCCTGGATCACGAGGTATTCGCTGATGAAGTTGGCAAACCCGGGAACCGCCATAGCGGCCATCGAGGCCAAGAAGAGAAGTGAAACCGTCTGAGGCATCTTCCCTCTTAGTCCTTTGAGTTCGTCGATATTCCTGGTGCCTGTGTGTTCATGGATGTATCCAGACATGAGGAAGAGCATTCCGATAGCGAGTCCATGGCTGAACATCTGAAAGACTGCTCCTGAGACTCCTGCAACTGTTGCAGTGAATGCTCCGAGGAGAACGTAGCCCATGTGATTGACGCTGGTTAGGGCAATCATTCTCTTGATGTCCTTGGCGACCAGTGCGACTGAGGCACCGTAGATCATTGTGATGAGGCCGATGGTGGTAAAGTAGGGCCAGAGAACACTCACCGCCTTAGGGAAGAGTAGCAAGTTGTACCTGATCAATCCATAGCCTCCCATCTTGAGAAGCAGGCCGGCAAGGAGAACGCTTACCGGTGCAGGGGCCTCCACGTGAGCATCAGGTAACCATGTGTGAAGCGGAAATATGGGAAGCTTCACCGCGAACCCGACGAAGGTCGTGACAGCTACTGCGAGCTGGAGAGGCAGTGCAAGATTCGGGATCCTGACTGCGAGGACATCATAATCAAACGAGGGACCTCCAGGATAAGCCGAGGTTCCAGTCCACGCGTATAGAGCAAGAAAACCGAACAACATCACCGCGCTACCGGAATATGTGAAAATGAGGAATTTCAGGGAAGCATATCTTCGTCGTGGTCCGCCCCAGATTCCGATGAAGAAAAACATTGGAATGAGAACGATCTCCCAGAAGAGATAGAATAGAATCAGGTTGAGCGAGGTGAAGACGCCGATGATTCCGGTTTCGAAGATGAGAAAGAGAGCATAATATTCGGCATGTCTGAATGTTATCTGATCCCAAGATCCCGCGGCCGACAGGAGGCTTAGAAATGTGGCTATCATCAGGAGCGGGAGGCTTATCCCGTCAATCCCGACTTTGTAGTTGAGGCCGAAAGACCCAGCCCATGGAGCGCTCTCAGAGAGCTGGAATCCTGCTTGGCCATATTGGAAAACTACTAGAATTAGGATTGAGATAGCGAAGACGATAGCGGTCGTCCCCACTCCCAGAATCTTTGCCATTTTCGGGTTCTTCCTGCCGAGCAGAAATGTCGGTGCTGCGAGGACCGCGGGGAGAAATATTGCGATTGATAGGAGTCCGATCACTTAGCTGGCCCCGACGACGAACAACATGTAAGCGAGCAGGAGGATTATGCCAATTGCGAACCCGATGACGTATTGCTCCGTCACCCCAGACTGAAGCCTTCGGAGAAGGTTGCTGAGCCTGGACCCGTACGATGCTACCTCGTTTGCTGCTCGGTCTACAACCTGAGTGTCGAGTTGATCACTCGCCCGTGAATAGTCCATTATGTCTCGACCAATTGTGTTGTTTAGCCTGTTCCAGATCCCCTGTTCAACGTAAGTGTAGAGTCCTTGGCTGGCCGCGAGTAAGCCTGAAACGAAGACTTTGTAGTAGATGGCATCGAGATACCAGCGTTTGTATAGGAATCGCTGGATCGGGTTCATGTCAATTTTGACAACATAGTTTTTCCGGAAGTAAAGCAGGTAGGCAATTCCACCCCCAACAATCGCGGCAGCTGTGCTCACAGACAGCAAGAGGAGGTCAGTAAGGCCCGAAGCTGAGCTGACTACAGCAGGAAACTTGTAGACTGTTGAGCTGAAGGTACTCGCAACATATGTGGTCAGAGGACCGCTGTAGAGTGGATAAGCGAGTCCCAAGCCTAGACTGCCAAGAGCGAGAAGCAGGTAAGGAATGAGCATCGTAAGGCCAGCTTCGTGTGGATGCTTTCCACCTTCCATGAGGTCCTCAACATGCTTGCTGGGCTTTCCGGCAAGTGTGATGCCCAACATTCGAACGGTGTAGAAACCGGTAATGAATGCTGTGAGGAGAGCTAGTCCGTAGAGGATGTATTGTCCTCCGAGGAAGCTCAAAGAAAGTATCGCGTCCTTCGTCCAGAACCCGCTGAAGGGTGGAATGCCCATCAAGGAAAGCCCTGCCAACAGCATTGAAGCGGAGGTAAGCTTCATGGCCTTCGCCAGTCCTCCCATTTCGTCCATGAAACGAGATTCTGCAACGTGTAACACCCATCCCGCGGCTAGGAAAAGTGAGGCCTTGAATACAGCGTGGCTGAGAAGATGAAAGAGTCCAGCAGAATAGCCTGCGAGAAAGTTAGCGCTGAGCCCCGCGATTCCGAGGGCCAGCATCATGTAGCCGATCTGAGAGACGGTCGAATAGGCTAGTACCTTCTTTATTTCGCGAGCGACTGCGGCCTGACTGGCAGCTAAGAGTGCTGTAAACGCCCCTATCCAGGCGATGACTCCGAAGAATTGGTACACTTGGTTGAACTGAGAGAGGGCGATGAAGAATACGGGGCCCATCCTCCCGGTAAGGAAAACTCCGGCCTTTACCATTGTTGCGGCGTGTATTAACGCGGAAACTGAGGCTGGACCGGTCATTGCATCCGGGAGCCATTCCTGCAAGGGAAACTGCGCCGACTTCCCGATCGGTCCTCCGAAGAACAGTAGAGCGGTAGGAAGTAGAAGACCTAGGCGAGCCAGATTTGCAGCCCAGCTCCCTGAGCTACCTAGTTGCGCTACGAGTTGGTTGTAGTTGAAGGTCCGCGCGAAGGCGAATATCAGAAAGATTGCTATCAGCAAAGCGATGTCTCCGATTCTTGTCATCACGAACGCTTTCATCCCCGATTTCGTCGGTGAGTATTCTTCCGAAACGCCTAGGGCTGTGTCGCCGGGGCTACCTACCCAGTACTTCGGCTCGTCGCGGTAATAGTGACCAATCAGTGCATAGGAGCAAAGGCCCACCCCTTCCCAACCGAAGAACATCATCAGGAGGTTGTCAGCGAGGACGAGCAGTAGCATGTTTCCGATGAAGAGGTTCATGAAGAACCAATATCGTGTCAGGCCGAATTCGCCTTTCATGTATCCAATGCTGTAGATCATGATGAGAAGGCTGATCCATGCGACGATGTTCGCCATGAAGAGGCTGAGGGGATCGACTAGAACTCCGGCAGTGATGTTGAGAGATGGAATCCACGCGACGGTGTAATCTCCAGCCGCGACCGTCAGCGCTGTTACCGTCGCTAACACCGCTGCTACAAAGGTAAAACCAACTGCTGCTATATCACGAACTCTAGAATGAATCTTGGCGAATAATGGGGTGAGAAGCGCGCCAACAAGGGGCGTCACCCAGATGAGCCATGCGAGAAGAGAGCTAGCCAAGTGTCTATGATCCCACTATTGCTCTTGCAGCGGAAAGGAGTCGGCCGAGTATGGGTTCAGGATAGATACCCAGGATTATGGTAACGATGCTAAGGGTGATGAGAGGAAGAGTGATTGTCCAGGGCGCTTCCTTGACATTAGAGGTGTCCGAGTTTGGCGCTCCGAAGAAGATCTTTTTCATTGCCATCAGAGAGTAACCCGCAGTAAGGGCAGTGGCAACAATTCCCAGTGCCGCGATTACAAGGCGATATTCGGAGGCAGTATCCGTCGCTCTTACGAATCCACCTTGGAACAGGAAGAATTCGGATAGGAAGCCGTTTGTGGAGGGCAGGCCTGCGAGGGTCAGAGAGCCGATGAAGGCAGCGGTGGCCGTGATTGGCATTTTGCTGGCGAGTCCTCCGAGCTTGCTTAGGCTTCTCTCGCCGCGGACCTGAAGCATAACGGCGCCAACGACGATGAAGAGTATTCCTTTGGCAGTGCCATTGCTCACGTACTGAAACATTGAGCCAGAAACCCCAAACGAGTTGAATGCGGCGAGCCCGAACAGAATGTAGCCCATCTGGCTGATACTCGAATATGCAAGGAGTCTCTTGATGTCGTCTTGCACCAATGCCATCGCGCTACCGTAGATCATCGTAATGAGAGCCCACCCTGCAAAGAAAGCAGAGAAAGTGAGAAAGGCCTGCGGAAAGATCGTCATGACTATTCGAACGGTCGCGTACCCTCCTATCCCCGTCATGGCAGCAGCCAGAATAGTACTGATTGGAGTAGGCGCCTCGGCATAGGCTGATGGAAGCCAAACGTGAAGTCCGAACTGACCTATTTTGACAAAGAACCCGAAGCACATCGTTCCAACGATTCCAAGGCGGAGGGTTGTCGAAATGAGGCCTGGATTCACAGCGAGATTGCTGATGACGAGATCCATGTCGGTAGCGCCGGTCAGATAGGCGGTAACTAGTATTCCGACGAGGAGCACTAGCGCTCCTACATGGGTCCAGATGAAGTAAGTGAGCGAAATTCTCTCTTTCTCGCCGTATCCCCATTCAGCGATGAGGAAGAAGGAGGGAACAAGCATGATCTCAAAGAAGAGATAGAACTCGATCAGGTTTGTGGCCAGAACAGTCCCGATCATTCCCAGGGAGTAGAGCGCGAACAGACTGTAGTAGAGGCCGTAGCGTCCTGGATCGTTGCCTATCCGTTGATGCATATAGGGGACGGAGAAGAGAGAGACCAGCGCCGTTAGGAGGCCTATGATGAAGAGAATGGGAAGGCTCAGATTGTCAACTCGGAAGCCAAAGTTTCCAATTGGAGACCATGAATATAGTTCCTGGTAGGTCCCTTGAGGGGACCCCGAACCTTGAAGCGCAGCGTATAGGACCGTAACGAGCGGGATTAGAAGGAAGATGAAAGAAACGAATCCGGTTTTCTCTGTTAGCTTTTTAGAGAGAGCGTAGAGGATTGGAATCGCTAGCAGCGGCACGAGTATTGCGCCAATTAGAAGCAGTGTCATTGGGGTCTATCCTTTCAGCTTTGATAGTTTCGACAGGTCTATGTCGGTGTTCAGTCTGGAGACGAGGATGATTATCGAGAGCCCGACAGCCGCTTCCATCGCGGCGAGTGCGATGGTGAACAATACGAGGACTTGCCCGGTGACTATGGGAGGATTGCGCAGGCGGGCGAAGGCGATTATGTTCAGGTTGGCCGCGTTGTAGATCAACTCAACGGAGAAGAGAATGCGAATAGCGTTCCGTTTCGTCGTGAGACCATAGATTCCGATGCCGAGCAGGATTGTTGATACGGCGAAGAAACTCGACAGAGGCTCCAATTCCTACTCCCCCCTATCCGTCTTCGACAGAGCCAACGCACCGATTACAGCAGCAGCCATGACTAGAGACATGAATTCTAGTGGAACGCCGTAACTCTTCAGGAGAGAAGTACTAAACAAAGAGAGAGCGCATCCGGATCCGCACGAGTCTGGTCCCGGAAAGGCCGTTGCGTTAGCCAGCGCCCCGGTCATCCCCAGCAGCAACGAAACGAGCATGGCAGCGAGAAGTGATACGCGTTTCAGCCCCAGCGGGGTTTCACCCTTCTTCGGCCCAACGAGCATGACAGTGAAAAGGATCAGAACTACGACTGCGCCGATGTACACTGCAATCTGAAACCAGCCAACATAAGCTGCGTCCAGAAGAAAGAACAACCCAGCCACTCCGAGGAAGGCGATTCCAAGTGCCGCCGCTCCGTAAACGAGATCTCTTGCTTCGATCGCGAGGATCGCAGCGCCGATCGTTACTGCCGCGAATGCTAGAAACAAGAGGTCTGTCATTTTTGGGTTCAGAGCGTTGGGAGTCCTACGACCAGAAGGTAGGTTATGCCTATGTTGAGTATCGCAAGCGTGAGAAGAGTGGTCCAACCTGCTCTGAGAAGTTGGTCGAGGCGGACTCGCGGAAATGTGGATCTCAGCAGCATTATCAGCACGATGATTATCAGAGTTTTGAGCAGCATCCAGAAGAGAGGAGGAAGAAAACCTGGTCCAAGGAAGCCTCCTAGATACATTACGCTGAAAAGGGCCGAGAAGGCGTAAAGCTTCACAAAACCGGGTCCTTGCGCTGCAAGGAAGAGGACGCCCGTGTATTCTGCCTGCCAACCCATCATGATCTCGGATTCGGCCTCTGGCAAGTCGAACGGAAGACGCTCCATCTCCGCGACGCTAGTGACCAAGAAGATGAATGCCCCAAGAGCTTGAGGAATGATGAACCAACCTGTGGATTGAGCGGCTACAATCTGAGCCAGGTTCAAGGTTCCCGCCATCATGATTACCCCGAGGGCGGACAGCCAGAGCGGAATCTCATACGCTGTCTGCTGAAAGAGCGCTCGCAGCCCTCCAATGAAGGGGAACTTGCTGTTAGCACTCCATCCCGCAAGCAAGATGAGAGTGGGAGACAAAGTTATGATAGCGAGAAAGGCGGGGAGTCCAACTTCGATATTCGCGATTTGAAGCCCCGGTGCAAACGGTATGAGTCCAACAAGGGCCGCGCCGAGGACGAGGCCTGTCGTTGGAGCCATTATGAAAAAGAAGGCATCAGAATTCTCTGGAACGAAGAGTTCCTTGAACGCAAGCTTGATCAGGTCCGCAAACATCTGCAGAATTCCTCCAGCCGGGCTCGCATAGAGCGGGCCGACACGGAGCTGGACCCTAGCCGTCAATTTGCGCTCTAACCAGCCGAGAAGCGCTCCTATGATTGCGATTGAGGTGAGGCCGGGGAAGAGTACTATTTGTAGAAAGAGCGGGCTGGTAACCATGTCAACTATTGGTTGCAACGGCCCAAGCACCGACGCCAAGCCCTGTGCGGACTCCTACCAGTTCTCCCGGTGGTTAGCGAGGTGAAGTGCATAGCCAAGAGGGATCAGGAGGACAACTATGAAGACAAGAACCGGAACTGACCCCGGCGCACCAAGAGCCCTCAGGTTCAAACCCCATGCGAAAAGGAACATGGCGATGACATCATAGACGACAAACATGAGAAGGTAGGGATAGTACTGGATGATGAATCGAGTCCTACCAGGGCCGACAGCAATCTGGCCTGATTCGAACGGCTTCTTCTTTTCAGGAGTAGGTCTAGGGTCCTTTGGGGTGATGAAGAGCCTGAGAACGATGACGAGTGCGACGGTCGAGACGAAGAGAAACCCGATGTAGGCTCCGATCTCCGGGATTCCCTGCGCGACCATTTCTTGGACCCGTACTCGATCTTCGAGCCAGCGGGAGTTGAGCTATTATAAACGTTTGAGTTGGAGAGTAGTTTTGGCCCTATTCCTTCCTCTTCCATAGATAATCGGTGTATTCTTCGAGAATCTTCCGGTTTCTCAACCGTTTTACCTTCCTCAATGAGGCCTTTGCCTCAATCGCGTAATCTCTCGCGCGTTTCCGAGCAAATTCCAAAGAGCCGGTTCTTCTCAGAAGCTGAAGGACCTCTCTATTGCTGTGACTGTTGTTCGAGTTCAATACGTCCGAGTTGTGGTTTGGACGAGGCGCCTCATGAAGACAGTGGGAAGTTACAATGTTCGGTCCCTTCAACAGTTGTTCCCCGGAGCCGTTGTGAAAGTCTAAGACGTCATCTTGAATCTGAAACGCCATTCCGCCTGACCTCCCGAATTTCTGCATGCTAACAAGATCCTTTCCACCTACTCCAGCTATCGCAGCTCCGATACCCGCGGCACTTCCAAACAAAGAGGCTGTCTTCAGATCAGCAATCGCGATACACTCGCTTACGCTCGCGTTCAAGTCGGAAATAATGTCTAGAAGTTCTCCCCTACTGACGTCCACCAGGGACGAGCCGATCATTCTCATTACCTCCTGGTTCTTGTAGTTCGACAAAAGCTGCACGCCTTTGGAGGCCAGGAATAACCCCGAGGTCAATGCCTTCTCGTTGCTGAACGCCATATGAACTGTCGGAGCACCCCTCCGAACCTGATCCTTATCGATAAGATCATCAAAAACGAGGGTTGCGGCGTGAATGATCTCAAGCGCTGCAGCAGCATCCAGGGCCTCGTTAGGGTCTCCTCCGAATGCCTTCGCAGAAAGAACGACCAACAACGGCCTACAACGTTTACCTCCAGTCTTGAACATGTACTTGATAATTTGATTAGCCTCCTCTCGGTCGAAATTCGTTTCAAGAGTATTGTCAATTTTCTCCTGAATCGGACCACGCCAACTCTTGAAGATCGGAGGAAAGACGCTCATTCAAATTTACCTGATCGAAATTTCAAGTAGCCTTTGTCCACACCCATATTTAATCGGTTGCAACGACACAAAATCCTCCTTGATTATCGGTATGTAGATGCCTAAAACAACCTTTATACCAAAAGCCAGACAAGCGCGCGTAATTCAAGTGAAAAAAATGGAAACAACACCAAAGCCGCCCGAAGCACCGAAGTCTAAGAGCAATCCGTGGAAGCTCATCGCGATCGTCGTAGTGATACTAATCGTGGTCGGCGTAGCAGCGTACATTCTGACCTTACCGCCACCCTCTACAGCTGCGAACGTCCACATACAAGATGATGCCGCGTGCAGCCCTAACGATGCTAGCTGCCTGTTCAGCCCAGCGTCCTACAACGCAACAGTGAACGGAAGTGGCGTGGTTTGGAAGAACGATGGCACGATCAACCATACCGTAGCTACCAACGCAACTCAGAACGGTAGCCTGCCAACATTTACTTCGTCCAATATCGGGCACGGCCAGACATACTCCTTCTCCTTTACCGCTGCGGGCACATACCACTACTACTGCACAATTCATCCGTGGATGAAAGGCATCGTCATCGCAAAGTAGAACATCGCTTCCCACCAACTCTCCGATCATCCACTCTCTTTTTCCTGGCTCTGAGTGACCGAATCAGACCAGAGCAAACTGAGCTTTCCAGAACTCTAAGACAGGACACACGTGTCGAGGCTGCGTAACGACCTTGCCGATACAAACGGGGTTGCGACTAGAACCGGTATGCTCACAAGAATCAACACAGTCTGAAGAGGGCCTAGGAAAAAGGATGCGGACAAAGCGCCAGTTCCACCGAGAAGTGAAATGAGGGCTAGCCCTGCGCAAGTCGGACAAGAAGTAAAAAGGCCGATGAAGGCGCCTAACCCTCCAAACCAGCCAAGACTAGCGTTCTTGGTTCGAAACGATAGTGTAAAAATTGCGAAGCTTGCATTGAAACCTACTAGCCATGAAATTGAGGAGAGAAGAAGAAGGTTGATCGGAACGATAAGGAGCCCTAGATGTTGAGAGAGGTACACGACAACTTGTGGGGTTTGTCCGACTGGCCCGCAACAGGTAGCGATGGCCATCGAGGGTATCCCAACGTGATAAGCTTCTGAGAAACTCAGAGCTGGTTGAAAGACGACAATTCCCGATGCAAACGCATAGAAGATGGCGTACACGAAGGCAGATGCGAGAAGTAGCCGCGAGTATCGGCTCTTAACAAAAGCCGCGGCAACTATTCCTGAGGGTGACAACGGGTTTCCTGATGATTCGGCTAGCGACCGGTTGGTCAAGATATTCGTCCCACCATAGAACATCAAGCACAATCCGAACATGTCAACGGCCAAAGCAAGGTACGCGTAGCTTAGGACAAAGTCTTCGCTTCCGATGCCACCGTTGAGGTTCAACAAACCTATGACAGGGTAGGTGGTGAATCCGAAAATCACTAGAAAGGCGCCAAGAAGCACGATCTGCAATGATCGAGTGCGACGGGACGATAGACGGCTAGTCATTGCAGGAGTTTGCCGGTTGAATGCCGGACTGTTCGTGGTCTGTGAAGATACCCATTTCGACTTCTCATGTTCCGACCCACAATGTCCGGGGTATCCATCCCAGGCAACATGCATCTCAGTGGACATGTAGCTGTATGAAGACGAGCGACATCAGCAAGGAAGCTATGACGAGGCCGATCAGGACCCAAGACGACAGGGATTTTGGCTCGTATTTGAGGTGCTGGTAGAACAACGCTATCAAGAGCGCTTTCATCCCAGCCAAACCTAGAAGAATGCTAACTATCACACCATAAGAAAGTGCTATGGTTCCAAACAGCATTGCTACACCTGCCGACGCCGACGGATACAATGCCACTATGTTGACCTCTATGTCGGTACTTCCCACGAGAATCGCGAACACGAGAAGGTACAGGTATGTGGTGTTCATTGGATCACCTAGATGAGATAAAACAAGGGGAAGAGAAAGACCCAGACAATGTCGACAAAGTGCCAGTAGAGGCCGAAGTGTTCTATTGCTTGATGATCGCCTTTGAGGTAGCGGCCTTTGAGAGTGTTGACTAGCAGGTACAGAGTCATGAGCATGCCCGCGAAAACGTGAACCCCGTGTGTTCCGGTTGTGATGAAGTAGCTAGTTGCCGGGAGGCCGTAGGCTACAGAGAAAACCCCGTGTGATCCGAGATAGACCCACTCCGTCGCTTTGATGTAAAGAAACGAAATCCCCAGCCCAAACGTGGCTATCAAGCTCACAATCAACCCGTTACGTGATCCTACTCTTGCCGAGACGAGAGCCATTATTGCCGTGAGACTACTGGTGAGCAGAACAAGAGTCATTGCAAACCCGTTTCGGATATCGAAGAGTGACCCGACTTCCGGCCAAATCGGGGAGTTAGTTCGAACGAAAAAGTATGCGCCAATGAGCACTCCGAAAAAGATTACTTCGGCACCCAAAAAGGTCCAGATTCCAAGCTTTACGTTCGGAACCTCTCGGAATGGCCAGCTCTCGACATGAGACTCTTCGTGCACCGAGAACTTCTCTCTGCTGTAACCATAGAGTACGATGACCCCAAGGATGGCACCGTCCAGTATCAACGGCCAGAACGGCTGGAATGTCACTGGGGTGGTCGGACTGCTAGGTTGTCCTATCGTTAGGCCGAGGAAGAAGATGAACGCTGCGAACGCCACGACAATAGGCCACGGGCTTAAGCCTTCAAAGTGAGAGTGCGGATAGCCGTCTCCTATCTTCGAGCCATTGGGATACCCAGCGCCATGTGGTAGTCCCGCACTGGTCCCGAAGTGATACGTCCCATCTTCGGCAATGGATGGTATTTTGTCAAAGTCATGGGCTGGTGGTGGGGAAGGAAGGGACCATTCCAGGGTCCAACCGTCCCAAGGATTCGGGCCGGAAGGCGGTCCTCTTCTCTGGCTAAGGAAGATGTTTACGAAGAGAAGTACCTGGGCACCACCAAAGATGAAACCGCCGAAAGTGGCAAGGGAGTTCAGTGATCCCCATCCCGTGTCGGGGGCGTATGTCTGTATTCTCCGGGGCATATCTAGCAAGAGAAACATCGGAAAGTAGAGTATGTTGAATCCGATGAAGGAAACGATAAAGTGGATCTTGGCGACGGTTTCATTGTACATTCTTCCGGTAAATTTCGGAAACCAATAATACAATCCAGCGATCAGCCCCATGATGCTTCCTCCAACCATGATGTAGTGGAAGTGCGCGACGACGAAATACGTGCCTCTCAACGCATGATCAAGAGCCACAGACGCGAGGTATACTCCGGTGATACCACCAATCACGAATAGGGCAATGGCTCCAAGCGCAAAGAGTGCGGCTGCCTTGAGCTTTACCCTCGCTTTTGTCAGCGTCTCGATCATTGCGATTACCATCACGTCAAAAGGCAGCGAAACCGCGATTGTTGTTACTGTATACAACTTGGTTGATGTCAATCCGATTCCAGTCACAAACATGTGATGACCCCAAACAATGAAGCTGATGACCGCGGCAGCTATCATTGAACCAATGACATACTTGCTGCCATAGAGAGGCCTTCGACTGAATGTCGGAATAACATCCGCGATAAGGCCAATGGCCGGAAAGAGAACGATGTACACTTCAGGATGCCCGAAGAACCAGAAGACATTGTCCCAAAGCAGCGCTCCACCTTGAAGCGACGAGAAATAGAAGGTTCCGAACGCCCGGTCAACATAGAGCAGGAGAACGGCTGCTAGGAAGGATGGAAACGCGTAGAGCATCATGAAAATCGTCACCAGAATCGCCCACGGGAAAACCGGCATATTTCTCAGCTTCATGCCGGGAGCCCGCATCTTGAACATGGTCACAAGAAAGTTCACTGAGCTCATTGTTATTGAGACCGTAATCAGGATGAGAGCAGCAGCTCCAACGTTGAGCCCTATTGAAGGAGCAAATTGAAATGCGGTCTGGGGAGAATAGAGCGTCCAGCCGAGGTCCGGGGCACCGAAGATGAAACTCATTATGATGGCAACGCCGCTGAACAGGTAGAACCAGTAGCTCATCGCGTTGAGCCTTGGGAATGCAAGGTCCCGAGCTCCAATTTGGAGTGGAATGATGTAGTTCGCGAAGCCAAACGCGAATGGTGATAGGACCCAGAATATCATTAGAAGGCCATGGACTGTTACGAACTGATTGTACAGGGTCTCGGTCAGTACATGGTTGTCTGGAACTGACAGCTGTGTGCGCATAGTGACAGCCAGTAGTCCAGCCGCGACGAAGAAGAAGAGGGCCGTAACAAGGTAGAGAATTCCAACCTCCTTATGGTTGGTTGTGAACAGCCACCTCCGGACTCTGGGTGGAAAAATGTCCTGGCTCATATGGTCACTTTGCACTGCCGTACCAATTCTGGAAAGCTGTGACATTCATCACGGCCAGAGTTGCAATCATTCCGACGTGTCCGGTCCCGCACAGCTCAAAGCATTGGATAGTGTAATTCCCGGGCGTGTAGGGGATGAACCAGATTGTGTTGGTTCTTCCATGAATGGCATCTGTTTTGATCTTGAATTGTATTATGCCGAAATCATGGAAAACATCGGCGCTGGTAACGTCGAGAACGACCGTCGTGTCAACCGGCACCCTGAAGAAGTTGGTGTATGTGTGATTGTTCGGATACCTGAAAACCCAATAGAATTGGTGACCCGTGACGTCGAGTCGTGGACAACTTTGTCCCGTGGCCTGGGTCTGATTGTACGCGGCAATGCCATAACACCATGTAGCGTTCGGTGGAGTATTCGGGAAAAGCGTGTCCACCGCGGCAAATGATGTTATGATCAGGACAGCTAGGAGGAATGTCGAGAGCGTTACAGTAATCAAAACGTTTCGACCATGTCCCCGTGCGGTAGGAATCCGTCCCAGCCGAGGCGTATCTTCAGGATCGCTTGAAGACTTCTTCGAGCGATACCTGATTATTAGGTATGCCATCAACGCGAAAACGATCACACCAACAACAATGGCGAGATCGGTGAAGATCCCGTATAGATTGTCGAAAATTACTTGAGTATTGGAGACCGCCATCTTCTATGTCTCTTGATTTTCCTCGTTTCGATCGCTCGTTTTTAAAGAGTTATGCACTGACTATAACGAATGAGGAAAGCCAACTATCCAGGTAGCAAGCGAGAGGAACCGGTAAGCCTTCTAACTGTAATCGCGTTAAGTATGACCGCGGAAAATAATGCAGAGGCCACTGCGAGGTGCGCGGTACTCACTAGAGGGTCCAGAGCGGTTTTGACAGTCACCATCCCCAACAAAATCTGAACCAAGAGAACGAGAAAACTGGCGGTCGATAATTGCAGAATTCTCTTTTCTTCTCTGTATCGTGTCCAAGCGACTATCGTGGTTCCAAGTACGAAAAGCCCGACTACCAACGTGAACAGCCGGTGAGTCCATTCCACTAGTACGGGTCCCGAAAGTGTTGGTACGACCTGTCCGTTGCATAGTGGCCATGAATCGGGGCCTGCACTACCACAAGCTAGCCCCGAACCGCTGAAGACCACGTATCCCCCGATGACGATCAAGATGTACGTGGAGAGTACAGATCCATATGCTAGGATTCTAAGGCCTAGGGTTTCCTTCAGTGAAGTCATAAGGCAGTATCTCGTCCCTGAGTTTTCTTCGGTGCTATTTAGCCACTGACCATCGAGAACTCTTACTTCGACCTAAGGATCTCGTCGGTCATGTTCTCCAATAGCTGACCGGGGTTCGGTCCCTTCACGACGCTACTCGAAACGAGCACTCCCCGAGTTCCAAGCTCAAGCGCCTTCCCGACATCCTCTGCGGTGCTTACCCCTGCTCCACACAGGATGTCAACGGAGCCGTTGACTGTCCGGATTCGTTTGATAGCGTGGGTTATCAGCTCCGGCCGAGCCTTCGAAACTGCAATCCCAGTACCTATCAGATCTGGAGGTTCTATAGCGATCATGTCCGGATTTAACGACGCTACGGCCGCACTCACTCCAGGAGTGTCGGTGCAGACCAGAGTCGCCAGATCCGAGACTCTTGCGAGAGAAAGTGCCTCCTCGATCTCAGAGATCTTGATTCTTCTCTCGGAGTGGTTTAGGATGGTTCCGGTGGCGCCAGCTGCTTTCACTGCCTCGGCCAAGATGTGGCCTGTGTACGCTCCGGGCTTGATGGGATCGATGTGTTGGCTGAAAACAGGTATCTCAACAGCCTCAGTCACGCTCTTCAGATCGGTGAACTGGGGCACAACCACGATGGTCACTCCGCTATCTTTCGAAACCTGGTTGGCGATCTTAGCGAGTTGAACGGCCCTCTTGCCAGTCGCCTCAATGTACGTCTTGAAATTCACAATAATGGGCGGAGCTCTAGCCCCTTTGATTCTGCTCAACCCTCAGCGATCCTAGGAAAGCCCAGCTGCAATTCCTGAGAGTTCCTCAAACTCCAAAACCAAGTCCCTATTCCCCAAGTATGTAGGCACCCTTTGTGAGAGGCTTCGTGGCTCAACATCAAGAATATTTCCTTTCCCAGTGCTCGCTTTTCCCCCAGCTCTCTCGGTGATGTATCCAATTGGATTTGACTCGAACTGCAAACGGTATTTTCCATCAGGTGCATCAAGCAAGTCTGGATAGGCGAAAAATCCACCCATACACAGTACTTGATTATAATCGCCGACAAATGATCCCCCATATCGAAACTTCAACTTCCTCCTCTCAAGCCTGTCCGCAAATTCTCTCACCATCTCCGTCCACTTGTCCCGGGATCCCCCAATCCCGTAGACCGAGCCTTTCTGTGGCAAACGGTGCGGCTCTCCGTTCGAGACAAACTTGGAGGCTCCGGTGCCCCTCCCTGCTGGAGCGGCGAGATAGACACCGCTCTTTGTCCCGATCACCGCCTCAACGTATGGTCCGTAGAGGAAGTACACTGCTGACAATAGATCGCGGCCCATCGCTGGCAAAGCCTTGTCGTGATAGATCCCGACTATTGTGCCCATGAGATTGTTCGTTCTGATGTTGGAGGACCCATCCAAAGGATCTAATGCAACAGTGTACTCACCGTGATCGGCGCTCATCACTGTCTCCATTTCCTCGGAAGCAACTTGTCTGACCAGTCCGCTTCTAAGTAATCTCTTGGTCAGAAGACCATTTGACCACACATCAAGTTCTGTTTGCTGATCTCCGTAAACGTTCACGCCTTCAGTCATTCCTAAAGTTCTCGGAATCTCCCGGACAATCCGCAAGCTCAGTTCAGCGAGAAGGTCCACGAGCTTGCCGAGACTCCGGTCTTCGCTCTCAAGAAGCTCGCGAAGTTTTCGTGCCGCCATTGGAGAAGCTACTTCTTCACCGCGCTACGACAAGCTGCAACGCCTTATCGACTCCCCGGCCGTTGAATATGATCTCTTTCAAAGCCGACGCCATCTTGAGCGGTTCTTGGTGCTGCCAGACGTTTCGTCCAACGGCGAGGCCAGCCGCCCCTGCATCCATCGCCCCCTTAACCTGGCTGAGAAAGGTCTCATCAGTTGGAGCCTTGGGTCCGCCTGACATGAAGACCTTGATCAGTCCTGCGGACTTGATCGCCCACTTGAAGGTTTCAGGCGACCCAGAGTACTTTATCTTGACCGCGTCAGCCCCAACTTCGAGACCTGCCCTAGCAGCATAAGACACGATTTCCGGACTCGTATCGTTCTTCACAGCCTCACCCCTCGGATAAATCCAAGCAATAGCTGGAATCCCGTCATCGTGGGCTTCTTCCTGAATCTCCCCAAACTCTTGAAGCATCACACTCTCGTGAGCACTGCCGAGATAGATAGTATACCCAACACCCTTCGCGCCCAAGCTGATAGCTTCCTCCACGCTGCAAACTTGAGTCGAGACCGGTTCACCCTTTGGCAGATTGGTTTTTCCATTGAGTTTCACAATGAGCGGGACTTTCCCAGTATAGTATTTCTCAGCAATACCCTTGTGCAGAACAAGTCCAGTAAAATCTCCTTTTGTTGCGATGTCAAGGATATAGTTTGGATCGATGTTCCTATCGTTAAAATCCGCCGAGGGCCCGTGTTCGAAACCCTGATCATATGCAAGTAGCATTCCTTTCCCGTCTCTCAGAAAGTTGTTCATGTTAGCCTTCAAGGATTTCTCCAAGTTCAAAATTCCCTCTTCCCCACTTTAAACTAATCCTTGATCGCAACCCATGCTCACGATGCCGGGGAAACCGTTATCGGACAACGAATAGGAGGCGGCTCTATGCCCAGGCGCATTGTGATCGTCGGATGCGGAGTCTCCGGCACAACCGCGGCGTTTCACGCGCGAAAAATAGATAGGACAGCGAAGATCGTTCTACTAGGCGACGAAGCTCTGCCTGAATATTCCAGGTGCGGCCTCCCCTACGCCTTCAGTCACGTCGTTCCAAGCCTCGAGGCACTGATCGGATACGATGAAGCCTTCTATGAACAGATGAACAGGATCGACCTCCGCCTCAGCTGGAAAGTAAATAGGATCGTTGTTGAGAAGCAAACAGTGGAAGCAGTTAGAACCAACGACGCTTCGACTGAGACTCTTCAGTACGACGCGCTAATTCTCACAACTGGGGCACGACCTAGCATCGTACCGGTACCAGGAGCCGACCTCAAAGGAGTGTTTACCATACGCACGATGAACGATATTCAAAGACTCACGGATCATCTTACGGAAAACAATGCTAAGCGAGTCGCAATTATCGGAGCAGGATTAACAGGATCAGAGATGGCCGAAGCTCTTCTTCAACGAGGCGTGACCGTTATACAGGCGGAAATCGTCCCAGAAATTCTTCCTGTGATACTCGATCCAGACATGGCCTCAATCATTAGAACACGAGCGGAGGAACATGGTGTCGAGTATCATCTGAACTCGACCCTTGAGGAGATCGTGGGTCGAAATGGGAAGGTTTCAGGTGTCCGTATTTCCGGAGAAGAGTACGGAGTCGATGCGGTTATTGTTGCAGTAAGGGTGAAGCCCAACACTGAGTTGGCCAAGAACGCAGGGATTGTCCTGGGGGAATCGGGCGGCATCAAGACTGATGAGCGCATGGCGACTTCCGCATCAAGCGTGTACGCTGCGGGTGATTGCATAGAAACATACGATCGAATAACACGACGGAACGTATTCTTCCAACTTGCAACGACAGCTGTAAGACAAGCGCTGGTGGCAGGGACCAACGCAGCAGGGGGTAATGCAAAATATCCCGGGTCGACAGGGGTCACGACGGTCAAATTGTTCGGACTCGAGATAGCATCCTTTGGGCCCACCACAACAGCTTCGGAAGAAATCGGTATTCACCCGATATCCGTCAGAATTACCGGGTCCACACGGCTTCCTTACTACCCGGGGGGTAAGGAGCTCACTGTCAAGCTTCTCGCAGACTCCGAGGATGGGCGATTACTCGGAGCTCAGCTCGTAGGTGAGGAAGGCGCCACTCTAAGAGCAAATTTCGCGTCCATAGCTGGACACTTGGGCTTGAGCGTCGAGCAATTCGAACAGATCGAGACATGCTATTCACCACCATTAGCTCCAGTCTGGGACCCCGTAACAATCGCAGCTCAAGCGTTGCTACGGAGACTCCAAACCTCTCGGGGAGCAAAGTCACAAAAGCTCACAACAGTGGAGGACTAGAGATGCGAGTTCTCGTCTGTGACCCTATCCATAATGATGGATTAGCGATTCTCCGAGCCGCAAGCTTCCAGGTCGATGATCAGGCGGGCATTGACAGAACGAAGCTCCTGGAGGTGATCTCGAATTACGAGGTCGTTATTGTCCGCGGCAGGACGAAGATCGATGCTGCCGTGATAAGAGCAGCAGGAAAACTGAGGATCATCGGCAGAGCCGGAGTTGGACTTGACAACATCGATCTCGACGCTACTAGGGCTGCTGGCACGCAGGTCTGGAATACTCCCAGTGCGCCATCGACCAGCGTTGCCGAGTTAACCGTTGGTCTGATCTTGTCACTCTTGAGGAGGATTCCCTTCGCGGATCATGAGATGAAGGCGGGTCGCTGGATCAAGAACCAGTTGATGGGTGAGGAGTTGCAAGGCAAGAAGGTCGGTGTCATCGGACGAGCGGGCCGGATAGGGAATGAAGTGTCAAGGATTCTTACAGTGGGTTTCCAGGCGGAAGTTCTCGGATATGACGTCGTCAAGCCCCGGGGCGTGCCAGGACTCAGCTATGAGTTCACCGAATCCATCGAAGAACTTCTGCAAAAGTCCGAGATTGTCACGATACATGTTCCCTACACTCCTCAGACTCACCATCTTCTGGACGCCAAGCGGCTTAGGATGATGAGCCGAGGGTCCTACTTGATCAATACGTCTAGGGGGGATATAGTCGATGGGCCAAGTTTGCTGGAATTGCTTCGGCAAGGCCAGCTTGCCGGCGCCGGGCTTGATGTATTCCATCTCGAACCTCCTGTCGACGAATGGGAGAAAACACTAGTATCGCTCCCGAACGGCGTTACGGTAGCCACGTGCCACATAGGTGCCCAGACTCTCCAGGCACAGCGAAGAGAGAGCGTGGAACTTGCCCAGAAAATAGTATCCGAAGCATCGAAAACCATGGTACAGACAACAAGAACCTAGCTTCCCGTATGATAGTGTGCAAGAATCGCCCATTTCATGCCCTGATCTTGGAACTGGGAGGGAGTCGCTTAATTTCCATCGAATCGTCCGACAAGCCCCCCCAGAATCGTCAAGCAATCTAAGCCTGGATCGCGCCCTGATCAGCCGATCCCGACCATTATCACTGCCAGACACGAAATTGTTCCTGCACGGAACGGGGGGATAAGAGCAGAACACCTCGCGACGCAAACCGCTGGATTACCCCGAAAGCAATACGTTACGGGTAGATTCGGTTAATCAGACGTGGAAACGCTATGGCGTCGCGTATGTGGTCGAGTTTGCAGACCCAGGATACAACTCGTTCCAGGCCAAGTCCGAAACCCGAATGGGTGACGCTTCCAAACTTCCTTAGGTCCAAGTACCATTCATAGCTTTTCGGGTCTAGTCCCTCTTCACGAATCCGTGCAAGCAACGCGGCATACTCCTCTATCCTTTGGCCTCCGCCGGTAATCTCACCGTATCCTTCAGGAGCCAGGCAGTCTACGGACAATGTCACCTCTGGGTTCTTGGAATCCGGCATGTGATAGAACGCTTTCGCTTTCTTCGGATAATGAGTGACAAAGAAGGGCCGATCAAATTCAGAGGTCAACAATTTCTCTTGCTCGTATCCGAGATCGTCTCCCCACTTTATCCCAGATTTCTCCTCCCCGATCATCTTGAACGCCTGATCGTAGGTGATTCTCTCGAACGGCGCTTTCACCTTTTCTAGATCCTCTATTTCCCTCTCGAACAATGCAAGCTCGGTCTTGCACTTCTCTATCAAAGTCGCCACGATATGGCTCAATAGTTTCTCTTCGACCTCTATGATGCAGTTAAGGTCACACCAAGGCGCCTCAGCCTCCACATGCCAGTACTCGGTCAAGTGCCGCCTCGTCCTCGACTTCTCCGCCCTGAAAGATGGAGCAACCGTATAGATGCTGCCGACACTCATAATCAACGCCTCAGCGTACAACTGCCAGCTCTGGGTCAAGTACGCTTTCTGATCGAAATATTTCACCTCGAACAACGTCGCTCCACCTTCCACGGCAGCCGAGGTAAGAGTTGGAACATGAACCTCCATGAAATCGTGCTTGTCAAACCATTCGCGAACCGCCGATAGTACGACTGCTCTCACTCTGAGAATCGAGCGCATCTTGTCGCTCCGAACGAACAAGTGCCGCTTGTCCAAGAGAAACTCTGGACCATGGAATTGTTTCGCGATGGGAAACTCCTCAAGAGCCGGATGCACGACTCGCCCCTCGTCCACCTGAACCTCTCTCCCACCGGGCGCTCGCGGATCAGTTTTGACCTCGCCATGTAACTCGACACTCGACTCTATTCGAGTAGATTGGAACTCCTCGAATGTCTTCTCGTCAACCTTCCCTTTTCTTAACGTACACTGGATAACCCCCGAGCCGTCGCGCAGCAGGACGAAAATTATTCCACCACCAGTACGCTTGTTCTGAATCCATCCGCGCACACGGACCAGTTTTGCATCGAGGGCCCCGTGCAGGATTTCTTTTACGGTGACGACCTGTTGCATTCCTGGACCCCGCAAAACTCAAGGTTGGGCTACCCTCGGATTATTTAAGAATCCCAATGTGACCTTGTGAGGGTACGATATGTCAGAGCTGAGAGAACGGTCTACAAAGAAACTGGCAGAACTGAAAGCCTACCTTGAAAAGAAAGTTGTGGAAGACGAGGAGGAAATTAGGACACTTAGGTCATTTCTCGAAGTGATCGATTCCTTACTCACCGAGCGAAGCTATCGAAAGGTCGAAGTTCCGAAGACACTGCCCGAGGCCGGAAAGAAACAGGAAACGCCTCCTCAGAGCATCAGGACTATCAGTGGAGTAGTTCTTGCGGATATGTTCGTTACTGGCGCAGACCTCCGCGTCGTGCCTGGCGAGGGAATGAAGTTCGACACAAACACTCCGCCGTTCCGACCTTTCCTTCTAGGGAAGGTGCTCGAACCAATGCAGAAGAAAGACGAAGAAGCAGTCCGGAAAGGAGGATTGTCTCCCGATCGAGTTCTCTCATTCGACGTCGACCAACAGGGCAACCTGCTAAAACAGCTGCACGTGAGGAACTACGGTGACGATACTCGTCTCAGCGAGATAAAGAACGCTGTCCGCTGGACATTTCGGAAAATGTACGAGAAAACTATCGGCACGTAGTTAGTAACCTACAGAAGCTAGCGGCCGCCTCCGCGGGTCTGAAGATCACTCTTCACAGCGGAAGCATAATCAATCCCGTATGTCGTCTGAAGATAATCCCTCAATGACATGGCCGACCGAGCTTCTGAGATGAACCCCTCTTTAGGAAACTGAAACGCCTGCGCCTCTCCACACGACTTGCACTTTGCAATAACGCTGTCATAGATTGTTCCTCCGGACATTCCGAAATCATGATCCACTGGCTCCAACTGGCCTCCACAATGACACTGAGTCTTCAAAACCGTCGCATACGTGGCCTGAATCTCCCGGAAGTGCCCCTCTGCATCTCTGAGCAGCTGATCCTTCAGCTCCAGATACCTCGAATCGTTCCCTAGCTCCGGCCTCTCAGTTTCCACCCTTCGAAGGCCATATTCCAACAAGTACGCCATAGGATTCCCGGATGAGGCCATAAGCTAGCTTCCGAGCGGCTCTTGAAAGAAGAGATTGATACCCGCCTTGAACCATTCAAGTTCTAGAAGACCGCCCTGTGCCCTGAAACACCGCTCGCACCGCGCACCCCAAAGGTGGGATCTTTTCCCCTTCCCCACCTCTTCTCTCAATCCGCCGCGCGCAATCACCGTCGACAGACTTGCAGTTGGATTGTCAAGCGGGTAAACCTTAAGAAATCCCGTTTCCCCCTTGCTTTCGATTTCAGATTCAACAAGAGGTATGAAAGAAATGTCTGCACAAGGAACCCAAGGAGTGCCTGTACTCATTCTAAAGGAAGGAACAGGAAGATCCACAGGTAAAGAAGCTCAGAGAAATAACATAACAGCCGCAAAAATCGTAGCGGAAACCGTCCGCTCAACCCTCGGACCCCGAGGAATGGACAAGATGCTCGTCAGCTCCATCGGAGACGTAACAATCACCAACGATGGCGCAACGATCATGAAAGAGCTCGATGTCCAGCATCCAGCGGCGAAAATGCTAGTTGAGGTATCAAAGACCCAAGATAACGAAGTTGGAGATGGAACCACCACCGCTGTAATCCTATCAGGTGAACTCCTCGAGAAAGCTGAGAAGCTCCTAGACAAAGATGTTCATCCGACGGTCATTGTTGACGGTTATCAGAAGGCCGCGGAAAAGGCGATCGAGATACTCGACAAATTATCGATTCCTATCGCGGAGAAGGATGATGTTATTCTCCGACAGGTCGCAACAACATCAATGTATAGTAAGGGCATAGCTGTCGCGAAAGAACACTTTGCCGACATCGCGGTCAAGGCCGTCAAGCAGGTTGCTGAGAAAACCGATGGTAAGCTGAGGGCCGATATTGATCTAATCAAGATATTGAAAAAACACGGAAAGAGCCTGGAGGAAACAGAGCTTGTCAAGGGGATTGTTATCGACAAAGAGTTGGCGCACGCTCAGATGCCGAAGACCATAACCGGTGCGCGAATAGCCCTTCTCAATGCTAAACTCGAAGTTGAGAAGACCGAGTTCGACGCGAAGATCAACATCAACAATCCTGACCAGATGCACCTGTTCATTGAGGAGGAGGAAAAGATGCTGGTGGACATGGTCAACCAGATCGAGAAGACTGGAGCGAACATCGTTTTCAGCGAGAAAGGAATCGATGATGTTGCGTTGCACTATCTGGCCAAGAAGGGTATTGGCGCAGTCAAGAACGTGAGCAGTGGTGACCTTGAGAAGCTGTCAAAAGCAACAGGTGCGAGAATCGTTGCTAGCGTCAAGGATCTTGCAAAAGACGCGTTGGGAGAGGCAAAGTCGATAGAGGAGACCAAAATTGGCGACGACAAGCTTCTCTATGTCCGGGACGCCAAGAACCCGAAGGCTGTCACGATAGTTATCAGAGGTGGCACAGAGCATGTGGTGGATGAGGCGGACAGGTCGCTTCATGATGCTCTGTGTGTTGTGAGGAACGCTTTGGAAGATGGGAAGATTGTGGCGGGAGGCGGTGCGCCTGAGGCTGAGCTGGCCAAGCGTTTGCGGGAATACGCTGTAAAGGTAGGCGGGAGGGAACAACTTGCTATCGAAGCGTTCGCGGAATCACTGGAAACAGTGCCTACGACACTGGCGGAGAACGCCGGGTTTGACCCAATCGATGTTCTCGTCGAGTTGCGATCGAAACACGAACGAGCGGGAAACCCGTGGTTTGGCATCGATGTTTTCTCAGGCGACGTGAAGGATATGAGAAAACTGAACGTTCTCGAACCGCTCCGTGTGAAGCAACAGGTGATAAAATCAGCGTCTGAAGCCGCATCGATGATACTGCGAATTGACGATGTAATAGCCTCCAAAGGAGTCGACAAAGGCGCTGGCGGCGGTAAGGACTCCATGCCGCCCGGCGGCGACGAAGACTACTAAGGGCGAAGCCGGCTCCACGGATTCAAAACACTTGCTGAACTAGTGCGGTAAAACCGTCCCTACAGTAGAAAACCGCGTAAATAACACCTGGCTTTTGCCGGGAAGATTTCCCCCCTGCCAGGATTTCGCGACGCGAGACGGGTGACTCAGGGGGAATCCGAGAACCGATGGCAAGAGAAAATGTGCCATTACTTTCACGAGGTCGCCTTGGCCGGTGATTTTTGGGAGAGGTCCCTGAAACGAGATCGTGATTGTAGTGAATCTCGCCGATGGAAGTCCTCCCTCTACCGCTGTTGTGTCGCGAGATGCGCTGTGCAAGACCCCCCTCTCCCGGAGAATATTTGCTGTGGCATGGATAGAGGGCGAGTCTCGCGGTTCAGGGCACAGTCCAGGCTTGGATGCCACGGCGTTTTGTCGAGGCGTCAAGAAGGATTTGCTAGGAAATCTGGGAGAGTTCTCCTAGAACCAAGATCAAGGCTGATAATGGGCGATTCTGTAACCCCTGCTTTCTAATCTGACCTTGTTCCTAGCTTTGTGTCTGGCCACAAAACGGGCAAGAGAACAGCCCGAAAGTGTTGGCACGGCCACATTTCTTGCAGATCACCTGGCCGGTCTGGGGAGCACCCATGGGACCTGAAGGAGGGCGAGGTCGAGGATTTGGTTCCGACACTATTACTCCCACCAAACAAGTAATAATTCCCACGACGAAGAGGGCGCCGCCCCCGATGAACACGGGCAGAACGCTAGCGCACGCGAACACGTTCCCGGACAGGATTGTGAGTAGACAGGAGCTGGCTGCGGCTGCTACGAGCACGGGGCCTAGAACAACCATGATTATTCCGAGAATGAAAATGTCAGATCTCAATCTCTCTCGAAATCCATGGGAAGCACCCTTCCTTCCCGGCGAAACGGGATGTGGGGGGAGACTATCTAAGACTCTGTTACTATACCCTAGCGCTCAAAGAAAAGACCGAGGTGTCTGGGGACTTGGGAGGAAGACATGTCAAGTCGATTTCTGAACTCTGCGTGTCTATTCTACTGA
>Ga0209236_1000083_pt1 | contig 45517 bp, 51 predicted proteins | sample GraSoi013_1_40cm_FD_185819 | JGI IMG/M metagenome (GOLD analysis project Ga0209236, IMG submission 185819) | Grasslands soil microbial communities from the Angelo Coastal Reserve, California, USA - Sample 09_27_2013_1_40cm (SPAdes) (version 2) | ecosystem: Environmental > Terrestrial > Soil >... | reverse complement strand
AAACTAGCGAGTTGCTCTTATGGCTCAAATCCCACTGTGGGTTAGGCCCCGGTCACGCCAACGCGATCATCCTCTACTTACAAAGCCTCGAACTCGCTAAGAAGCAGAGACGAGAAGACGAGTTAGGAGAAAAAATCAAGAAAATAGTTCGGCCCTCTTCGAATTCGCATGATTTTTCTGACAAGAACAAAACGTTGAGGGGATCACCCATTTTCCTGATACTGCTTCAGAAGTGAATACCATCGACGCTGGCGACCATGAGTTGGCTCTCCTTTCCAAATGTCCCCAAGCCCAAAATAGTGCGGACACATGCATCAAATTCCTGCCTGAAATGGACTTCTTTAGACACTGTCCACAATGCGGACGCAGATTTCATATCATCCTCGTGGACAAAAACTCGATCGGGTTGTAGATAAGAAACGAATGCCCGCACCACAACAATTGACCAAAAATAGGCCTTTCTGGATGATGGCGGAGGGGGAATCGGTTATAATTGATATCGAGGAATTTCAATACGCATACAGGTGCAAACACTGAGGCCACGAATGGTCAGAAGCACACATTCGAGAAACACGTCGAAAAACCGACGACAACCGACAGCTAAAGCCTTGCCCAGGGTGTCTTAGCAGAAAGTCCTGCAGGCAGAAGGTGCTTTTTTGAAGCCTGACGCGGAATCTCCCGCACCGGCTCCTCAAGGAAAGAACACTCATCTCGACAAAATTGAGCGGCATTTGCTGGTTCTTGGCGCCGCCGACAGGGTTCGAACCTGTGACCAACGGGTTGCTACAGTGGACGTTCCACTTTAACAGCTTCAGCCTCAGCCACGAGCCGAGTCCGCTGCTCTACCACTGAGCTCGCGCCCCCAAACCTCTGAGGGAACGGCGGCCCGCGTCATAGCCGGCGGCAACCGACAACCCGACAAGACCCGTTTATTAAAAGATAGGCAACCGCGGATATCAGATGAAAAGTCCATCTAAGATGAAGATCGCTCCCAGGGAAACAGGCAAGAACCACACTGACGTAGGATGGTAGTTGGACTTTTTTCGTGATCTCTGGAGACCCGTGGAGCGTGCAACTAGCCCAAACGAAACCAAGAAGACACCAACGACTACCGTAACCCAGTTCATGGGTGCAGCCTAGAACTGCTATTTCTCACCACTAAAACATTAAGAATCGAGTTGAGCGAGCGGCCTTCTTGGAGGGCCCGTAGCTCAGCTAGGTTTTCTTCAGGTTGAAGAACTGAGAGAGCGGCAGGCTCATAGCCCCAAGTTCGGGAAACCTGACGGTCCCCGGTTCGAATCCGGGCGGGCCCACCACTTCCAAGGGGTGAGTACCCCAGGACAGTTGGGCCTACAAGTCGCTAGCAACCTTAGCCTTTTTCCAAACCAGGAAAAGGGGGACGGTTGCGCTAACGGCGACAAGTAGAGAGACGTACGGATTTACTGGCATTAGAACGATAGCGATACTGATAATGGCGACAGCAATAACGAACGTCGTTAGGTATTCCAATCTCGTTGACGACCTTACAAGCTTCATCTCAGTGGGATGGTTTCACGGTGAATGATAGTGATGCGGTCTTCGCCGATGATGATGGCGTTCTTTTCGTAGCATCGAACAGTATCGAAGATGTCCTGAAGGTTGCCAAGTCAATATCGAGCGTTGAACGGCATCAGGCAGAGTCAATTCAGGCTGGAAAGAAGCTTTCTGAACAACTTGCCTTCGACCGATACCTGACAAAACGTACCTCGGACCCATCTTACACCTTCCGTAGGCATTTGAAAGAACGAGGGGGAGCAATAGAGGAGTAGACGAAGATTGAGCCATGCGTCATCTGGTCCCCCAGAATATTCGTCCAAGGAGCTTTCGGCGAAAACATGGCCTGATCTTGCCAGACTTTTCGAGAAACCGGAGATTGGGGATGCGTGGTGGTGTTGGTGCACTTTTCATCACGTGTCATCTTTCTCAACGCCCGAACACAAACCAGCGCGCACCCGGGCGGAGAGAGCTGGAAAGAACCGTCGGAACAAGGAAAGTCTGGTCAAGAACGACCGAGCCCACGGGGTAATTGTCTACGCGAACGGGGAACCGGTGGGTTGGTGCCAGTATGGACGCAGAGAAGATCTCCCTCGGCTTGACCACAGTCGCAATTATCAAAGTCTCTCGCCTAAAGACAAGAACGAGAAGCTCTGGAGGATAACCTGTTTTGTTGTTGACAAGAATTATCGCAGAAGTGGTGTAGCGAGTACCGCGCTAAAGGCTGCTCTGGAGAGCATAAGGATCAAGGGCGGCGGTCTAGTCGAAGCCATTCCCGTAAGCAAGACTGACCAGGGACCAGGCTACATGTACACGGGAACAGTCTCGATGTTCGAGAAGGCAGGGTTCAAGATCGTCGGGCCCTTCGGAACCGGTCGGACTTCTACTGTTGTTATGCGAAGAGTGATCTGAGCTTATTCGGGATTCCTCGATGTCTTGACCCGGCGCTTCGTAGCGCGCATAATCTCAATTTTAGCTACACGCTCAACTAGCTTTGCGTCATCGAGTCGCTTGCAAATCTCTGGGAATCCGGTTCTGGGTCCGGTCCAGCGGATTTCTTCCGGCGAAGATATCTTCGGCTCTCTTGTTCGAAGCGTTGCGAGGTCTCGAAACAAAAGTGCGAGGTTGAAGTTGGTTTCTAGGACTTCTGCAAGGCGTGTGGCGGATCGTGGTTGTACCTTCCAGTTTTCCGCCTTTGGGGGAATGGCCTCTAGATGCTTGTAGATGCCTAGGACAATGGCTGTTGATTTGTCTCCCCAGCCTTCCAGACCCGGGTATCCGTCAGCATCATCGCCTACCAAGGCGAGATAATCGGGTATCGAACTTGGGGGGACGCCGAACTTCTCTTTGACGCCTGCCTCGTTTCGCACAACTCGTGCACGACGATCCAACTGGACAATACGGTTGTCTCGAACGCATTGCGCCAGATCCTTATCGGGGGTGCAAATGTATACCCGGCCGACTCTAGGAAGTTTGCTCAAGGAAGCAGCTGCGCCGGCCAGAGCGTCATCAGCCTCCAGCTCGACCATGGGCCAGACCACAACTCCCATTGCCTGCATCGCCTCTTCAAGCAATGGAAACTGCGACAAGAGTCGCGGATCAACACCTTCACTCGTCTTGTATCCGGCCCAAAGGTTGTTCCGGAACGATTCTATGACATGGTCTGTCGCAACACCGATATGCCTAATTCCGGATTCGAGCATGCCAGCTATGCTGTTGAGCACTCCGCGCGTCGCTGCAATTTCCTCGCCTTTACCGTTAGCTTGGGTGGGGATGGCGTAGAAATGACGGAACAGTTCGTAGGTGCCATCCACGAGATAGATATCCACCTTCTAACAGCCTTCATCTGATCCAATGGGTTAGAGGTGAATATGGTTACTTCTTCTGCTGAATTTCCTTCATTCGGAACATGACGATTTTCTTCACTAGATCATACGGGATGGGCCGGTCCAGCGGGAATCGTAGGGACCCTTTCTCACCGGCGTAGGGGGTTAGTTCTCTTCTGAAGGCTTCATTGCCTTCGGGTATGGAGTAAAGTCCGATATGACTTTTCCAGCCGCTGAAGTAGACTAGTCTCTCCCCTTTTATTTTGAAGGTAGGCATATCGTAGCTGATAGACTCCGCTGCCTCAGGTGATGCCTGCCGTATTGTTTCCCTAAGCTTCCGCAAAATGCGCCGAACGTTTTCTGGGAACGACGCGATGTATTCGTCTACTGTTTCGAATTTCTTGGCGGCTACTATTCTCGTTCACCCGTGAGGCGCTTCGTCCTGGTGTTCGACACTAATATTTTATTTCTCGTTACCTGTATATCCCCTTAGCGTCGTCCTAGCCTTGGTGACTATGACTTGAAAGGAATACCCCACACTGTCAAAGTTGAAAGGAGGGGAAATGAACTGATAGTTCATATTGCCCTGACTGAAAGAAAAAGTTGGGACAGAACTGGTGTTATTTTAGCATCCGAGGGTTGGCAAGATATAGGATATGGATTGAAGATGCAGTTGACAATTGCTTCAACTAATGTTGTCCTTCAAAAGGAGAGGATTAAGCTGATACAGAAGCCTGGAATACTCAATCGTCTACGTGGAAAGAAGATACCGATGCTGGAGGACAGGTCTTGAGATGCCTAGCTCTCTCTACCGAAAATGGGATTTTCACAACGAAGCTCAAGATCGAGGTTCAGAACTCCCAACGCGTTTTTCCTGGTCGTCTAGAGAGACGTTCGTTAGTTTGATTTTTCGTTTGTTAGAAGGACCCTTTTCTTAGATTGATCCCGTGTTCCAAGTAGGCTTTCAAGCAGCAAGTCATCTGTGTCCAGCCTTGACAGTTCCCATACGAGCCTTGCAGACCGGTCGCTGTAGACCGCCATTTCCCCTCAACTATCTTCACAAGCGTCTCTTTCGCGTTCAATGGTTCGAAACTCATCTCGACAACAGTATCGTATCCGCCGGATTCTGGCATTGAACCGGTTTTCAGGTCATAGAGCCCCTCGCTCGCTTCCCAGGAGAATCGGATTAGTTTGTTTCGCACTACCTTCTGCACCTTCACCGGGGCCTCTACGACTTTGTCTCCAACGTCATTGAATTTCCAGAGCACTGTCTTTCCTTCGTCCAGTGGTCCATTGGAACCTCCAGAAGTGAAGTAGCTAGTGAGCTTCTTCGGGTTGTGGACGGCCTCAAAGACCTCGTTTACTGGTTTCTGGATTTTGGTCTGAACGGTGAAACTTAGATCCATGTTTGACTGACTTCGACCATGCCGGCTATATGTTATATATTTATAACACTTTGCTCAACTCCAAGGGATCCGCTATGAGCATCAACCTGGACAGATCTGCCCGGAGAAGGTAGCTTGGGGAGGGAGGACAAGTACGATCCGATCTTCAAAGCACTCAGCGACTCTCGGCGGCGCGAGATACTCGACCTACTCAAAGAAAGAGCAAGAACAACGGGAGAATTAGTCGAACACTTCAAACAATTGGACCGATGCACCGTGATGCAGCACCTAAGCGTTCTCGAAAAGGCCGACCTGATCATAGTGAGACGTGAGGGGCGTCTTCGCTGGAATTACATCAACCCCCTTCCCATCAAAGAATTGCATGACCGATGGATTGGCAGCTACGCGGACGGTGCAGTCGATCTTCTAGCCCGAATGAAACGCGAAATCGAAGGATGCTAGGGCATACATACCCACCTACCCAGATGCGGTTGGCTAATCATCTTGACCGAGACGAAGACTACGACAAGGCCAAACATTGTCAACTTAGATGAGCTAGAACAACAAGCAAAGAAGCAGCTCGACCAAGCTAGCTACGATTTCGTGGCTGGCGGCGCCGGCTCCGAGCTAACCCTGAGGGCCAACCTGGAAGCTTTTCAGAAAATAACGATAATGCCTCGGGTCCTCACCGGAATCAAGAAGGTCGACACATCGATTGATCTCCTCGGTCAGCGACTGTCCATGCCGATCTACGTCACTCCGATGGCCAACCACGGAGTCGTCCATCCTTTGGCCGAGGTTGGAAGTGCTCAAGGTGCGAAGAAGGCAGGCACGCTCTTCGTTGCTCCGACAGGCTCCAACAAGACGATGGAGGAAGTTGCAACATCAATCAAGGACAGCCCTCGATGGTTCCAGCTATACCTCAACAAGGATCCCGAAATCAACAAACAACTACTACGGCGAGCAGAGAAAGCAGGCTACTCTGCAATCGTTCTGACAGTCGACTTACCGGTGCTAGGCATGAGGGATCGCAATATCAGAAACAGCTTGACACTACCAAAAGATCTTAGCAGTCCGAACGGCCTATCCGAGCGATTCATAGCCGCGACAAGGGGTCTTGAGTCTCTTACGGCGGGCATCAAAGACGACTTGGGCTGGGACGATTACGAATGGACACGAGAGCATACTTCTCTGCCTGTCTTGATCAAAGGAGTCCTTTCCCCCAATGACGCGGAGGAAGCTGCAAAGCGCAAGGTCCCTGCGATCATCGTCTCGAATCATGGGGGAAGACAACTCGATACTGGTTTTGGAGCAATCCAAGCCTTGCAACCAATAATCGAGAGAGTTGGAGGCAAAACGAAAGTACTGTTCGACAGCGGAATCAGAAGGGGAACTGATGTCTTCAAAGCACTGGCATTGGGCGCTGAAGCGGTTGGTATCGGACGACCGGTATTATGGGGTCTCGCGATCTACGGTGCAGACGGGGTGGCTGCAGTTTTGAAACACTTGCAAACCGAGCTTGTCAACGTGATGAGGCTAGCGGGCGTCGCGAAGGTCAGTGACGTTTCTTCAGAATACATCGAGACGAACGACTGGTGAGAAAGGTCTACTGTGTTGTCTTGCACAGGACTAATGTGATAGAACCTCTCAGTCATCTCAATGACTCGGGAACTGCCCTTACTGATCGGTACAGTTGGAACGGTTTTTGGGTTCTTTTCTTTGTTGGGGGTCTTTTTTGTATTCGCTCTCTTGTCACGCCCGGGCGAGATTGCACGAACGGACTTACCTCTCTGGCTTGAGCTATCTGTTCTCGTGTGGGCTGCTAGCCCCTTCATTGGATTAGCTGGGGCGTTGAGGGTGCAGAAGGGGGGGCGACTGGGCGGAGTGCTTTTCGTCGTTGCGGGTGCTCTTCCCTTGATTGTGAGTATGGGGGCGTTCTTACTACTTCAGTTGTGGACTCCACTGTTAATTGTCGCTGGCATATTGGCCATTTTGGATTTGCCGGGGCAGTACGTAGATAAGGAAGAGATGGATGGCTTGGCAGGGGAGAACTCCGCCCAGCCATCGTGATCGCTAACTGGAAAGGCCTTGTCTTTACTCTATTCTGTAAATAAGGTAGTTAGGCAAAACTCGTCCAGCTTGAAGATTCGAGACGGGCCGCATAAGAGAATTGACTCGAACAAGTCAAATCCTCATCCCTAATCAGGAGACTGTCTCTCGCGTTATCTTGACATGTGCGAAGAAGAATCTTTGGCTGTGGCGAAGATGTTAACTATGTAAAATGGTCATATTGGCAATTTCCGGCAAGACTATTTCTTGAAATCCGGTATACCCACCATGTTCGAGGAAGAACCAAAGGCACGATGCCCAGACTGCAGCCAATCCCTCACGTTCATCCGGACCAAAACGCACCAGAAGCGATGGTACTGCTATGCCTGCGAGAAATACGTCGACCGTCCCACAGAGCCAACCCTGCTCAAAGATACACACGCTAGAATCGAAGCGCTGAACGGGCTCCAGGTAATTGATTCTCATGGTATGATCGTCGGCCGGGTCCGCAAAGCAATCTCAAACGACACCGGCGATGTCAGATCATTCGTCTTGTCGGTCGACAAAGAACAATTCAAAACCCTACTGGAAGAGAGAGATTTACCACGCGAGTTCGAGCTCGGACACGAGAAAATCGCAACAGTCGGCGATGTCGTAATACTGTCGGATGTGTTCTCGCCAAGCGCGTTCGCACCACCCAGACCCCCGGAAGAATCTTCGAACACGGGCAAATGCTCGAGATGCAGCGCCCTACTCATAGCAGGCGCGAAACACTGTATCAAGTGCGGAGCGCTCCTGACTTCCGCTTCCTGCGTATCGTGCGGAACACTGAACCCGACTGAAGCTAGGTACTGTAAGAACTGCGGTAACAAGCTAGCATAGTATCGACAAGCCTTTCTGCCAAGCCTCCTTCTCGGCCCGGACGATCTCGTTCCAAGCCCGCGTGCGGGTCTGTTATATGAAAGTGAAACCAAGATTCTATCTCGTCGGGCTTGCCGTTGCCTTCCTTGAAGAATTCATTACACAAGGGATACTGAAAAGAAACCTCGCGGATTGGATTATCCCCGCGTTAATTGCTTTCCTTCCATTCCTTATAGCGGTCCGTCAAATTGGAAACGTTTTACAGGGAAGAATGATCGAGTCCAACGCTACGACCAGTTATTACGTAATATCAGGGGTCATAGGACTGATGATTGAATGGCTAGTTATCGGACTGTCTACATGGAGCAATCCTGCATCCGATCCATTGCTCACCATAATATTTCAGCTCGGGATTTTCAGTTTCTGGGGCAGCGTAGCATTCGCTCCGAGATTGCTTCTCGACAGGAGAGATTCTATCGCTCGCGTAAGAAGATGGTACAAGCGCTTCTTGGCATCGGGTTTGTATCGATCTACTTCGCCACGTTCTTGGCTTCAAGGGACGCAAAATTCATCGTTGGTATCGTCGCAGTCTTGGCGACCTTCATTCCGCTAAACCTATTCTATTTCAAGTACATTCGCGCGCTTGGAAAAACAATCAGATCCATAGATTTGGCGCAGTCTATTCAGCACCTAAATAGTCAACCTACTCCTCCAGCCGCATTTCAGAGAGCGACAGCAAGTGTCTGATGTTAAAGAAGACCAATGGCTAGACCTGGACCTTGCGGCTGCCAATGTGAATCGTGCCGGAACCGTTCTCGGGTCAACCATTGCCGTCTTCACCTTCCTCCTCTTCTTCCTCTACCCTCGTTATTCCTCAGGGCAGATCGACCCCGTTCTCTTCCAGATCACTTTGACGGCAATAGTGCTGACCATTCTCTCGTTCAGCCTTTGCATACTCTTCTGCTACCGGATCGGCGTATTGAAAATGAGCAGTATCGAGAAACGCGCAAGTATGCAGTCCGGAACACTATTCTGGCTTATCGGCACTCTTCTTCTAGTGTTGGAGCCCTCCTTGATACTGTTCACGATCGGACTCGCAGCGGTCGGTTATGTAGCGTTGGCGGCATGGGTCTTGTACACCTTCTTCACGCTGCGAGACGCAAAGAAGTATCAGGGATCCAATAGAGAACGTTGACCAGTCCAACACCCGAGAGCAGGCTGGCGCTAATCCACAGGGTCATCATGCCGGCTGATAATTATCCGAAGGAGTACGCGATTCTAGTGACGGATCGCAAGGTCGATCTTCATTCGCCAGAATAAGACGAGAGGCAACTTTTGGCTTCGTCGAGAAATGAGCTATGGAACTGCACTAATTACAGATGTGGAGCCAAAGACACTTCAGGATTATGAACAGACCGGGATGGAAACACTCGCGGCCGATAGCGCAAACATCACCGTCTCACATGAAGCGGTTAACTCGCTAGCCATGAAGAAGGAAGCGCTGAAGCCTCGCAAATATGACTCTTTCGTCCGTCTTACAATGAGACTGCAGAAGGAAGAGTTTCAAGTGTACGACTTTGAGATGAACTGTCGGCAGAGCGCGAATAGTGAGACAATGATCAAGTTCTACACGGTGCCCTTGGGCGCCTATTTCAAGCTCAGAAGACAAACCCAGACTAGAGAAACAATCCTTCGAGAATACGCATCGGATGCGCTAGAGATTTTCCGGAAGGTTCTCCCGGCTTTGATCGTGTCCTCCTAGGACCATTCTTCTCTAGCTATTGAGTCTAGCCCTGGAATCTGTTTGATTGAAGCCGTCTCGGTATTAGCTGGAATATCGCGACCCCCAAAAGTCCAGCAACTATCAGCACTCCATAGTAGTTGAGAAGGTAGCCTCCCGGGGCGAAGTTGGCTTGGACCCAATCCTGCATTTCGACGTTTGAACCGTATTCCCGGACAAGGCCACTGTAGATTATGATCATTACAATGGCTTCGACAAGCGCGATCGCGAGGACCTTTGGAAGGTGGAATGACCTTCTTCCCATCAGCTTAGCCTCCCTCACGATCCCGGCCTTGACATCGGAGTCCGGCGAATTCTTCTTCTCCATCAGAGCTTCCAATTCATACAAGGCCGACTCAATCCGACTGCTTGTCTGCCAGGTTCTTCTCATTGCGAGATAATAGGTGCAGAGGCCAACTCCACCGATCAAAAGGGGTATGGAAACAGGGAGGAGAAAAGCTGAGACGGACGCATCCCACGGGATTAGATTACCTAATCCCAATCCTACGAAGCCTCGCGCAGAATAGGACCAGGCTCCTGTGCCGACTCCGATCGCAATCAGTCCAAGGGCAAGTTGGGCTCGTACCTTCCAACTGGCCTCGGAAGTGAATACCGCCTGAACGCCTTTCTGGGCTGGTCGTCGTTTTCTCTTAGCGCCGTTGACGCCATTGGTCATTGATGATTCAGTCCGCTGCTGACCCAAGCTTCGTTAACACTGTATCTGCAAGAGAGCCTTCCAACAGCTCCTTTGTGAGACGCCGATATTCTTCTGAGGCCGCGTTTCTAGGACTGTAGACTATACCAGGTATTCCTTTGCTGGGTGCTTCCGCCATTCGGATGGATCGGGGGATGATGATCTTGAGGATGTGGTCACCGAACGAGGTTCTGAGTTGTTGGACAACCTTCTTTGACAGTCCTGTTCTCTTGTCGTACAGTGTCAGCAAGATTCGGTAATCGAAATCTGTTTTCGCTCGCGATTTTACAATTCGCATGAACTTTAGCAGTGTCGGCAGTCCGTCCATTGACAGGAATTCGGATTGCACTGGCACGACCATCAGGTCGCAGGCGACGATCGCGTTGACGGTAAGGATCCCGATGTTTGGTGGACAATCGATCAGGATCGCGTCGTATTTCCTCTTCGCAACTGAGAGAGCCTCTCTCAGTACGAATTCGCGGCCGGGAATGGAGGACAGTTCGACCTCTGCTCCGGCAAGGTCTAGGTTGCTGGGGACAAGTGTGAGGTTCTCGACCTTGGTTCCAAGCATTACCTCTTCGATCTTTCTCGACTGGGCTAGGGCGTCGTAGACCGTGTAGAGAAGTTTGGATTTCTGGAAGCCAAGACTTACCGTAGCGCTACCTTGTGGGTCAAGATCGACGAGCAGAACTCTTCTTCCAAGTTGTGCCAGCGCGGTGGCCAGGTTGACAGCTGTTGTGGTCTTGCCGGTTCCTCCTTTATTGTTCGCGAAGCTTAGGATCATGGTCGGGAACTGCTCGTAGCCTGAGGGTTTGGTAAGAGATTCATTCGCAGATCGAGTTGCACAAGATGGTACCAACCTAGTTCGGTTTGGCAAGAAAATGATCGGTGTTTCAGAACTTTTGGAGTTTTACCCTCGACACTATATTACCCGTGATGGGGAAGGACATGGCACGTTGTTAGATAGTAGATGGGAGACAGACCTGTTCAATTGCACAGTTTCCATTTCTCGATACAAGAAATAGGGGATGGAAGCCATGAGATTCACACTTTCGTGTAAATCGTAAATTTCCCTGAAAACGTGATCCTGCTTGCGATTTCGATGTTATCATCTGAAAATCCCGACCTGACTCGGCGACTGGTTTACTAGATACAAACGAAGTCTTAATCAGCAGACGACTCGTTTTCGATTTTCATGAACCGCGAAAACATCCCTCCACAACTAGTTTCTGCGAAAAAAGAGGCCGCTACACGCTTCTTGACAAGCAGCGCTCGAGCCGCCTACTCGACCAGGGCGGTTTCCTACCAGCTGGACCTGAACATTGTGGGAGTAGGAATAGGCAAGAAAATCAAAGGCGGACAACCGACAGCGACGGACGCGGTTCGAGTTTATGTGAACCGGAAATTTCCTAAGGCCCAGATTCCCCAGCCGCAGCTCGTGCCCTCGGCGATTCGAGGTTTTCCGACAGACGTCGTCGAGACAGGCCGGTTCCGAGCCTTCGCTCTAACCCCAGCACCTACCACTCCTCGCGACCGGTTCCGGCCCATCAGACCGGGAACCTCCATCGGCCCTCCACCGATAGGAAACATGGTTGAGGCGGGAACTCTAGGCGCGATTGTAAAGAGCGGAGGCGCCCAGTACATATTGAGCAACAACCATGTACTCGCTAACGAGGACAAACTTCCAGCTGGAACCGCGATCTTCCAGCCTGCTCTTCTCGACAAGGGAAACCAGACAACCGACCAGGTCGCGACTCTATCAAAAACCGTCCCCCTCTCATCCAAGGGAAACAATAGTGTCGACTGCGCGATAGCTGCGATTGACAAGACAGTCTCTGCAGATCCCACATTCCTGCCGAAGGTAGGCAAGCTCACCACAACCTCCCCGATCGATGCGACTGATGGGATGAAGGTGCACAAGGTCGGCCGGACGACAGGCTATACGACCGGTTCGGTGCTCGACATTAGCGCGGATGTGAACATACAATACGACATTGGAACGTTAACCTTTCAGGGGCAGATTCTGATCGCCCCCGACCAAGGCCAGATGTTCTCGGACGCAGGAGATTCGGGCTCGCTGATCGTCGACCGGGGATTGGGCAGAGCGACAGGTCTGCTCTTCGGCGGCTCACCCAAATCGACCATCGCCAATCATATCTCGGATGTTCTGACAGCGCTTCAAATCCAGCTTGCAGGATAGGTTCAAGTGAAGGATTAGGCTGGGCCCTAGCCTGAGATAGTTGGCGCCTCCCAAGACTCCTTCTGATCCCAGAGCCCTGAAGCGGAAAGTATCCCCGCAGATTTTGCAGCTGCCTGGAGTGAGTGGAATTGGGGTGCCAAAAGGACAACTTACAGTTTACCTGGAGTCAGATTCTGAAGACATTAGGGAACGGGTGCGAGAGGTTCTCAAGACGGTCTCGCCTGAAGCGGACGTTGTTTTCCTTGTCCTAGGGAAGTTCTCTAAGCAGGATCCCGACTGACGTATGACCTCGAACCCGGTTCAAACAAGAGAAATTGCAGAGACCTTTGATAATCTAGCCCATGATCGATGTTGCAAGTACAAGTCCAAGGGCCTAACTGCGAGCACTGAGGTGCTGCTACGCCTCCTTACCGAAAATGGTCTAGTTGGAAAGGCTGTCCTTGACATTGGCTGCGGGACGGGATTCTTTGCCCTCGAGACGCTCCGACAAGGAGCATCTTCCTGTATCGGTGTTGACCTCTCGTCGGCTGCGATTCACGAGGCGAACGAGTTCGCGAAGGAATCGGGTCTTCAAGATCGGGCTAGGTTCGAAGTCGCAAACGCAGCTTCGACTCAACAACCCCCGTCCGATATTGTCGTGATGGACAAGGTGCTATGCTGTTATCCTGATGCGGACTCTCTTGTGAAGACTGCTTCTACGTCGTCAAGTGAGCTATTGGGTTTCGTTGTTCCGCGAGACGAAGGCCTGATGAGGCCAGTGATGAGAGTCGGCATAGGACTGATCAACCTGGTTGAGAGGTTGAGAAAAACCGGTTTCAGGCTGTACCTTCACCCTCTGCGTTCCCTCGACACGCTTCTCGTCGACAACGGCTTCCAAAAGTCCAGCAAGGCCAAGTCTCGATTCTGGCTAGTTTTCCTCTACAAGAGGACTGGACCGGGTGCGCCCGGGAGAGGGTGAACTCCGCTTTGGAAGTCCAACAAGTCATTGACCGGCTAAAGTTGATCGGCGACCCGAAGGCGGTCGAGGGCATGGCCCGGTTCGGAATCCAATCAAGCAATTCGTTCGGGGTCTCTGTTCCCAAACTTCGCACCCTTGCACGGGAATTCGGAAGTGATCATCTGCTGGCATCGAAATTGTGGGAGACTGGGCTGCATGATGCTAGACTCCTAGCCACTATGATCGACGATCCTCGACAGGTGACCCTAGCCCAGATGGAGAAATGGGTTCGAGATTTTGATTCATGGGACGTTGTGGACGGTTGCTGTGGAAATCTCTTCGACAAAACACCATTTGCCGTAGCGAAGGCTAAGGAGTGGTGCAGACGGGAAGCGGAGTACGAGAAGAGGGCGGGATTCGTCCTGATGGCGGAGCTTGCGGTCCATGACAAGAGCGCGAAAGACCCGGTCTTTCGCGACTTTCTCGCGCTCATGATCGACGGAGCTAAGGACAAGAGGAATTTTGTCAAGAAGGCCGTTAACTGGTCGTTAAGACAGATCGGAAAACGCAATCTCAAACTCAATAGGGCGGCGATATCGACCGCGCTGAAGATGCAGAAAATGGAGTCGGGAAGTGCAAAGTGGGTTGCCTCAGACGCCCTGCGAGAATTGAAAGGCAGCCAAGTCCAGAAGAGGCTCCGGGAAAGAAAATAACCTCGAGAACAAGCGATAACTCTTCACGAAATGTTCTTCTCTGGAATTCCTTTTTCCTCAACTATCCTTTTTTCTTAACTATTTTTCTTGTTAACTATAATGTGACCCCCCCCCGGGGGGGGCCGATTTTCGCGCGCCCCGCCCTTCACGAAACGACCCTAGGCAAGGCCATCTCGCCCTAGCACCTGATTCCAGCCTTCTTGGGGGCAGAGCCCGCCCGTTTGCCAGCGAGATTGCCGAGCCTGTTACCATGTTGGATTGGACTAGGTTACGATAGAAGCATTTGATGATACCCACGCTCAATGATTCTTGCCGACACTATCTCTAGGAGTACGAGGAGACTATGTTTCGAAGCCTAGTTAGGAACAAGAAGGGAATCGACACCATCCTCGCCTCACTCCTGATGGTCGTCATAGTCGTCGCCGCCTCAGTAATGGTATTCGTCTACGCAACCGGGCTATTTGGCGCTCTGACGCAGGCGCCGAATCTTCAGAAGGAAGCCCTCAGCCTCGAGTTCTCCAGCTTCGGACCAAACAACCCAACCTACAACGTCACCCTATACTTGAGAAATACGGGAAGCGCCCCGATCACCCTCGTAAGCTACTACGTGAAAAACTCGAACTCCAGCCAGTACGCGAAAACCACCTGGACCGGCCCCCCCTCGATAACCCCGACGACACTGGGACAGGCCCAGCTTCTGATATCTTCAGCCTGCAGCTGCACCAATACTGGAGGCGCGTTCACGTTCTCGACAGGAAACTCCTACACGATAACACTGCTATCCTCCCGAGGCAGCACGTTTTCATACTCTGTAGTGCGGTACTCATAGTCAAAGCCCGCTTATCTTCTCATAAAACTCAACCAGGCTACGCGCCGCAGGTTCCTCCTGGTTGAAGGCAAATATCTTCATCCCCTTCTCATACCTCTCAAAAAGCAGGATCCTAGACTTCACCAACGGCTCCGCTATCCTAGCAACAGTCGAGGGTGATACGTCGAGAACACGGGCGAGACCGGCCTGGTTGAACACCTTCTGCCTGTTCTGAAGCAGATGCTCAACCAACCGGACTTGAGCCTTCGACTGGAACAAATCCACCAATCTCAACACTGTCACCTACCCTAGGAATAGACCACTTTGGTCCCGATGTCCTTCCCTCGTAGCGCGGCGAGGATGTTGCCCGGGTCTCCGAGCGACACGAATCGTGTTGGAATCTTCGCTCTCTGCATTATCTTGATCGCGAGAGGATCCAGCAGCTCGTAACGGCCGGCGAAAACCTCCGCGCCCATCGCCCAAGCAAGCAATTTGTCCACGTGAACAGATCGGATTAGCTTCGCTTTCGGGTTCTTTTTCGGATCCTCAGTATAGACCCCATCCACATCGGTACCATTGACAAGAATCTCGGCTCGGGTAATCTCCGCTGCAAGCGCGGCGACGGCGTTGGTCGACTGACCAGGCTGCAGTCCACCCATGACCACAGCCCTCCCCGACCCAACAAAGTGAGGCAGATCCGACAAAGTCGAGGGAATCTTCGAGGACGCTATCGAGCCAAGCGCTAGACGCACCAGCTCCGCGTTGGCCCTTGTGATCTGAATTCCGAGAAGATCGCAAGTTGACTCGTCTCCCCCAAGCTTTCTCGCTGTTCCAATGTAGGTTCGGGCATTCTCTCCACCTCCCGCAACCAGTACGAGCTGGTTTCCTTCTTCGACAAACCCTCCCAGAACCTTACCCATGTCCTTGAGGGCTGTCACGTTCGGCTCGCGGCGGAATAGCGCACCTCCGAGTTTGACGACTGCTCGCATTCCTTCTCAACCTTCGCCATCCGAGAGGTTTGGTATATTAGAATGGAAGTTCTCCGAGCATTCTAGGTTCTTTCAAAAACTCCTCGGAAAAGCTGAATAGGCGTTCTTCCGAGAAGAACCGACCCTTCGCCGATGCTCTCCTACGCGATCAAGAGAATCATACGATCATGGAAGCTCTACGCATCCCTAATACTCGGCATGATGCTCGCAGCCACATTCTTCGGCGGCATCAACGTTGGAGCCGACACGATTGGGAAACAAGCTCTCGACGCTCAACTCGCCAACACTCCCGTCGACATCTCACTCAATCCAGTCTCGGGTGGAATATCGGTTCCCCGCACATCGTTCGAGAACGTCGCCCAGAGAGTTCAAGGGGTCAGCGGAGTGGTTACCGCCGAACCCGTGGGAAGCGTAACCGAACAGTTCTATCCATACAACAGCTCAATTCCATACATTAGAGCCATCCAAGACACTTCCTCTCTCTACCAACACCTTACACTCCTTAACGGCCGAAAGATTTCTAGTACGAATGAGTCGATGATAAACGCGGATTCGCAGTTTGCCCAGACCTTCAAGCCAGGGCAGACGATCATGTACAGTTTCGGACAATTCGGACAAAAACTCAACATTACATTGAAGGTGATCGGCGAGGTACAACTAGACTCAGTCGCCGTAACCACCCTCGGCGTCAGCCCGAACTACTATGGACCCTCAGGATCCACCCTGAAACCGGCCAGCACCCTTATCGTAAGCTGGAACACGTTCGCCTCCATCGCCGATTGGGCCTATAATCAAACTAGATTCGGTCGGGGAGACTATTCTATTACTGGCACGGTGAATGTCTATCTTGACCGACCAAAACTTCTGAGCGCGTTCAATGTCGAAAGCAGCATTAACCAGGTTCAACAGATCGACGACCAAGTATCGAACATTGCAGCGCTGAACGGCTTCAATTCACAGCCGAACCTGATCTACCCTCTCCAGCAGTTCTCATCCAGCATATTCGCGCTCCGGCTCGAATTCACGATCTTCTCAATCCCAGTCTTCTTCGTAGCATGGTTCGTCGGCAGAACCGTTTCCCAAGCATCCTTCAACCTCCGCCGAAGGGAAATCGGACTACTAATGACGAAAGGCTTCTCCCAGAGCCAGCTGTTCAGACACTTCCTCGTCGAAGCCCTCCTAGTCGGACTGATAGGAGGGGGACTGGGACTCGCTGCTGCAGTACTTCTAGACCCCTACTTTGTTCAAATTCTCAGCGGCAGCTATCAAAGCGGAGTATTCCTCAGCCAGGACACCGCCGTCGCCACGATAATCTTCACCCTCGTTCTCACAATCTTAGCAATCTATTCCCCCGCCCGAGCGGCTGCAACGATGGACCCTGCGAAGGCCTTGAGAGAATACGTCTATCTCGAAGATACGCGTCCATCCAAGAAACGAGGCGCAATAATCGCCTTCTCCCTAGGCCTCTACAAGATAATTCTCCTTCTCCTCGGTGTAAACTTCCAGAACATCGGCCGCTATCTCTTCGGAGTAAACTTCCTCCTCGCAATTGTTCTGATAATCATGGCAGTCCTCGACTACGGACTAAACATCATTGGCCCCTTCCTCTTCCTCTATGGAGCCACTCAACTATCAACCGGGCTAGCAACCCGTTTCCACAGGGCCTTCGCATCCATCTCCAAGCGGCTCGTCGGAGACATCGCATCCCTCGCCTCGAAGAGCGTATTCCGAAACCCACGTCGCGTCACCGCTCTCGTCTTTCTAGTCGCGCTGATAGCCGGATACTCCATCTGGGTCATCGGCGATCTCGCAAGCGTACAGGACTACAACTACAGACAGGCAGAGGTCCAACTAGGCTCCGACCTCCGAATTTCCGGACAAGGCAACCTCAACCTCACCTACGCCACTCTTATCGCCGGTCAACTCCGCTACTGGAGCAACATCACCGGCGCCACTCCAGAAGTAGACACCTCCATGAGCCTCTCGTCTCGAACCCCCCTCACGATCAAAGCCATAGACCCGACAACCTGGAGGCAGGGAGCATTCTACGAACCTGAATGGTTCACCGGAAATATCGACATGGTGTTCCAAAACCTGCAAGCAAACAGCCAGACCATCGTACTCGACAGGGGCGTTGCCTCATACTACAATATTATGCGAGGCGGTATCGTTAACGTAAACCAGAACGTGAGTCTATCCGTGATCAGCTTCTTCGGACCTGACTACTCCCGACAGTCTACGGGATCGCCTTTCGGTTTTTCATCTTTCCAACCCGAAGGATGGTCATTCATCCCATTGAGCCTCCTTGCACAAAACTCCAATCTCTTTTCCGGGACAAATCTAGTCTTGATCAAGGCCGCACCCGGTGTATCGTTCTCCAGCTTGGCAAACTCGATAGAGAAGGCCTATCCAACCTTGACGGTTATCTCCGCGGAAGATAACACGCGGGGAAATGGAGCGGTAGTGGTTTCTAACGGAGCCCAGTCTACCGGTCCGAGCGCTGGATCAGTGATTGCCAATGGCACACAGAACGTTCTAAGGCTTGGAACAGTCTTCGCCGGACTTGCCGCATCGATCGGAGTTGGAGCAGTAGCTTACACCGGCTTTAAGGAAAGAGAGAAGGAGACAACAATGCTAGCCGTACGAGGATTGTCTTACAAGCAGATGCTAGGCCTCCTCGTCACTGAGGTCCTGCCCTTGGTTATCTTTGCACTGATACTCGCAACAGCTGTCGGTTTGATCACTGTCCGTGGAGACAGCCTCGCGCAGAATTCCCTGACCCCGAACTATTCGAGCCTACTCGCCCCGCGCAGAGTCATCTTCCCGTTATGGGCGTCCGAGAACATCTTTGCGATTATCGGTCTGTTGTTCCTCGGCGTTTTTCTGCCCGCGATAACCGCTGCACGGAAGGACCTTTCAAAAATGAGCAGAACGGTGAGATTCGCATGACCGCCGTCCCAGTCGTAGTGGATTCCCTTGTCAAAGCATACAAGCTCGGAAGAGTCGAAGTGCAAGCCTTACGCGGGATCAATCTCAAAGTCGAAGCGGGCGGCATGGTTTCGATCATAGGCCCCAGCGGCAGCGGAAAGACTACCTTGCTCAACATTCTGGGAGGACTTGACAGAGCCACCGCGGGAAACGTCCATGTTGGCAACACAGTACTAACAGACCTGGACCCAACACGACTCGTGTATTACCGTCGTCAAGTCGTCGGTCACGTGTTCCAGACCCTCAACCTGATTCCCACGCTTACGGCCGCGGAAAACGTAGAGCTTCCAATGATGGCAATGGGAACGAGCGGCGGAACTCGCTCGGCAAGAACCAGGGAGCTTCTAGGCATCGTAGGCCTCGCTGACAGACATGACCACAAGCCAGACGAGCTTAGTGGTGGAGAACAGCAGCGAGTGGCAATAGCTGCGGCTCTGGCCAACGACCCTCCGCTCCTTCTAGCTGACGAGCCGACCGGCGAACTTGACAGCGTGAACGCGAAGATGGTCACAGACTTCCTTGTCAAGATAAATCGTGAGCTGGGGAAGACACTGATAATGGTCACGCATGACCAGAATGTTGCCAAGACAGCGAACAACATCATGCGGATCGAGGATGGAACCATCAAATCATCGCTTACTCCCAGCCAGATCGCCTCTCAGGACACGTCAAGCTCGTACCTCGATCAGCTGCGCCATCGCATGTCAGAGCTTGAGAGACAAATGAAACAATTAGACGATGATTTCAGGACGGGCAAGGTATCGGGGGACGAGTACGCTGACCAACGGGTCCGGCTGCGACAAGTAAAAGCGGGGCTCCAGGACGAGCTACAAAGACAGGGAGTAATCGGCTAGCTCCGATCTTGGAAAAAGCATTTTATACGCAAAACCCACCTATTTCTCTCAAGGACTCGTTAAGAAATGTGTAGTACGTGCGCGAAGCACAATCCGGGAAAGAAGAAAAAATCCAAGATGTGAACGAGCAGGCCTAGAACCGCAGGCCCCAGGACTTATTTTTTCGGTCTGGAGATCGAATAGCCAGTGACCAGCTCAGTCCTTTCAGCATCAGACTCAGTTGCCAAGTTCAAGTTCAGACGCACCCTGGAACAGTTAGCTCGGAAAGAGGGCCGGGGAACAGAACTCATCAGCCTATACGTTCCCCCCGACCGCAGAATACACGAAGTACTCAGTCAGCTCCGAGAGGAAGCAGGCACAGCATCCAACATCAAATCACGCACAACCCGCCAAGCCGTTCAAGACTCCATAGAACGGGTCATGCAACGGCTGCGATTGTTCAAAGAACCACCCCCCACGGGACTTGTGATCTTTGCAGGGATGATTCCCCAGAATGGCCTCGGGAGCGAACGGATGGAGATTTACGTACTAACCCCCCCTGAAGCAATTACAGTCGGGTTCTACAGATGCGATGCGCGTTTCCACGTTGAACCTCTCTTAGCTCTCGTTGTCGAGAAGGATACCTACGGGATAATCGTGATTGACGGGACTGAAGCGGTCGTTGCAACCCTCAAAGGCCGGAGGGTCGAAATCGTCAAGAGCTTCACCTCAGGAATACCCGGAAAGAGCCGTGCCGGCGGACAATCGGCAAGACGGTTCGAACGTATCCGCGAACAGGTCGCCAACGACTACTACAAACGTGTAGGCCAGCACTTCAACGAGATCATGCTTGCGATACCGGATCTCAAGGGAATCATCATCGGTGGACCGGGACCTACAAAATATGTCTGGTCCGAGGGAGAATACTTGCAGTATACGCTGAAGAACAAGGTCCTCTCGGTCGTCGATACAAGCTATACGAGCGAGGCAGGCGTCGAGGAGGTCGTCGAGAAGAGTAGCGAGATACTCAAAGGAGTCCGGTACAAGGAAGAGAAACAGATGGTCCAGAAATTCCTCTACGAGTTAGGTCATGAAACTGGCAAAGGGGTCTTCGGAGAGCTTCAAGTCCAGAAATATCTGGAAAAAGGCGTTGTCGATACTCTGCTGATCTCAGAGAAGCTAGAAGGTCAGCGACTCGTCCTCAAGTGCAAGAACTGCGGCAATCTAGAGGAATTTCGCGGGACAAGATATGAGGCTCACTCGGTCAAGAGCGAGCTTCCCACGCGACCATGCAAGAAGTGCGGCAAACCAAACCTCGAAGTCGTTGAGGACAGCGATATCATCGACAGTTTCCTCGACTATGCAGAGAAGGGTGGAAGTAAAGTCGAGGTTGTCTCAGAAGAGACCGAGGAGGGACGAATGCTGCGTGACGCGTTCGGAAAGGTCGCCGCAGTCCTGCGCTACCCTGCTAACTAGTTCGAGCAACTAGCTATGACGAGGGCTAAAGCGATATTCTTCGATCTCGGAGAGACCCTCGTAACGCAAAACATCGAAGACAACCTAGTCACGATGAAGGCCCTAGAGAAGATCAGTAAGAGTCTTGTTCGTCCCAAGTCGCCGTCCGAACTCTTCACTATCTACAAGCAAGGCTACAAAGCAAACGAGGCCTTTCGCACCAAGCACCATGTCGAGATTCCAATACAGGCGTGGATGGTACAACTCCTAAGACGGGCACTTGGCCACGAACCCGAGGACAGTTTGGTCGAAGAAGCGATCAAGACCGTCGTCTCCGCCAGGGCCGAAAACGCGGTCGTCCTGCCAGACTCGAAATCCCTTTTGGAGAAACTTTCGAGACGAAGGATCAAGCTTGGAATAATATCGAACGTATCATCTCATGATGTCGCGGTGGAGATCCTTCGCAAAGTTGGGCTGCTCGAATATTTCGAGCGAGTCGTAACATCAGCTTTCGTCGGAATACGTAAGCCTGACCCTGGAATATTTCTCTACGCGCTGATGCAGTTCAAGCTGCAACCACGGGATGCGATCATTTTAGGGGATTCAGAAAGACATGATGTCTTGGGAGGCGCGATTACCGGGATGAAGACTGTTCTAGTCTCGAAGAGACCTGTGACCGACAGCATCGCCGATTATCGATTTGCGAGTCTCGCGGAGGCATCGCCGATATTGGAGTCTCTATAGGAAGCTTGCAAGGAACATTCCCGCCACCCCGAGTAGCAAGGAGAACGGGAGACCGGGAAACATCTCATACTTTGATAGCGCTTTGAATCCAAGGAAAGTTCCGGCGAGTATCCCGATCGCGGCGCCAAAAAATGAGAGTGCCCCTCCAAAGTATACCAGTGCTGTTGTCGCAACTAGTGAATAGAAGACCATGTCCCCCATCCCGATTGTCAGATCCCCATAGGTGAAGACCGCGCCAGGAAGATCGCCTTCTTCAATTGTCTTCGCGAGGGCTCCGACAGGACCGCGGAAAACGGCAACAATGTCGTAGATCACGAGGGCGCCAATGAGGACGAGCGCAGTCACCGGTCCAATCGAGTAGCCCAAAAAGATCCCAGTCAATGCACCAATGAGGGTCACCCCGATCAGCTGATACTTTCTTGCTCTCCCAAATACTGTAAGACCGATCGCGATGGCTGTTCCTAGAGAAACGCCTAGGAGGATAACGGTGGCTAACGGGTCTGATGGAGAGTTCGGAATAAGAAAGAGGATCGAGGACGCGTACCAGAAAGCCACCGCGAACGACACCACGAGAACGGCAGCTCTAATGAGTGAGCGTATGAACTTCATCTTGCCTCTTCTAATCATGAGAAGCATTGCCGTCGCGCTTGCTCCAAGAGCGATTACGAAGATGACTGCGTTGAGACCTGCCGAACCTAGACTGTCACCCTGGAAAGGTGTTACTTGGGCTTGAGGAACGATCTGGTTTGAGATGGGATATCCTAGAATGCCCGTTACCGCGAGGCTGAGAATTACCGGATAGAGATGGCGTGGGCGCGGCTTGAAAGCCCTGCGTTCTTCCTCTGCCATGGAGCGCTAAATCTCGATAACGTCCCCGGTCTTCGGAGCCTTCGCGTCCAGTCCCTGTTCTTTCGAAGCCCACTCTGCAAGCTTCTTGCAGTTTCCTTCCGCGCCATGCACAATGAACACTTTCGTCTTCTTATCGAGATCTGACAGGGTCAATTCTAGTTCTCGTCTGCCCCCGTGGGATGAGAAGTCGAACCTCTCTACTCTCGCATCCACCGGTCGAGCTTTGCCGTGGATGACGAACTTTTTCCGCTCCAAGAGAATTCTGCCAGGGCTGCCTGGTACTTGGAAGCTGACCATGAACACAGCATTCTGCTTCTTCGCGGCAACATTCTCCATGTAGAAAACGGACGCGCCGCCCTTCAACATCCCTGCAGGCGATATTATCACACCCGCAGTTTTTGCAGCCCTCCTTCGATCGTTCCATCCGTCTACCCAGTGAGCCATCTTGCTAGCCCGTTCGAAAACTGAAGAGTCTCTTAGAGATGAGGGATACTTCAGCAGCATCTCCATTGCATCGAGGGCCATTCCATCGACAAAAACCGGATGCTCGAAATGGTAAGCCGAGAGAACCGAGAGTAACTCCTGAGATCGCCCGACACCGAAAGCTGGGACGAGAACCGTTCCCCCTCCCTCCACAACCTCCGTTACTTTTTCCACAAACTCTTTTTCCAATCCATCACGTAGCGGGTGGTCTTCTGTGGCGTAGGTCCCTTCGATGATGATAGCGTCCAAGTCCTTGTAGTTGCTAGGGTCTGCCCCGTCGACAAGTCTTGTGGGTTGACGGTTGAAGTCGCCCGTGTAAAGCAACCGTTTACCTTCGGAGGTGATTATCGCTTGAGCGCTGCCCGGTATGTGGCCGGCATTAACAAGAGTTAGAGACGCGTCACCCACGTCGATCGACTGGTGATACTGAAGTTCGCGCTGATGCTTCAGCATCGTCTGAAGATCCATGAACTCGTACGGCGCGTAATAGCCGCTGAGTTTGAGGAAGTCTTTGATAATCAAACTGGTAAGCGTGAAAGTCGGTTGTACTCCATAGAGAGGGACGCCGCCGTGAATGTAGAATATCGGCGCGGACCCAACATGATCCAGGTGAGCGTGTGTAAGCGCGATCGCCTCCACTTCCTTTGGAGGAATGTGCATCGGAAATCCGACGTGATGGTTTACCATTACACCATAGTCGAGGACGAGGTACTTGCTGCCGACGCTTACTGCGAATGCGGACCTGCCCACTTCCTGGCAGGCGCCTAAGAACCTGATTTTCATCCGTTCACCACAACAGTATGAAATGGATTATCACGAGAAATTCTTGTTCACTCTACGATTGGACGGGTTTGAAAGACTACAATAAAAGCCCTACAACCCTCTCTCCGGAGAGATTTTTAGGCACGGTTAAGCTAAGCAAATCTGCTCTCTTCAGTTGGTATTAGAGTGCCAGTTCAACTCCTCGTTGATTCGAAGAATCTTAAAGGCTGCACGCTAGTCACAGGATTTCATGGAGTGGGCCAAACAGGCTACATTGCAACATCCTACATGATCCATGCGCTAAAAGCAGAGCGAGTAGGCTTTGTCCAAGTCGCAAACCCGCCACCCTGGGTCGGGACAGCCGATGGCGGTCTAGTCACACCTTTCGAGATTTATCGGAGAGGCAAAACAGTCCTTGTCAAGTTGGAATTTTCACCCCACAGATCCGAAGAAGCGGAGTTCGCTAAGGTTCTCGCAAACTGGGCGGTCAAGGCCAAGTTCAAAGATGCGATACTGATCGGCGGGCTCGACTCGTCTTTCAGGAACAACACTGACGATTTCTGCGTCGTTCCAACTGGCGCATACATTGATCGAGCCAAAGTGTTCAAAGCACCGATCCTCGAACCCGGCTTGCTAGTCTATGGACCGCTCGCGGTCATGTTGAGCGAGTTTGAAATTCATGACTTCCCCGCGGTTGCGGTTCTTCCATATGCCGAGCCGGCGCGGGCTGACCCTGCAGCAGCGGCGCTTGCTATCCGAAAAATCTCGAAAGCGTACAATTTCAAGGTCAACCTAAAGGAACTATTGAAAGACGCTAAACTTATCGAGCGAGAATACGATCACAAGTCCAGACTTACGAAATCGCATCAAAGACTCTACGCCTAGCGTAGAAGCCGAATGATCGAACCTACAGTACGGTCCGGCTTCGACCCTTTGGCCTGGATTCCAATGACTTTCAGCTGTCGGGTTGCTTTTGCAAGCTCCTTTCCAAGTGCCACTCCGTAGTCTCCCTCTGAGACCAGGAAAACCTGCTTCGGCGATAGTCGTTTGACCCATGCGTCGACCTGCTCTGCTCTCTGCTTGTACATTATCGGGTCATGACTGTCAAAGCTTTCGGTCTGAGCTAGAGGAAAGGTCTCATCAAGTTCCATTGGCACTGGTCCGAATGGGATTGTATAGAAGCAGATAGACACGTTTGACCTGTTTGCGAGCTTACTGACTATGGGCAGGTTTCGCGGGTCTTCGTGATAGGGTCTTCTCCAGCGGCCGGCTAAGAGAACAACAGCCTTCCTCCGTTCTACCGGAACCCGCGCCCTCCTGACATTGAAGCGGACCATCTCGGGCCGACTATCGCTTGCCTCGCCAAAATGGGAGATTCCACGAGGCTTTACGGTAGGAGTGAACCGTTCCAAAAAAGAAGAATGATGAATGATCTTCGCGAGGAATTTCTTGAAGGCTGGGTTTGCGTAAGTCCGATGTTCGAGAAGATCCCAGAGATGGCCCGTTCTGATCGCTTCTCGAATCCGGCGCAGCTCAGAGAAGCAGGCGAGAAGGTTGTGTTTTGACAGGAGTCGCTCCCTTTCGGGCTGATCAAGACGTCGCATCTCCGCCGGAGTAGTTCTGTCACAGACCCTGCACATGCAGGAGAATTCTTCGATCTCGGCCAGTTCCTGGGTCCCTTCGGAGGTGAGGTATCTGCCTGTCCGAGCGTAGAGCGCGTATGCAGCTGAATCGAACATGTCGCAACCCAGAGCGACGATGAATGGGAACATGGCAGGATGACCTGCGCCAAACAGGTGCAACGGCCGCGAGTGAGGGAGACCTTTCTTGGCAGCGACTATCATATCCACTAGAACGTCGAAGCGCTGGGCCTCCATCAATTCCGTAGGGCTGCCGAGCGCGTAGATTGAGAATGGTCGCTTTCCCATCTCCAAAGCGGACCGGGCGACTTCTTTGATGTGGACTCCGCCCTGGACTGGACCTACCCAGAGGATATCCTTCCGTTTGATTCGCTTGAGAGCTTCATCTGCTCTACGAACTGTCTCGTCAACAGTCCATCCGGCCCGCCTTGCATCGCTGTGAAAGCCGGTTGGAAAATCAAGAATCACACCGATGTCTGTGCCAATCTTCTCTTGGTAAGCAACGATCTCCGCGGGCTTCACGCCTACGTGTCCATACTCGAGAATCTGGTACGCCCCGGAATCTGTGGCCACTGTCTCCTTGAAATCTAGGGTACCATGAACGTCCTTCGGCGGCTGACCCGGCCGAGCTCTTTTCAAGAGATAGGCGTTCGTCATTATCGCTCTTATGCCTGCCTCGCGAAAGAATTTTGGATCAATGATCGGAAGGTTCGGGTCCACGACGGGAAACATGTGAGGTGTCTGAAAGCTACCGCTCTTGGTGGTCAGTGTTCCAATTCTGCCGAGAAGATCTTTGCCCTGTACCTGAAAGGACAAAACGGGATTTAGGCCTTGACGCCTTTTTCCCTCATGAACTCGTCGAAGACTCTCTGAACCCGCTCAGCCGCAGGACCAGTGCCCTCGATGATACCCCTCTCATTAACCCGGATCCTGTCCATCACAACGATCACTCCTGCATCATCCATCACACGTACCATTCTTGGAAAGACCCGTTCAAGCCTCTCGCCGAGACTCTGAAGATCGAATGGCTTTTCAAAACTAGAAATCTGGAGAATGGTGTCACCGTTCAGGAACACCTTGTGGATATCGCCAGCGTCCGACTTCGCGTTTGTGAGGCAGACGCTAAGGGTGTCAGTATCAACGCCGGTCAGTGTGCCGATGAAGGTTTTTCCCTGCGTGGTCAAGACGCTAACGTGCTTTTGGAGAAGGTTCGAGAGTTCCTCCATGAATTTCCGGCCCGCAGTTGAAGACAGTTTATCCAGGCACCTTAGCAGCGTGCGGACCCGGAGACCGCTATATCACCTTTGGTTCAGACAAGGTTGTTCTCGGCATCTTCAGCTCTGCTACGATAGCTCTCGCTTCTCTCGCGTCTTTAGCAGAGGCGAGGATAGGCAGATCGAGAATCTCAAACCGTCGAGAGCATTGAGAGCAAGTCTTGCTCTTGTTCCTAGAGTCAGCAATTTGATGCGTGTGGCAACGCGGGCATTTGATAATCCAGAACCTCTCCTTCTCAGTCATAGTGTTCTCTCCAACTCTAGCGGATCGTAACGAGCAAGCCAGTTTACCACTCCTGACCTGCGTACTCTACCAGTTGACAATGCTTGCATTGCCTCCCAATAGACTGCGCCGGCTGACTTTCGAGTAGTGTCAATCTCATACACCTTCCGAGGTCCGAAGAGAAAACGAGATTCTTGAAGGCAAACGTCTAGTATCTCTGCCTCGGTGTTTTCCCACGCTTTCCGTCTGGTCCATCCTCTCGCTCGAAGTCGCTTATAGAGGACAAGTGGGTCCAGGCGAAGGACCAGGGCCAATTTAACCGAAGCTTTGGGAAGAAACCTTCCAATTAGATGTGTTGGTAGAACAATTCTCTCGGATGATCGCGACAACGCTTCCAGTCGCTTTCGAAGCTTCCCTTCATCGACTACGTATGTTTTCCTAGCTTTGTCAAAGCGGGTGTAGAGTCTCTCTTTCCTTACCAGATTGCCCAGTTCGACGAGTTTGAAGCCTGACTTTCGGGAGAGATTCCTGGCCAGCACGGTTTTTCCGACTCCAGGCGTGCCGGTTATGAGTATGATGCTGGCCAAGTTTGTGGTCTAGTGCTCCGGCCGGGACATTCAGGCTCTTTGGAGCCTTTTGAACCCGGGTCGCCGGATCGAGAGTCCGGCATACTTTCGGCCAAACTTGTGGACCGGGCTATACTACCGGAGCAAGGGCTCCCAGAAAATATGTTTCAGTTAAGGATTGTCGTTTTCTCGAATTTGATTCCAGCCTTGACTCATGGAGACTCTTTCGTCAATCATCAACCGAGATACCGACGCAATAGGAATGCCGCAATGAACACCAACAACACAAGCACTATCGTCGCCGCTAGTGCAATCTTCTGCCGGTTTGTTAGTGGTTTCCCACTCGGTGGGGGCGCGGAGGGGCGTAGGTAGGGGGAATGGAGTTGAAAATGACAAGCCTAATTCTCACCTGCCATGGTTTCTGACGAGACAGACTGGTCAAGAAGACTCGGGAGAAATCAATCGCATCCTAGCCATGACGATAGAGTATTGAAGGGGAAGCCAAGAGCCCCCATCATGTAGATGCGCTCAGCAGTCTGAGCTTTTCTTCTGCCGGATAATTAATCCGGAGGCGGGCCGCCTTTCGGTGGAGGAGGCGGTTTCGCGGCTGCGATTACGTCGTCGATTCTCAGTATCATGGATGCGACTTCTACTGCGGATCCGATCGCGTGTTCCTTGACCTTTACCGGCTCCAGTACTCCCTCTTTCCACATATCGGAGACTTGACCAGTATGAACGTTGATTCCGCTCCAAAGCCCCTTGTTTTCGTGAGCTGCTCGTAAAGCTACGAGGATCTCGATTTGTTCGAGGCCTGCGTTGTCGGATAAGGTTCGCGGAATGGACTCTAGAGAATCCGCAAAAGCCTCGATAGCTAGCTGTTCTCTTCCACCTATCTTCGGCGCTAGATCTCGGATTCTTTTCGCCAACTCGATCTCAATTGCACCGCCACCTGCAACTATCTTGTTCTTCTTGACAACATCAATAATGACCGAGAGGGCATCTTTGAGGGCTCTCTCCGCTTCGTCAACCAGCCTTTCCAGACCCGCTCTAATCAGGATGCTAACGGACTTCGGGTCTTTCGAGTCTTCGATGAACACCATCTTATCGTCACCTACCTTTCGCTCTTCAACAAGACCAGCGAACCCCAGATCCGCGCTGCGAATGTCTTCCAGGTTGGTGATTATTCGAGCACCAGTTGCTCTCGATAGTTTCTCGATGTCTGACTTTTTGATTCTTCTAGCAGCCAATATTCCATTCTTGGCCATGAATGACTGAGCTACTTCGTCGATTCCTTTCTGACAGAGGACAACGTTTGCACCGGACTTTTTGATCTTCTCGACCATGTCCTTCATCAGCTTTGTCTCCTCGTCGAGGAAGGACTGCATCTGTTGCGGGTTACTGATCTTGATTTCAGCACTAAACTCGGTCTTCTCAATCTCAAGCGGCGTATCCAAGAGCGCGATCTTCGCTTTCTCAATCCTCTTCGGCATTCCCGGATGGACGACTTCCTTGTCCACAATAACGCCCTTGATCAGTGCGGTGTCAAGGAGGCTCTTGCCCTCCTTCTTCACCAGCTGAATATTCTCGATGTCGGCAGAGAAGGCATCACCCCTCTTCTCAATAACATGGTTAACCGCCTCAACCGCAATATTCGCAAAGTGTTCCGTCGCCCCTCCAAGGGACTTCCCGCGCATCGCAGTCACCGCGATCTTCCGAAGCGTCTCAGTGTCTTTTAGATCAACGGGTTTTCCGAGCTCGTTTAGAATCTCACGCGCCTTCTCAGCGGCCTTTTTGAACCCAGCGTTAATCACGGTCGGATGCAAACCCTTGTCGAGCAAAAGCTCGGCCCGCTTCAGTAGCTCTCCTGCAAGGACTACGACTGATGTGGTTCCATCACCCACTTCATCGTCTTGGGTCTTCGCTATCTCAACGAGCATCTTAGCGGCAGGATGCTGAACATCTAACTCGTCAAGTACTGTGGCTCCATCGCTTGTCACGGTAACATCACCGAGGCTGTCGACCAACATCTTGTCCATGCCCCGTGGCCCGAGGGTTGTTTTTACAACTTCAGAGACGATCCTTGCGGCACTAATATTGCTCCTCTGGGCATCCTTCCCACGATTACGGTTAGAGCCTTCTTTCAGAATCAAGACTTGTTGGTTAGCAAGATACGACATTTACTCTTAGCACTCAGAAAGAGGCACCGGCGGAGTTGCGAATAAAAACCTTATCTTAAGTGTGGGCGAGTTTTAGGGCTATTCCTTCTGTATACGCTTGACAGCGAGACGTATATCCTCTGATCTGACTGTTTTTCGCCCTGCGTGCGTTGCTAGTTCCAGAGCTTCCTTTCCCACCCGTATGGCGAACTCTTCAACCACTTTTCTTAGTTCTTCCGCCGCATCGTCCCCTATTCGCCCGGCCCCGCCCCGTTTTATGAGCCGATGCACGGCAGCGGTTGATATCTCGCTCTCTCCCAAGGAAGGGACCGATTTCGGTTCCCAACCAGACTATAAAAGCGTTAGTCGAACGTTCTGGCGCTTTCGCGCCAATATTTAAAAGTCCAGCAGAGGGTCCGCGGTCTTCTCGGATGTGTTAGCGTGGGAAAAGTTCGGATAGCCGCGGTTAAGAAAGTGTCGAGAGAACTCGTCGCTCGGTATCCGGACAAGTTCAGCAAGAATTATGAAGAAAACAAGGTCGCCTTAGCGGTACTTGTCGATGCAAGGACTAAACGACTTAGAAACAGAATCGTCGGTTATGTCACTCGGCTAAAGATAGTTGAAGCGAAACGCGCAGCCGCTCCCGGTGAAATTGGACCCGAAGGACCAGACGACCAAGCATAGTACGCTGGCCTAGCAGCCTCTTGGAAGCCCACTCTTCCCTGAAAGGCTATTCGATCGCCGGCGGCAGAATACCTATTCTCATCTCGCTAAGAAAGACTTCAGATCTCAAGCCACATGAAGAGACAGTCGCTGAAGACCTGAAAAGACTTGTTGACGCTCTGAGAGAGAACCCGGTCTTGCGACACCCAATCATCGCAGACCGGAGAACGGGAATCGTTCTTGATGGAACGCACCGATTGGCCGCAATAAAACAGCTGGAGTGCAACTTCATCCCCTCTGCATTGGTGGAGTACGACGACCCACAAATCACAATAGAAAGATGGTTCAGGCAATTTTCAGGATCAAACGTTCGAAATCTTGAGAACGACCTTAAGCAACTAGGTCCCAAGGAAGTGAGCCAGGACGAATGCGAGAAGGGACTTTCGAAAAGGCGATTCTATGCGACTGTCGAGAAATCTACGTCCTGCTTTGCCTTCGCGGCTCGCAGTCACAATTCCTGGGAAATGGCTCAAGACTCCCAAGGTATAGAGATGGCTGCTCGAAGACATGGTGTCAACATCGCTTATCAAGATAACAGGGACACGAAACCGGAAGACCCCGAGAACCTTATCATGTCAACAATCAAGATTGAGAAAAAAGAAGTCGCGGAGACCGTTAAGAAAGGAAAGTTGTTCCCGCCTAAATCCACACGCCATCTAGTCCCGTCAAGACCACTGGGGGGAGGCGTCCCAATCGATTGGCTACAAGCCGCCGATTTTTCAGAAGCGCAATCCCGATATCAAGAATACATCCGATCTAGAAAGGTTAAACGGCTTCCCGAGGGATCGCTGGTCGGGAGTAGACGTTACTTAGAAGAGGTTTTCCTGTTTGAATGAACCGTTGTCCGTGCCTGCTGATGTTATTCCGGTTAGACTCATTGGAGTCCTCGGCTCGGCAGCGGGAAACAGGGAAATCATGCTCCGGGCTCGGATTATTCTGACCGTCCAAGAACTAATCTCTGCGCTACTGAAGACCGTCGGCAACAAGTTTTTCAGGGAACTCTTAGTCGATGCTGGAACGGACGATCCTCGGTCGAACGTGATCATCTTGTTGAATGATCAGGACTGCAATATTTTCGACGGTCTAAAAACCCAGATCGAGCCTGGAACGAAGGTTACGATTATTCCAGTGGCGCACGGCGGCTAGACTTCGACTATCTCACATTTTAGTCGCTTGATGACGTCATCGGCCCGTTCCACTTTCACCTTGTGGGTGTAGAGCTGACGAGGAGTCCGAAGCTTCAGCTTAACCAGGTCCTTTGCTCGCTTTACCCGGCATTCCAATGCTCCTTCAGACAGGCTAACGAATTGATCTGCGCTTGTGATTTCCGACGGCATCTCTCAGACCTTGACAGTGGCTTCTCGACGTCTCGCTATAAACGGTTCGCCTTCATAGGATCCTGATTGAACCCGGTCGGATTGTTCTTGCCCCTTTTTCCAAGCATTCTTTTTCATGGCGCCCCCGGGGGGGGTGATTTCCAGCGTTCCGCCCTTCACGAAAGCCACCAACCTAAGCCGCTGGAGTAGGAAATCCATGAGCTATAATACCAAGCCAGCCCGAACACCCTATCCGTGATTCTTGGTTGATCCGAATAGGCATCATTGGCAAGACAAATACTGGCAAAACCACGTTCTTCAACGCGGCCACGTCTAGCACTGCAGAAGTCTCCACTTATCCGTTTACAACAAAGAAACCCAACACCGGTCTCGGTCAAGTTCAGACGCTATGCGCCTGCAGAGAACTCGGCCTGAAGGACCGACCCCGTAACTCGAAATGCGTAGATGGTTGGCGATTCATACCAGTCGAAGTACTCGACCTCCCTGGTCTCATCAAGGGAGCGTGGAAGGGTAAGGGGCTCGGAACCCAATTCCTAAACGTGGTCGCACAAGCTGACGCTCTTCTCCACGTAGTCGACGCCTCTGGCAGCATCGACCCGGACGGCAAGATCGCCCACGCTGGAATGGGCAACCCAATACTCGACGTTTACGACATCGAAGAGGAGCTAGTTCTCTGGTTCAAAGTATCCGTCGACAGATCATTACAACGGCTACGCAAACGACCACTCAAGACAGGAGCCTACGACAAAGCTTTCGCCAAGGAACTCGCTGGAATAGGAGTCAAACTAGAACATGTAACCGCGGCTCTTGACGGAGCAAACCTGTCCACAAAACACCCGAAGGATTGGAAAGACGAAGATTCAAGAAAATTCTCTGAAAACATACGAGTCGTCTCAAAGCCAACTTTGATCATCGCCAACAAGATGGACCTTGCCTATTCTGAGAAGAACTTCGAAAAACTCCGCGAAGAATTCAACTCCCAACTCGTCATACCCGCTTCCAGCGAAGCAGAACTCGCACTGAAACGAGCCCAAGAGAAAGGCTTGATAGAATACGTTCCAGGCGAAGAGACATTCAAGGTCCTAGACGAATCACGAATATCCAAGGACCAAGCCTGGGCCCTGGCATACGTACAACAGAAAGTAATGACCAAACTTATGAGGACCGGAGTAGAGTTCGCCCTCAACTCCGCCGTCTTCAAACTTCTAGGAATGAATGCCGTGTATCCGGTCGAAGACCCGAAGACTTTCTCTGACAAGAAAGGAAACGTTCTACCTGACACCTTCCTAGTTCCCCGCGAATATACTCCGAAAGACTTGGCCAAGGAGATACATTCAGAACTAGCCGCGAAAATGCTCTATGCGATTGACACACGGGACGGTCTGAGATTGCCCAACGACTATCTTTTGCGAGATAGGGATGTGATCTCCATCGTGACAGCCGCTCGCAAGAAGTAATTTTCTCAGAAAATATTCCTTTGAGAATAGGCTAACAAACGTTAATAACAGAAGTTTGCCGCGGGACACATTCAAACCCTTGAGTTTGAGAAAATGGGCCTTGTTGTCAGCGAACTAAGACAGACTCCTGTGTCAGAACAAGAACTCGAAATCGTCGAGCGCAAGGGGCTCGGACACCCCGACCACATATGCGACGCTGTTATGAACGAAGTCTCCGTCTCACTTAGCCGAGAATACATCAAACGATACGGTATAGTCATGCACCACAACATCGACAAAGCACTCCTGGCTGCAGGAGCGGTGAGTAGAAACTTCGGAGGGGGAGAAGTCAAACGTCCAATGCTCATGGTCTTCGGGGATCGAGCCACGTACGAGGTTGACGGTGATCCGATCCCTATCGACGAGATCGCCGTCTCGACCGCGAAAAAATGGTTCAAGAAAAACCTCCGATTCGTTGACCCTGAAAGACACGTTCGGTACCAAGTCGAATTAGCAAGAGGCTCAGAGGCCCTTCGAGACATTTTCAGTCGAAAGGGAAAATTCTACGGCGCAAACGACACATCAGCCGCCGTAGGCTACGCTCCACTCACCGATACAGAGAAAATCGTCCTTCACACAGAACGATACATCAATTCTCCCAGTTTCAAGAAGGAATTCCCTGAAACTGGCGAGGACGTCAAGATCATGGGCTCAAGGGAAGGAAGAGATCTGAACCTTACGATCGCCATGGCCTTTGTCGACCGACTTATCGAAAACGAGAATCAATACTTCCAGCGCAAAGCCGAAGTCGTCGAAGACGTAACGCGCTTCGTAAAGTCAAGAGTGAAATTCGACGGAGTGAATGTTGATATCAACACTCTGGATAAAAGAGGACGAGGAATGGGGGGAATATACCTCACTGTCCTCGGAACCTCAGCAGACGACGGCGACGGGGGCCAAGTCGGCCGTGGAAACCGCGTCAATGGGGTCATTCCCCTCAACAGGCCAACTTGCTCGGAAGCTGCCGCAGGCAAGAACCCGGTTAGTCATGTCGGAAAGATCTACAACCTTCTAACCTACGAAATTGCCCAACACGTGCAGCAAAAGGTCTCAGGTGTAAGAGAAGTTTACGTCTGGCTCCTCAGCCAGATTGGAAGGCCCATTAACGAACCTAAAGTTGCTGGCGTGGAGCTCATTCTAGACAAGGGTGTAGAACTCAAACGAGTCTCCAAAGCCGCTTCAGAAATCGCAAAATCCGACCTGAACAACATCAACGACTTCACCAAACGTTTGACCGAAGGAAAGATACCGGTCTGCTAGGCTAACAAAGCGCATGAGTCAAGCCCGTCGGGGACTCCTCGGAAGAATCGCTGCCGGAGCAGTTTCATTCACCGTCCTAACGTATATCCTAGCTATTGGAATATCGTTCGGCTTAGTCACCTCCCCCCAATTCGCTGGCCAGCTAGAGAACATCAGAGTACATTTCTTCACGGGGGCCTTCTTCATCTACCCAATAATTACGCCACTTCCTGTCGACCTGCTTCTTCTCACCGACACTTGCATAATCATTTACTTGGCTTGCTTCATCGTCGCATTCAGATCTAGAGACGGTTTTCTGGCCGGATTGCAACGCCTTCGGCAAGTGGGGCGAATCAGTTTCAAATCTAGCTGGCTCGTCTCAATGCCCCTGGTCTCTTGCGCCCTACTCCTCCTCGTCTTGGTTTCAACAATCATCCTAAACCAATCCGGTCTCCCTTCAGGAACCCTTTGCAATCCCTGCCCCCCTCAAGCTGAACTCTACGCGCTTCTCACCTATTCACCAATTAGCGAAGAGATCGCCTTCAGGATTACGACTCTAGGACTACTAGTCTCCATATTGACAATCTGGAAAAGCCGTTCAATCCAGCAAGGATCAAGGCCGAAAACCCCTTCGCTTGTTGTGGCCTCATTTCTATCTCCAGAATCAGCGAAAGCAAGGGTGGGACTTCCCACGATCACAACTAGTGGGCGGAACGGGATCCACTGGAGCGAATGGATCTTGTTGTTCCTAACATCCTCTTTCTTTGGGATAGCCCATATCCTTTCGGGAGGAACAGATTGGGGCGTCGGCAAAGCCGCCACCGCCGCAATCTCGGGATTCGTATTGGGCGTGGTCTACTTGGGATATGGAGCTTACGCCGCGATCTTGTTGCACTGGTTCTTCGATTTCTACTTTGAAACATTCAGCGTGGGAGCGAATGTGTTCGGGGGCGCTGTTGCCACCCTTCCGGGCCTCGTATCTCTAGCCACCTTAATTGTCGGAGCCATCTCGATCGTCGTCGCTCTAGCTTGGATAATCAGACGAATAGCACGCGGTGAAATTCCAACGACTTATAAGCCACCTGAAGCTGCGCCTTACTCTGTTTAAGTGAGGAGCTTGCATCACCGCCAAGTCCGACAGAACTGAATTTGAGCCGTTCACTCACTAGGGAAATTGAGAATTCTTCTCAGGCTGGATTGGGAACCGGCCGCAATTATGCCTTGGACAAGAACTTTGATCCGGCGGCCGAAGAACCTAAGTGGCGTGAATATTGGCGAGAGCACGACATCTACCACTTTGATCCCCTCGACAAATCACGTAAGACTTACAGTATCGACACCCCGCCCCCATATCCCAGCGGTGATTTTCACGTTGGAAACGCTCTAAACTGGTGCTACATCGATTTCGTAGCACGGTACAAACGGATGAAAGGGTTCAACGTTCACTTTCCCCAAGGTTGGGACTGCCATGGACTCCCGACCGAGGTTAGAGTAGAACAGACGTTCAAAATACGCAAGAACGATTTGCCACCGGAACAGTTCGTCGAGATGTGCCGCAAACTCACTGGCGAATACATCGCCAAAATGAAACAATCGATGAATCTGCTTGGAATATCCTCCGACTGGGCTCTAGAATACAAGACGATGGACCCTTCGTATTACAAGCTCACTCAACTCTCCTTCATCGAACTTTTCAAATCAGGGCACCTATACCGCGGCGAGCACCCCGTGAATTGGTGTCCTCGTGACGAGACGGCGATAGCAGAAGCAGAAGTGGTCTACCAAGAACGAAAAGGGACACTACATTACATGCGATTCGGGCACGCTAACGAACACATCGAGATCGCATCCACGCGCCCCGAGCTTCTCTCAGCCTGCGTCGGAATTGCTGTACACCCCAAGGATGAGAAGTACAAACTGGTGGTAGGAAAAACCATTGCGGTTCCCATCTTCGGCCAGCAAGCACGCGTAATTTCCGATGACGAAGTGGATCCCCGCTATGGTACAGGAGCTGTAATGATTTGCACGTTCGGAGACAAGACTGACGTGCGATGGCAGGCAAAATACCATCTTCCAGTCATCAAGGCCCTAACAGAAAATGGCAGATTATCCGTTGACGACCCACGATTCAAAGGACTCAAGGCCGAAGAAGCAAGAAGGAAAATAGTCGCCGAACTTCAAGCATCGGGACTACTCACCAAGACGGAACCGATAACCCAGAATATCGGAACATGTTGGCGATGCCAAACCCCTGTCGAGATTATCGCAAGACCTCAATGGTTCATGAAGACCCGCGACCTGACCCAAAAGGTTGTAGAGTGGGCCGGGAAACTAGACTGGATCCCATCCTTCTCTAAACAACGACTCATCGACTGGGCCGAATCTCTCGACTGGGATTGGGTGGTTTCCAGACAGAGAATTTTTGCCACTCCTATACCCGTTTGGTACTGCACGAAATGCGAGTCAACAATCATCCCCAACGAAGAGAGCCTGCCAGTCGACCCTCGCAAGGACAAGTCGCCAGGAGAAGAATGCCCGAGGTGTGGCAACCGTGAGCTTAGAGGCGAAACAGATGTGCTCGACACATGGATGGACTCGTCCATAACCGCCGCGGTTCATGCCGGATGGCCTAACAAGTCAGAGCTATTCAACCGACTCTTTCCAGCGGACCTTCAGCCAAACGGGCTCGACATCGTTCGAACATGGGACTATTACCTACTAGTTAGAAGTCTCGCATTGTTCGGCAGACCTCCCTACAAGACACTCCTCATCAACGGCATGGTAAAAGGAACTGATGGCCGCATGATGCACAAATCCTACGGAAATTACGTTGTAGCAGATGAGGCGATCAAGAAGGTCGGTGCTGACGCGCTTCGACAATGGGCAGCCGCTGGCGGATCGACCGGTTACGACATACCCTTCCGTTGGAACGAACTTGAACACGGGAAGAAGTTCTTGACCAAGCTCTGGAACGTAACCAGATTCGTTCTTGCCAACACCACCGAACCCCTACGTCTGAAGAAACCCAGTACCCTCTCCCTCATTGATCGTTGGCTTCTAGCTTCACTTCAGGAGTTGATACAGAAAGTATCAGAGGCATTTGAGACGTTCCAGTTCAACACGGCCTTGGAAGCGATAAGGAACTTCACCTGGCATGCGCTCGCCGATGATTACTTGGAAGCAGTCAAGCATAGGCTCCAGACTGGAAGGGAGCTCTCTGACCTCACGGCAACCCAATATTGCCTGCGGGAAGCCGTATTGACCATTTGCAAACTCCTCGCACCCATATGCCCCCACATCTCAGAAGCAGTCTACCAACAATTCCCATCAGAAGCCACTAAGAGCGTCCACTTGGAAAGCTGGCCAGAGCATGAAAAAGCGCTCGACGATACTTCGATCCGCAACGGCAGGTTTCTTCTAGATCTAATCGCTCATGCTCGACGCGAGAAATCCTCGAAGGGTCTCTCGCTGGGCTCGAACATCAAGCGGATCATAGTAAGTACTGAGGCCGAACACCTCCACCTTCTGAAGGAGAACGAGGAGACTATTCTCCGAACGCTCAAAGCAGATTATATGGACCTCGAACGCTTGCCCTTGAATTCCAATCAAGTAGGGGAATCAAGTGCAGGATTCGTTGTCGAAATCATCGCAAAGTAGAATCTCTTTCCGCCTGATGCGTTAGCGGCTCATCGACCTAGTGAGTCTCTCGTCTGACGGTCTGCGAAGAGTTGGATCCGTCCGCAGCTTTGGCAGACGAAGGCGTCAAAATGGAGGACCCCTTCTCCCAGCTCGGCCCAGCTCCCAAACAAAAAGTGTGCGGCCCCACTCGTTCCTCCGGTCCTGAACGGAATGTCTCCTAAGTCTGTCATAGCTACGTTGCAAGATGAACACCTTTGCGAGAACACCGGTTTGGGCCGCTGAATCTGACACTCGCTACCGCTAAGCAACGATAGCGATGAGAAGGCTTAAGCTTTGATGGGTCGGCTGTGATTAGAGCTAGCCGTTTAGTCTCTGGCTCTAACTTAGGGTCAAGTCTTATATCGTAACCGCCCTGAAAAACAGTTTCAGAAGGCGTCTTTGGGCCGTCCGGTCACGATGAGAATGGTTTCCCGCAAGTTCTCGCTTGCAGCAATCTTTTCATATTGACCCATCACGGTTCAGACCCCTTAACAAACAAAGGATTGCAAGAAAGAATGGGAGAAGAACGACCGAGAAGAAGTTACGGGCGAAAGGGCGGCTACTCTAGAAGTGGCGGAGGAAGCAGTGGAGGAAGTTATGGCCGAGGCGGTGGAGGTGGAAGCTACGGCCGCGGCGGAGGAGGCGGTGGCGGGCGAGGGTATGATCGCGGTTACGACCGCGACCGCGGACAGGACCGAAACCGAGGACCGGCACCCGTCGAAGAAGGTCAAGAAGTAGATGTCACGATCGACTCCGTCGGCAAGCGAGGGGACGGGATAGCCCGAATCAACAACTTTGTAGTCTTCGTACCTGGCACAAACCAAGGCGACCAAGTAAAAGTTAGAATAACATCGGTAAGAGGCAACTTCGCGACCGGAGAAGTCGTAACGGGAGAACAACAGTGAAGATCGCGGAACTCAAACCTGGAATGAGAAGGGTAGACGTCGCGGGGAAGATCGTCGACATGGAAACTCCCAGAGACGTGCAGACAAAGTTCGGACCTGGACAGGTTGCCAGTGCAACGCTTCAAGACGAGTCTGGAACGGTCAAGGTCACCTTGTGGAACGAGAACATAACAAAAGTAGCGGTCAACGACACTGTCCAAATCGAAAATGGATATGTTGACTCCTTCAGAGGAGAGCTCCAACTTAACGTCGGAAGATATGGGAAGCTAGCAAAAGTAGAGTCGGCTTAGACACGAATTCTAGGACCGTAGGGTTCCGGATCTGCAGCTCCTTGCAGGACAATCTAGCTATTCGATACTGACTTTTGGAGACGACGTATCTGGTGCGCCGAGCGTGTATCTGGTGAGCACAGTCTTTCTCTGCTGGTTCTCGACTTGAGCCACCACTTCAATGAAACCCTCGATCTTCGTTCCGAGTATCTTCTTCTTCAATAATTGATCGACCTGGAAAATCCCTGACTCATTGTACATGCTTATCTCAACGATGACAGGTTTCTGTTTGCTCTTCCGGATTTTCACATCCCTAATCGACATCGCCGAAAGTGCATGGATGTCCTTCTTCCCTGCGGTAAACGGAATCCTGGCCCGGCCCTCTTTCATATCCAACGCGTCCGCGACCCTCACAACCCCGGCTTCGATTGTAAATTGTGGGATCTCAGATTCGTGAGCGTAAATCGTGTGAAGAGCCTCTGCAGTGACGATAGCCCTCTCCTTCTCCCCGTATATGCCCGTCAACAGCCCTGGTATGATCTGAGCTGCTAGAGAAACGCTAAAGATCTGATGGTTCTCCCTATGGGCAACCATTCCCAAGTCGTGCAGCACCGACCCTAGGAATACAACAACTTCAGCGTCATCATGGGTGAGCTTGTGATCGGTGACTATACTCGGTTCCACGCCAGCCTCGATCAAATTCCGAAGAATCTTCAAACCAATGTTCGAGACGATAGCAAAGTGGACTCTCCCGTGATCTGAAAGTCCTAGCCTCCGGACTGCATTGGTGTTTATGCAATCCCAGAGACTCTGCAGATACTCGTCACCATTGACGCGGTCAAGAACTGTTTTGAGTTTCTGATTCGAGTTGTAAGGCAGATTAATCGTGATAATACGCACCGACAATCGGTCTCTTCCTCCGGCGCTTCAAAAAGGTTCTCGAACCCAAGACGGAAAGTCAAATTACTCTCCAGGTGCCGACATCGTCGTGCATGCGAGTTGTCAGTATGAAACTTGAAAATGTCGACTACGCGGTCGCGAATCATCTGGCCCGAATAGAAATGAATCGTCCACAAGTCCTCAACGCACTCTCCAAGGGAATGTTTCGCGACCTGAGAAATGCATTGAGGCTAGCCACTGAAAATAGGGATGCACGAGTTGTCGAGATAACCGGTGCTGGAACGGCATTCTCCGCTGGTCTCGACGTGAGAGAGGTCGGAGGGTTCAAGTCTAGAGCCGAAGCAAAAGAATTCGTTTACGGACTCGTTAAGCCCTTCTGGGACCAACTCTTCAAATGCGAGAAGCCAGTAATATCGCTAGTCGATGGGCCGGCCTACGGTGCAGGTGCGGAAATTGCACTTGCGTCCGACATCGTCATTGCATCCACGGAATCAACGTTCGCGTTCTCGGGTGGACGAGTCGGGGCGCTCTGCTGCATGTCAGGAATAATCGGACCATCCCTAATGAATGGAAGAAAACTTGTAGAGATGAACCTAACCGGGACTCCTCTCAACGCATCTGAAGCGACGAACTACGGGCTTGTCAACTATTCAGTTCCGAGGGAGGAGCTGACTGGAACGCTAGAGAAGATTATTCGAGAGATCATGCATGTATCTCCCATTTCCAACTCCAGCTTCAAACGAATCAGAAAAACAGACCTGTCGAAGACAAAGATGGAGACAGGGTACAGGGAACTCCTGAGAACGATAACCAGCAAGGACTTTCGAGAGGGATCCAGTGCTTTCGTAGCAAAGCGACCCCCCGAATACTACCGATGACAGGATTCTCTCCGGCCCTGAATGTCCCGACAGCGAGATTCAATATCACTGTCAGATTAGACCCGAGGTGAAAGAGTCCTTATATCTGGTCCAGCGACCTGTTCGTGTAGGCTGGAAAGTGCAGGCTCAAGCGAGAGCCAGCAAGCCAGTACAATGGCAAAATAGAGGTGTAAGAATAACAAATGCGAGGAGGAAATTGGAAGGGCAGGAACGTTCGAACCGAAATGAAGACCTTAGAATGCCCTCGATGTCACGACCACGTACGATTGGACAAGTACACTGTTCATATCGCCTCTTGTCCCCAACCAGCCGTTGCTAATACAGCGGCCTAGTTGAGTTATTTGGCGCCGGGAGTGGGATTCGAACCCACGCGGCCCTAACGGGCCACAGGCTCTCAAGGCCTACGCTCTCACATCGCTGGAAGATCTGCGCCTTTAGACCCACATCAGCAGGTTAATCCACTCGGCCAACGGGATGCAAGAAACCCAACCGAATCCTTGCATTATCCCGGCGCGTCAACCCGCCTTCAGGTCAAAGCAGGAGCGCGATTGAGTCAGCTAATAAGCAGTTCTGGTTCTGCTAAGTCTTGGTCGGACCGGTCGGAATTCGTCGGTTGTTGGACTTATCTTGCCTTCATCGACTTTGAGGATTAGGGTCGCGTTCTCCGGTTCCCGTTCCTCTAGCATCGCTTCACCTGGAGGCCCGTTGGGGCTGAACCTCGGCCCTCTTGCAGCCAGGTTCCTGGCCGCGTTCTCGTCCCTGTCTAGGATGGCTCCACATTGTGGACACCACAGTCTTCGGTGGGTGCTCTGGGGTCTTGTACCCGCATATTGAGCACCGCTTAGAAGTGTTCCTAGCAGGAACGTAGATCACCTTTACTCCTTCCCATCGTGCTTTATACTCTACCTGTCGCTGCAGCTCTCCATAGCTCCAACTGTTCATCCTCGCCCGATAGTTTCTGCTCTGCCCGTTCCCCTTGCGATAGAGTCTTCTGATCCCAGTCAGCGTCTCCATGACAATCCCATACCGTTTTGTCTTCGCTTCTGCAACTATTCTCTTGGACACGTTGTGGAGCATTGATTGAACACGGTTGCGCTGTCTCTCTCCATACTTGGAAAAGACTCGCACCCTTATTCGCGCATCGTTTCTCTTGAACTGGCTTTTGACATAACGATAATCGGACGCGATCCTGGTCGCCTTGGACAAATCGAACGTACGAACTGTTTGGTCTGTTGATGCGACTGTTACGTTGTCCAAGTTCCGGTCTACACCCACGTATCCTTCCGGCTTGATCTCGATGGTGTCCTTCCTGTAGGTCATGCTTAGCGAGTGCGGGGTCAGAGTGACTGAGCGAATGTCAACCCCTGAGAGAACCTTGAGAGTTTGAGTATTCAGGTTGAGATAGACGTACCGCCACGGTTTGACGGGTAGCCTGAGAAGGCTGTCTTTCACCCTGAACCCGTAACAAGTGGTCAGCATGAGTTTCCTAGCCCATGGGATCCTTGTACGAGGGTTCTTTTTCTTCGCTTTTCGATAGTTGTGGAGCATTACAGTGGCTATACCGATCGCTCCTAGCCTATAGTATCCGAGCATCTCACGGCTGAGACGATAATACGATTTCAACGAGAGAGTCTTGAGACTGGAAATATTCTCTTCTATTCCAACAGCGATGCAGACGTTCACCATACGTCTAAACTCGTCCAACAACCATAGGAGTTCGACTGAGGCCTGATGTTTCTGTCTGACCGACTTCACCGCGAGCAATAGTGACGCCAAAACAAGAGAATTCGTCATTCCCAGATAGCGAATAGAGGATGGCGAACATCACTCGACAACCAGAACCAACACCTTTCCGAACAAGAGCCAGTAATCCCTCGCATCCTACGAAGAGTTAACAGAGCCGTAATACACCAGCGAAACGTCTGAGGCGAAAAGGTGTTAGGAGCATCTGGAGGATATCGGTTTCTCGAACATGTAACCGATGCCTTCGCAGAGGCATGGGGAGAAACCCTCGAAGAAGCCTTCTCTCAAGCAGGTCTAGCCATGTTCGACACGATGCTTGACGTGAAGACGGTGCAGACAAAGACCAATGTGGAAATCCAGACCAACGGTCATGACGAGAAGGAACTCCTCTACAACTATCTCGAAGAGCTCTTGCTTCTGCTTGAAGTCAAACAGCTCGCCCTTGGAAGGTTTACTGTGAACTCTATCACTCCGACTAAAGCCGAAATCAGACTCAAGGGTAATGTAGCTGGAGAGCCCTATGATCGCGCCAAACATAACGGAAAGGTTGAGGTCAAAGGAATAACATACCATTTGATGGAGATAGAAAAACACCCGGGCAAAGCGACGGTCAGATTTCTACTCGACCTATAGACCGACTTGTGGGATCTGAGCCGCATATGACTCTCCGCCACTTACACGTCCATTCCCTTCTCGTTCCAGCCATGCTTATAGGTAGCTACTCAAGAAACAACGCGAGCGAAGAGAAACAATGAGCCACCAAGGGTCCGGCCTCGTCAACCGTTCAAGCACACAAATTCCGATAACACAGATTGAGCCAAACATCTGGGAGGTACCCAAAGACTTCCAGTCAGGAATGAAAGTCCCCGCGAGAATCTACGCCGACGAAGACCTAATGTCCAAGATGAGAACCGATCGCACAATCCAACAGTGCGTAAATGTCGCCCACCTAGACGGGATTTGTAAATACGCCATCACCATGCCGGATGGCCATGAAGGATACGGGTTTCCAATAGGCGGAGTGGCAGCCACTGACTATGACGAAGGCTTGATCAGCCCCGGAGGCGTCGGCTACGATATCAACTGCCTCTCCGGAGATTCGCGAGTCCTACATGACCTAGGATACACCCGACAAATTTCAGACTTTGACAAGGATTGGAAGGACAGCATAATCAAATGCATAGGGAACGATTTACAGACATCCTCGACTGGGCTCGTCAGATTCCTCCACCAGAAGCCCCACCACAGAGTATTGAAGATCCGGACACTCCTTGGTCATGAAGCAATAGCCACCGAAGATCACCCGTTCCTAACCCCTAAGGGTATGACGCCCCTTGGAAAACTTGGCTCACGCAAGGTTGCCGTCTTTCCTTTTGTTGGTGTACCATACGAAGAGCCCTCTGAGTTCTTGATCGTCAGCCAAGACGGGATTGACAGGCTCCGAATCCCCATTAACAAAGATCTCCTTCGCCAAGAATTACGACGCAGGAATCTTCTTCCTCTCACGTCTCGAAACCCGAAGATTCCCTTTCTGCTCAAGATCATGGGGTTCTTGCTCGGAGACGGGACACTCATCTACACGCCAAAAACGCACCTCGCCGCCTTCTATGGGAAGGAAGAAGACCTTCAGCAAATGCGGGAAGACATCCAGAGGATAGGATACAAGGCGTCGCGAATCTACCATCGAACTAGGAAATCGCGAATCAAGACAAAGTATCAAGAATACAGCTTTGAAACCAATGAATTTTGGTTCAAGACGACGGCAAGAAGCTTCATCGCGCTTCTCGCTGCGATGGGCGTACCTCTGGGAAACAAAGCAAGCCAAGACTTCACGCTCCCCGAATGGGTCTTCAAACTTGTAAGATGGCAAAAGAGGCTGTTTCTTGCAACCTTCTTTGGCGCAGACCTCTCTAAGCCCAAGACCCTCACTGGACATGAATACAACTTCTACACGCCTACGCTCGGTCTCAACAAGAAAACGCGATTCACAGAATCCGGAGTTCAATTCCTCAAGCAACTGCAGACACTACTCAGGTCCTTTGATGTCAAGGCAACTTTGGGTTCTACCGAAGAGGACGCATTTACCGGGATTGGGGGGACATCTTCTCGAATCCGTCTCTTAGTATCGGCAGAGCCGATGAATCTCATCAGATTTTGGTCCACTGTGGGTTATGAGTACAATACGGTCAAGGCTTTTCTCGGAAACGCAGCCGTACAATACCTCAAGCTCAAACAAAGAATTCTCGTCGAAAGGATCGAGACCGCCAAGACAGCCGTTGCGCTCACGACCTCGGGGGCAAGCGCCGAGGAGATTTACAAAGAGCTCGAATCAGAATTCGTTAACAAACGGTTCATAGAACGTTCCATTTACGAAGGCAGAAGAACCGCCCCTAGAATTGCACAGAATTTCATAACTTTCGACGAATTCCTCGTTTCTGCAACGAAGGGACTTGGTATGTCTGGAGCAGTGTGGGATGAAGTCCTAGCCATAGAGGACGTCCCAGACTTCAAACAAGAAGTGTTCGACTTCACGACCTTATCCGAAGCTCACAACTTCTTCGCCAACGGTTTCATCGTATCGAATTGCGGAGTCAGGCTAAT
>Ga0209236_1000081_pt1 | contig 46035 bp, 45 predicted proteins | sample GraSoi013_1_40cm_FD_185819 | JGI IMG/M metagenome (GOLD analysis project Ga0209236, IMG submission 185819) | Grasslands soil microbial communities from the Angelo Coastal Reserve, California, USA - Sample 09_27_2013_1_40cm (SPAdes) (version 2) | ecosystem: Environmental > Terrestrial > Soil >... | reverse complement strand
TCAGCCTTTCTCGCAACAGATAACCCTCGCTCACCCAAGGCCACACCTTTCGCCTCCCTCCGTTAACGAGCTCGGTAAGAACAAGCTCACAAAGAACAAAGAGAGTAGACCCTTCGATTACGCATTAAGCGAAAAGGCCATTCCTAATGACTTGTCCAATTCTTCTCCACAAGACTGACAATTTCCTAATGCATGTTTTGAGGATCTGAGATTGGTAACTCTGATACGTTTGGGACGCCAGAACCAGCTATCCATGCAAATATATCTAAGGATAGAAATCGGAATGATTGTCTACCAACAATTTATTATTCACGAGGTTAGATATCAACGACAACACGCTTTGACGAATGTAATTGCGCATCTCACAGGAGAGGCTGAACGGTTGTCGCAGGCCTGGAGATCAGGACGCTGGAACGGAATCCGTCGACCCTACTCGGCAAAGGACGTCTGCAAACTCCGCGGGACAGTCCATCCAGAATACACTCTCGCACGACAGGGCGCGGAAAAGTTTGAGCGCCTCCTGAGAGACGAACCTTACATTCATACTCTCGGTGCGCTGACCGGGGCACAAGCGCTGCAGATGGTTCAGGCTGGCCTCAAGGCGATCTATATGAGCGGCTGGCAGGTAGCCGCGGACGCCAACGTTTCTGGGCAGACTTATCCGGACCAGAGTCTGTACCCTGCCAATAGCGTCCCGAATCTGGTAAAGAGGATCAATCAAGCGTTCCAGAGAGCTGACCAGATCCAATTCATGAACGGCGAAGGGACAATCGACTGGTTCGCACCGATAATCGCCGATGCGGAAGCAGGGTTTGGCGGACCGCTCAACGCGTTCGAATTAATGAAGGCGATGATAGAGGCTGGAGCGGCAGGAGTACACTTTGAAGACCAGCTTGCTTCAGAGAAGAAATGCGGCCACCTGGGCGGCAAGGTCCTAGTTCCCACTCAGCAGTTCATCAAGACTCTGATTGCGGCCAGGCTTGCGGCGGACGTAATGGGGGTCCCAACGTATCTCGTCGCGCGGACTGATGCTATGGGAGCGAAACTCTTGTCAAGCGATGCGGACCCGCGGGACCTGCCCTACACCACCGGTGAGCGAACAGCAGAAGGTTTCTACAGGATCAAACCCGGCATAGAAGCGGGCATAGCGCGAGGCATCAGCTATGCCCCTTACGCCGACATCCTATGGTGCGAAACTCCCACACCTAACCTTGATGAAGCAAGAAGGTTTGCAGAAGCCGTTCACAGAGTCTACCCTGGGAAACTACTAGCATACAATTGCTCCCCCTCGTTCAACTGGGAGAAACACCTGGATCAAGAGAGCGTTCGGCGTTTCCAGAAAGAACTGGGCATGATGGGTTACAAGTTCCAGTTCGTCACATTGGCCGGTTTCCATAGTCTCTCAGTATCCATGTTCGAGCTGGCAAGACAATACGCTATTGAAGGAATGGCGGCCTATGTTCGTGTCCAGAGGAAAGAGTTCGAGGCGGAACCTGCAGGCTACACGGCCGTGAAACACCAGGCGTTTGTGGGAACAGAATACTTTGACGAGGTTTCAACTGTAATATCCAGCGGAACGTCATCGACCACAGCGATGGGCGAATCCACCGAAACAGCCCAGTTCAAAGAACAAACAGCCCTCGCCACTCCTCCAGTCTCAAGTACCAAGTCTGACCGGGATCGGAACTACTAGGCTTGCACTTATCCGACGAAGTCGAGAGTCGATCCGAGCTAGTAATGGAACCGCGAACTCTTAGGGTCACAGACTCCAACATCCCTGGTTTAGAAGAGATACTGACACCTGATGCGCTGGCGTTTGTCGGAGATCTTGTCCTAGAATTCTTCCCACGTCTCGACTCGCTACTCCGGGAAAGAGTCCTTGTTCATGAGAATCTTCGAAACGGAACACTTCCCAATTTTCCGGAAGAGACACGTGGTATTCGGAATTCCAACTGGAAGGTCAGACCTCCCCCGCCTGATCTTCGACAAAGACGGGTGGAAATCACAGGCCCCGTTGATCGGAAGATGATGATAAACGCGCTTAACTCGGGTGCGGATGTTTACATGGCGGATTTTGAAGACTCCCACTCGCCCACCTGGAAAGGAACAGTTCAGGGCCAGGTCAACCTTCGAGACGCTGTTAACCGGAATATCAGATATACTGGTGCTGATGGCCGAGAATACAATCTAGGGAGCAAACTCGCGGTTCTTATGGTGCGGCCCCGAGGCCTGCATCTCGTCGAGAAACATGTTCTAATCGGGTCCAAGCCGGTTCCCGCTTTCGTCTTCGACTATGGCCTCTTCCTCTACCACAACGCCAAGAAACTGATCAGCCAAGAAACAGGTCCCTACTTCTACATCCCCAAACTCGAGAGCTATCTAGAAGCCCGTCTCTGGAACGACATCTTCGACTATTCGGAGAAGGTGCTCAAACTTCCCCACGCTAGCATAAAGTGCAGCGTTCTCATCGAGACCATTCTAGCCGGGTTTCAGATGGACGAAATTCTCTATGAATTGCGTGATAGGATCACCGCGCTCAACTTCGGCCGCTGGGACTACATCTTCAGCCTGATCAAGTTCCTGGGCCACGACCCGAGGTTCCTAGTTCCTGAAAGACCGCTCCTCCCCATGACAACACCCTTCCTCAAGTCCTGCTCCGTTCTACTAGCTCAAACTTGCCATAAACGAGGCGCGCATCCGATCGGAGGAATGGCCGCCCAGGTTCCCATAAAAGGCGACCCTCACTCCCAGGAAGCCATCGACATGGTTGTCGCCGATAAGAAGCGAGAGGCCGCTGAGGCATATGAGGGCGCTTGGGTTGCCCACCCAGGTCTGGTACCGGTTGTCAAGAATGTCTTCGACGACCATTCCATAGAATTCAAGAACGCTGACGCGATTGCGGAAGTAAGCCACGATGATCTCCTCAGAGTACCAGAGCCGAAGATTAGCGAGCAGGCTCTGAGAGCAAATGTTGCCGTTAGCCTACGATATCTAGAATCTTGGCTGGGAGGTCTCGGTTGCGTGAGCATCAACAATCTGATGGAGGACACGGCTACTGTGGAGATCTGTAGGGCTCAGATCTGGCAGTGGATTCACCACTCCGCCAAGCTTCTTGACGGGCCCTCGATTACACGTGAGCTATTCCAAACCATCTTGAAGGAAGAAATGGCAAGAATAAGAGCAGGAGTCGGACTACAAGCCAACGAAGAGCCAAACTACAAGACTGCAGGAGACCTATTAGACTCACTTGTGACCTGTGAAAGTTTTCCCGAATTCATGACGCTACTAGCTTACAACTATCTAGAATGACAAACCATCCATCCGAAGTGAGACGTTCAAAAGGGTAAGACCTCGCATCGCTCCCACGCAAGGGGTTCAATCTCGAACTCAGGCTCCGCGGCCTCCAGCATAGAGAACTAGCCAAAAACTCCTTCCAACAAGTTTGCACGGCCACTGCCCACAATATTTTGGACTGAGTCGGAAGACTTCAACCTGGCCGTAGGGGCTAGTGACTTTAGGCGACTGCATGTTGTGACCGTGTGCAGGCTTGGCGTCATCCGCGAGATTTACCTTCCCCACTGAATCAAATCAAACGTCCGAGATTCGTCTAAAGCGATGCCTTAGAAAGCGAATCTTCTCGACGAACGTTGATTCCATTCCAAGGCACTTGCGCATTGGGTTTCGCCTGGACAATCGAGGGAATCTTAGATGTAGCAGACGAAGTCTGCCGGTCTGTGCTCGGCATGTTGGTTCCCAGCTCACCACGAAGCGAATCATTTCAAACTGGAAGACTTCTAGGGTTTTTGGTCCCGACCGCCATCATATCTAGAGGTCATGAGAAGGGCTCCGTATCTGAGTCGTCCCCCACGCCTTCCGGGGCTCCTTGACACGGGAACGAGCTCCTAGTTGCGATTGAACCTTGGCCAAAGAAAGGGTTTGAACTTGCATTGATCCCACGCCCGAGGCTCCAAAACCCAGCAACCGTCAGAAGTTCGGGTTTCTTGCTTTTTGGAAGAACCGATCTTGCGTCGCGAGATCCTCTATGCAATACCCCCCTTTTTCTAGGGAAAAATTTTCTGTCTGGCATGCATAATCGACGAGTCTGCGATTCAGGGTACAATCCTGGCTTTGATCGCAGAGTGAAACAACGTGTAATTTAGGCCGGTTCCCGAACGATTCTAGGGGTTGTTGTGTGGCTCGTCCCAGATTCGAGATCAGGGCTGAAAATGGGCGATTTCCCATCAACCAGCAGAGCATGTTGTAGGAGCGATCTCCCTTCCTTGCAGGAAATTAGATTCAACATTGCTTCCCAGCAAGCATTTACGGACAAAAGGAACGTTTCACGGGGAGAAAAAATTGGAAGGCGACCAAGGATTCCAAGCGATAACTTTTGACTGTTACGGGACCCTCATTGACTGGGAAACTGGAATCGAAGCCGCGTTCAAGCAATCTCTCAAGGGTCTCGGGCTGACCCAGCACGAGGAATCCAGATTATTCGATCGATATCTAGAAGAGGAAGAGAGAATCGAAGCCCAAAAGCCCTACAAGCCTTACCGCAAGGTTCTAGCCGAAGCCTTCAACTCCGCAGCCAAGAGCTTCGGAAAGACAATACCTAAAGAAGCGTCAAATCTGCTGGCAGAACAGCTACCCACCTGGCTCCCTTTTCCTGACACAAACCCCGCCCTCGAAAGGCTGTTTGGAAACTACAAACTGGGAATATTGTCCAACGTTGATGACGACCTTCTACAAGGCACGCTGAAACAGCTCAGGGTCCCATTCGACCTCGTCATCACGGCGGAACGCGTAAGATCCTACAAGCCCGGGACGAAGCATTTTGACGAAGCGCGAAAAATTCTCGGACCCGATACCAGCTGGCTCCACGTCGCCGCAAGTCTTTACCATGACATCGAGCCCGCGACACGGCTCCAAATCAAGACCATTTGGGTTAACAGGAAGAACTCACCAATGGACAAGAAATATTCAAAGACCCTGATCGGAGAACTCAAGGACTTGACTCAACTGGCAGACTGGCTTGAAAAATAACCTGGCCATGGCCAATGAAGGCCTTCTGGGCGGGCGGAGGCTACTGGGTCTACTGAACTCTCCACGGGGGAAAGAGGTCAAGCAAATGGCTGTGATGCACCTGAGAGTGCTGGCACACACGCCCAATCTTTCTTGGATGAGCAACTATCGTTTCTGAGCAAACGAGGAGAGTTTAATGGATTGTGTTAGGACAAATCGCCACTAGGACTCTCTCTTGAAGTGGGAAACTCACTGCCACACATTGTATAGCAATAGGCGTCATCGAAAGTATGATGCGCTGAATAGTCCAAGAGAAATGATTGAAGCAGCAATTAGAAAGGGACTAGATGGGATGATCATAACGGACCACGATAGTGTCAAAGGAGGACTCGTCGGGGAAGAGGTGGCCAAGGGCTACAGGGACTTCAAGGTAATCCCCGGAGCGGAAGTAACGAGTCGCGCTGGACATGTTCTCGCGATAGGCGTCGATCAGAACGTTCAGAAGGGTCTAAGTGTTGAGGAGACTGTTGAACTTATTCACGATCTCGGCGGAATTGCGGTCGCCTCTCATCCATTTTCAAGCCGTGTAAGACCCTCGGTCGGCAGTGAGTGCCTGAAGGCAGACGCCGTGGAAGTGTTCAACGCAACAAACAGAGGCCTAGCCAATTCTAGGGCCATGTCCCTTGCCAAGATTCATGGTCTTCCCCGGACAGCTGGAAGTGATGCTCACTGGGCAAGGACGGTGGGAACGGCAGGAATAATCTGCGGCGACCCTGTTGAGAGTATTCCGAGGGGAAAGGTTGAGCTTTTCGGAGGGTATGTTGGCACGTGGGATATGAGAGCGTTCATGTTTCGACAATTAACATCCACCCTACTGAACAGGCCTCTCTGGAAATAATTTTAGGAGTCCATCCTAGCTAGGATCTTCAACGGGGTCTACTGAATCGTGATCGGGGTAAGCCCTTGACAGAGTTCCCTGATGATTGTCAATGATCATTCTGGGCGTTTTGAGGATTTGAGCATCGTCGTCTGCGTTCCTGTCCAAGTCTGACGCAACCCTATGCCAGTGGTCTGGAACCGTCGCATATACGGGCTCGAATATCGCCCATTTGTCAGTGTAAGAGAAGAATTTCGAACCGATTTTCATCAGTAGCAAGTATGCCTCTCCAATAGATCCTTCGTCGAGGGTTTTGATGTGATCCTTATGGAATAACATCAATCGCTCTCTGTGGCCTTTCATCGTTTTAGTCCGTGCCAATTTCCACCGCTGGAACTCTGCCAAAACTTCCTCCTGAGAAATCCTGCAGAGGGGACATGGCTCTGCAGCATGGGTACCGCCGTCAATATTGGTACGAAGAACCGCGTGTTTCTCCAGATGCAATTCTAGGATCTCCAACGAACTGACTCGAAAGCGTATCCCAGATTAGAATATTGTTCTCACCATCATCAATTCTGCATCTTTAGATTACTACCGATACAAACAGGGCAGCTTTTCCGCGACTCCTTATAGGAGCCTAAGTCTGAAAAACAACTGATACTGGACTCGGACGTGCAGAAGCACGCGATTCGAGATATCTAGTGAGATGACAAATGTCACACAAACTGCGGACTGAGATACTTCTCGTTTCACAGACTGTCATCATATCCCTACTACTGTATTGGATGTTCCTTGAGACCCAATCCAACTCTTTCTTGAAATCTTGGTTATCTCAGAACTTCCCCCTTGGCCTCGTCCTACTCAACGCGTGGGTTGTAGCCGCAGCAATCGCGGAGCTTGCTCTAGTAACCGGATTTTGGATCATTCGACTAGAGAGCGAAGGGCGCGCTCCGAAAGTAAGAGCCCGACAACGTGCTGGTTTGGAAGCAAAACCGCGATACAGTGCTCGCTTGGCTAGCGAAGAAGACCTCGCGCTCCCAAGCTCGACACCCTTCTACGAAACGATCGAAGTGCCGATCTTGATTCTAACCCTCGCTCTTGCGACACAGGCCGTCTCTCTCTGGTTTGTCACAGCCTCAACCTTCCGGATTACTAGCTTCACACCGGACTCTTTCTTCTACGCTTCCAACCTGCCTCTCACATATTGGTGGGGCCTCGGAGCCACATTAGCCCTGTTTTTCACTCGTTCTATCTTCCGCGGACGCCAGCAAATTGTCCTTGATGTCTCTGTCTTGTTCCTGCTTTCATTCTATCTCATCGGGCTCCCTTCTTTTGCTTACCAAGACCCTAGGTTCCTGGACGCGTACTATCACACAGGAAACTCGCTTAACCTTCTCAACTATCAAGCCTGGCTGAACTCTCCCAGCTGGTATGGTCACCAGTTTCCGGGTGTATTCTTGTTCGTCGGGCAGTTGATCTCGATTGCGGGAATAGACCCGTTCCAGCTCATGAGATACTACCCTCTTGGCCTTTCGCTCGTTATCGTGTTTATGGTATACGTCATCACCAAGATGTTCAGCTCAAGCTTCGCATCGATCGCCTCAGCCACGTTTCTAGGAGGAATGTGGTTCCAGTTTCACATCTCACCCCAGAGCTTGGAGTTGATCCTCTATCTCGGTCTCATATTCTTAGTTCTAAAGATTATCGAGGACGCGCCGCGGAGGAAGCTCTGGACCATGACAGGACTGGCGTCGATTCCTATTTTTGTCGGGAGCCATCCCGAAACGCCTCTTGCTTTCACTCTCGGCCTCGCCGGTTTTTTGATATTGTCATTATTGAGATCAAAGAAAACTTTCCTACAACAAAGCTTGAGATCGATCCTGCCGTTCAGCGCTCTCGTTTGTTGGGTTTTGGTTTGGTGGTTTGTGATCGCGGTTGATGCTCTAAGCCTAGTCCAGACGACAATTCTAGCGAAGGCCCTGTTAACCCTCTCCCAGCTACCAATCGGTATCAAGACGCAAGCTTCACTTCCATTGACGCCTTCGTTCAGCTACGGGGTCACGGTCCTTGCAGAACAAGTAGTCTCCGTCGTGGTCTGGGCAACGGGACTATCATACTTCCTATTTCTGCGAAGACTCCAGCCTAGAGAGCTATTCCTTGGAGGTCTCTTTCTGGCCGCTGTGTCGACCATACCCATCGCGGTTTTTGGTCGAACCGATGTTCTCCAAAGAAGCTACCTGTTCGCCCTCGTCCCATTCGTGATTCTAACGGCCTGGCTCCTTGAGAGAAGGTCGGTGCTCACCTTTCGAGGAAGGGACCTCTTCCGGCTGTTCAGAACCGGGTTCATTATAATGATGGTTCTCTTCGCTGTTCTCATACCAATAACGAGGTACGGAATCGACCCATTCCACTACATACCCGGCTCCTCGCTCTATACCGCAAATGTAGCGGCGGGACTGCAACAACACTCTATACTGTTCCTTGAGCCAGATGAGGACGGTTGGCGGTTCTATGCGGGGCTTGATGGAGCTATCAGCCAGCCGAGACTGGAACAGAGTAATATCGCGGGCCAACTTGGCGGTTTTGTGAAGCCAAACAGTGACGCTACGCTTCCGGGCTTCAACTTGACCTATTCAAAGCCGGACAGCACTGCAGGATACATTGTGCTTCCTAGCTACTGGCAGAACCTGTACAGCCTCAGATTCGGACATAACTCGACCTTTTACTACGCCGTTAGAAACGAATTCACTGGTAACGTCACGCAGAACTTCAACCTAGTCTACTCGACGGGTACCGACGAGATCTATGCTAATCCGGGTCTGGGCTGAAGAACGGAAGGGTTAGGCAGCGTTAAACCAGATTTGAAGCCAATTGCCAATCCTCGAACCCGGTCCTTCATAACCGTAGAGGAAGGAATTAGCGGCGAGGTCGTAAGTCCATAACTCGAAGAAGAATCTGAATTTCAATCCCTTTACAGAACCAATGGGCGAGAACACTTGCTGGCCATTGATGGTCATGTTGAGGACTACCAATCCTCCAGCCTGATTTTCAGAATTGATGCTCCAGGTGAAGTTGATAGCGGCCGTTTGCCCGTTCGGAATAAACCTAGAAGTGTTTCCTATCTGCGGAGTAGCACTTGCAGGAGCTGTTGCATTGGGGTTGTTGCTAGTACTGTTTCCCAATCGATATACGACACCCACGTACTGGATCGAACCCATCTGGTTCGTTACCTCAAAATGCCAAGTCAGAATCTTATGGGTAGTGACGTTCATTCCCACTCCTGAAAAGTAGTTGGATAAGGTTTCACTAGGTGAGAAGACTCCCCATGCGATAAACGGTTGGGAGGGCGCCTTACTAAGGGCGTAGTAAGTGATAGAACTGTAGATCAGACTGAAGCTCGCCAATAACACGACAAATGTAAGGATTCTTCGCTGCACTCTCGTTGCCTCAGTCTAAGCGCAGTCTGCGCAATCTCACTCTCCTGACGAAGTTCTTGACTCGATGAAATTCAATCACTAGCAAAGTTGAACCCAGACCACTTGCTACGGCGAGCGAGTAGTCACCTAGCTGGCTTAGAAGCGTCTGGGTCCGGGCAGCGCTGGCTACGTTCAGAGCTTGAACGGCTGTCGTAGTGGACATGTTGAGAGATAAGCTAGCGTAGACCCCTGACCCGGTCTTATTTGTCGGGAGCAGTTGAATTGCGCTCTGCTCGTATGATAAAGCGAGGTTCAGGTTGCTTGCAAGCTGGGAAATAGCAGCTGGAGAAGCACCGTCCAGATCAGCCTGATTCACAATCTGAAACGCCTGAACGATCTTGTTTTGTGCGATATCGATAGGGGTTGACTGACCCGATACGTTGTCGGTTGTTGCTGAAATTGAAAAGGTGAGAAGGAGGAGAGTTCCCAGAAAGGCCGACTGACGGAAGCGCATATCTGGGTCTCGAGTTTGACGTGGGTGGTTAGGCTTTAGGATTTGCCCGCGCTATCGAAGGAGGCCATATTGGCTGTTGTGGAAGAGCGTCATCCTTCGACACTTGCAGATCTCAAGAAATGTCTCGAAGACAAGATGATTGAGGTCAACGATGCCGAGCTTCTGCCCTTGATCAAGCAAATGCGATCGAAAGGAGAGATCAGGTTGTACCTTCCTGCAAGAGCCAGCTCGTTCGAGGAATATATCACCTCCTACTGGGATACTTGGTGGGTATACTTGGCAGTAGTCGTCGCAGTTTCAGAATCGTTTCTCGTCTTCTTGGAATCCCAGAGTGGGCCGCTATTGTTTCTAAGAATTGTTTTCGGTGTCGGCCTATTGGGCTTCGTTCCAGGGTATTTGACTGTTCGGATTATCTTTCCGAGGGGGAAAATCAGCGTTCTCGAACAGCTTCTGCTCAGCGTCTTCCTTAGCGTCCTAATCTCTATCGCGGTTGGGGTGCTCCTCGGGTTAGGCCCATTCTTTCTCCCCTCGTACAACACCCTTCTGATGAGCCTCTATGTCTTGGTGGCTTCACCTGTGGCGGCTTACCGTTCCTATCGTGTTTTTGCGGCAGCTCACTAGTCCGATCTAGTGGTGTGGGAGAAACTGTGCCTAGCTCTCTGGCGTTAGCCTAGAGCCAAGCTCTCTTCGTCGACGAGTTATACTGTTGCCTCTACCGAGACAGGAATTCTCGTTCCTGAGATTTGTTGCCAGTTCACCTGCGGACCTCCAAATGCCAGCTTGAACAAGCTGGCCATCAACAGCAGCTGGAAAGCTGAGAAGGCTATAGCGCCAAGGACCCAGGACCCTATTCCTTGGGAACCCTGAATGTCGATGCCCCGGTATCGACTGACCAAGAAATGGGTGATCACAAGCAGCGGGAAGGAAAGGACTATTGTCGTTAGGAGAGCAATCGCCGCAGAGATAGGTGTAGTGACTGCAAAGCTGAGGAAGGAGAAGAGTGCAATTGTCAAGAGTATCGGTGAAATTACATGAACGAAGAATTCGAAAGGAAAGACAACTTTGCCATATTTCCCCAGATTCCCGCTAAACAGCACACTTGAGTTTTGAAGCAACGCGTGTTGGTTATTCATACCTCTTCTGAACTTGTGCTTCAACTTGGGTCCCAGCTTATCCGCTTCTGTCTCGAAGAACGGAACGTTTGACGCATATACAGCCCTGAACCCCTTTCTTCGCACTGTAAGAGTGAGTTCTACATCATCGCACACCGTCCCGGGACGAAGCGGTTCCAAGAGTTCCGTTTTGTATGCTGAAAGCTCGCTCTCGCACATGAACGGTGTGTCGATGCTTGCTTCTGCCAGCCTGATGGCAGTGTAGACTCGCCTGTAGCCAGATTCAAGATTTGACAGAAAAGACCTCGATCCAACGGGAATCTCAACTCCTGAAACTGCACCGACCTCCGACCCGTCAATATTCTCTACAAGTCTTGACACCGAATCGGGGGAGAAGGTGACATCAGCATCTGTTAGAATAAGTATTTCTGATCTAACCTTTCGCATTGCCTCGTTTATTGCCTCGCTCTTGCCTCGTCTGACAGGTTGTTCAATCAATACTAGGTTGACTTTGTGGCCATGTTCTTCCGCGAATCTATTGACAATGCTTCGCGTTTGGTCAGTTGAAGCACTATCAACCACGATTACCTCAAACTTTTCCCTTGGATAGTCGATCTGCAGGACGTTGTCTAGCTTCCGTCGTATGATCGAAGCCTCGTTATAGGTGGGAATAACTAAGGAAACCGAAGGGTTTGCTCGGCGCAGGCTTCTAGGTAACGGCGTCGTCTTGGCTCCGAGAAGTATCGCCAACCCCAGAGTGTAGACGACGATCACCGCAGCTGCTGTCAAGTAATAGATGATACCGAAGACGTAGGCGAGAAAACTCATCGGTTCGCCACGCGCTATTTCTCCGAGCCTCTCGACAGTTCAATCACGTTCGAATCCACCAATTTCTCTACCTTGAAACCTTCACTCCCATATGCCGTCACAAACTCAAGCTCAAGCCCGCCTTCTCCCTTCTTATGGTCGGTTGATTGCAAGCTCGCTCTTCCGTCTGTCAAACTAATCTGGGACCGTTCTCGGTTTGCCCACCATTCGGCCAGTTCACCAAGAGTCACGATATCGCACGTGGGGTCAGAACGGAACGATAGGAGAAGGCGATGGTACTCCTCCTGCCCGCCTTCTAGCCCGAATTCGTAGTCTGGATGAACGAGGAGTACGCAGGCCCCTCCTACTCCCTTGACCCATCTTGAAAGGTCAATCAGTCGATCAACCGCCTCGGAGATGCCCAACCCAGCTACTCTAATGAGTTGATGGTCCTGAGGAAGCGAAACTGGAACCTCAACAATCCCCGAAATGGTAAACGGAAAGATTGTTCCGACTCCGTGAGGTGTGAGAGAGGTGGGAGATAGCGCCTCCCAACTAGGGAGGGACGAGTCGAATTTGTAACCGGCCTCTCCAACTGCATCCAAGATCTCTCGGCTGTGTTGTAGAAGTGGGGATCTGAACCCTCGGATCTCACTCCTGGCGAGAACCCCAAGCAGTTCCTTGCATTCAATCAGCCTCTCCACCTTGTCCTTGTATCCCGCGAAGAGTAGCCGGCCATCATGCTTCGTATCATGTGCTCCAACCTCCCCCGCCTTCGCGAGATATGTCAAGAGTTGGGAAGATAGTGGGTAACGCGCACTTGGAATATTCCAAGTTGAGCGGATATTGAGTGCCCTCTCCACTTCAACAAGCCTGCTTGCACAATCTTCCAAACCGACCTGGGTCTCAACATCGTGGCTGACCGCGAGGGCGTAAGCGCTGCCTCTCTTCCAGAAACCTATCCGTGGAATCGTCTTCCCTGAAGCGGCCAAAAGGCTGGCGAGGAAGATGGTTCTAAGACACTCGACAGGTCCAAGCATCTCCTCTCTGTACTGGGCAGAGCTCCTTTTCGACCGGAAGACTCGATTCCTAATGGAAGATGGGATCGAATCGTACGAGAAAGGCATCAATGCCAATACGCGGAATTTCCAGCTTGGATTCTCGTCCAATCGTGCGAAGACCAATCGGTAATACTCTGACACGAGGTCCGTTGAAAGAAGGTGGACATTCGATCCAAGAATCTGGTAGAGAATCGTGGTAGTATTGTCTTTCAAAACAGACCTAAGAGTTGATCCTGAGAACCGGTTTAGAGTGGTCCTCATAGAGACAAAAGTGCCTGGTGAAACAGGCAGATGAAGTAATGCTTCTTCTCGGAAGACCTCAAGGCCGAATCGTCGCGCGATATTCTTGGCCTCCTCGGGTCCGACTGGCGAAATGATCACGGGGCGTCCTGCCGGGAACGCCTCGCTGTCGGCGAGTCCATCTGTAAGAAGTAACTGATCTGGATCTTGAAGATGCTCAAGAGTGTATGGGACTTTCCAGAAATCGGCTAGCTCCTTGAGAATTGCCAAGTTGCGAGGCTCACTTGACCCAAGCGCAATTGGAGAAGTGAGTGTTTTCGCCAAGCCTATTTCTTGACTCCGAGTCTCAACAGAAGCAATGGGCCTACGATTTGCCACCAGTCCTTGGACGGGGAGATGTGCGAATATTTCTTGTTCTTCATTGCAGAGTAGTCTTTGGAAACTGGCCGCTCAGTAAATCTGTAACCCAATGTCAGTACTTTGTAGTGAAGATAGTATTCTAGCTCGTACCCGTCCAGCCAGCTCTGCCATAGGTCGATGCGTGAATCTTCCACGATCGTGGCCTTGTAGGCTCGGAAACCGTTGGTGACCTCAGTGCACCGGACGCCGGTCATAAACGACCAGACGTATGGGAAGAGCCTAGTGAAGATACTTCTCAAGAAGGGATTCTTTTCTCGACGGCCGCCTGGGAGAAACCGCGAGCCCTGAACGTAGTCGTATCCCTCGTCTATGATCGGCGCGGTTAGCCTGGGGATTTCGCGCGGATCATCTTTACCATTTCCGGCCATAATGACGATGAGCTCGAAGTTGTTTTCGAGTGCGTATCTGTAACCTTGACGTATCGCATGACCAATACCCTTTCTGACCGGGTTCTGGATGGTCTTGATAGGAACTCGTATCCTTCGTCCGGCCTCTTCGATTGCTCCCAGCGTGACGAGTCCAGGTTTGTCTGCAACGACGCATACCTCATCGACGTAGCCAGGCTCAAACCTTTCGAGAACGGTTCCAATTGTTTCTGAATCTCCGTAGACCGGAATGATCGCTATGGTCTTCATAGACGCGACGACCCTTTCGTGCCCCGTGTCTTCGCTGATGGGACCAGAGCGGGGAGGACCTTGCTTATGACTCGTGCGGGGTTGCCAAACGCGATGGCGTTGTCTGGTATGTCCCTAGTCACGACAGAGCCGGAACCGATTAGGGCGTTTTCTCCTATGGTCACTCCGGGGTTGATCACGCTTCCCGCGCCGATCGATGCGAACTTTTTCACCCTGGTCTCAAGAAGTTTCCATTCGCCGTGGGCCTTGGGGTACTTGTCGTTGGTGAATGTGACACTGGGTCCGATGAACACGTTGTCTTCTATGATTACTCCGGTTGGGATGAAGACGAATGGTCGGATCTTGCAGTTGTCGCCGATCGTTACCCCCTCTTCGACATAGACGAACGCGTCTATCTTTGTGTTTTGTCCGATTGTGCAGCCGTAGAGGTTTACCTGGTCATATACTCGAGACGACTGTCCGACTTTCGTCTTCTTGATGATAGAGTATTTCGGGCGTCTCCTCACTTTGCAGGTATCTCCTCGGCCAGGGGCATCTCAACTCGCACGGTTCGCTCCTGACGAAGCGACTCCCGTGCGGCCTCTAAGACGCTGACGACCCGGGCTCCGAGAACTCCGTCTGAGAGGTTGGCAAAGGGTTTGGAGTCCAGGCTGCTTGAAATGCAGTCGACGAAGTGCGTAACTTCCTCTCTTAGCGTGTTGCTGGGAGTGATGGAGATCTGGGCACTGCTTGAAGCGTGAAGGACGCCTTTCTGCTCCGAGCAATCCAGGTACGCCATGCCCTTGCTTCCCACAACGGTAACATCTCTGCGCTTTTCCCTGTCGAGCCAGCTTACTTCTACTTGAGCGGCCAGGCCACTTGGGTGTTCCGCAGTTATGAAGGCAACTTCTTCGTTCTCCTTAGTTCTGTATCCTTTTCCTCTGCATGTAATCTTGCTCGGCCACATGTCGAGAAGATAGTTGCATATGTCGAAGGGGTGAGGAGCTAGATCTGTGATGACCTCCCGGTATCCCTGTGGAGGTAGAAAACCAGTCCATCCGAACCGGACATAGTAGAGCTCTCCTAATACTCCGGTGTTGATGGCTTGTCGGAGTTCTCTTACGCCGTTGTTGAATCTGTGAATGTGTCCCACGCAAAGAACTTTCTTGTTCTCGTGCGCGATTTCGACGAGCTGGTATGCTTCCTTTGAACTGAGTGTGAGAGGTTTCTCCACCAGCACGTTCTTTCCATGCCTGAGAAAGTTTGAGGCAACTTCGAAATGGGTGGCGTTCGGTGTGCATATGTGTACTCCTGACAGCTGCGGGTCAGATAGAAGACCTTGGTAGTCTACGCGATAATCCATGGCTCCAAATTCCTGTCGGCATTGAGCCAGCATTGTTGGCGAGTTGTCGACGACGGCGTGAAGCTGAACTCGTCCAGTAGTACGGCCTACGTCAAGGATCTCTCGGATGACCTTCTTTCCCCAATAGCCTCCGCCTATGACGGCGATTCGGACAGGATTCGTAATGCTCACCCTACTTCCTTCTCTATTCAGGGACGGGGGATCTCACTAGCCGGGAGACGGTCCTGACTTCTTCCTCTGTGATCGCTGGGTGAATTGGTAGACTTAGCACGTGTTCCGCCAGCCTCTCAGCTAGAGGAAATGCTCCTTCTGAGTATCGGTATCTTGCTCGGTAAGGCGCCTGAAGATGAATCGGTATCGGATAGTGAATAGCAGCCTCTACTCCGTTCTTCTCAAGGTGCAAGGCAAGCTGATCCCGGTGGTCGCTTCGAACAACGAACAGGTGATACACAGGAGTTTCGCCCGACATCTCCGCGGGCGGTAATTCCACACCGGGTGCATCCGTCAGCTCTCTCCTGTACAAGTTCGCTATTCCTCTTCGAGCTTCGTTCCACTTGTCCAAACGTCTCAACTGGACCCTCCCTATAGCCGCGTTTACGGTGTTGAGCCTCGACGTGTAACCGATCCGTGCCATCGTATATTTCGATGCTCGACCACAGTCTCTGAAGCTGCGGGCCGTATCCGCGACTTGTTCGTCGTTGGTTACAATCATGCCGCCGTCCCCGCATACCGTCATGTTCTTGCTGGTGTAGAAAGAGAAACAGCCCACGTGTCCAAAGGAGCCTACTCGTCTTCCATTTTGCTCAGCTCCGTGAGCTTGACAGGCGTCTTCAATCATACTGATTCCCTTGTCGTCCGCAAGGTCTCGAAACTCGTTCATTCTTGCAGGATGTCCATACAAGTGAACTGGAATTATCGCACGAGTCTTCTGGGTTAGGCTTGCTTCTACCTTTTGTGGATCAAGGTTGAAACCATGGTTTTCTACGTCTGCAAATCTAGGCTGGGCGCCGGCATGAATTATTGCGTTGGAGGTAGCGAAAAAGGAGAACGGGGTTGTAATGACCTCATCGATCTGATCTATACCCATCGACTGGAGGGCGATTTGGAGTGCAGCTGTTCCAGATCCTGTTGAGACAGCATATCGTGTGCCACAGTAACGGGCAAATTCCTCCTCGAATTTGTAGACACTCTCTCCCATGACAAGCTTCTCATTTTGCAAGGAGACGGCGGCGGCTTGAAGCATCTCTTGATCTACGATGGGCCTCATGAGTGGAATCTTGAATCCATGTGTGACAGGCATTACAGTTTCAGCCCCACCGGCGGGATCAGTTGTGAGGACCGTTTCCTTGCTCGTACTTCAGCACCTTAGCGATTGAACTTCGTTTCTGAGTTTTAACTCTTCCTAGACGAAATCGTTACTTTCAATCGCTTTAATGACAAAGAAATCCGAAGATATCGGATTGCTGTACAAACTAGACGAGACCGGAATTGGATTAAATACCGCGCGACCAGAATTCCTACTTCAGACTGTTACCAGGAAACGGAGGCAAGCAAAATCGAAGTTGAATCCAGTTGTTATCCTTGAAGGCTTGCCCGTTATTCGCATTCCATCCAACCCCGAGAATCTTGACCACGAAATTAAGTCCATTGTCAAGAAAACATTCAATTCTTTTCAGGTGGCTCTAGAGGCCGTTATCTTATGAAGATGAATTTTCTTGAAGAAATAGGTGGCGTGAAAACGGCTCGAAGGGAAGCGGAGTCCATTCTCCTTGCCACCGCACTGTTGAGAAACAACAAACTCCTGGTAAAGGATGAAGAAAGGATGCTGAAACTTGCCATGAAGAATAAGGTTCTCTTACGAGCCGCTGGCCTGATCACACTCCCATCCGAGGCATTCGACGAGGCAACGAAGGATGCCCGTGAAGCCTTTGACCTGTATGATCAGATGAGCGAATTCTTCACCAAGCGCGGAGTCTCTTTCGTTGCGATAAAATCCTTTGACTCTCTCCCCGACATCGGTCACGATATTGACCTCCTCGTTCCCTCGCACGTAGAGCTCTTGTTAGCAGAGAAACTTTTGGTGAATGAATATCGAGTCCGCACTCAAGGGCTCACTCACTGCGACAGGTTGCTAGGAAAATTCAGCTGCTTTCTGCCAGGATACAAACACGACTTTGAACTCTACCCAACAATTAGCCAGCTTGGCGAGACCCACTTGAACCCAAATCAAGTCCTTCATCATCGTCGGAAGGCGACGCTCCAAGGACATGTTGTATGGATGACTTCAGATTCTGATAGAGTGCTAATACGCGTCATTCATGCGATGTTCCGACACAATTTCCTCAAGCTCTCAGACATATTGGATTTCCTGAAGCTAATTGAGACTGCGAGCACTCAGGAGGTGTTTGAGAAGATCGACAACGCTCGAATCGGCGACGCCTTCATCTTCTATCTGGCATCAATAGAGCGCTTCCTGAGAGCCTGCCGAGTCGAGAACGAAACCTTTCAAGAAGTAAAGAAGCTGGCCCAGGAAAGATTCGGCAAAGACAGATTGCGATTACTCAGACGTGATAAGCTCGTCCTTCCCTACAGGATTCCTACCATGGCAATCATCATGCTCTTCTTGGTCAAGGCCGCAAGAGAGGCTGCAAGTGCTAGATGGAGAAGCGCCATTTCCTGCGCAGTGGCTCCTCCACTCATTATTCTCGATTTCATCAGCGCCGCGCTCAGAGCAGGTGGAAGGGGAGGAGTCTGGTAATGAGAAAAATCCTCGTAACGCTGAGCGGGACCCATGGTTCTGGAAAATCCACCAACGCTGGGAAGTGCTACTATCTCCTCAACAAGGCGGGCTACAGATTTTCCTATTTGAGAAACCAGGATCTACTTGATCCCTTCGGTTTTATCGTCAGGCGAGTTGCCAGGGTACTCCACACCGACCCAACCGAGGTGGAGAAGCGACGGCCGACCAGAATTCTTTGGTCCCTCTACCTGCTCTTCATATATTGCCCTGTTCTCATTGGAGGAATACGTCTCCGGAGACTACTTGGCTACAGCACTGTATGTGACAGATACGTTTACGACATCATTGTAGCTTTTGGTGATTATGATAGGCAGGCTCCTCTAGAGTCCTTACTCTTGAGGCTGATCCCTCGCCCCGATGTGTCATTTGTGATGGACGCACCCGAGCAGCGGATTCTAGTGGATCGCCCCGAGCACACAGCTGAGTTCATTCGTAAAGAAAAGTGGCTCTACCTGAAACTCGTGGACGCCTTCAACCTAACCAAGATCAATACTAGCGACCCTCCGCCCGTCGTTTGGAGCAAGATAATAACACGTGTCAAGAGCGCCCTCGACGAAGGACCCTCGACGAAAGAAATCACCGTCCAAGCTGTTACCCAAGAATGAAAACCCTAGTGATAGGCATAGACTCAGCGTCTCCTAATCTGATCCAAAATTGGATAGACCAGCTTCCAAACCTTCGATCAATCTTCGAAACTGGTGCGCACGGTGTCTTGAAATCAATCGTCCCTCCCGAAAGCGTCCCCGCGTGGCAGTGCTTTGCCACTGGGATGAATCCCGCCAAGATCGGAGTCTACGGATTCACATACATAGGAAGAAATCGGCAACTAAAGTTCGGCAAGACTACCCCAGAACTTGGATGCATCTGGGACATTTGCTCGAAGAGAGGAATCAAGGTCGGAGTCTTTAACGTTCCAGGAACGTACCCGCCTTACCCGGTAAAAGGCTTCATGGTGTCGGGTTTTCCCGTTCCATCGCACAAGACTTGGTCCTACCCGGATGACCTGATGAAGAGACTCGACTCCGCTGTCGGCGGATACGAAATCGACGTTCCGCTTACGAAACCCACAAACATGAAAGGGGGAGAAAAGGCATACCTCCCTCAAGTTCAACGATTGCACGACAAGACCCTCCAGGCCGCGAAGCTGCTGATGGAATGGTACGACCCTGACCTCTTCGTAATGACCTTCCAAGCGATAGACCTAGTCCATCACGACTTTTGGAAATACATGGACACCCCAGACTCGCCCTTTTCCAACGTATTGCACGATTGGTACATCACTATGGACATTGCCATCGGAGAACTCCGCAAACTAGTGGGCGCAGAAACTCATGTGCTGGTCCTCTCCGACCACGGATCGGCACCTGTGTCGTCCGCCTTGTACATCAACCAGTACCTGGAATCGAACGGCCTTCTTACGCTCAAAGGTCCTGTTAAGAATAAGGGCGAAACCTACACGAAACTCAGGAAGTGGGTCTTGAAGACCCTCCCGCCAGGCGCCATCGCAAGCGTCTACAAAATGACCCCGGGCTTCATCGGCCACAGGCTCACTGAATCGGCCGCGATAGAACGAACACTCCGGGGCCTGATTGAGAATATCGATTGGGATAGAACTCTGGCTTTCTCCACAGGAGGACACCAGGCCCACATATACGTCACCTATGACCTGATCAACAAGCTCCAAGATAGTAGGGGCTCTCAATCCACGACAGACGTCGTGGACAAGCTCTGCAACCTGATGAGCCAGCTCACCGATCCAAAGACAGGGGAAAAACTTTCCCCGATATTCCATCTCAAAGAAGACACGTTTAAGGGACCCTTCCAATACGATGCACCTGACCTCTGCGTCGAGTTCTACACAAAGAATGAGAAGGTCCAAGTTAACCCGAGGCTGGGAACCCAGCAGCTCTGGAGCTCTTCGCCACATTTCTCATCAATACACACCCGGGAAGGGTTCTACGGGATAACAGGACCAAAGATTAGACACGGGGTCAAGCTGGATGCGAACCTTCTAGACTTAGCTCCAACGCTACTGAGATTGCTGAATGTCGAAGCTACGTCCGACTTTGACGGTCGAGTCCTCGATCAGGTCATCGCGAATTGAGTTTGCCTGAGAAGGATCATTCTCCGACAAAGCAGCTTCCAACTCATCGTTCAGGAGGAGAACTAGTTCTGGAGGTCCGAACGAACTGCGAATAGCCATCAACGGATTCGGCCGCATCGGAAGATGCTTTCACCGTGCGATCTTGGAGAACAAATACCCGGACATCGAGGTGGCCGCGATAAACTCGACTTCCTCCCCTCGCACACTCGCACATCTCCTGAAGTATGACTCGTCATACGGAACTCTTCTATCGGACATTAGCTGGGACTCGGAAGCCATCACGGTTGCAGAAAGGAGGATCCCTTGCCTCAGCCAAACGAACGCGTCAGAAATAGACTGGAATAGTTTCGAAGTCGACGCGGTACTCGAGAGCACTGGGCAACGTCTCCAACGAGAGGATCTCAACACATACATCAGTAACGGGGCTGGAAGGATACTGATCAGCGCTCCTTTCGAAGACGCCGACATCATCCTCATCCCTGGCTGTAATCTGGAAACATACGATCCGAATCTCCACAGAATCATCTCCATGGGGTCGTGCACAACTAACTGTCTCGCTCCATGTCTTGAGGTCTTGGACGGTGCTTTCGGAGTTGCACACGGCTTTGCCACAACCATACATTCGTACACCAGTGACCAGAGGTTGCTCGATGGGTCTCACGAGGATCTTCGAAGGGCCAGAGCGGCCGGCCAGTCGCTCATACCGACCCGGACTGGTGCCACTCAGACTATCGGAAAAATCCTGCCTCGTCTTAAAGGGAAAATTACCTGCTCGGCGATAAGAGCGCCGACAGCGACGGTCTCGCTTCTCGATCTAGTCGTCCAGTGCAAGAAAGAAGTGAACAGGAATGAAGTAAACAGTGTCTTCCAGGATGCATCCACCGGGAAACTGAAAGGAATCCTTGCAGTATCTGACGAGCCATTGGTATCGGTTGATTACAAGAAAAATCCGCATTCAGCGGTCATAGACGGCCTCTCTACAGGAGCGAATGGTTCAATGGTCCGCATATTGGCCTGGTATGACAACGAATGGGCATACTCAATGCGATTAGTCGAAACATTACAGCAAATCAATCGTTCTGAAATCATGGTACCCAACCCGACTGGAAAGTCCTGAGAAACCAACCTAGCACTCTGCCTCGATACTTTACTCCCGAAAAACCCGATGGCCGACTAATTACTACAGGATTGACTTCTGAAGTGAGCGTCGTCCTTTCCTCTGTTTCGCAAAAAAAGTACGTGACGCTTAAATCGACAGTGATCATTGCCTCAACGAAGGTCGAGTGTCACTCACCGGCAGGTTGCTACGATGGGCCAGGTAGCTCAGGGTCGTCGTTATAGGTTGATGAGGACACGTCGTTGAGTCGATGGGAATGCTCGTTCGGGCACGTCCTCGAGGGAAACTTTTTCGCTCTTCCGACCGGATCCAACGGAACCAGTGCGAGCACGGTCACCTCACTTTCCTGTCCTGCCTGCGGCAAGGCCATGACCTTGACGAGAGGCGAAGGAGCTATGGAGCTGCTTAAGCATATTCGAGAGTTCATAGGAGAAGTTTCTAGGGACCCCCAATATGGAACAGACGGCTCCTCAATGCTCACCGAGGTAGAGAGGCTCGAGTTCACAATTAGAAAACTAGCCGAAGAAGCAGCCAGGCCGTAGCTGACTTCCGTTGACTTCGCTGTTAGGGGAAAACTTTCGGCCAGAAGTTTCTCAACCTCCGTAATCTGTCGTAGACGCAAGTTTAGAAAGATAGGGACTGATGGTTCGGGACCTTGACCAGCTTCAGACCATCTCAATCGGACCTTGTTCGAATGAAGACTCCACTTGGAAAACTAATCACGGGTGCTCCGATTGAGACTATGCCGAAGCTGAAGGTGCACGTTCAGAAAACCAAGCCAGCCAAGGTCACGACGGTTGGCGACGTGGTTTCCAGAGAGACTCTCACAGCAGGAATACCAGTCAACCTGAGAATAGTAGACCAACTGACCCTAAGAAAACAGATCAGCCAACTCGAAATCAAAGCGGAGCGGATCTATAGAGTAAGCAATCCAGCAGGTGTTATCACAAAGGAAGCGTGGGACACGATCAAGCGGGCTGTGCAGGATAATGAGGCGGTAATCTATGTGGAAGGTGAGGAGGACTTGCTTGCGATTCCAGCCATCTTGGAATCTCCAGACAGCGCAATCGTTGTCTACGGACAACCATCGCAGGGCATTGTTGTCGTAACTGCGTCGCCTGATATGAAAACGGAAGTGAGAAAAATGGTGAACCGAATGACTGAGGAATAGGCGTCATCTCGATGAGATCGAGGCTTCAGGCTCGAGTGAAGCTCGCGCAGATCATTCCATAGTACGTGGGGACCTCGTATGACAACAGGTTTCCCCTCATCTTGACGACTCGGGTTAGCCCAGCCAGTATCGCCATCTGCCAGAGACTGTCAGGTTTCGCGTCTTCAACAAATTTCTTGCTCAACCCGGAAATTGATTCAAGCCGATTCTTCCGTATTGCCTGCGAGACGAACTCGTCATACTTGGCAGCGCTCTGATGAAACCCATAGGGCCCCGATTTCTTGTGAGCATGAGCCTGGTCAGCGCTTGCAATGAACACGACGCGTTCCTTTCTCTTCTCCGCAACCTCCGCAATTGTTGTCCCAAGCTCGATGTTCTGTCTTAGAGGAATCTCTCTTGACGGTGCAACGATAACCGTCCTTGCCTTGACGTGTTCCTCCTTAGCAACAAACCACATTGGAACAAGGGTTCCCCAATCCATCGGCATATCTGACGCGGGCCCTTCCGCAGTCCCATAATTGGCGCCAACAACCGGTAGATGCTTTCTGGTTGATTCTTCGAGGAGGTCTTGGGCGAATTCTCGGTCGCACTTCAGACCCAAGCTGACTTTCTTTCCTCTCGGACCTTTCAATTGGCCGCTGGAGTTCTCAGCGGTCACGATCGCAATGTTGTCTTGAAGTCTCAAGTTATGCGGAGATGCTAGAATAATCGTTTGCGGCCGAGCGTTTCGTATGTCTCTAGCAATTCTGCGTACGGATTCTCTTGTCTTCTCGAATAAGTGCTCGGTTTTACGCACTGCAAGCTGTGGTATTATGTCACCTCCATGTGGCATAATGCACGAATATTCTAGAGGCATTTTTAGGCCAGGCAACGCGTTGAGCTAAGCTGCTAGAAGATTCTTTCGGTGGCTCTACTGACGTCGACGAAGGAGCGTTGATGTCGCTAGTATTGAAGGGAACAGTATTCCTGCTCCCGCGTAGAAGATCCATTGTATTCCTAAGAACGTGGTTACGAACCCGCCTATGATATTGCCTATGGCAAGACCGATGCTCAGAACTATGCTGTAGAGGGCATTTGCAGACCCTCTCTTGGCCTTACCTGAGATATCCGCAACGTAGGCGAGTATTGTCGGGGCGACTGCTGATGCAAGAAAGAACATCGGCCACAGCAAGAACTCATACCTCACAAAATCGTTTCTAGGAAGGGACCATCCAAAGAGGAGTAAGAACCCCAACTCGCCAAAGGCGCCTAGTACCATTACTCTTGTCCGCCCAATCCTATCTGATATGTGGCCGAACACGATCGCCCCGAGCGCGAAGAGGCCGCCAAGAACTCCGAGGAAGATCAGAGTATCTCTGGTGAGAGCGATGTTCGCGGTTCTGAACGCCTTGGGGAGAAGAAAATACATTCCGAGAATAATGGTCTGAGCAACCCAGACGGGGATCACAGGACGTATCTTGCTTCCTATTCTTCTCTGTCGAATTTTCGGCTGTTTTAGCTCCCAGACCCTTACCGGTTCGACGAGGAACTTCGCTGCCATTAATCCCGCGAAAAGAAAGACCCCTGCAGTTACCCAGAACGCATATGACAAATCGTCCGCGAAAACGCTGACTAGGAGTCCACCGACTCCGAACCCGAGTCCGTAGCCTCCGAGATTTGCAAGATCAAAGCCTCCCATGCTCTTTCCACGATTAGTGAGTTTGGTAGCGTCGCCTAGGAGAGTAAGGGAAGTTACGGCCGCAGCCGCCGCGGAGACCCCCATAATGGCGTGAAGAACCGACACATAGAGGACGTTTGTGGTGAAGCCGATTGCCGCGGTGAGGATCGTAATCATTATCATTCCAATGATGTGGAGTCTTTTGCGGCTGAATCGATCAGCCAACCGGCCTATCGGCAACGCCGAACCTGCCTCGGACATAGGATACAACGCTAGTATGACTCCGATTATGTAGGGCGGTGCCTGAAGATAGAGTGGAAAGAGGATCGTAATCGACCCGAATCCAATTCTTGTTAGAAAGACGGCCACGTAGAGGTAAAGCACCATTCGCAGCCCGACCTTACGCGGCAAAGAGACACCTATCTTTGGTTCGGGCCTCTGTTGAGCTTGTAATAGGCTAAGTGGTCCTCTCGGTGTGATTATGAAGAAACTAGGATGGAAACCTTGCGAGTGACGCGGGAGATTAACTGGGCTATATTCTTCGTCCTAATTGTAGCACGTTCAACCCGATCTCCGCATCCTTAGCTTTGACCAACTTTCCCGGGAGCCTCCGTAGACCAATTTCTACCATGTTGGCGGATGATCCCACGTCCAGGTGGCCTCCGATTACTGAAAAGTCTCTGCGGCCTAGGGTTACGTGAACGTGGGGAAGGGGCTCGCGGTTCATGCTGGCGATGTTGCCGGAGAGGTTTAGGATTTCCAGATCATCTTCGAATGTTTCGTAGCTGTACTGTTTCGTCTTGAAGTCGTAGTGGCCGAGCTTGACCTTGCTGAGGGAACCGATGCCTTCGAGTAGGCTTGCGCCGAGCCTCTTGGTCTTGGCGAATTGTTGTAGGGATTGAAGAATGTCATCTCCGGATTCGAGCCTTAGTACGTACTTGTCGGTTCCCAATTGGGTGTAGATCATGAAAGAGTCCGACCGAGCGGCTCTGGTTAAACCTAGTTGAGTCGCCTTCTAGACTGTTCCGACCCAATTTATGCGACTACGGGAACAGTGGACGAGCCGTAGGGAATCACTGCGATATCCTCTTCGTATAGACTATGGTCAACGGTTCTCAGCGCGTCATCTATTGTTCTGAAGAACTTGATTCTCGTCTTGTTCAGTAGTTCTTCAACGAGCGCCGGTGCCTTAGGCGAGACCACGACGAAGTCCGTCTTCTTAGCATCCAGGGAGAACCGGTTAGGCTTCTGCGAGGCCTCTGTAACCTTTCCAAGCTTCACTCGCTTCTTCAAGTCCTCCACAACCATCTCAGGCTCCATCTTGCCATAGGTCTCCATCTCGGCCTTGAATGCGTCTCCTCCTATCCCTGTTTCAAGCGACGCGAGCAGCATTACCGTGGATTTGGGCTGGTGTGATGGAATCACGAGGCCTGCGGCGAAGGTTGCGGCTTTGAGCGCTTGATACAGATTCGTGCCGGTAGGTCCGTCTGCAACCGTGACCACTAGGGCAGATGGGCGGGATGTCACGGAGTGGGCCCGGCGGGAATAGTTCTCGGCGAGCTGCTGGTGCGCAAGGTTGGGATCTCCATAGGCGGCTTTGACCAGGCCGCCGTCTTGGTTGAGGACGAAATCTAGGATTCGATGCTCTATCTTCATGAACTCCCGAAGGACGCTAGGAACCTCGTTCATATCTTCCCTCGTCGGGTTGCCTTTGATCGCGAGCTCTCTGCAGTTCGGATTTCCGATTACGTATCCATGGTTTGTGGTTATGGTCTTGAGGCCTGAGCAGCCTGGTAGGAGAGCCTTGGCGCCTCCCTCGTAACCGGCAAAATAGTGCGGCTGAACGTTGAGGGTTGAGATGAGTAGATCCCTGTCGAAAAGTTCCTTGTTCAACTCGACGGGCGTGCCTCTGCTCGTGACCCCGATCCATTCGTATTTGCTCGTGGGATTCTTGACCGAGCTGACTTTGATGTTCTTCTGGTAGCGTTTGTAGATGTCTTCTCCGACCACTTTCTTGATGAAGTCTGGCTCGGATGGAACGTGTGTTCCTCCGGCGCAGATGATCTTGATATCATCTGTCTTCGGTTCGATCAGATTGATGAGATGTGAGATGAAGGGTGAGTGTTTTCGTGTGAAATCGGAGAAGATGATGGCGGGGCTCCAGCACTTTTCTCTCTCGAAGGGTTTCGCGCCTATCGGTGTCGCGAGGGCTTCGCGGAACGCGATCTCGACCGGCTTTGCGGGCAACGGTGTTGGTCTTATCCAGCGAATCTTCTCAGGGGATAGGAGTTTGCTGCCGCCGAATTGGTCTAGAACGGAGAGGCTGACCGTGCTGGTCAAGGCTATGGTTGGTATCGACCGGTAGCTGATTTAAGGATTATAGAATCGTATCTATGCCGGCTGTATTTTTGTAGACAAAGAAAGGAGGTCCGCCCTTTGCCTAGGGCGGATTGAATCTAGCGGCCAGATGTATTGGAGGTGGCCACGGACGCACCCTTGTAGGTGTATCCGAGGAATCCTCCGATGAGGCCTAGGATCAATCCGACAAAGTTCAGTGAGATTACCGAAAAGACGAGCACAAGTATTGACCCTATTTTCCTCTGAGCCGCATTATTGTACAGCAGCCAAGATCCGACGAGCGTTAGTACGCCTGCGATGCTACCCCATACCAGGATCATTGTTGAGCTGAGGCCTGGTATCAGTAGCGAGCTAACGGTGCCAGCTATGAAAGCACTGATCAGGGTGATTAGCCCTGCGAGCGCTGACAGCGCGAAGGCTGCTGTTGGCTTTGGCGATGTGTTTACTGCCAAAGTTCATCCTGACAGATAACCCTCCTATGTAGACTATCAACAGACTGTAACCCTGACCCTGTGCACGGCGCACCTAGATGCACAATCACGGCAAAGATTCCACAAAGCGTGTTTCTCTGGCTTCTGCCGGGCTAGCACAGGGATAGAAAGGCTGCTTCATGAAAGAGCGTGTGCAAGAGTTCTCCATCAACCACTCTTGCGTCGCGAGGTGTTCTGTGCAAGACCCCCCTCTTAGAGATGTTTTCTGGCTGTCTGGCACTGATTCCCTGCGAGTCTCCGGCTTCAGGGCGTGGTCTGGGCTTGGATGCTAGGGCAAATCTAGCGGTCCTCAGGAAGAGTTTGCTAGGCAACTAAGGGACATCGCGCCAGATTCGAGATCAGAGCTGAAAATAAGCGATTTACGACGGAAAAGCGATGCCTCATGGAGAGCGAGGAACGTGAAAACCGACCCTTACCGGGGTGACACCTGAGCAGAAGAGAGCAGCCCCGGGGGGAAATTGATGTTCGTCGCGGAAGAAATGTCTGGCAATAGCCTGTCTCGAAGCCGAGACACGTGCAACCGTCCACGATTCTCTTGTCCCGCTTCAAGGTTAATCTAGTGATTACTCACGAACTCATTTCTTTGAAGCCTCGGATGAAGTACAGAGTCCTTGGAAAGACGGGTTTGAAAGTGAGCGAAGTTGGTTTCGGGGCCTGGGCGATAGGCGGCAACGCCTACGGGAACAGCTACGGACCCACCGACGACAAACAGTCGCTCGCAGCCATCGGAAGAGCGCTGGAACTGGGATGCAACTTCTTCGATACTGCCGATGTATACGGTCACGGGCACAGCGAGGATCTACTTGGCCAAGCACTCGAAGGTCACCGATCGGATGTTATCATCGCCACGAAAGTTGGCGGCGACTTTTACCATGGAACTCCTCGAATGAATTTCAACTCTGACTATCTCCAGTTTGCCCTGGCGAAAAGCTGTGAACGACTAAGGTCCGAATATATCGATCTCTATCAGCTGCACAACCCTCCAATCCAACTGGTCAAAGATGGGAGGGTCTTCAAGACCCTTGAGAAGTTCAAGGCCGCGGGAAAAATCAGGCACTACGGTGTCTCTATTCACGATCCGCAAGAAGGGCTTCTCGCGATGAGAGACCATGAACTGGGAGCTATCCAGGTCGCATTCAATATCCTGCGGCAGGAGGCTAAGAACCAGCTCTTTCGTGAATCAAACAAGAACAATGTAGGGATCATCGCCCGAGAACCGCTTGCGAACGGGTTCCTCGCTGGCAAATTGAAGGCCGACTCCGGCTTCCTCGAAGGAGACATCCGGCACAATTTTCCCCCTGACTACATCTCCCAACTCACACTGGCAACTAACAAGCTGAGATTCCTGGAATCTAATAGTCGAACGCTCGCGCAAGCAACCATAAGGTTCGTGCTAGACCACAAAGACGTATCGACGGCAATCCCTGGAGTGAAGACGCCTGAACAGGTCGAAGAAGATCTCGTTTCCTCCGAATCCCCCTCATTGACAGGCGAGGAACTTCTTCGAATCAAGTTCCTTCGCGATCAAGGGTTCACTTAGTACGGAACGACCCCAAACGCGGGCGAGAATGACGAGATACCTCGTAAGGCTTGAAAACAACCAATCCCACGCACCGAACGACACGAAGATTATGCAAACGAAGATCCGAGAATTACTGGGGTCCACGGATAAGATCGGGAACCTTAGGGTAAGCACAACTGCCATTGAGTTCGACCTCTTCGCGGCGCCATCCGATCTCGGCAGAACCAAGAATCTCCTCGAAGCCAAGATCTCCAAGGTCATAACGCTCAGATCCCTTGAATCGCGAATTTCTACGAAAACGAAGAGAGAAGCGCTGCGAGAAGGAATCGATCTGTTCAACCAGGAAAGGTTCTGGGAAGCTCACGAGGTCCTGGAGGAGATCTGGCATCCCGCAACAGGTGTCGACAGAGATGCGATTCAAGGCCTGATCCTGACCGCTGCAGCGCTCGTTCATTACCAGAAAAACGAGAAATCCATTTGCATCTCAATCCTTGGCAGGGCAAGGGAAAAATTGGGCACGCTCAACGAATTCAATGGCGTTGACGTAAGACGCCTCAGAGCAAAAATTGATCGTATCTTGAAAGACAACACGCCAACACTGATCCGGATAAATTGGATAAAGACGAAAAACGCCCCGCCTGCTCGCTGAGGGTCTCTTCCCTTTTTGGGGGAGTGGTGAGAAGGATCAAGAGAATCTCTGGAGCGTCAACGAGACCAGACGAACTCGGCAACAACAGCGACGACGAGAGCCAGTCCTCCACCGAGCAGAATCGATGGAGTACGGAGAAGCGTGAAACCTCCCACAACAACGACGAGGAGTACGAACAGTACGAGTAGATCAGCGATGAAGTTCTTGTCCACTTGATCCGTATCAATCGCCTAGGTTTCTCAGCCTTATCGCGTCGAATGTTCAGCCGACGGTCGGAAACTGTACATAAGCTCTACTTCGCGTTCTTTCGCATCGTCTATCCGGTTATGGATCGTAGGAGGAGTAGAACGTTCCGCTTCCGCTCGCGCATCCTTCTCTTACTATAATTGTACCATTCAGGTCCGTATGGAATGTATTCGCTTACGCGGTACCCTTCCTCCACCAAGCTTGGCTTCAAGTCGTCTCTGATGCCCTTCAATAGTTGGAATTCGAAGGCTCCTTTGAAGTCCCTCGCCATTGCTCTAGCCTTGTCGAGGAGTTTTCCATCATGGGTGCCAATCCCGAAGTGGTCTCCTTCCGCGAATAGCGTTTTCATGAGTTTGAGGTAGTTGGCGTCGACATCGCTTCTCTTGCTGTAAGCCACCTCTGCGTTCTCGGGGTAGGCGCCCTTTACCAGCCGGACCCTTCCCCCGCGAGGTAGAAGATTCTTTAGATCGGACTCGGAGCGCTTCATGTTTGCTTGCAGACAAATGCCCAAGCGCGGATAGCTTGGAAGAATTTCGAGATATGTCTGTACAGTCGCCTCGGTGTATGGTGAATTCTCCATATCTATCCAGACGAACTCGTCATCTGTCGCGGCCTCTTCCAAGATTCGTAGGAGATTCGATTTGTACAAGCTAGGATTCGCAGCAAGCCCAATCTGGGACGGTTTAACAGAAATTGTCCCCTCAATCTTCTCCGCTCGTATCCGATCCAAGAGTTTGAGATACTCTTCGGTGTAACTTTGAATCAGCTTCTGGTCCGGAGTGTGTTCGCCGAGTCGGTTGAGGATTGCCCTCAGTTTTCTATTGTTCGCGTCGTGGGCAACTTTGACAGCGTCTTCAAGCGAGTATCCTGCAATCCATCTCTTCGCCACACGGTAGAGAAGTCTTTCAGTTATGCCTGGCATGAAGACATGACCTAGTACTCTGCAAGCTCAGAGCTGAGTTGCCGATGATTCTCGGGGTTAAGGGTTTTCATCTTTCCAGCCATTAGAGTATGGCTTCTAGAACGTCTAACGCCATTGAGTATTCGGATGTCCCGGAGGCGTCTCTCGCAATAGATGGCAGATCTTCTTTCCTGATCCCGTAGTCGCTTAGGTTCTTGGAGAGCCCGAGGTCTTTGACGAGGTCCTGGACTCGGTCGGCAGCATACTGTGCCTGTTTGTCTGTGCTCAGCCCTTTCAGGTCGTTTCTTTCGGCCACAGCGACTAATGCTAGCCGTTCCGGATATTTCCGAGCCTGGTGTCTCATTACTTCGGCGAGCGTTAGACAAGAAGTGATGCCGTGGGGGATGTTCCAGGTGGCGCCGATTACGCGGCCTATTGCGTGGCTCAGTCCTGTTCCGACGCTTTGAACTCCTGCGAAGGACATCCATGCCGCGATCTGACAAGCGAGACGGGAGGATGTTTCTGCAGGATTTTTGGCCGAGAGCTTGAGATTCTGGAAGAGAAGCGTGATCGACTCAAGCGCAAGAGCGTCTACGTATGGTTGGTGTTTGGGCGAGTAAACGGATTCGATAGCATGGTCAAGGCTCCGGATTCCGGTAGCCGCCCAGAGCCATGATGGTGTATTGATCGTGATTTTCGGGTCAAGGAAGATGAAGCGTGGAACGAGCCGTGGATCGCGAACCCCAGTCTTTCTTTTCGTCGTGTCATCTGTCATTCCTGCAGAATATGAGAATTCGGCGGCCGAGAGTGTCGTGGGGATAGCAAAGTGAGCGAGGGTAGGTTTAGCGAAGTTTTCTGAGAGCTCTTTCACAACGACTTTAGTGGTGTCGATAGGGCTGCCGCCTCCAAGGCTCACTAGAGAATCTGCCCTAGCGTTGTGTGCGTCACTGATTGCTTGCTTTATGCCACTGATCGGAGCGTGCTGTTTGACCCCTGAGAAGACGCCGGCGAGCTTTCGTCCTGACGCTTTCTCAACTACGTCTACTAGTCCAGTCTTGTCCGCTATGGTCTGTCCTGTTATGACGAACGGACGCTGTGAACCAATTCTGTCAAGCTCTTCGGCTAACCGCGAAATTGACCCGGGTCCGAAATGAACTCTCTCAATGGGCAGGTAGGAGTACTCGCCACTGACGACTTGAATCTCGGGCAAGAGCGTCAGCTTTGGACTTGGAACAGTGTCTATTTCTTGACTGGCGTCTGCCAGCTGAAGGGATAGTTTGGATCGTCAAACTTCTCAGCGACCGAGGTTACTTTCAACGGCTTCTTCGTCTCGATCATGATCGCAAGCTCGTTTGTCGAGTCCTTTCCGAGGCTCGCCTCGACAGCTCCTGGCTGTGGTCCGTGGTGTACTCCTCTCCGGTGGAGAGTGAACGATCCTACTTCTATTCCTCGACGGCTGCTGAAATCTCCGCTTACGTAGTAGAGGACTTCGTCGCTGTCAATGTTGCTGTGGTTGTACGGGACAGGTATGGCTTGGGGATGGTAGTCGAGTTTTCGCGGAACGAATGATAGTACGTCGAATCCCGGTGCTTCGAAGGTCTGGTGAATGGGTGGAGGTTGATGGACCCGTCCGGTTAGGGGCTCGAAATCGTTGACGTTGAAGATCCATGGATAGAGATAGCCGTCCCAGCCGACAACATCGATGGGGTGGTAATCGAAAACATAAGACATCAACGAGTTGTCGATCTTGACCCGAACCTCAAACTCCCCGGAGTCGCCATGCGGCACAAGTTTCTCAGGTCGCCGAAAATCTCTATCGGCGTAAGGTGCCAGCTCTACCAGCTGGCCGTAGTCGTTTCTGTATCGTTTGGGAATCTCGATAGGCCCCGCGGATTCGATTACCATGAACCGGTTGTCCTTTCCATCAAGATGGATCCGGTACGTCGTTCCTCGCGGGACGACGACGTAGTCTCCCTCGTGGAAGGGGAGGATTCCGAATACAGATTCTAGGCTTCCTTTTCCTTCGTGGATGAAGTATAGCTCGTCTCCTTGGGCGTTTCTGAAGAACCAGTCCATGCCCTTGGAGGGTCGGACTGTTGAGACGAACACGTCATCATTGTAGAAGAGGGGCTGGCGTCCTTCAACCGGGTCCTTTGCCAGTTCGGTGTTCTTGGTGCGGACGTGGTGGTGTCGATGGAGGTCTGGTTGCCATCGAGTGATCGCGAGTTCCTTGAGCTTCTTGATGTGGGACACTTTGGTCGGGGGATTGATGTGGTAGAGGGTTGAGTAGACTCCGGAGAACGCTTCGGTCCCGAAGACCTCTTCCTGATACAATGACCCATCTGGCTTTCGGAACTGTGTATGCCTCTTGGCGGGAAGTTTGCCGAGGCTGTAATAACTAGGCAATCGTGGTCACTCTGAGGGTTTCTCGGGGCGTATAACTTTGTTTCTCAACTGTCCCAGTCTTTCTATCTCAAGCTCTACGGTGTCTCCGGGTTTGAGCCAGGGATGCACCTCTTGTCCAAGTTCCAAGAGTGATCCTGTTCCGACGGTCCCGGAACCGAACACTTCTCCGGGTTGGAGCTGAACGGATTGCGAGGCCCGGGCTATCATCTGCGGGAAGGTCCAGTGCATCTTGTCCATGTTCCCGATCGAGAGTTGCTTGTTGTTGATTTTGGCGGTCATCTTGAGGTTGAACTTGCCAGGCGCTGTCTTCCGGTCTTGTAGCTCGTCTGGGGTGACGAGCCACGGTCCGAGTGAGGTGGCGAAGTCCTTGGCTTTGGCTGGGCCTAGTCCGATTTTCATCTCGCCCACCTGAACATCCCGTGCACTCCAATCGTTCATTATAGTGTAGCCTGCGATGTGGGCTTCTGCTTCCGATTCTGGTATGTCCATTCCACCTCGCCCGACTACGCACGCAATCTCAAGCTCGTAGTCGAGAGCCTTAGCGTAGGATGGATAGGGGACGTTTTCTTCTGGACCGTAGATTACGTGCGGGTTTGAGTAGTAGAAGGCGGGAAACTCGTACCATTCTTGGGGCATTGGAAGGCCTCGTCGGGCTCGGGCCGTCTTGACATGTTCTTCGAATGCATAGAAATCTCGCAGGGTCGGAGGGTCTGGAACTGGAGCTTTGAGCCCGGCATCTTCGTTCCGGATCATGAATCGGTTGACATGCTCTGGTGGGATTCGGTTAAAGATCCTCCACGACACGGATTGGAGATCGTCCAGGAGTTTAGGGTTCCGGGATAAGATCCCTCTGATAGTGATCGCAGCTGGTAGGTTTTGAATTGATCGAGGAGCTGGAATCTTCAGCTTCTCAGCTGTGCCGGCAACTCGTTCGATGTCTAGTATCCATTCTCCCCACAGCAGCCCGGTACGGGTCTTGGTCGCTGTCTTCTTTGTGCTGTAGGCGACCAGTTTCATCTGAGGCTAGAGGTTTCCCCGTTTCGCCTGTTCCGCTTCTATGGACTGGAAGAGGGCTTTGAAGTTGCCTTTTCCGAACGATTCGCTTCCCTTTCTCTGGATGAGCTCGAAGAACAGGGTGGGCCGGTCTTGGAGGGGTTTGGTGAATATCTGGAGCATGTAGCCCTTCTCATCCTTGTCCACCAGTATGCCAAGACGTTTTAGATCATCTATCCTCTCCGAGATTCCTCCGACGCGCTTAGGAAGTTCTGCATAGTAGCTGTCGGGTGTGCGCAAGAATTCTATTCCGCGCTCGGCCAATCTTGCGACGGTGGCGACGAGGTCTTCGGTGGATATGGCGAGGTGCTGGACTCCAGCGCCCTTGAAGTAGTCTAGATATTCTTGTATCTGCGACTTTCTCTTTCCGGCGGCCGGCTCGTTGATCGGGAACTTGACAGTCCCACTGGGATTGCGCATGACCTTGGAGCGGAGGGCGGAGTATTCGGTGCTGATGTCCTTGTCGTCGAAGCTGATGAGCTGTGTGAACCCGAAAACGTTGCCGTAGAATTCTACCCAATAGTCCATCTTTCCCTCTTCCACGTTAGCGACTACGTGATCGACGTGTTTCAGGCCGACAGACTCCTCTTTCCCTGGGAATGGTGTGTATCCGGGGGCGAATATTCCGCGATAGTCGTGACGTTCGATGAACGTATGAACGGTATCGCCGTAGGCTGCGATAGCGGCGCCGCGGATGGATCCATGATCGTCTTTGAGTACTTTTGGTGCTTGTATTCCCTTGGCGCCACGCCGAAGGGCTTCTTTGTATGTCCAGTCAACATCCTTGACGCGCATGGCGACGTCGGCTACACCGTCTCCGTGGGTGATTACGTACCTGGAGATCGGATGGTCTGGAATTAGGGAGGAGGTTAGTAGGAGTCTGATATCGCCTTGCTGCATGAGATAGGAGGTCTTGTCTTTGACTCCTGTCTCAGGTCCGCTGTAGGCGACGGGTGTGAAGCCGAAGCCGTTTTTGTAAAAGTAACTGGCTTGTTTCGCGTTTCCAACGTAGAGCTCAACGTAGTCTATTCCCTCGATAGGCAACGCGTCGTTCTTCAATCTTGGATCGAGGGGATCGTTCTAGGTTGAACCTTTTAACCTATTTCTCGCCTCCCGAGATGGAGGTTACGAGATCGACAGTAGGTTACAGGAGATTGTCGGAGAAGAAGCCTAGAACAAGCTTCTCCACCTCGTCAGGCGCGTCCTCCGGGACGAAGTGCCCTGCTTTGACCTGGGTCAACTTTGCATTTGGAATCATATTGGTCACTCTCTCAGCGTAGGTCGGAGCCGTTTTTCCCGTTCCCCAGATCACGAGTGTTGGAATTTTCAGTCGTGGAAGACCTTGCTCGATTTCTTTCATCGGTTTGAAGCTCGGGTGCGTGGGCGAGTCCGGAAACATTCTGGGAAATGCTTGGTAGGCTTTCTTCGCTTCGTCGTCCGGGAAAGGTGCCCAGTACGCTTCCATAACACTCTCCGGGATATTCTCAGGATGGACTGATGATTCCTTGATAATCGCCGGAGTGATCTTTGCGGCCACTTGAGGTGGAAGACGATAGTCTGATGTGAGAAAGGTGTTCATGATAACTAGACCCGAAACGTTTTGGGGGTGTCGTATCACGTACTGCATTGCCAGGGGTCCTCCCCAATCGTGCAGAATCAGAATTAGGTTCCTAAGCCCTAGGGATTCGATATAGCTGGAAACTATCCTGGCGTGGTGTGGAAAGTCATGGAGGTTCGGGTCTGGTTTGTCCGATTTTCCGAAACCCATTAGGTCGAACGCTAGAGCGCGGTGACCGGAGCCGGTGATGGCTGGGACGAGACGCCTCCACATGTAAGACCAAGCTGGGTTGCCGTGAACCATCACAACTGGACGGGTGCCGGAGCCCTCGTCTACATAATGGATTGCCAGCCCGTCTAGGTGAACCCATCTCTCCGCGAACGGCCATCCGTCGAAGTATGGCCAGCCTTGTCGGATCATCTACAAGCCTCTCGAAAACAGCCTGTTCGGTGACGAGATGCGCCACCCTGTTGTGATATAGGGGTTTAGTAGCCTCAGGCTCTTCATTCAGGTATCTGGTACTTGACTCAGGCAATACCGATTCAGTGACCTTTTCGCGATTCGATGCAATTCCTGCTTTTGTGTGGATTGGTTGTTCTGTCCGGGCGGGAGAAACCGTATATTCCGTTGCCACCATAACACCGTTTGAGCTGAGCTCAAATGGACTGGGGGATGAAAAACCGGCTTTCAAGAATAATCAAGCCTGAGACCGGTCGAACAGTAATGCTTGCAGTAGACCATGGCTACTTCATGGGTCCCACGCACAAGCTGGAGGAGCCGCGGAAAACGATCGAGCCCCTTCTATCCTATTCTGACGCCATAATGTGCACTCGTGGCGTGCTGAGGACTTCTGTTAATCCAGGGTCCAATGTGCCGATTGTTCTCCGAGTTTCAGGTGGAGCCAGCATCATTGGAGAGTCGCTGACTAACGAGGCGATTACAACATCGATCCATGACGCCGTCAGGTTGAATGTGGCGGCGATGGCTCTTTCGATCTTTGTCGGGTCTGCGCACGAGCATCAGACCCTGACCAATCTCGGCAGGCTCGTGAACGAGGGGGAGGAACACGGTATTCCAGTTCTCGCCGTGACAGCGGTTGGGAAGGAGTTGGAGAAGCGTGATGCGCGCTATCTTGGTTTGGCTTGCAGGGTCGCGGCGGAGATTGGAGCCCATTTTGTCAAGACATACTACTGCGAGGATTTCGGAAAAGTCGTGAGAGGCTGTCCAGTGCCGTTGGTTGTAGCGGGAGGGCCCAAACTTGAGACAGAACTGGACGCGTTTCAGCTCGCGCATAACGCGATCGAGGAGGGAGCTGTAGGCGTGGACATGGGCCGGAACATCTGGCAATCAGAGCACCCAGTACCGATGATAAAGGCAGTTCGAGAGATAGTTCACGGAGGCGTGACTGTGAGGGAAGCCCAGGAAGTCTACAACCGGTCAAAGAATACTAAGGAACAAGTACTCCTTAGACCGTCAGCGGCACGCTAATCGTGTTGGAAGAGATTTTCGATGACGAGGAAGCTGTACTGGGAAGAACCCTACTCCAAGGAATTTGCTGCTAAGGTAGTTTCTGTCGAACGGCAAGTGGTTGTTCTGGACAAGACTCTGTTCTATCCTCGCGGTGGCGGTGTCGCTTGTGATACCGGAACTCTAAACACGTCAAGAGTCCAAGAGACGACAAAAACTGACGACAAGATACTTCATGCATTAGAATCTCCTGCATCTTTGAAGGCTGGAGAGAAAGTGACCGGAAAAGTCGATTGGGAGAGGAGACATAGACTCATGAAGATGCACACTGCAGGCCACCTTCTCAGCTCGCTATTCTATTCGAGGGCCAACTGTCGAATAACGGGGAACCAGATCGATGTCGACCGGTCCAGGATGGACTTCAATCTAGAATCGTTCGATCGAACTCAGATCGAAGGGTACGTGGCAGAAGCGAACGAGCTGATAAGAAAAGACGCGCCGGTCAAGACCTACTTTCTAGGCCGGGAGGAAGCCCTCAGGCTCCCGGATATGGTGAAGCTTGCCCAAGCCTCACCGCCAGCAGAGGCCCAGCTTAGGATTGTAGAGATCGAAGGCGTTGACCGTCAGGCCGATGGAGGACTACACGTGTCCCATCTCAAAGAAATTGGACAAATCCAGCTACTCAAGTTAGAGAACAAGGGTAAGACGAACAGACGGTTATACTATGACCTAGTTGGAAACGGCATTACCCGTTCTCCCGATTTGACTTAGGCTAACCTCTCAATCGCCCCCTTGCCAGACACACGTCGAATTGGACGATGAATTAGCCGGTTAACAGAGAGTCCTGTCACTGAGAATAGAAAAGAAAACGGGGAGGTTTCTCGTGGTCTAGGGCGTCGTCACCGGGACGAGGGCAGGGGATAGGGTCGACTTTCGTCGGTTCCGAGAAATAGCCCACAACGCCCCACTGGCGAGAACGGCGATTCCCGCGCCGGAGAGGAAGTAGATCATTGTCATGTTGAAGGGGAGGTTACCCGCGGGCAATGCTGAATTCGAACCGTTTCCTCCAGAGTTTGTGGATCCTGTTGAGGTGGAGCTCTGTGTGGGTTGAAGGGGCATCCGTTTTGATAGGTCGAGATTGGTGTTGGAGAGGCGTAGCGTGAACGTCAGCTTCGATGACACGGTGCGGACTATTGAGACGGGAGTTGTGACAATGATGCCGTTGTTGTAATATCCGTTGTTCGAGCCGTAGACTGTTGATCCCGTTGGATAATCGGTGGTGGTTTGCGTTAGCGAAGAAATTGTCGATGAGAAACCGAAAAGCAAGTCAGAGCGCTGGCCGTAATCTGCGCTGAGCGAGACGGAGAAGTTTGATTGTGAAACGTAGCACTGCGGTTGAGGCTGCGAGCCTCCGAAGAAGACGAATCCGTAGGGACAGTAGTAGAAGTTGTTCGAGGGCTGTGGGGTTGCTTGGTTGGAGTTTTGAGTGTAGACGGACGTCACTGCCCATGCATCCTGGGTGCCGAGACCGGCTCCTAGTGCGACCGCTTTGCTGCCTGTAACACTCGCATACCCGGTCAATAGTTCCACGACCGACCCATTGTCGAGTGGTCCGTTGACCCACCATATTGTGTGGACTGGCTGGAAATTATAGAAGGGTCCCGGATAATACCCGTAGGGTCCAGGGTATCCGTAGCCTCCGAAGCCGTATCCATAGCCGTTGTTGAAGCCGTAGAAACTGAGACCAAAGGGTAAGGATTGCAGCAGACCTATGGTGGTCGGCGATTCCTCTCTTGTTCCAAGATCAATGGATTGCTCGAAGACACCGGATTCGTTGTAGACGAGCGGTTGCGGGCTAGAGGTTTGGTCGTATACGCTGATCTTGTGGTTAACTCCGAGGAGTGCATCATTCTGGTCAAGTCCAGCTACATTCCAGCCAATAGAACCGTTGGCTCCGAAGCTTGCGACCACCGGTGGTGGCGCCACTGCTTGTGTCACTTCAACCGTGCCTTTCATCCAATTATGGTTGCTGTCGTAGTAGTGGTAGGTTCCTGTCGTAATGAACTGTTGCGAGCCGTAGCTGTTTTGATAGACATAGACGGAGAACGGGGGAAGCGAACCATTCGTGGTAGAGTTGGAAACAATGTTATGCTGGACATCTCCAATGTCATGCCAAATGACCGACATACCAGCGGTTATCGTTGTACTGGCAGGCGAGAAGGAGCAACGTGTGCTGTTGAAAGCACATACCCCATCGCCGTTGATGGTCACTTGAACTGATGGTTGGTTTCCGCAGACGAGAGCCGCAATGGTGACGTTCGCGGTACTGCAACTTTGAATGTTGGTGGTGCTTGCGGCAAGATGGTAGTTTGCAAAGCTTGCAAGATTTACGGAAGGAGCTGCACCGGCGGAGGCGATCACGAGCAGAATCAGTGAAGTTGATGTAGGAAGTAGTAATTTTCCGTGTTTCAAAAGACTAACCGTCTCTTGCTCGGGCATCTAACAAATTTAGGTGTTGCGGTTGTGAATCGAACCGATTTATAGGGAGGACGGCTCCGGCAGGCTTGCTATTGCCAGTTCTATCCTTCAAAAGCCTCCTTTGATCGAGGATCCCTTGACTCGTCTCGAGTCGGACCAGTTACCATTTTTCGTAGTGTGCGAAATCTCTCGGAAGTCTTCTTCCACGTTTCAGCGAGGGAGACGGAACATCTTTGCCGTAGTCTGGATAGCCTAGAGAAAGAACGCCAACTGGCTCGTAGTGTTCTGGGATGCCTAGCTCGTTTCCTAGAATGCCCGGTTTGAAGATCCCGACGCTCCCAGCGAACGCCGCCGCCAGTCCCTCACTTATAGCCGCGAGGAATACTAGCATGCAACTGCAACCAACATCGAAGTACCAGAATGGGATAGGCCAGTCGATTTCCTTTCCTCCGGAGCGGATCTTGTCAGGTTCATGATAACGATCGTGGACGATCTTCTCGCTGACGCATGGTATCAAGAGAACAGGGGCGTCGGATCTTAGATCCCTTAGCTCGCGCACCTTTCTGCGTTTTTCTTGGTCGGTGATGACGACGTAAGCGACCTCTTGGCTGTAGCCGGCGCTAGGATAGTGCTGAGCGAGTGAGAGAATTCGCTTGAGTTTCTCTCGGGGTACAGCGTCTGGCTTGAAAGCCCGGACCATTCTGCGAGCTAGTACAGTTCTCATAAAGTCCATGATGGTTGAGCTTTACCTCAGAACCTCTTCAAAAGCATGCTATGAGGCGTCGCGGGTTTTTATCCGGCCCTCTTTGATACCCTGACAAACCACGTGCGGGTGTTCCTTCGCATTTACAATCTAGGATTGGTTGCCCATGATAACATTCGACAATGCTGGAAAGCGTTTCGGTAATCTTGACGCTGTCAAGGATTTCTCGATTACCATCAAGGACGGTGAAATTCTAGGGCTTCTCGGCCCCAATGGTGCGGGAAAGACCACTCTGATGCTCATGATGGGAACGGTCTATCGTCCCACTAGTGGGACAATCTCCGTTAACGGATACGATGTTGTGAAGCATCCTAATGAGGTCAGGAAGTTGATCGGAATAGCGTTCCAGGACCCGCGGGTCGACGGCATACTCAGCGCGTTCGACGTATTGAACTGGCACCTCAAAATGACTACGATGTTCGACAAAGTCGAGCGTCGACGGAGAGTTGAGGATGTTCTGAAATCTCTCGATCTATGGGAGGCGCGCAAGAAACGGACCTGGCTGATGAGTGGAGGTATGAAGAAGAAGGTTGAGGACGCTAAGATCCTGGTTCAACGCCCGAGCATAGCGGTGTTCGACGAGCCCACAGCCTTCCTAGATGTTCCCAGCAGATTGTTGGTCTGGAAGATGATCCGCCAGCTGCGAGATGAGGGATCAACTGTTATCGTCGCCACTAACATGATGGACGAGGCCGAACGTCTCTCCGAAAGGGTCGCGATAGTTAACAAGGGCAAGCTAGTGGCGAGCGAGACCCCGGAGCAGCTGAAAGGTACTGTGAAGGGCGGCGAGGTGCTAGAACTCACACTGAACGATGGGTCCGAGTTCAAGCCTGACCTCTTGAGAGAATTCCCAGAGGTGCATGACGTAAAGCAACAGGACAACAAGATCATGGTCTTCCTCAATTCCGGCACCCTTCTTCTTCCCAAGATCGTTGATACTCTTAGCAGCCAAGGGTTCAAGATCGAGAGTGTCAGGCTGAAGGAGGTTAGTCTGGAAGATGTCTTCCTTACCTACACTGGCCAGCGACTTGAGTAGTCCGCCCCTAGCTAAGGAATCGCCCACTCGTCTCGTATTTCAGATGGCACTGCGAGACGTGTCGGTCCTATTCAGGACACCTTGGATCATTATCACCCGGAGCCTAGCTTTCGTAATCCAACTCTTCGTCTTCGCATACCTCATCAGCGGACTGATCCACATTCCAGGTCTCGACTTCTTCCAATACTACGCGGTAGGAAGCGTCGTGGCCACGATTGCCTCCATATCCTTCGTCATCGGCTACGACATCTTCGAAGAAGCCGAGGAAGGAGTACTCGATTATCTGCTTACGCTCCCCATATCAAGACGACAGTTCATCATCGGACGAGCATTAGGAGGAGCGCTTAGAGCAATAATCTACATCATCCCAATGTTCCTTGTCGTCGCTTTTATCGAGAGATTCGCACAACCCCTCTCGATCCTCTCAGCTCTCCTTTCTCTCTTCCTCTTGGCCTTCGGGGTTACAGGTATGTCGATAACTGTGGCCGTGAGTGTGAAGAGCGCCAACAGATTCGACGTAGTCCTTGCTCTTCTTGAACTCGCAGTCTCGAGGGCAAGCACCGCGCTTTACCCGATCGCTTTCATGCCACTATATGTTTCGGTTTTCGCTCCTTTCTCGCCGGTTTCGTTTGCTGCCGACAGTGCACGTGCGTCTCTGGTCGGATTCACCCTCGACCTGCCCGCAATTGCGGGACTTGTCGCGTTCGTTGTCGTTTTCTTAGGCTTGGGGGCGGCGTTCTATTTCCGCCGTCTTGAGGGAGGAATCTATTCTTGAGCACACGACTAATCCCGTTGATTATTGAGAGAGATGTCAGGGTCCTCTTCTCCGACGCGTTTCTAGTCGCCATAATGTTCGCAAACTTTGCAATCGACCTATTCGTGACGGCCGCGACCTTCGGTCGGCTGGTTACGGGTCAAGGCGCGAACTATTTCCTCTTCATCGCGCCCGGGTCGAATCTCATAACGGCCATGGTCGCCGCCTTCCAGTCAGGCAGAGATGTCTGGCGGGAAAAATACATCAAAGACCTGACTTCGTATCTCTTGACCCTTCCAGTGCAGAGACCTGTTCTCGCTTTCTCAAGGGTTCTAGGCGGGGTTGTCAGAAGCGTCATCGCGACTTTCCCTGGGACCCTTGTGATATGCTACCTCTATGGCATACTCTTTACTCCAAAAGTGCTCATCGCCTATTTGATAGTGGGCCTCTTTTCTCTAGGGATAGTCGGGCTTTCCATGGCCGTTTCTGCGTTTTCTTCCAGCATAGAAATGTGGGTCACAATACGCAGCGTGATACAACTCTACCTATCCTTCCTCAGCACCTTGTTCTATTCAGTAAGCGTGTTTCCCCAAGTTCTGGCCCCAATAGTATCCTCGAACCCGATGACCTGGGCCATACAGGCATTTCGACAACTATCGCCCATTTCTTTTGCACAAGTTCCCGCGGGCGATTCTCTAGGGTCGATCCTGATCCTTGCCGGACCCTCAATGGCCTTCGCCTTGCTCGGAACCATATGTTACATCTGGTACTCGAAACTCTAGCGAGACTTCCCTTGACTGCCCCATCAGTGATGTTAACTACGGATAACCACCTCGCGCCTTCCATTGTTAGGAATTCACGTTTAGTCTCCCATTCTGCATGAACACGTGTATCGAACAGGAGATGTAACAATAGACCAAGAACGACCCCGATTGACCGGCGGTAAACGTCACATCACTGCACGTTCCGGGACCCAGCGCAAAACCGCTGAAGTAGCCCTGTATCGCAAACCCATGAGACTGGACTGGATCATTGTTTATGACGTGAATCGTAACAGCTCTCCCCACTGTGACATTCATCATCGGCCAAGAGCCGCTTTGGAACTTGCTACCGTTGAACCCCACATTCATCCCCTCGTTAGCCATCACAACGACGAAGTACGTAGAGCTGGCCGACACACTCGCCGGACGGGCCCAACAGTTCGTTGTCCCGAGCCCGAAGAAATGGAACGTATACGCTGCAGCGAAAAACCCGGTGACTGCCACGACGATGACTATGATCACCAGAACCCGGTGCAATACTCTTGTTCGCGATGATCTTTCCCGGCCCGAACTCCCAGCCACCATTCCGTTGTTACCAACCTTTGAATCGACCGCCAATATCAGTTGCAAGGAAACCTAACTACGCCCCGAATGCAGGAATGGAGAGATCGAGGTTCGATCATTAAGAAAGTTATGGCTTAACCCGCGAACAGAAATCATCCCACGCTAGACGCCGAAGAACGGTTTTGGCATTGTTCATAATTTGAGCCAAAAACCCTTAGAATATCGCACTTGGAGACCTCAGATCATGTTGGGATTCGCTGAGAGTTTCCTCTTGTGGACTGCGTCGACGCTGATTCCCGCGTTTGTAGGATTACTCCTTATTGTGTTGGTGGGAGTGAAATTACGGACAAGATACGTTGCTGCATTTGCTTTCGGGATCTTGTTCTGGTTTTTCGTCGACACGATAACTGGAGCTGCAAGCCTCGGTGTCACCTCGGGGTTTTCGGGCGGTGTAGGTCAGGTTGCAAGAGTGGGGCTCTTTGTGATAGCCTTACTCTCTTTCTTTTCAGTTGATCGCAATCGGAATATTTTCTCGCCCCAATTAGCAGTTGGAAAATATGGACTTGCAATACCAGTGCTAGTGGCGGCGGCGTTGGGAATCCATGGGCTCGGCGAGGGTGCTGCTTTCGGTGGTACCGCGGCCCTAACAACAAGCACGTCGCTTCTCGACACATTCGGCGGGATTTCGGGTGGAGTGGCGTACGTTTTGCACAAGGCGCTTGAGCCAATAATAATTGGCGCCTGCTATTGTGCATACTCTAACCAGGGCGCTAAGGACGCCACCGGTCGCCTGAGAGACCTGGCAGTTCTGAGCATAGCCTTCGCGATTCCCTCGCTGATCGGAGCCGCAAGCGGCTACTACCTCATCTATGATAGCAGCTATTTCTACGCCCTTGGCACCGGAACGGCAATCTACGCCGCAGCGAGACTCTTCGGACCAATGTTCGACAATACCAAAGGCACGAGCTCGAAAGAATCGATAACAATGGCTATACTGATAACCCTTGGACTCCTAACGATTTATTTCGCAGCTCTATTCCATTCAGGCTAAACTCGAACGCTACTCACGTTCTCACATCAGTTCAAGGTCATGTTACTTCAAATCCATGTGAGACCGAGAAACTATCGACTTGATCTGAAACTTTCGTTTCTTGCGTACATTTGGGGCCGTGGCCAACCCGTATTAGACTACGAGAAGCCTCACGCTCCTCAACTTCTTCTCCTTCTGAAACGCACTAGTCATTGAAGCGACCTTCCTTCCTTCCCCCTCTAGGAGAAACAGCTCGAAGCAGTTGTTTTGGCCCATCTTATTGTGAATGTGGGTCCGCACAATGTCATCGTAAGCATGCTTCAACCGAGTGATTGGCTCTTCATTCGATTCATCATGCGTAACCACGAGAATCGCTGATACTCGGCCGGTGAGCGACGCTTTCTCTCTGGAGTCAGATAGCAATAGACGTATTGCAGCTCTGACCACGTCAGATCGTCCGGCGAATCCTTGGGATTCCTGAATCGCCGTCATGGAATCGACTAGTTCGTTTGGTAACGAGACGCTAACGATGGGCATGTGTCTGTGCCATAATAATTTCCAGCTGACTGCTTATATTAGGGTTATTAAAATCCGAAAAATACTTAATAATTCGATCGCCATCTCGCGTACCGTGATTCCTTTTCTCCCAGAATGGATTGTTCTCTTGCTAGGTTCTCTGGGTCTCGGAATGCTGCACGGGGTCATCCCAGACGAGCACACGTGGCCGATCACTTTCAGCTATTCAGTAGGTTCAGCTACCGGGAGAGGCGGCATGCTCTCGGGCGTGTTCTTCGCATCATCCTTTACACTCCAACGCGCAATTATGGCTCAGCTAGTCTACTTTGCGCTCGCCAGCTATCTGGCCTTCGATGAAAGCTTGAACGCGGCCGTTTACGTGGCCGTTGGAGTCGCGATGTCAATCGCAGGGTACCTGATATTGTCTGGGAAACTGCCGTCTTGGCATCCACTAACTAGATTCCTGCGCACTCGGGGTGGAAGCCATTATGACGAGAAAGGCGTCTCAAGACAAGTTCCCATCCATTGGTGTGTGATCCATGGGTTCATAGCGGGGTTTGGTGTCGACACAGGACTATTCACTACTTTCATCTATTTGGTCGCTGTCCCAGCGATGCCTGTCGCTTACCTTGGGTTCGCACCCGGGGCAGCATTCGGCTTTGGCACACTGATCGTGCTGCTAGCAATTGGTACGCTCTTCGGGGGCGTCCTCCAGATCGCAAAGAAATGGGGTCCCGAACGAATCCAGCTCTTCGGGACAAGAGCAGGGGCACGCAGCCTATTTTACGGCGGGCTAATATTCATCATCGCGGGAGTGCTCTTCCGAACGGGCTTACAAGACGCCATTCCACTAGATTTTGGAAATCTTGTAGTTCTGGCATTCATGATAGGAATAATCATTCCCGTAATGATCATCACCTGGAGAGAAGTCAAGGCCAACCCGCCCCTAACACTTTGACTGTCCTCGCAAAATCCTTCCGATTCCTTTCCAAGTTCCACTCCTTACCCAAGGGGCGAACTCGGAGAGAGGCCGTCCTCGCGCAAGGAGGCACAACCATTTTACATTTGTAAAGCACAGCGCTCAAGTAGCACTTTTGGAAGCTCGTTTAGAGTCTACTGGAAACCGAGAGGTGCCCTCATTGCGGGGCTTCTGTCAAGAAAGAGAACCTGAAGGAACACGTGGCCCG
>Ga0209236_1000078_pt1 | contig 46130 bp, 39 predicted proteins | sample GraSoi013_1_40cm_FD_185819 | JGI IMG/M metagenome (GOLD analysis project Ga0209236, IMG submission 185819) | Grasslands soil microbial communities from the Angelo Coastal Reserve, California, USA - Sample 09_27_2013_1_40cm (SPAdes) (version 2) | ecosystem: Environmental > Terrestrial > Soil >... | reverse complement strand
CGCCGAGCGCCAGGCGATCGCGCGGGCGCTCGAAGCCGCCGGGCTGACGCGGTAACGCGTGCCGAGGCGCCGGGACCTCTTGCGGCGTTCTGCAAGTTAGGGTAGATAGAGACACTTTTCTCGGCACTCCCATTGCCCCGCGCGTGGGCACCTCAGAGGAGGACGATCGATGGCTGAACGCTGGCAGGACGAGCCCTGGGCAAGGGATTTGTGGTGGCGCGGCAAGACCACCCGGCGTCGGTTCCTCAGTCTGTCCGCCGCCGCGGCGGGGGCCGTCGGCGCCACCATGCTGGTACCGCCGCCCTGGCGCGAGGCGTTCGGCCAGGCCAAGCCGTACAAGATCGGCGTTCTCCAGCCGCTCAGCGGCGTCGCCGCCGCCGGCGGCAAGACGGCGCTGGTCGGCACGCAAGTGGCGGCCGAACGCATCAACAAGTCGGGCGGGATCAACGGCCGCCCGGTCGAGCTGGTGATCGCCGACTACGAGTCGAAGCCGGACGTGGGCCGGCGCAAGGCCGAGAAGCTCGTCGTCGAGGACAAGGTCGACCTCGCCGAGGGCGGCTATCTCTCCAACGTGTGTCTGGCCTGCATGCCGGTCTTCGAGGAGCACAAGACCGTCTGGATGATCGGCGTCTGTCTCGACACGACCATCACCACGACCAAGTGCAGCCGCTACGTGTTCCGGCCCTTCGACTACGCGCCCGCCCAGGCCGTGGCCTTCGCGCCTTATCTGGTCAACAAGATGGGCAAGAAGTGGCACATCGCGTATCTCGACTACGCCTGGGGCCAGTCCACCCGTGACGCCTACGTCGAGCAGATCAAGAAGGCCGGGGGCGAGGTCGTCGGCGGCACCGGCATTCCGCTCGGGACCGCGGACATGACGGCGTTCCTCTCGAAGATCACCGGCAACTTCGACGGGCTGTTCGGCATCTTCTTCGGCGCGAACGGGATCGTCATGGCCAGCCAGGCCTACGACCTCGGCCTGACCAAGAAGTACAAGTTCGCGGGCGACGGCGCGATCGCGGAGTCGACCCATCTGCCCGCCCTCGGCCAGAAGATCGAGGGATTCGTCGGCATCAACCGGTACGTCCCCGTGCTCGACCCGCCGCTGAACACGCCGGCACACAAGAAGTTCTTCGACGAGTCGGTGGCGGCGCTCAAGAAGATCGACCCGTCGGGCCCCCTGCCTGATCGCTACGTGCAGTCGAACTTCGAGGCGATGAACGCGCTCAAGATCGGCATGCAGAAGAGCGGCTTCCGAGGCCACGAGGACACGATGAAGCTCATCGAAGCTCTCGAGGGCCTGGAGATGAAGGAAGGCGACGACTTCCCGCAGGGCGACAAGACCATGCGGAAAGAGGACCACCAGGCGTTCGTCCGCGAGTTCATCTTCGACATCAAGAACGGCAAGCACCACATCATCGAGACGATCGCGAAAGAGAAGACGATCGTGCCGCCCGCCTGCAAGTTCGTCTAAGGTGACCGGGACGCAGATCGATCGGGCGGCCCCCGTCGCCGGGGCAGGGGCCGCCCCCCTCCTCCGGACAGAGAAGCTCACCATGCGGTTCGGAGGCCTGACGGCGCTCAACGACGTCAGCATCGCCGTCCCCGCCGGCGAAATCCGCGCCATCATCGGGCCCAACGGCGCGGGCAAGTCGACGTTCTTCAACTGTGTCACGGGCGTGCTGCAGCCGAGCGCGGGACGCATCCTGTTCGCCGACGAGGACATCGCCGGGCTGCCCCCGAACCTGATCTCGCGCAAGGCCATCGCCCGCTCGTACCAGATCACCAACATCCTGCCGGGGGCGACGGTGCTGGAGAACGTCCGCATCGCCGCCCAGTCCCGCCATCACAACTGGAGCATGCTCCGTCACCATCGCGCGTACCGGGACGTCATCGACAAATCCCATGCGGTGCTGGCTTCCGTCGGCCTCGACGGCGAAGCGGACGAGCTGGCGGTGAACCTGTCGCATGGCGCGCAACGCAATCTCGAGATCGCCATCGCGCTGGCCACGGAGCCGAAGCTCTTGTGCCTGGACGAGCCTACGGCGGGCATGAGCGTGGCCGAGACCCACGCGAGCGTCGAGCTGATCCGCCGGATCGCCGCGAACCTGACCATCCTCATCGTGGAGCACGACATGGAGGTGGTGATGGGGCTGGCCCAGACGATCACCGTGCTCCACTACGGCGAGGTGCTGGCCGAGGGCACGCCGGCGCAGATCCAGGCCAATCCCCGCGTGCAGGAGGTCTACCTCAAGACCTGATGCTCGCCCTCCACGACGTCCACACCTACTACGGCAAGTCTCACGTCCTGCACGGTGTGTCCATCGAGGTCGGACCCGGCGAGGTCGTCGGCCTGCTCGGGCGCAACGGCGTCGGCAAGTCGACGACGCTCAAGACCATCATGGGCATCGTCCGGCCCGCCCAGGGGCGCGTCGTGTTCGAGAACCACGACGTGGGCGGGATGCCGCCGTATCGCGTGGCGCGCATCGGCATCGGCTACGTACCCGAGGACCGACGCATTTTCCGGTTGCTCACCGTGCTGGAAAACCTGCGCACGGGCCTGGACCGCCAGGGCGTCACCGACGCGCGCCGGGAGGCGCTCCTCGAGAAGATCTACGTGAATTTCCCCGTGCTGCGCGAGCGACGCCACCAGGCGGGTGGCACGCTGTCGGGCGGCGAGCAGCAGATGCTCGCCATCGCGCGGGCCATGATGCTCGAGCCGAAGGTCATCCTCCTCGACGAGCCGACCGAAGGGCTGATGCCGCGCATGGTGGGGCAGATCCACGAGATCATCCGGGTGCTCCACGGCGAGGGCGTGGCCATCCTCCTCGTGGAGCAGAACGTCTCGTTGACCCTCGAGGTCAGCAACCGCGTCTACATCATGGAAAAGGGCGTCGTCCGCCACCACGCGCCGGCCGCCGAGTTGCGCGCCGACCACGCCGTCATCCATCAGTACCTGGGGATTTAATGATGGGGGACCCTGACATGGCCCCCCAAACCCCCCAGACGCTCAGAGCGCCCCGGCAAAACCGTGGCGCTCCTCGAGAGACTCGGGGAGGTTTTTAGCCGCATGGACGCCTTCCTCATCCAGACGCTCAACGGGGTCGTCAACGGCTTGATCCTGGCCCTGGTGGCATCGGGGCTGACGCTGATTTTCGGGATCATGGACGTGGTCAACTTCGCGCATGGCGAGCTGTTCATGCTTGGCGCCTACGCGGGCGTCATATGGCTGGCGGTGACCGGCAACTTCTGGGTGGCCTTACTCGCTGCCGCGGTGACGATTGCGGTGCTGTCCGCCGCGCTCCAGGTCGTCGCGCTGCGCCCCCTGCTCGGCCGCGACCCGCTCTACACGATCCTCGGCACCTTCGGCATCTCGCTGGTGCTCCAGAACTACGCGCTGTGGCAGTTCGGGCCGGTCCCCCGCAAGCTCACCGAGCCCCTCACGGGCCACTTCCGCTTCTTCTATCTCGAGTACCCGTACTACCGGATCGTCATGGCGCTCTTGTCGGCGGCGATCATCGGCGCCCTGTGGGCCTTCCTCAAGTACGGCAAGTACGGCATCTGGATCCGCGCCACAACCCAGGACCGCGTCATGGCCGCGGCCATGGGGATCCCCGTGCCCATCGTCCACACGGTCGTGTTCGCCATCGGCGCCTCGATGGCGGCGGCGAGCGGCGTGCTCTTCGGGCCCCTCGTCGGCGTCACCCACGCGATGGGCGCCGACTGGGTGTTGAAGGCCTTCGTCGTGGTCGTCGTCGGCGGCATGGGGAACCTCGCTGGATCGATCCTCGCCTCCATCTTCATCAGCCTGCTCGAAGCCTACGCCTCGCTGATCGTGAGCCCGGCGCAGGCCGTCATCGTCGCCTTCATCGCCCTCATCGTGACGCTCCTGGTCCGGCCTACCGGCCTCTTCGTCCCCACGCCCAAATAGCCCGATGCCAGCCGCACACACGGACAATAGAGGCTACTGGATCGGCTTCGCCGTCGTGCTGGCCCTCCTCTTCGTGGCCCCCCTGGTGCTGCCGGAGTTCTGGCGACGGTTCACGACCGAGATCCTGATCTGGGGTCTCCTCGCCCTGTCGTCGGACATCCTGATCGGCTACACGGGCATGGTCTCGTTCGGTCACTCGGCGTTCTTCGGCCTCGGGATGTACGGCGCGGCGGCCGCGCTGCTCACCGTGCGGCCGCCGAACCTCTGGCTCGCGCTGGCCTATGGCCTGGTGGCGGCCGCGGTGGTCGCGGCCTTCGTGGCGTACTTCTCCACGCGGCTGCGTGACATCTACTTCGCCATCACCACGCTCGTCTTCTCCCAGATCTTCTACGTCATCATCTTCACGTGGACGGAGGTCACCGGCGGCGAGAACGGCCTCACCTTCCGCCAGCCCGCGCTCGGCGTGCCCGGCCTGTTCGCGATCCCGTTCACGCCCGTGACGCTGCACTGGTTCGTGGTCGCCATCGTGACCATCTCGTACCTGCTGCTGCGCCGCATCACGCAATCGCCCTTCGGCATGGTGCTGCAGTCGATCCGCGAGAACGAGCCGCGCACGCGCGCCATCGGCTACGCGGTGGAGCGCTACAAGATCGTGGCCGTGATGCTGTCGGGGGTCTTCGCCGGGCTGGCCGGCGTGCTCTACGCCGTCCAGAACAAGTTCGCGGCGCCGGACTTCGTGTTCTTCCTGATCTCGGGCGAGGTCGTGATCTTCAACGTGCTCGGGGGAATGGGCACGCTGGTGGGGCCGATCGCGGGCGCCGCGTTCTTCCTGATCCTGCGCGAGACCTTCTCGCGCTTCTGGACGGAGTTCTACCTGATCCCCGTCGGCGTCATCTTCACCCTGATGGTGATCTTCGTCCCGCAGGGGCTGCTCGGCTTCGCCCGCCGCGCCCTGAACCGGTAACCATCCCGCTCCTCACGCGACTCGGCCGCGCAACACCTCGCGGACCTTCCGCGCCAGGTCGTCCACGCTGAAGGGCTTCTGCAAGAAGTGGCCTGACGCCAGCGTGAACCCGTGTTGCCGGATCAGATCGTCGGTGTAGCCGGAGATGTAGAGGACACGGGTCCCCGGCCGTCCGGCCGTGAGCCGCTGGGCGAGCGCCTCGCCGCTGATGCCCGGCATCACGACGTCGACGATGATCAGATCGAGCGCGCCGCGATGGCTGGCCGCGACGCGGAGCGCTTCCTCCCCGTCGCCGGCCGCCAGCGCGGTGTAGCCGTGCAGGCTCAACACGTCGACGATCATCTCGCGCACCGGCTCCTCGTTCTCTACGACGAGCACGGTCTCGCTCCCGTGGTGGAGATCGACGTCGGGCATGAGGGGTCTCTCCAGGACGGCGTTGTCGAGCCGCGGAAGGTACACTTCGAACGTCGAACCGGCGCCGGGGCCGCTCGTCACGCTGACGGCGCCTCCATTGCGCGTGACGATGTCGTGGACGGTCGCCAGGCCGTAGCCGCCCGGAAAAACGCGTGAGCCGGCGGTCTCGCTCGTCCGACGCCCGGTGTCGCTGACGGCCAGCCGGACGTAGTCACCCGCGGCCGGCAGGCCGGCGGCGCGGCGCCCGGCCTCGTCCACCTGCACGGTGTCGGCGACGATGCCGATGATGCCGCCGGCGCCGACGGCCTCGCGCGCGGTGACCACGAGGTTCACGAGCATCTGCTCGAACTCGCCCGGAGGGAGCTCCACGATGGCCGCCGCACTGTGCCGGTTCACGGTGAGGCGGGTGCCGTCTCCGACGAGCAGTCGCAGCGCGGGCTCGGCGGCGGTCAACGCCATGTCGACGGCGAGCCGCGTCGGCGGCAGCGGCGACCGCCCGGCGGCGGCCATGAGCCGCCGCGTGATCCGGGCGCCCCACGTCGCGGTGTCGCGGATGCCCCGCACCCCGGCGCGCACGTGCTCGTCGTCGGAGGCGAGCCGCTGCAGGACGAGCTCGCTGTAGCCGCCGATCGCCGCCGCGAAATTGTTGAAGTCGTGGATGACGCTCGCGGCGAGCGCGCGCAGCCGCTCGTTGTCGGCGAGGAGGATGGCCAGCTGCGGCGGCTCAACGCGGGTCGTCATCGTGCTCCGACGTCAGGTGGAGGTCGGGAACGAGCGGGAGCACGATCCGGAACACCGTGCCCCCGCCCCGCACGCTGCGGAAGTCGATGCTGCCGCCGTGGTCCTGCACGATCTTGTGGGTGATGGCCAGGCCGAGCCCGGTGCCCGTGTCCTTGGTCGTGAAGAACGGGTTGAAGATGCGGTCGGTGGCCGACGCCGGAATTCCCGTTCCGCTGTCCTGCACCTCGAGCCGCAGCCGCCGATTGAACGCGCGCCGCACGCGCCCCGGTGGATCACCGCCCTCGCTCCAGCCCAGGCGGAGCGTGAGTCGCCCCCCCGCCGTCATGGCGTCGAGCGCGTTGGCCACCAAGTTGACGAGCGCCCGATGGAGCGCTTCCTCGTCGGCCTGGATCGGCGGTACGTCGCGCGCGAACTCCCGGGTGACGGTGACGTCGCTCGTCTCGATCCGGTCCTCGTAGAGCTCCACGATCCGCTCCAGGAGCGCCGGGAGTCGGACGAGGGAGAACGACATGCGAGGCGGCCGGGCCAGCTCGAGCAGACGCTCGACGATCCGATTGATGCGCTCGAGCTCGCGCGGCACCACGCTCTGGAAGCGCTCGCGGAAGCGCGCGTCGTCGAACCGGCTCGCCACCCGGCTGATGAACGTGCGCAAGGACGTGAGCGGGTTCTTGATCTCGTGGGCGAGGCCGGCGGCGAGGGTGCCGACGGCGGCCAGTCGATCCGAGCGCCGGAGCTGGCTCTCGAGCTGGCGCACCACCGTGAGATCGCGCAGGATGCCGACCGCGCCGAGGTCCTTGCCGTCGCCGCCCTTGAGCGGCGCCGTGGACAGCTCGACCGGCAGCCCGCTGCCGTTGCGCCGGCGGAGCGTGAGCGGCACGTTGCCGATGGGGGCGCGGCTCGCCAGCGTCTCCATCAGGATGTCGCCGATCTCCGGCGTGAGCCCGAAGACCTCCGTGCAATAGCGTCGGCCCGCCTCGCCGGCGAAGAAACCGGTCAGCAGCTCGGCGGCCGGATTCAGCGTCACGACGCGCCCTTCGAGATCGACGGTGATGATGCCGTTGGTCAACGAGTTCACGATGCTGTCCGTGTAACTCTTGACGTCGGCCAGCTCCTGGAACCGCCGCTGGAGCTCGAAGTGGACCTCCTCCAGCGCCGAGCGCTGCTGGAGGAGCTGGGCCGCCATGTGATTGAAGGCGATGGCCAGACGGCCGATCTCGTCGAAGGTCGTGGGCTCGATGCGCTGGTCCAGCTCGCCGCGAGCGATGGCGGCGGCTCGGTGCTCGAGCTCGCGGACGGGGCCGGCGATCCTCCGGGCCACGACGGCGGCGACCACACCACCCAGCACCAGTGTGCCGAGGGCCAGCAGTCCGAGCTCCAGCCTGGTTCTCCTGATGGCCTCGTCCATGCGCCGCTTGGTGAGCCCGACCCGGACCGTTCCCCACTTCTGGCCGTCGATCTCGACCGGCAGCGAGAAGTCGTAGAGCGATTCCTGCGTGTCCGCCGCTACGGTCTGCTGGACCAGCAGCGATTCCGCCCGGGCCGCCCGCTCGTGCACGTCGCCCGTCAGCGAGATGCCGATCCGCTCGGGGCGACGGCTGTGCGCGGCCACCTTGCCGTCGGCGTCGAGCACGATCGCGTAGACGACGTCGTCTTCGCTGGCCACCCGGGCAGCATTCTGCTCGAGCGCGGTGAAGTTGTAGAGCAGCAGCGGCCCCGACGAGATCGCGGCCAGGTTCCGGGCCAGGACCTCGCCGCGCCGGTCGAACTCGCCGACGATGGCGTCCCGCTGGCGTTGCTCGACGACGACCGTGACGGTGGCCATGAGCAGGCTGAGGAGGAGTACCGCGCCCCACAGCAGCTTGGCCTCCAGCGAGTGGAGCCCGAGGTCGACGCCGCGGGGGCTCACGGGGCGCGCTCCAGCCGGATGCGGCGAAGCGGGATGTAGGGATCGCCGAGGCCGTTGACCTCGACGGCGCGGACGTAGGGCTGGAACAGACGCTCGTAGGTGTGATGGAGCACGGGCAGCAGGGGCGCGTCGTCGAGGATCACCTGCTCGGCACGGCGATAGAGGTCGACGCGCCGGAACAGGTCGCGCTCGGCGCGGGCGTGCACCAGCATCTCGTCGACGGCGGGATTCGCGTAGCCGAAGAAGTTCCGGGGGCTCTTCGAGTGGAAGAGCTTGAAGAGGAAATTGTCGGGATCAGGGACGTCGGCGTACCAGCCGTAGAGGAACATCGGGAGCCGGCCTTCGTCGAGCTGACGCGAGAACGCCGGCCAATCGGTCAGGTAGCGCACCTCGACCTTCACGCCGACGGCCGCGAAGTGGCGCCGGATCTCGTCGAGCTCACGCACGATCTCGTCGCGCTTCACGCTCGACCAGACCGCGATCGGCGGCAGCCCGCGGCCCTCCGGGTAGCCGGCGCGGGCCAGCAGATCACGGGCGCGGTCGGGATCGTAGCCGTAGCTGCCGAGCCGGGGATTGAACCCCTGCGTGCCGGGCGGCAGGATGCCGCGGGCGAGCGCGTAGCGTCCGAGGTGGACGGCTTGCAAGATCGCGTCGCGATCGATCGCGTAGTTGAGGGCCTGGCGCACGCGCCGATCGTCGAGGGGCTTGATCCGCGTGTTGAATCCGTAGAAGCGCAGGCTGATCATCGGCCGCTTGATGTACTGCTGCCCGGCCGCGGCGACGGCGCGAAGGTAATCGCGCGACGGCAACGGGCTGTCCTCGAGGCCGCCGCGGCGGAACTCGTCGTACATCGCGTCGAACTGCTCGCCCAGGAAGATGCGGTAGACGACGCGGGCCAGCCGGGGCGGGCCGTCGAAGTACGCTGGGTTGGCCGCCAGCGTGATTTCCTTGCCGCGGTCCCAGCGCACGAACCGGAACGGGCCCGTCCCGATCGGCTTCTGGGCGAAGCCTTCGGGGTCACGCTCGACGATCTCCCTGGGCACGATCTTGGCGTGGCCGACGGCGAGCACCGAGACGAACGGCAGCGCGGCGGCGTCGAGGACGACCTGAACGGTGTGACGGTCGAGCGCGGCGAGGCCGGCCACGGCGGACGCGCGGCCTTCGCGGAACTCGCGGGCGCCCTTGATGGCGCTGAAGAGATCGGCGGCCCCCGATCGGGTGCGAGGATCGAGGATCCGCGTGAACGAGTACACGACGTCGTCGGCCGTGACCTCGCGGCCATGGTGGAACTGCACGCCCTTCCGGAGCGTGAACGTCCACGTGAGGCCGTCGCGCGAGGCCTTCCAGAACTGGGCGAGCGCGGGTGCGATGGCCAGCGTGTGGTCGAACTGGACCAGGCCGTCGAAGATCTGCTGCGACACCGAGCGACTGTAGATGTCGCTGATACGCGCAGGATCGAGCGTCGCCGGCTCGTGCCCGAGCGGCCGTCGGTAGATGCCACCATTGACGCCCTCATCGGCGGCGCCGGCGCCGAACGGCAGCGCGGCGAGGAGGGCGACAACGAGGAGGAAGGGGACCACCCCGACCCCCTTCCTCCCAAGATCGTGGGCTACGAGCCGCCACCGTCGGCCGTGCCGATGGCCTGGAAGAACTGCGTGGTGCCCGAGGACTCGATCACGGGAGCGGCGAGCAGAAACGACGCCAGGACCAGGAGTGCTGCCACGAGCTTGCCCATTGCTCTCCTCCTTGAGGCTCGGATCCGTCTCGATGACGGCCCGTCCCGAGGAGGAACGCAGAGCAATGCGCTGGCCAGATCCGCGGCCGGCCAGCCGCGCGGAGATGGCGCGGATTTTCAGACGATTCGAGGCTGCGCGATGCGCCGCCATCGCCGACCACTCACGTCGTGCAGAACACAATTCGTGCAGTGACATCGCCTGGTGCCGTCACGTCGCCGACAAGACGTTGTCGGAGAATCACTTGCGGGGATTGCCCAGAGATGGTGCGAAATGCACATGAACGGTGCAGCTAGTCGTCGACGCCGGATCCCGTCAGGCCCCAGCGGGCGAGCATGAGCTGCAGCGAGTTTCGGTGGAGGCCGAGGATGCGCGCGGCCTCGCTGCGGTTCCAGTGCACGCGCTCGAGCACGCGGGTGACGATCTGTCGTTCGAACTCGTCGGTCGCTTGCTTGAGCGGCAGCATGGCGGTGTCGCGCACGCGGGCGCGCGAGTCGGGCAGCAGCAGGTCGAGCGGTATGTCGTTGAGGCCGACGACCGGGCCGTCGACGAGCGCCACCACGCGCTCGATGACGTTCTGGAGCTCGCGGACGTTTCCCGGCCACGGGTAGTCGTGGAGCGCCTTGAGCGCTTCCGGCGTCAGACCCTCGAGCCGCTTGTTGAAGGCCTGGGTGTAGCGCCGCACGAAGTGCGCGACCAGCAGGGGCACGTCGTCACGGCGATCGCGCAACGGCGGCACCGCGACCGGCACCACGTTGAGACGGTAGTAGAGATCTTCGCGGAACTTCCCGTCGGCCACCGCCTGCCGGAGGTCCACGTTGGTGGCGACGATGATGCGGGCGTCGATACGCACCGGCCGGGTGCCGCCCACGCGCTCCACCTCACGCTCCTGGAGCACGCGCAGCAGCTTGGCCTGGAGCTCGGGCTTGAGCGAGCTGATCTCGTCGAGGAACAGCGTGCCGCCCTGGGCCAGCTCGAAGCGGCCGAGCTTGCGCTGATACGCGCCGGTGAACGCGCCCTTCTCGTGACCGAACAGCTCGGATTCGACGAGCGAGTCCGACAGCGCCGCGGGATTCACGGCCACGAACGGCTTGTCGCGACGCGGGCCCTGCCGGTGGATCGCGCGGGCGATCAGCTCCTTGCCGGTCCCGCTCTCGCCGGTGATGACGACGGTGGTCGTCGTGCGCGCCACCTGCGAGATGAGACGATAGAGCTTCTGCATCTCGGGATGCTGGCCGACCAGCTCGTCGAAGTCGTGCTGGCGCGCCAGCTCCGAGCGGAGGAAGGCGACCTCGCGCTCGAGCGAGCGCTTCTCGAGCGCGCGCCGGATGAGCGAGAGCAGCTCGTCCTCGTCGAAGGGCTTCGTCAGGTAGTCGAAGGCGCCGAGCTTCATCGCGTCGACGGCGATGCGGACGGTCTTCACCGCGGTGACCAGGATCACTTCGACGCCGTCGTCCACGGCCTTCATCCGCTCGAGGACCTCGATGCCGTCCATCTCGGGCAGGCGGATGTCGAGAAGGACCAGGTCGACGGGGCTGGCGCGGAGGCGCTCGAGCGCCTGACGGCCGTCGGCCGCCTCCAGCACCTCGTACCGGTCCTCGAGGATCAGGCGGAAGGACTCGCGGACTCCGTGGTCGTCGTCGACGACCAGGACGACCGGCCGTACGCCCTGGACGGAGTCGCTCGCCTCGGCTGCTCGGAGAGCCATGGGCCCCGGAATGTATCACGCGCGAACGTCTACGACGATCTGCCTCTCCCGGGGCCCGTCACACTCCACCAGGGCGATGCCCTGCCAGGTACCGAGGAGCAGCCGCCCGCCGCCCACCGGAATCGCCTCGGAGGGCCCGAGGACGGCGGCCTTGAGGTGGGCGGCGCCATTGTCGTCGACCTTGTCGTGCTGCCACACGCCCTGCGGGAAGAGCTTGTCGAGGGCGGCGATGATGTCGTGACGGAACCCGGCGTCGGCGTTCTCGTTGATCACGATGGCCGCCGTCGCGTGACGCACGAAGACCGTGCAGAGTCCCTCGACGACGCCACTGCGCCCGACGGCGTCCGCGACCTTGGCCGTGAGATCGACGACCTCGAATTTCTGACTGGTCTTGACGCGCATCGTCTCCTGCATGCTGGGATTGTATCCAAACCGTCACGTTGACGAGGGCCGGCGCGCGCCGAAGAATCGCGGCGTGCTCGCACGGATCCTGTCGACGGCGCTCCTCGGGGTCGAGGCCGTGCTCGTGCGCGTCGAGGTCGACGTGGCGAGGGGCCTGCCGGCGTTCACGACCGTCGGGCTGCCGGACTCGGCGGTGCGCGAGAGCCGCGAGCGTGTGAAGACGTCGATCCGCAATGGCGGCTACGCCTTCCCGAATGACCGCGTGACGGTGAATCTTGCTCCCGCCGACCTCCGCAAAGAAGGCTCGGCCTTCGACCTTCCGATCGCCCTCGGCATCCTGACGGCCACGGGGATCGTCAAGGCGCGCACAGCGCCGCTGGCGGTCGTGGGCGAGCTGGCGCTCGATGGCCAGATCCAGCCCGTGCGCGGCGTGCTGGCCGCCGCGCTGACCTGCCGACGTGAGCGCGTCGGCACCCTGCTCGTCCCCGTCGCGAACCGCGCGGAGGCCGCTGCCGTCTCCGGCCTCGACGTGCTCGCAGCGTCGACGCTGCGCCAGGCCGTCGCGCTCCTCAACGGCGAAGCGGCGAGCGAGACCGAGAAGCCCGTCGAGGCGCCCATCGCAACGACCGACGACGACGCTGACTTCGCCGACGTGCGTGGCCAGGCCCACGCCAAGCGCGCGCTCGAGATTGCGGCCGCCGGAAACCACAACGTGATCCTCCTCGGACCGCCCGGCGGAGGGAAGACGATGCTGGCTCGCCGGCTTCCCGGGATCTTGCCGCCCCTCACCACGGACGAGGCGATCGAGATCTCGACGATCTGGAGCGTCGCCGGCTTGCTCGCGCCGCGCAGCGGGCTCTGCCGCACGCGACCGTTCCGCGCACCGCACCACACCATCTCCGTGCCCGGCCTCATCGGCGGCGGCGGGCCGCCGCATCCTGGTGAAGTCACGCTGGCGCATCGGGGCGTTCTGTTCCTCGACGAGCTGCCCGAATTTGCCCAGCACGTGCTGGAGTCACTGCGCCAGCCGCTCGAGGACGGCCGCGTGAACATCGCTCGCGCCAGCGGGCTCGGTGATTTTCCCGCGCGCTTTCAGCTCGTGGCCGCTGCCAATCCGTGCCGACGCGGGTGTCCCTCGCTCGACCGCTGTCTCTGTACGCCGGCGGAACGCGGACGGTATCTCGGCCGACTGTCGCGGCCGTTGCTGGACCGCATCGATCTGCACGTCGAGCTGCCCGCGCTCGCCCACGGCGACCTCGCCGGCGACGCCGTCCCCGAGCCCTCGTCCGCCGTCCGGGCCCGCGTCATCGCGGCGCGCGAGCACCAGCGCGCCCGGGCCCGCGAAACCCGGGCCCGGGTGAACGCCGAGCTGTCGCCCCGTCAGCTCCGTCGGATCTGCCCACTCCTGCCCGAGGCCGAGCGTCTGCTCGCCGCCGCCATGAGCCGGCTCGGGCTGTCGGCCCGCGGCCACGACCGCGTGCTCCGCGTGGCGCGCACGATCGCCGATCTCGAGGACGAGGAGCGTATCGCGGCCGCCCACGTCGCCGAGGCGATCCAGTACCGTGGGCTCGACCGTCAGTGGCGGGGATGACAACGGGCTGGGGTACACTCCCTCTGCCTCGTCGCCGGCGCGACGAATCACGCTCTGATCCGAGGGAGGCCGTCATGCGCGGAGGCGATCTGATCGCCGAGTATCTCGTGAGGGAGAACGTGCCGTACGTCTTCGGCCTGTGCGGCCACGGGATCGTCGGCCTGATGGACGCGCTCGGACAGCGCGCGGATCGCATCAAAATGATCGGCGTCCATCACGAGCAGGTCGCCGGCTACATGGCCGACGCGTATTATCGGGTGGCGCATCGGCCGGCGGCGACGTTCACGTCGTGTGGCCCGGGCTCGGTCAACCTCACCATCGCGCTCGCGTGCGCGATGATGGACTCCTCGGCCTTCGTCGCGATCACCGGGAACGTGCCCACGCCGCAGTTCAACCGCGGCCCCTTTCAGGAGACGTACCGCCATCACCAGGCGGACTTTCCCTCCGTGATCCGCCCGTACGTGAAGCGCACCTTCCAGGTGCCGCGTCCCGAGATGCTGCCGCTCGCGCTGCGACAAGCGTTCAAGACGGCGGCGACGGGGCGGCCGGGGCCCGTGAACGTCGACGTGCCACTCGACGTCTTCGCCGAAGACGCGCCGGCGGCCGCCGTGCCCGATCCACGGGAGTGGTGGCACGAGATCGATCGCCGGCCGGCGCCGTCGCCCGAGATCGCGCGGCGCGCGCTCGAGCTGCTCGTCAGCGCCCAGCGGCCGGTGATCCTCGTCGGCAACGGCACCGTGCTGGCCGAGGCGGCTCCGGAGGTGCGCCGGCTCGCCGAGCTGCTCGGCATCCCCGTCGCCAACACGCCGCAGGGCGCGGGCGTCATGCCGGCCGATCATCGGTTGGCGCTCGGGGTCGTCGGCCGCAATGGAACGTACCCAGCCAATCAGGCCACGCGCCAGGCCGACGTCCTGCTGGCGCTCGGCGCGCGCTTCGACGACCGCGTGAGCAGCGGCTGGATTCCCGGCTACACGTTCACGATCCCACCCACGCGGCTCATCCACGTCGACATCGACTCCGAGGAGATCGGCCGCAATTATCCGGTCCACCTCGGTGTGGTCGCCGACGTGAAGAGCTTCGTGACCGCGCTGCTCGCCCTGGCCGAGGCCGGGAACGCTCGGGGCCGCCACGAGAAATGGCTGAGCGAGGTGGCCGCGTGGCAGAGTGACTGGGCGCAATTCAACGAGAGGCGCTACCGGCCGGATGCCGTTCCGCTCCAGCCCGAGCACGTCATCCGCACGCTCCGTCGTGCGGTGCCGCGAGACGGCATCGTCCTCGTCGACGTCGGTGTCCACCACAACTGGATGGTGCAGCAGTGGCCGGTCTACCAGCCGCAGACGCTCTTGCAGTCGTGGGGCTTCGCCGCGATGGGCTTCGCCGTCGGCGGTGTGCTCGGGGCCAAGCTCGCCGCGCCGGGACGCCGGGCCGTTGCCGTGTGCGGCGACGGTGGCTTTCTCATGACGTCGAACGCCGTCGCCACGGCCGTGGAGTACGGCATCCCGGCGACGTGGGTCGTCTGGAACAACTATGGCTACGTATCCATCCGCGATCTGCAGAAGGGCGCGTTCGGCAAGGAGACGACGACGATGTTCAGCCGCGAGGCGACCGGCGAGCCGTTCTCACCGGACTACGCGATGCTCGCGCGCGCTTGCGGGGCCGAGGGCATCCGGGTGACGGCGCCGAGCGAGCTCGATGACGCGCTCGCCACCGCCATCCGTTCCGACCGCCCGACGGTCGTCGATGTCACAGTCGACGTCGCGGCGCCCATCGCGACGGGCACGTGGCAGCTGCCGCCCCTCGAGCATCCCGAGCCGAACTACCCGGCGCTGGTGGCCGCTCCCAGAGCACGTGGCTGACATCGCGCCATCCCCCCTCCGACTCGGCCGGGATCGCGTCGATTACCCTGGAGCCGCGTAACCCGGACGTGCCCGTGATCATGGTCACGGCCCTCACCGACGACGTGGCGGTCAGCGCGGCCATGCGGGATGGGGCGTACGCGTGGCTGGGCAAGCCGTTCGACATCAATGAGCTGGGACACGTCGTGGATGCCGCGCTGAACCGGCGTCCGTACCGCACGCGCTGATTGCTCGCGCGCTGATTACTCCGCGACGGTCACCCGCAAGATCTCTTCGACGGTCGTCACGCCTTCGATCACCTTGAGCAAGCCGGCCTGGCGCAGCGTCTTCATGCCCTGCGCCTGAGCGACCTGACGCAGCTCCGAGGTGGAGGCCGATCTGAGCACCAGGTCGCGGAGCTCCTGGTTGATGGGCATGACCTCGTAGATGGCGATTCGTCCCTTCATCCCCGTGAAGTTGCACGCCGGGCAGCCCCGGCCCTTGTAGAACGGCGTGCTCCCGACACCGATGGGGACGTGACCCAAGGGCACCAGGCGTTCCTCGTCGGCCTCGTACGGCTCCTTGCAGGACGTGCAAACCTTGCGGGCAAGGCGCTGAGCAACCACCAGCACCAGCGAGGAGGCGACCAGGAACGGCGGGACGCCCATGTCGATGAGCCGCGCGACGGTCGACGGTGAGTCGTTGGTGTGCAGGGTCGAGAACACCAGGTGCCCGGTCAGCGCCGCCCGGATCGAGATCTGCGCCGTCTCCAGATCGCGCGTCTCACCGACCAGGATCACGTCCGGGTCCTGGCGCAGGAAGGCCCGCAGCGCCGAGGCGAACGTCCGCCCGATCCCGTCGTTGATCTGAACTTGATTAACTCCCTTCAGGTTGTATTCGACAGGATCTTCGGCCGTCATAATATTGTGCTCGGGCGAGTTGATCGTGTGGATGGCCGAGTAGAGCGTCGTCGTCTTGCCCGAGCCCGTCGGCCCCGTGATCAGGACCATCCCGTAGGGCTGATGGATCGCCTTCTCGAACTGCTCGAGCGCCCCCGGATCGAAGCCGAGCCTGGTCAGGTCGAGCTGCAGCGCATCCTTGTCGAGGATGCGGAGGACGGCCTTCTCGCCGAAGATCGTGGGCAGCACCGACACCCGGAAGTCGATCTCGCGCGCGCTGTAGCGCAGCTTGATGGACTCGAGCCGCTTGGGCGGTGCCAGCAGCTCGTGCAGGACGCCGTCGATACGGAACCGGACGCGAAACGCCTTCTCGTAGGGCTCCCAGTGGATGTCGCTCGCGCCCTTCTGGATGGCGTCGACCAGCACCATGTTGACCAGCTTCACGACGGGCGCCTCGTCGGCCGACTCCTTCAGCTCGAACACGCTCGTGGTGCTCTCTTCGTCGTCGAGGACCTGAACTTCGTCGAGCTCGCCGCCGAGCACGGTCATCATGTCGGCGACCGACACCTGAGCGATGGATCTCGTGCTGCACCTCGCTCCGCATGGCGACGACCACGCAGACGTCGAACCCCGTCATGTAGGCAACGTCGTCCCGGGCGAGGACGTTGGTGGGATCGGTCATGGCGAGCGTCAGCGTCTGCCCGGTGAGCTCGAGCGGTAGCACCTCGTGCTTCCAGGCGACCGCGGCTGGCACGAGCACGAGGACGTCACCCGAAATGTCGCGGCCGTTGAGCGTGACCGGTGGGATGCCGTAGCGCCGCGACAGGAACCCCGCCAGCTCGGCCTCGCCCACGAGATGCCTCTGGAGCAGCAAGGTCAGGACTCGGGCGTTGGATCTCTTGTGCTCGACAAGGATCCCGTCGAGCTCGGCCCGCTTGACCAGGCCCTCCTGGGCGAGGAGCTCGGCGACGTCGCGGGCAGTCGCGTTCAAACCCGCGGCGGAGCCCGGCATGGGCTCCTGCGTGCGGAACGCTGTCGAACGCTCTTCCACTGTCGTGCTGGTAAGGGCCATCGGTGTCGGCAGCCATCCCCTGGTGCCCCAGGCCGCCAATCGATGTTTTCGGCTGTTGGCTGGCACTTCAGGAGGCGGGGACCGGCCAGCGGATCGGCCGGTCTGCCGATGCCCTCGTGAGAGAATTGCCCTGAAGATGACGCGCTACTTCGACCTCCATTCCACGGTCCTGATCGTCGTCGGCCACGGCCTGCTTCCGGAAGAGGAAGACCGGCCCATCGCGTATGAGTTGAAGCGGCTGGTGAACACCCGGGCCGGCGGGGCCGATGGGCGGGCCGCCGTGGTCGTGACCGACGTCTGGATCATGAACAACGAGCTCGGCGATTTCTTCCCGGCGATCGCGCTGGGCGGCCCCGGCGTCAACGGCTTCACGGCCCAGATCTACGAAGACCTGCCGGTGGCCTTCACGCACGACGACCGCGTGTTCGTGCAGGTGGCCGAGGGCGAAAGGCGAGCCGCGGTATGGGGAATGGATCAGGCGGCGACGCGTGAGGCGATGGCAGCGTTCGTCAGCGAAGGCCTGCTCGAGAAGTTCCTCGACCTGGTGTGGACCCGGCGGGGCTGACGCGGGCTACAGCCGGGGGCGCGGCGGGATGTTCGTGTAGACGACCGTGCCGTCGGATTCCAGCTTCTTGAAGGTCTCGGTCGGGAGCGTGGTGCCGTTCGTGGTGGTCCCGTAGAAGAACCGCAGGACTCGCGCGACGTAATCCTGGGTCTCCGCATAGGGCGGGATCCCCCGGTACGTGACGACTGCGTTTTCGCCGGCGTTGTAGGCGGCCAAGGCAAGCGGGACGTCGTTGGAGAAGCGCTCGATCAGGCCTCTGAGGTGGCGCGCGCCACCGTCGATGTTCTCACCCGGGTCGAAGGAATTGCGCACACCGAGGATCGAGGCCGTCGACGGCATGAGCTGCATGAGGCCACGAGCGCCCTTGCGGGACACGGCCCGTGGGTTGAAGCCGGATTCCACGCGGATCACCGCCGAAATCAAGGCCTCCGGTAGCGCGTAGCGCTCGGCCGCGGCGCGGATCTCACTCATGTACGGCGCGAGATCGGTGCTGGGAAGCCGGAACCACCCGGCGCCCGTCCCGGTTGCGCCTGGCGGCGTCATGCCCTGGCGCCGGTAGCGGGGGTCGGTCGGGGCGTTCGTGAAATGAATCGTGCCGTCCGGTGCGACGAGACGGAACGTCTCAGCACCGGCCGGAAGGGCCATCGCCAGAGACGCGACGGCAAAGATCACGGCCGCGAACCGCTTCACGCCATCGATTTTAGCGTCCCGTTCTCGGTGGGTTCAAGCGCACAAAACTGACAATAATCCCGACGCTTAGACCGTGGCGCCCACCTTCTGGGCGTAGCCGGGGACGCCCAGAGCGTGGTGAATCGCCTCGGTCACCGACTCCACCAGATGGAAGGTCATCGCCTCCCGCACCGACCGCGGCACGTCCTCGAGGACGTTCTTCTCGTTTCGCTTCGGAAGGATCACCGTCCGCACACCGGCTCGGTGAGCCGCCAGTACCTTCTCCTTGATGCCGCCAACCGGCAGGACCCGCCCCGAGAGGCTCACCTCACCGGTCATGGCGACGCCCGAGGCCACCGGCCGGCCGGTCAGGAGCGACACGAGCGCGATCGTCATCGTGATTCCGGCCGACGGCCCATCTTTCGGGATCGCGCCGGCCGGGACGTGAATGTGGATGTCCGAGGTGTCCCAGAAATCTCCGGGGATGCCGAGCTCCCGTGGGTGCGACCGAACCCACGACAGCGCGGCCTGGGCCGACTCCTTCATCACGTCGCCGAGCTGGCCGGTGAGGGTGAGGTTGTGCGTACCCTTCATGCGCGTGGCCTCGATGAAGAGCAGATCGCCGCCGGCGGGAGTCCACGCGAGGCCGGCCACCACGCCGGGCATCCGCGTGCGCTCCTCCAGCTCCTCGTACTCGAAGCGCGGGACGCCGAGGTACGACGTCACCGAGTCCGGCGTGATCGTCGCCGCCGGGGGATCGCCCTCGGCCTTGCGGCGGGCCACCTTCCGGCAGATGCTGCCGATCTCGCGCTCGAGATGGCGCACGCCAGCCTCCCGCGTGTAGCCACGAGCGAGGAGGCGCACGGCCTCGGGGGTGAAGCTCACCTCGGTGCCGTCGGCCAGCCCGTGCTCGCGGGCCTGGCGCGGCGCCAGATGCTGGAGCGCGATGCGGACCTTCTCCTCCTCCGTGTAGCCAGCGAGATGGATCACCTCCATCCGGTCGCGGAGGGGCGGCGGGACGGCATCGATGACGTTGGCCGTCGTGATGAACAGGACTCGCGACAGGTCGAAGGCCACGTCGAGGTAATGATCTCGGAAGGTCGCGTTCTGCTCGGGGTCGAGGACCTCGAGGAGCGCCGACGCCGGATCGCCCCGGAAATCGGTACCCAGCTTGTCCACCTCGTCCAGCATGAAAACGGGGTTCCGGCTGCCCGCGCGCCGCAGTCCCTGCACGATCTGACCGGGGAGCGCGCCGATGTACGTCCGCCGATGACCACGGATCTCCGCCTCGTCGCGCATGCCGCCCAGCGAGATACGATGGAACTTGCGTCCCAGCGCACGAGCGATCGAACGGCCGAGCGACGTCTTGCCAACGCCGGGAGGTCCCACGAAGCAGAGGATGGGATCCTTGCCCTCGGGCCGGATCTTCTTGACGGCGAGGTGCTCGAGGATGCGCTCCTTGATCTTCTCCAGGCCCTCGTGGTCCTCGTCCAGGATGGTCCGGGCCCGCGCGATGTCGACCGCGTCGCTCGTCTCGTGCTGCCACGGCATCGCGAGCAACCAGTCGAGATAGGTCCGAGCCACCGTGTACTCGGCGGCCGCCGGCGGCATCTTGGCAAGGCGTTCCAGCTCACGCAGCGCCTCCTTGCGCGCCTCCTCGGTCATACCAGCCTGCTCGATCTTCTCGCGCAGGCCGTCGATCTCTTGCGTGCGCTCGTCGCCCTCGCCCAGCTCTTTCTGGATCGCCTTGAGCTGCTCGCGCAGGTAGTACTCGCGCTGCGTCTTCGACATTTCGGACTGAATCTCTGACTGGATCTTCGAACCCAGCTCGAGGACTTCGGCCTCCTTGCCGAGCGCCGTCACCAGCGCCTGCAGGCGTGCCTTCACGTCGACGGTCTCGAGCAGCTGCTGCTTGACCGGCAGCGCGAGCGTCGGCAGTGAGGCGGCGATCACGTCGGCGAGCGCACTGAAGCCCTCGGCCGTCGTCACCACGTTGGCGAGCTCGTCGGGCAACGCGGGCGACAGGGCGACGACCTTTTCGAAGAGAGCGGTCGCGCTGCGGACGAGCGCCTCGGCCTCGACGTCCTGCTCGGCGGCCGGCACGTCACTCAAAAACTCCACCCGCGCGCGCAAGTAGGGCGTCGTCTCCACGACTTCCACGACACGCAGTCGGCCCACGCCCTGCACGATGAGGCGCAGGGTGCCATCAGGCTGCTTGAGGACGCGATGAATCATCGCGAGCGTGCCAATCGGATGCAGACCGCTCGCTCCGGGCTCCTCTTCCGAGGGGTCACGCTGCATGACCACGGCAATCAATCGGCTCTGCTTGGCGGCGTCCTCGATGAGGCGCTTGGACGACGCCCGGCCCGCGGCCAGCGGCGACATGGCGTGCGGGAAGACCACGGCCGCCCGCAACGGCAAGATGGGCAGGATGTCCGGCACGGGCCGGTCGATTGGCTCCTGATGACCCGACATTTGTCAAAATCCCCTTTTCCCGGTCGCCCGGGAACTCTCGTCAGAACACGTCGATGGACTGTAGCTGTCCGCGCGCCGCGCGCACGATCGCCTCGCGAGGCCGCGGCTGCGAGCCCCGCTCAGCGTCGGCGCCGCCTTCACCCTCGGCGCGGACGTACGTCAACAAATCTTCGATCTGCTTCTGCATATCCAGCATCCGGCGTCTCATCCTTAAGATGATTTCAACGCCGGCAAGATTCACTCCGAGATCGCGGGTCAGCCGGATGAGTCGTCCGAGCTGCTCCACGTCCTCCTGGGAGTACATGCGTGTTCGTCCTTCGGTTCGGCTCGGGCGGAGCAGGCCCTTCTTCTCGTAAAAGCGCAGGGTCTGCGGATGGACGTGCAACATCTCGGCGACGACGCCGATCATGTAGAGCGGCTTGGCGGGATCGGTCATGCCTCGCCTCTCACGTACTGCTCGAGGCCGTGGCGGGGCGCGACCGGTAGGAGCCGTTCGAGCTCTCGCACGAGCTCGTCGGTACGCGCGTCGAGGCCATTCGGCAGCTCCACGCGAACAGTGACGAGGAGATCACCGACGCCATCGTCGGAGAGTCGCGGCAGGCCATGCCCGCGCAGACGGAAGCTCTGGCCAGCCTTCACCCCTGCCGGAATGACCAGCACGGCTTCGCCGAGCGGCGTGGGAATGCGTACGCGCGCGCCCCGCAGCGCTTCCCACACGCTGATCGGCACCTCGCAATGGACACCTTCCCCCTGTCGCTTGAAGAACGGGTGCTCGCGCACCCGGGTGCTGATGATCAGATCGCCGCGCGGCCCGCCGAAGGGACCTGCGCTGCCCTCACCGGCGACGCGGATCTGCACACCAGAATCCACGCCGGCCGGAATCGTCGCGGCCACCCTGTCCAGGACGCGGCGGACGCCTCGGCCCTGACACGCCCGGCACGGCTCGCCGCCCACGGCGCCACTCGCCCCGCACGGAACACAGGGCGAATAGCGTGGGACCTGGAGGGTCGTCGTCACTCCCCGCGCAGCATCCGCGAAGCCCAGCTCGACGGCGACGTGCACGTCGTCACCGTGACGACCCGGTTGGAGCGCGCTGGTGCCGATCTCCGGGCCGTGCCGGTCGTACATCGCGCGCGCCGTGGGATCGCTGAGGACGCGGTACGCTTCGGCGATCTCGTCGAAGAGCGACCGCGCCTCGGCGTCCCAGAAGTTGACGTCGGGAGAATACTGTCGCGCCAGGCGCTGGTAGGCGCGCCGAATGTCGCGAGGTGCCGCCGTGGCCGTGATGCCCAGCACAGCGTAATAGTCGCGGCGCACCGATCGCTTCATCGTCCTATGTCACTTCTTGTCACCGAGATCTTCGAACTCGGCGTCGACGACTTCGCCTTCCTTCGGGCCGCCGCCGCTCGGCGCGCCGCCGGCCGTGGGGCCTCCGGCGCCGCCGGGCTGGCCCTTCGCCTGAGCCTCGCGGTACATGATCTCGGCGAGCTTGTGGGAGGCGCGCGTCAGGCTCTCCTGCGCATGCTTCATGCGCTCGACGTCCTCACTCTTGAGCGACTCCCGTGCTTCGTTCAGCGCGTCCTCCACGGCCTTGCGGTCAGCCTCGGGAAGCTTGCTGCCGTGCTCACCAAGCGTCCGCTCGGTCGAGTAGACAAGCGAATCGGTCTGGTTGCGAACTTCGATCTCTTGCCTCCGCTTGGTGTCCTCGGCCGCGTTCGACTCGGAATCCTTCACCATGCGATCGATCTCGTCCCGCGTGAGACCGGACGAGGCCGTGATCGTGATGTTCTGCTGCTTCCCCGTCGCCGTGTCGCGCGCCGACACGTTGAGAATGCCGTTGGCGTCGATGTCGAAGGTGACCTCGACCTGGGGCACTCCACGCGGCGCCGGCGGGATCCCGATCAGATGGAACTTGCCGAGCGTGCGATTGTCGCGCGCCATCGGCCGCTCGCCCTGGAGCACATGGACCTCGACCGAGGTCTGGCTGTCGGCGGCGGTCGTGAACACCTCGCTCTTCTTGGTCGGAATCGTCGTGTTGCGCGAGATCAGCGGCGTCATCACGCCGCCCAGCGTTTCGATGCCGAGGGACAGCGGCGTCACGTCGAGAAGCAGGAGGTCCTTCACCTCGCCCGTCAACACCGCCGCCTGCACCGCCGCGCCCACCGCGACCACCTCGTCGGGATTGACGCCCTTGTGGGGCTCCCGGCCGAAGAGGCTCTTCACGGCGTCCTGGACCTTGGGCATGCGCGTCTGGCCGCCGACGAGGATCACCTCATCGATGTCGTTCGTCGTCACGCCGGCATCCTGCATCGCCTGACGGCAGGGACCGAGGGTGCGCTCCACGAGGTCGGCCACCAGCGACTCCAGCTTCGCGCGAGTCAGCGTAAGCACCAGATGCTTGGGACCCGTCGCGTCCGCGGTGATGAAGGGCAGGTTGATCTCGGTCTGGAGCGTCGTCGACAGCTCCATCTTGGCCTTCTCCGCGGCCTCCTTGAGCCGCTGGAGCGCCATCCGGTCCTTCCGGAGATCGATTCCGTGCTCCTTCTTGAACTCCTCGGCGATCCAGTCCATCACGCGCTGGTCGAAGTCGTCGCCGCCCAGGTGCGTGTCACCGTTGGTGGCCTTGACCTCGAACACGCCCTCGCCGATCTCGAGGATCGAGATGTCGAACGTGCCACCGCCCAGGTCGTACACGGCGATCGTCTCGTCCTTCTTCTTGTCCATGCCGTAGGCGAGCGCGGCCGCCGTCGGCTCGTTGATGATGCGCATCACCTCGAGGCCGGCGATCTTTCCGGCGTCCTTGGTAGCCTGGCGCTGGCTATCGTTGAAGTACGCGGGCACGGTGATCACGGCCTGCGTCACCTTCTCCCCCAGGTAGGCCTCGGCCGCTTCCTTCAGCTTGCGGAGGATCATGGCGGAGATCTCGGGCGGCGCGTACTGCTTGCCTCGGATATCGACCCGCACGTCACCGTTGCTGGCCTTGACGACCTTGTAGGGCACGAGCTTGATCTCGCTCAGAACCTCGTCGTAGCGACGGCCCATGAACCGCTTGATCGAAAAGACCGTATTCTCCGGGTTCGTGATGGCCTGCCGCTTCGCCACCTGACCGACGAGGATCTCGCCGTCCTTGGTGAAGCCGACCACGGAGGCAGTCAGGCGACTGCCCTCCTGGTTCGCGATCACGGTGGGGTTCCCACCTTCCACGACTGCGACGACGGAGTTCGTCGTGCCGAGGTCGATACCGATCACCTTCGCCATGTCAGTCTCCCCTTGATGACGGTCGCGAGCGGGACGAGCCGGGCCCGTCCCGCTCTCATGCGCATCCGCCTACAGAACGTCGATCTTGATTTCCTTCGGTTTGACTTCTTCCGCCTTCGGCAGCCTGATCTCCAGGACGCCGTCCCGGTACGCTGCCTTCACCTTGTCGGCCTGGACCGGAACGGGAAGAGCGACCGAGCGCTCGAATTTCCCGTACACCCGCTCGAGGCGGTGATAGGAATCGTCCGTCTGCTCGCTCCCCCACTTGCGCTCGCCCTTGACGGTCAACAGGTCGCCGGTGATCGAGACACTGACTTCCTTCTCCCGTACCCCCGGAACCTCGAACGCGATGTGGAGGTCATCCTTCGTCTCGTACATGTCGACCAGCGGGACCCACAGACGATCACCGGCCGTCATCGTTGCAGGGCGGCCGAAGAAACTGTCGAAGAGGCGATTCATCTCTTGCTGGACGTCCGTGAGACCTTCCCACCGAACCTGCGACCCACCGAACGGACGCCAACGCTCAAGTGACATACTGTGACCCTCCTTAGATTACCGATGTCGCCGGCCTCCACGCCGGCATTAAATCTAAGTATGCTTATCGTATATCATCTGTATTTAGGACTGTCAAATAGGGTCCAAACAGGGGGCTGTCACCAGCCCTTAAATTGTCTCAGCTAAAGAAGTTTCGTGGTTCCTGGTGGTAGTCTCTCGGTGTGCGGCGGCTAGGCTGCGGCTGCCTGTCCATCATCTTTCTCGTAGCGTTCCTGATCGGGGGGGTCGGCTGGATGGCTCAGGGCCTGTTCAAGGTCGCCGAGCTTCAGCCGGTGATCTTCACTCCCGCCGATGGCGTCAACGCTCAGCAGAAGATCTACGAGATGGTCGGGCGGGGACCGGGCGGCAAACGGACTCCTCGTTCGGTCGCCTTGTCGGAGCAAGAGCTCAACGCGTTCCTCGCTCGACACCTGGCCGAGATCGCCGACATGCCGGTCATGGGAGCGATCGTGCACCTCAGGGTCAACGATGTCTTCGACCTCGCCATCCGGTTGCCGACCCGGGTCCTGCTCGCAGAGACACCCTTGAGCAGCATCCTGGATCTGTCGCCGCCGCGCTGGGTCGACCGCCCCGTGTGGCTTCGACTGCGAGCCCGGACACAGGTGGAACCGGCGCCGTCGGGACAGCGTCGATTTCTCCGGCTGGACGTCGAGCGGCTCTATCTCGGCCGAACGCGGCTGCCTGCGGTCGCCCACCGGCTGCTGCTGAGCCCGATGGCGCTGAAGCTCCTTCTCTGGCCGCTACCCGCCGGAATCGACGATATCAGGGTCGAGCGGCAACAGGTCGTCATCCGGGGCGGCGGGTAGCCTCGACGTAGCGAAGCTGCAATCCATAGACGACCTCGTGGAGCACCTTGGTCTCTTCGGGAGTGCGCCTGCCCTCCGTCTTTTCCCTGAGGAGCACCAGCACGTCGATCAGCTCGGCCGCTTGTCGAAGATCGCGCTTGGCCTGTCCGCCGCCGGAATCCGGCATCCCTTCGAGGGCCGCGGCAGCGACACTTCCCAGCATGATGAACAGCCCGACGAGGCTCCGAGCCCCTCCTGCTGTCGACTCGGGCGGCGAAACCGGCTGGGGTGGTGAAACCGGCTCGGGTGGCGTCATCGGCTCGGGTGGCGTAACCGGCCTCGGGGACGAGGCCGGCTCGTCGGCGCGCCCGCGGCGGTCACGGACACGAAATCCCTGGTCGGCTTCGCTCTCGCTCATCACCGCCTTCGTAGCATACGCAGGAAATCCTTGCTGTATAATCGCATGACCGTCAGGTAAGGACATGACCGAGTCCGCCGGTCCCCTTTTCGAGCGCCTCCTTGGAATCATGGCGCGGCTCCGCGGGCCTGGCGGATGCCCGTGGGATCGCGAACAAACGCCGAGCTCCCTCAAGCCGTACCTCCTCGAAGAGGCCTATGAGGTCCTCGACGCGCTCGACGCCCGCGGCGAGCATCTCCTGGAAGAGCTTGGGGATCTGCTCTTCCAGGTGGTCTTCCATTCTCAGATCGCCGCCGAGCGCGACGAGTTCTCGATGAAGGACGTGGTCCGTCGCTTGAACGACAAGATGGTCGGACGCCATCCCCACGTCTTCGGAGATGCGGCCGTCGAGACCCCGACGGAAGCGCTGGCCCAATGGGAGGTGTTGAAGCAGCGCGAGGCGGAGGAAGCCGGACGAACGCGCTCGGTCCTCGACGGTGTCCCGCGCATGCTCCCGGCCCTCCTGCGCGCTCAACGCACGCAGGCCAAAGCCGCACGTGTCCATTTCGATTGGCCCGATGCCCGAGCGGCGTGGTCGAAGGTGGAGGAAGAGATGCAGGAAGCGGCGGCCGCGGTCGGCAGCGGTGATCGTGGCCGCATCAAGGACGAGCTGGGGGACGTGTTGTTCTCGCTGGTCAACGTAGCGCGGCTGGCGTCCGTCGACGCCGAGGACGCACTGACCGGGACGATCGAAAAATTTCACCGGCGGTTCACGCACATGGAGGCCGAACTGAGCGCGCGAGGCAAGTCCGTAGCGAGCGTCTCGCAGGAGGAGCTGGAGGAGTCGTGGCAGGCAGCGAAGGCCGACGAACGGCGGAGCGAGCAGGGCTGACGATGAAGCTCAAGATCGGTCAGGCGAGCATCGCGATCGAGCGCGGCGACATCACGGACTGGGACGTCGACGCCGTGACCAATGCCGCCAACACCAACCTGACGATGGGGGCGGGCGTCGGCGGCACGATCAAGCGCAAGGGCGGGGTCATCATCGAGGAAGAGGCGATGCGGCAGGGCCCGGTCGAAGTCGGCGAGGCAGTTCTCACGCCGGGCGGCAATTTGCGGGCGACGCACGTCATTCACGCCGCGGTGATGGGCCCCGATCTCAAGACCAACGCGGAGACGATAGGGCGAACCACCAAGGCCGTCCTCGCCCTCGCCGACAAGCACCGGATCACGTCGCTGGCGCTTCCGGCGTTCGGAACTGGAGTCGGGCACGTCCCGCCCGCGGCATCGGCTGAGGCGATGCTCAAAGAGGTGATAGGGCACCTAAAGGCCGGTCACTCCAGCCTGAAACGGGTCGCCTTCGTCCTCTACCAAGACGATGCGTACCGAGCCTTTACGGATACATTGAAGCGATTGGGGGGAGTATCGTAGAAAGGTTAAATGGGGCAAATCAGGCTGGGGCAGCCTGTGAACCGGCGACTGGGAGATCTCCTGGTCGCCGAAGGGCTCGTCAAGCAGGAAGAGCTGCAGCGCGCGCTCGCCGAACAGAAGGGGACCACTGAGAAGCTCGGATCGGTCCTCGTCCGGCTGAAGCTCGTCAACGAGGAACAGCTCACCGGCTTTCTGTCCCGACAGTACGGCATCCCGTCCATCACGCTGTCGCAGCTCGACATCGATCCCGGCATCCTTCGCCTCGTGCCACCGCAGATCGCCAGGAAGTACGAGGTGCTTCCCGTCAAGCGCGCGGCCAACACGCTGACGCTCGCCATGGCCGATCCGACGAACGTCTTCGCGCTCGACGACGTCTCCTTCATGACCAACTTGCAAGTCCTGCCGGTCGTCGCGTCCCAGGCGGCCATCCGGCGGGCGATCGAGCGCAACTACGAGAACCAGGGCGCCGCCATCACGGACGTGCTCACCGAGTTGGCGGAGGACCAGGCCAGCAACGTCGAGGTGGTGGACGACGACGAGGATAGCGGCGGCAAGGTCGACGTCTTCGAGCTGAAGGAGTCGGCCGACGAGGCGCCGGTCGTGAAGCTCGTCAACATGGTGCTGGTCGACGCCATCCAGAAGGGCGCCAGCGACATCCACTGGGAGCCGTACGAGAAGGCGTTTCGCGTCCGGTTCCGCATCGACGGCGTGCTCCACGAGATGCTGACGCCACCCAAGCGGCTCGAATCCGCGATCGTCTCCCGGCTCAAGATCATGTCGAGCCTCGACATCGCCGAACGCCGAGTCCCGCAGGATGGACGAATCAAGCTGCGATATCACACGCGCGAGATCGACTTCCGCGTGTCGATCCTGCCCACGATCTTCGGCGAGAAGGCCGTGCTGCGTATCCTCGACAAGGACGCGCTGCAGCTCGACCTGACGAAGCTCGGCTTCGATCCCGGGGCGCTCGAGACGTTCGAGAAGGTCATCCGGCAGCCCTACGGGATGATCCTGATCACGGGGCCGACGGGCTCGGGCAAGACGACGACGCTCTACTCGGCCATTCACACGATCAACTCGCCCGAGCACAATATTATGACGGCCGAAGATCCTGTCGAATACAACCTGAAGGGCGTGAACCAGGTCCAGATCAACGACGGGATCGGGCGGACGTTCGCCTCGGCCCTACGAGCCTTCCTGCGCCAGGACCCGGACGTGATCCTGGTCGGCGAGACGCGCGATCTGGAGACGGCGCAGATCTCGATCCGGGCGGCGCTGACCGGCCACCTGGTGTTCTCGACGCTGCACACCAACGACTCACCGTCGACGGTCGCGCGGCTCATCGACATGGGCATCCCGCCGTTCCTGGTCGCCTCGTCGCTGCTGCTGGTGATGGCGCAGCGCCTGGGGCGCAAGGTGTGCAAGGACTGCAAGGAGCCGTACGAGGTGGACGAGGACTCGCTGCTGCCGTACGGCCACGTGCTCACCGGCGTGGGCCGGACGCAGTTCTACAAGGGGCGGGGCTGCGCGACGTGCAGCTTCACGGGGATGAAGGGCCGGGTGGCCATCTACGAGGTGATGCCGGTCAGCCAGGAGATCCGCAACCTCATCCTCAAGAACGCGCCGGTGACCGACATCCGGGCGATGGCGCAGGCCCAGGGCATGAAGACGCTGCGCCAGGCCGGGCTCCTGAAGGTGCTGGCCGGAGCGACCACGGTGGACGAAGTGCTGCGCGTGACCGTGGCCGAGTAAGGGACCAAGGGAGGGCTCATGGCGGCCAACATGGCGGACCTGCTGCAGATCCTGGTGGAGCGCGGAGGATCCGACCTTCACCTCACGACCGGTACGCACCCGCAGATCCGGGTCGCCGGCAAGCTCACGTCGCTGACGCAGTTCGAAGTGCTTGCGCCTCAGGACACGCAACGGCTCGCCTACAGCGTGCTCAACGAGGGTCAGAAGCAGAAGTTCGAGGAGGAGAGCGAGCTCGACCTCTCCTTCGGGATTCAGGGGCTCGCGCGCTTCCGCTGCAACGTGTATCGCCAGCGCGGCGCGGTCGGGACGGCCATCCGCGTCATTCCGTACAAGATCCGGTCCTTCGACGAGCTCGGCCTGCCGAAAGTCGTGCAGGAGCTCGCCGACCGTCCCAAGGGCCTGGTGCTCGTCACGGGACCGACTGGATCAGGTAAATCGACGACGCTCGCGGCCATGGTCGACAAGATCAACAACGAGCGCGCCGAGCACATCATGACCATCGAGGACCCCATCGAGTTCGTGCACCCTCACAAGAAGTGCCTGGTCAACCAGCGCGAGGTCTTCGCCGACACGCAGTCGTTCAAGAACGCCTTGAAGGCCATCCTTCGCCAGGATCCGGACGTCGTGCTGGTGGGCGAGATGCGCGACCTGGAGACGATCGCGGCGGCCATCACGATCGCCGAGACCGGCCACCTGACCTTCGGGACCCTGCACACCAACTCCTGCGCCCAGACCATCAACCGAATCATCGACGTCTTCCCGACGGGCCAGCAGTCCCAGGTCCGCGCCCAGCTCTCACTCGTGCTGGAGGGCGTGCTGTCGCAGACGCTGGTGCCGAAGATCGGCGGGGGCCGCGCGATGTCCATGGAGATCATGGTGGCGACGCCTGCCATCCGCAACCTGATCCGCGAGGAAAAAATTCACCAGATCTACTCCTCGATCCAGTCAGGATTGAAGTACGGCATGCAGACGATGAACCAATCGCTGGCCGATCTCATCCGGCGACGGCTCATCACGCGCGAGGATGGGATGAACCGCTCGACCATTCCGGAAGAGCTGGCCCAATTGCTGACGCACGAGAGCGGGGGAGCCGGCGCGGCGCCCGCACCAGCGGCGGCGGGCAGCGGCTCGCCGTTCGCGCGGCGCTAGGAGGACACGATGACGGTCTATGCCTATCGGGGACGGACCGGCGCCGGTGCGGTGGCCGGTGAGCTGGAGGCCACCGATCGCATGGCGGCCGTGGCCCAGCTCAGGTCGAGAGGTGTCGTCGCCACCGCCGTGCAGGAGAAGAAGGCCAAAACGGGTGGATTCACCTTCTCCTTCGCCAAGACGTTCGGGGGCCGGGTCAGCGACAAGGACATGGCCATCTACACCCGGCAGTTCTCGACGATGGTCGACGCCGGTTTGCCGATCGCGCAGTGTCTCACCATCCTGGGCGAGCAGAGCGAATCGAAAACGCTGCGTGAGGTGACGACGAACATCGCGCACGACGTCGAAGGTGGCGCGACCCTGGCCGACTCCTTCCGGAAGTTCCCCAAGACCTTCGACGATCTCTTCACGAACATGATCCAGGTCGGTGAGTCGGGCGGTGTGCTCGACGTCGTCCTCCAGCGCCTGTCGGGGTACATCGAAAAGGCCGCCGCCCTCAAGCGTAAGGTCAAGAGCGCGATGGTCTACCCGGCGACCATCATCAGCGTGGCCGTCCTCGTCATCATCTTCATGATGACGTTCGTCATCCCGACGTTCGCCTCCATGTTCCGGAACATGGGCGCCGAGCTGCCGCTGCCTACCAAGATCGTGCTGATGATCTCCGACTTCACGCGCCAGTACGTGTTGTTCATCCTCGCGGCGCTGGCCGGGTTCGTCTTCGCCTTCAGGAAGTACTACTCGACCGACCAGGGCAGCCAGGTGATCGACGCGCTTTTGTTGAAGGTGCCGATCGTCGGCATGCTCATCCGAAAGGTCGCGGTGGCCCGCTTCACCCGCACCCTCGGCACGCTGATCTCGTCCGGTGTCCCGATCCTGGAGGGCTTGCGCATCACCGCCCGCTCGGCCGGCAACCGGGTCGTCGAGAAGGCGGTCATGTCGGCGCGCGCGGCCGTGACGGCGGGCCGCACGCTGGCCGAGCCCCTGCGCGCCTCGCCGGTGTTCCCGCCCATGGTCGTGCACATGATCAGCGTCGGTGAGAACACGGGCGCGCTCGACCAGATGCTGGGAAAGATTGCCGACTTCTACGACGACGAAGTGGACGCCGCCGTCAGCGCGCTGACGTCACTCCTGGAACCGCTCATGATCGTGTTCCTCGGCGTGATCGTCGGCGGCCTGGTCGTGGCCATGTACTTGCCGATCTTCCGCATGGTGACGTTGATCAAGTAGGCGCTTTGCTGACCGAGTCGCGAGACGACGGCCCGTGACGGCGTTCGACGTCAATCGCCTGCTCCGCCTTTTTGCCTGGGCACGCCTCGGCATCGCGGAGGTGCTGCTGATCATGGCGCCGCTCCTGCCCAGCGACCTCGTGCCGGGCACGAGCATCGGCATCCTGGCCTTGCCGCTGTTCGTCGTCGTGGTGACGTCGGGCGGCCTGTTGCTGCTGCCACCTCTGACCCAGCCCCGGAGGGTCGCGTGGCTGTTGTGTCTCCTCGACGTGGTCCTGGTGACGGCGGTCGTGGCCGCCACCGGCGGTCCACGGTCGATCTACGCCTTCCTCTATGTGCTCTCGGTCACCGCCGCCTGCGTGCTGCTGCCTCGCGCGGGCGCCTTGGCCATGGCGGCAGCCGGGAGCCTTCTCTACACGGCCCTCGTGTTCATCCGCACGATCTTTCCGGTGACGGCGTTCTTCGAACCCCCCCATGAGACGACCGCGCTCGAAGTCCTCACCATCTTCCTGAACGCCGGCACATTCCTGGTGGTCGCCATCGTCGCCGGCGGACTCGCCGAGCAGTACCGGACGACGCGCCAGGAACTGGAGCGTCAGCGCCACGACCTTCGCGACCTTCAGGCGTTCAAGGCCGTGATCCTGAACTCCGTGGGCACCGGCCTCATCGGCCTCGATCGCGAGCACCACGTGACGGCGCTGAATCCCGCGGCGGAGGAGATCACCGGGCGGGCGGCGACCGATGTCATCGGGCAGCCGTGGGCCGAGCTCTTCGGCGCGGCCGTGCCCATCGCGGCGATCGAGCACGCCATCGCCGAGCATCCTCGAACTCCGGCACGGCACGAGACAAGCCTGACCCGACAGGACGGCGGTGTCGTTCCCGTCCGGTTCACGTTCTCCACGCTGCGCTCCGGCGACGGTCACCGTCTCGGCATGATCGCCATCTGCGAGGACCTCTCCGAGATCCGCGAGATGGAGGCCCGAATGCGGCAGGCCGATCGCCTGGCCACCGTTGGACGGATGGCCGCCAACATCGCCCACGAGATCCGCAACCCGCTTGCCTCGATGACCGGCGCCATCGAGGCGCTGGCTGGCCCCGTGCCCGGGAGAGACGAGCGTGAGCGTTTGACACAGATCGTGTCGCGCGAGTCGGAACGGCTCAATCGCATCATCAGCAACTTCCTCGAGTACGCCCGACCGGCGCCGTTGACGCTCGAGACCGTGAACGTGGCGGAGATCCTGGACGAAGTGCTCGTGCTCCTCGAGCACCGCGAGCTCCCGCCCAGCCTCAAGATCGTCCGTGAGTTTCCGACGATCGTGACCGCGCGCGTGGACTCGCAACAACTCCGGCAAGCGGTGTGGAATCTCTGCCTGAACGCCGTGGAAGCCATGCCCGATGGCGGTGAGCTACGCGTGAGCGCGGGGCTCGAAGATCATCGGCTCTATCTGGTGATCCGCGACACCGGCGACGGCATCCCCAGCGCCGATCAACCCCACGTCTTCGAGCCCTTCTTCTCGACGAAGCCGGGGGGCAGCGGGCTCGGGCTCTCCCTCGTGCACCGGATCGTACGCGATCACGGGGGGGACGTGAGCCTGCGGGGCGGCGCCAGTGGCGGCACCAGCGCCGTGCTGATCCTGCCGGCGGCGGCCGCCACGGCGGTGACGCGATGACCGCCGCTCGCGTCCTCGTCGTCGACGACGAGCGCAGCATGCGTGATCTCCTGAGCATCACGCTCCGACAGGCCGGCTACGACGTGACGCTCGCCGACGGTGGCGAGAACGCCATCGACGCGCTGAAGAGCGACAGCTTCGACCTGGTGGTCACCGACCTGCGCATGCGCAAGCTCGACGGCCTTGCCGTGCTGCGCGGCGCCAAGGAGATCTCGCCGAGCACGGTGGTGGTGGTCGTCACCGCCTTCGCCTCCACCGAGACCGCGGTCGAGGCCATGAAGCTCGGCGCCTACGATTACATCACCAAGCCCTTCAAGCTCGACGAGATGCGCCTGACCATCGAAAAGGCGCTCGAGCGCAAGCGACTCCAGGACGAGAACATCGCGCTCAAGCGCGAGCTCTCCAAAGAGCGCGGGTTCGAGAACTTCGTGGGGCACAGCCGGCGGATGCTCGAGGTGTTCGACACCATTCGCAAGGCGGCGAACGGAACCTCGACGGTGATGGTCACCGGGGAAAGCGGGACGGGAAAGGAGCTCGTCGCCCTGGCCATCCATCACGAGGGCGGCCGGCGGCACGGCCCCTTCGTGTCCGTGAACTGCGGCGCGATCCCGGAAGGACTCATGGAGTCGGAGCTGTTCGGCCACCTCAAGGGCGCCTTCACCGGCGCGGTGGCCAACACCCAGGGATTGTTCGCGTCGGCCGAAGGCGGCACGCTGTTCCTCGACGAGATCACGGAGATCCCGACGACCATCCAGGTAAAGCTCCTGCGGACCATCCAGGAGCGCGAGGTTCGTCGCGTGGGCGACACCCGGGACGTCAAGATCAACGTGCGACTCATCGCCGCGTCCAACCGTGACCTCGGCAAGGCGGTGGCCGACGGGTTGCTCCGCGAGGACCTCTTTTATCGACTCAACGTCATCCCGGTCCACCTGCCGCCCCTTCGGGATCGGCGCGAGGACATTCCCCTCCTCGTCGCTCACTTCATCCAGAAGCTCGCGGGCCAGCTCGGCAAGCGCGTGACGGCGGTGGCGCCCGATGCGCTCGTCGTGCTCGAGCGCTATCACTGGCCCGGCAACATTCGCGAGCTCGAAAACGTCATCGAGCGGGCGATCGTGCTGGGAAGCGGTGAGATCCTCGGCGTCGACGCCCTGCCATCTTCGCTGGCGGCGCCGCGCAGCGTGCAGGAAGTCGCGATCGACCTGCCATCGGCAGGCCTGAATCTCGACGACGTCCTCGATCGGATGGAGCAGCGCTACATCGAGATGGCCCTCGAGCGCACGGGGGGTGTTCAGACCCGCGCCGCCGAGTTGCTGGGCCTCAGCTTCAGGCAATTCCGCTACAAGCTCCAGAAGCATTCCCATCGCACGAATCCACGGCCGACGGCAGCACCACGGCCGGACTGACGGTTTTCGTCAACTCACTGACCGCGGCGGTCACGATGCCCAGGTCGTGAGAGGCCTGCTCGATCCGCTAAGCCTCTGAAATGCCTGCCGGATTCGCTCCCCGCCGGGTGTGGCACCCCGCGTGCACCTCGTGACCGACCGACAGTCGAAGCCATTTCTCAAGGGGGCAGCGATGATTACGTTTTGGAACAAGAAGCGCTGCACGATGGGCGGTCAGCGCGGCTTCACGCTCATCGAATTGATGATCGTCGTCGCGATCATCGGCATCCTGGCCGCCATCGCCGTTCCGCTCTACGCCAATATGCAGGCGCGGGCGCGTATCGCGAAGGCTCAGGCGGACATCCGCGGTATGGCCTCCGCCGTCTCGGCGTGGGGGGCGCACATGGGTACGCTGCCAAGCGTGCTCGATCTGCTCACGGCCATCGCGACCAGCCCGCAGAACATCACGGCCGGGCCGTTCATGGCCGCGATCCCGACGCCTCCCAGTACGGCGTGGGGCTCGGCCTACTTCTACGCTGCCAACGCCAACGGCACCTTCACGATCTCGGCCGCGGGCGACGGCGCCACGGTCTCCGCTCCGTAACGGTCCTGCGCGGAGCGCCGTCGGGGCCCGTGAACGCGGTACCCGACGCGCTCCGCGCATGATGGTTCCCCGAATGACTTCTCTCGAAAACGCACCCTCTCGCAGTGAGGCGCTGCCGCGGCCACTCGGCTTCATCGCCAGCCCGGCGACGCCCGGGCTGGCCGGGCGAGCTCTGTCGGTCGCGCTCGCCGCCCGCGTCCCGCTCCTGATCGCCCTGGTCACCTTCGTCGTCTTCTCTCCGGCGCTCTGGAATCACTTCGTGGACTGGGACGACCAGGTGAACTTCCTCACCAACAACGACTACCGTGGGCTCGGCTGGACGCACATCCGGTGGATGTTCACGAGCTTCCTGATGGGGCAGTGGATCCCGCTCACCTGGATGACGCTCGGCCTCGATTACACGCTGTGGGGCATGAGGCCGCTCGGGTACCACCTGACGAACCTGTTCCTGCATGCAGCGAACGCGGCGCTGTGCTTCCTGGTGGCGCGGCGGCTGCTCGCACGCGCCATGCCCAGCCTCTCGGGAGCCACGCTGACCTCGGGTGCCGCGGCGGCCGCGTTGTTCTTCGCGCTCCATCCCCTGCGCGCCGAATCGGTGGCGTGGGTGACCGAGCGCCGCGATCTGCTGTCCGGATTGTTCTTTCTGCTGACGGTCCTGACCTATCTGGCGGCGCGCGACGCCGCGCCCGAGCGCGCCCGCCGCTGGACCGCGCTGTCGATCCTCTGCTACGCGCTGGGCTGCCTGTCCAAGTCAATGGTGGTCACGCTGCCAGTGATCCTGCTGCTCCTCGACGTGTATCCGCTCCGGCGTCTGGAGTTGCGTCAGTGGCGCACCCCGGCCGCGCGTGCGCTCCTCGTTGAGAAGGCGCCCTACATCGGCCTCGCGGTCTTCACCGCCGTGATGGCGGTCTGGGCCCAGCATTCGAATCGCTACCTGACCTCTCTGGAGTCGGTCTCGGTCTTCGAGCGCGGCCCGCTCGCACTCTTCAGCCTGGCGTTCTACGCGAGCAAGACCGTGCTTCCGCTCGGGCTCTCTCCTCTGTACGAGTTGCCGGCGCGGATCCACCCGCTGGAGAGTCGATTCGCGCTCAGCGCCGCCGCCGTGGTCATGGTCACCGTGGGTGTCTGCGTCGTCGCACGGCGGTGGATGGCGCTGCCCGCGGTGTGGGCCGCCTACGTGGTCAGCGTGGCGCCGGTGAGCGGCATCCTGCACAACGGCCATCAGCTCGCCCACGATCGTTACAGTTACTTGAGCTGCCTGCCGCTGGCCCTGCTCTTCGGAGGCGCCATGGCGGCCGCGCTCGTCGCCGTCCGAACCGGCGTGATCCGACCGTCGCTGGCCCGCGTAGCCGTTGCCGTCGGCGTGGCCTGGCTCGTGGGACTGAGCTTGATGACGTGGCACCAGGTGAAGGTCTGGCGTGACAACGACACGCTCTGGCGGTATGCGCTCGACGCCGATCCGGACTGCGCCATCTGCCACAGCAACCTCGGCGTCTCGCTCTACAACCGCCGCATCATCGACCTCGCCCTGGAGCGCTTCGAACGCTCCATCGCGCTACGTCCCGACCGCGTGCGGACCCACGGCAACCTCGGCCTCGCCCTGATGGCCGCCGGGCGCTCGGAGGAGGCCGTGTCGCACTTCGAGCTGGTCCTGGCGAAGTATCCGACGCACAACGAGACGCGGAACAACCTCGCGGTGTCGCTGCTCCAGCTCGGCCGATACGAGCCGGCGATCGTCCAGTTGCACGAGATCCTGCGCCAGGAGCCGGACCACGTCCTGGCCCACACCAATCTCGGCTCTGCATTCCTCGATCTCCATCGACCTGGAGATGCCGCGGTCGAGCTCGAGCGGGCCGCGGTCATCAAGCCGGACCTTCCGCAACCGCGCGTCGGTCTCATCAAGACCTATCTGGCGCTGCGTCGCATGGACGCAGCCCGGTCACAGCTCGAGATCCTGCGCGGGATCGACGCGGTCGCCGCGGTGCACATCAGCCCGCTGTTCGTCACGGAATGGTAGGGTCGAGGGGCCATGCTCGTTCTCGTCGGCGTCTTCGGGCTCGCGATCGGCAGCTTCCTCAACGTCGTCATCGCGCGCCTGCCCGAACACCGTAGCCTCTGGCGGCCAGGCTCGGCGTGCCCGACGTGCGGCGCGGCCATCGCCTGGCACGACAACATCCCGGTCGTGTCCTATGTCGCGCTGCGTGGGCACTGCCGTGCCTGCAGTGCAGTGATCCCGTGGCGCTATCCCGTGGTCGAAGCCGCGACCGCCCTCCTCTTCATCGCTGCATTCGAACGCTTCGGGGCGACGGCGAACTTCGTCGTGGCCGCTGTGCTCCTGGCCGCGCTCGTCGCGATCACGGCCATCGACGTCCGGCTTCAAATCATTCCGGATGCGATCACGTTGCCCGGTATCGTCGTCGGGTTCATTGCCAATCTGGCCACATCGCGTGTCTCCTGGGTCGATTCGGCGATTGGAATCGTCGTCGGGGGAGGGATCTTTTGGGCCATTCTGGAAGGCAGTCTCCTGCTGACGGGTCGAGAAGGAATGGGCGGTGGGGACGTCAAGCTCGGCGCCATGCTCGGGGCGTTTCTTGGCTGGAAAGTCGCGCTCTTGTCGATCTTTTTGGCCGTGCTGCTCGGCGGCATTGTTGCGCTCGTGCTGCTCGGCTCCAGGACAACGGGACGCAAGGATCCCATCCCGTTTGGTCCCTTCCTTGCAGCCGGTGGAGCTGCCGGCCTCTTCTGCGGCGAAAGGCTCGTTACTTGGTACATGAGCGCATTCGCAGGTTAGGGGTACGAGGCGTCGGCCTCGCCGAGTTGATCGTCGTCGTGGCGATCCTCGGCCTGCTGGCCGCGGTCGGCGTGCCTTACCTCGTCAGCTACTGGCAGGCGTCGACCTTGACGGCCGGGGCCCAGGAGCTCCAGACCATTCTGAACGGCGCACGACAGCTCGCGATCCGGAACAACACGTCGGTCTGCGTGAAGCGCAACACGACCAGCGTGCAATACATCAGCAACGGATGTGGCGGAACCGTCTGGACCGGCGCGGGCAGCGATAACTCCGGCTGGATTCCGCTCGTCAACGGCATCACGATCACGGCGGGCCCGGCGCCCGACGTCATCTTTACGTACCTCGGTGCCGCCGCCCCTGGTGGGACGTACACCGTCAAAGCTCCCAGCAACGCACAGACAGTGACGGTCACCGTGGCCGGCTCCGGGAGAGTGACGATCCCTTGACGCTCGACGCCCGCGGGCTGACGCTCGCCGAAGTCGTCGCCGCGGCCATGATCGTCGGGATTGGGCTCGCCGGTTTGATGATCGTGGTCCCGATCGGGAGCTTCGGGCTTGCCGAAGGCAATCAGCTCACGACCGCTACGTTCCTGGCCGAAGAGCGGCTCGAACACGTCAGGAACGCACTGTGGACGTCGAGCCCCGACAACGACTGTGTGGGCATCGGGCCGATGGCCGCGCCGACGGTGCCGGCCACCAAGAATTGCACGAACGGAGCTCTCACGCTGGCCGCGGGTGACGTCACCTTCGGTGACGAGCCCAGCGTGGCGGCGCCGTACACGAGCTACGCCCGGACCGTGCGCATCCAGGACTGCGCCTCGACACCGTGCACGGGCATCGCAACCGCCGGAATGCGGCAGGTCACGGTCACGATCAGCTACCGTCCCCTCACCGCCGCTGGCGTTGCGGCCAGCGACAAGTCCGTGACGCTCACGATGCTGGTGGCCCAGCGATGACGGACCGCCGGAAGGATCCGCTCGGCCTCGAACGGTCGTGATGATTTTCAAAGTCCGCAGTGTGGTGGGCACGCACGACGTGAACTGGAGCGCCGAGGCGTGCCTAAAACGTTGGTGCCCGTGAGGTGGACTCCTATACTGGTGAACGAGTGAAAATCGATGTTTAACATTCCATTTTTCCGGCGGACCTCGGACACGTTTGGCCTGGATATCGGTTCCAGCGCCGTGAAGGTCGTGCAACTTCACGGCTCCTCGTTGATCGGGCTCGGCGTGGCGTCACTGCCTCCCGATGCGATCGCGGAAGGCACGATCAAAGATCCCCCGAGCGTCGTCGAGGCCATCAAGGACGCCGTCGGCCGAGCGGCCGTCGGGTCCAAGGAAGCGGCCATCGGTGTGTCGGGGCGCGAGTTGATCATCAAGAAGGTCCAGATTCCTGAAGTGCCGGTCAAGGAGCTGCGAGACGCGGTGCAGCTCGAAGCCGAGCACCACATTCCGTTCGCGATCGACGAGGTCTTCCTCGACTATCACGTCGTGGGTCGCCACGACGGCGCCATGGATCTGATCCTGGTCGCCGTGAAGAAGTCCAAGGTCGTCGAGTACGTGGGCGTGGTCGAAGAGGCGGGTCTCAACGCCGTGGTCGTGGACGTCGACGGCTTCGCGCTCGGCAACCAGTTCGAGCTCAACCAGCAAAACGAGCGCGGCGAGGCGGTGGCGCTCATCGATATCGGCGCCTCCATCATGAAGACGAACGTGCTCCGGGGTGGAACGCCGATCTTCGCGCGCGACATTCCCTTCGGCGGCAACAACTACACGAACGCGATCGCCCAGCACCTGAAGATTCCGTTCGATCAGGCCGAGAGCGCCAAGCTCGGACGAGACGTCGGCGTGAGCTGGGAATCGCTGGTGCCGGCCCTCGAATCGGTGTCGCGCGAGCTGTCCCTCGAGGTCCAGCGCACGTTCGACTACTTCGCCTCCACGGCCGACTCCGAGCGCATCGGCAAGATCGTCCTGGCCGGCGGGTGTGCCCAGCTGCCCGGATTGACGGACTACCTCTCCTCGACGTGGGGCATCCCGGTCGAGCTGGCCCAGCCGTTTGCTCGGATCGATGTCGGCGGCGGCCACTCGGAGGTCGTCGGGGCGGCCGGGCCGTCGCTCGCGGTCGCGGTGGGCCTGGCCCTCCGCCAGCCTGGAGACAAGAACGAATGATCAGGGTCAACCTGTCGCCGGCGGGACGAGCGCGGCCAGCCTTTCAGTTCAAGCTGCCGAGCTTCAATGTCGGCCTCCTCTTCCTCGTCGTGTATCTCGCCGCGCTGGGCGGGGTCGCCACGTACTGGTGGCAACTGGAGAGCGACGAGAGCCGGCTCACCCGCGAGATCGACGTCATGAACCGCGAGTTGACCACGCTGCGCGTCGTGACCGGTCAGGGCCCGCAGATCAAGGCCCAGGCAGCCGAACTTCGACAGCGCGTGCAGGTCATCGCCGAGCTGACGAAGACCCAGGGCCGGCCGCTGCGGTTCCTGGACGCCTTCGCCGACATCATTCCGAAGGACCTCTGGATCACGGGCATCGAGGAAAAAGGCGCTGTCCTCCTCTTCAGGGGCACGGCGTTCTCCACGACCGCGGTGTCGGACTTCATGCAGAACCTCCGGGCATCCGGACGGTTCAAGGAAGTGGACATCGTCGTGGCACGCCAGGAGATCACCAAGACACCGCGCTTCGTGACCTTCGAGGTCACGTGCCGGTTCGAGACCTGATATGGCCCTCCCCGCGTTCTTCGACCCGATCGTCAACGCGCCGCGCTGGCAGAAGTTCGCCCTCGGCATCTTCGGACTGGTCATCCTCGGGGCCGGTAGCTACTTCTTGGTGCTCTCGCCGCTCGAGATCAAGGTCAACGCGCTCCGGGCGCAGCGGTCCACCGTTCAGCGCGAGCTCCTGGAAGCCCGGGCGGCCGCGGCCGACCTCGCCCGCGTCCGGCTCGAGATCGCCGCACTGCAGGCCCGACTCGACACGATGAAGGAACGCCTGCCCGGCGAGAAGGACCTCCCACCGTTGTTCCGGACTGTCACCGATGCCGCCTACCAGTCCGGGCTGCAGGTGTCGCTGTTCCAGCCGAAGGAAGGACGCATCCACGATTACTACGTCGAGATTCCCATCACCCTGGCGGCCGAGGGCGGGTACCACCAGCTCGGTGAGTTCTTCGAGCGAGTCGCCGGTTTCCCCCGCGTGGTCACGGTGCAGGAGATGAAGATGGCGGGGATCTCCAAGAGCCGGAATCCGCTGAAGGCCGACCTCGTGCTCGCGACGTACCAGTACCGACCCGTGGGCTCGCCGCCGGCGCCGAAGCCCGGACAGCCTGGAGCCCCGAAGTGAAGGCCGTCCCGGCGCTCGTCGTGGTCGGGCTCGCGACGAGCCTGACCGCGTGCAGCGGCGGCAGTGCGTCGCAGGCACCATCGGCCTCGGCGCCGACCGCACCGATGCCCGCCGCACCAACGGCGTCTCAGCCGGTGGCGAGCGCGACGGCGTCGGAGCCTCAGGCGCCCCCGCCGGTGAAGTACCAGGCCAAGGGCCGGCGTGATCCCTTCGAGAACCTGGAAGGGATCACGCCGGCCCTTGGCCTGGTTCTTCACCGGCGTCGGAGCCTCAGGCGCCCCCGCCGGTGAAGTACCAGGCCAAGGGCCGGCGTGATCCCTTCGAGAACCTGGAAGTGCGCGAGGGCGCGAGCGGTCCCACCCTCGCCTCCGCCAAGCTCACCGGCATCGTGCAGGGCTCTCGGGGCCCCCTCGCGCTCGTGGAGACCTCGGATGGCCTTGGTTACATCCTGAAGCCCGGCGATACGCTCGGGGACGGTCGGCTGCTCGAGATCGGTTCGGACTCGGTCGTGTTTCGCATCGCCGTTCGCACGGGCTCCACTACGGACCGCGTGGTCCTCAAACTTCCGGGTGACTGAATGATCACACAGCGACGCAGTGGGCAGTGGGTGACGGCAGGGTTACTCGCGCTCCTGATCGCGCTTCCGGCGCGGACCCCGGCCGAGGAGCCGAAGCTGGCCTCGGCGACTGAGCTCAAAAAGGTCGCCGTCGAACATCAGCCCGACGCGACGATCGTGCACATCACGACGTCCGGCGCCGCGAAGTATCACGCCGAGTTCATGGATTCTCCGAGCCGGCTCGTCGTCGATCTCGAAGACACCGTGTATGCGTGGCGCAAGGCGCCGCTGCCCGTCACCGAGGCGCCGGTGAAACAGATCCGCGGCGCGCAGTACCGGAAGGGGATCGCCCGCCTCGTCATCGAGTTCACCCGCAAGGTCGGGTACGCGATCCGTGAGGACGAGGACGGTCTGACGATCGTGGTCCCGCGGGTAGTCGCCGACGTCTCCGCGGCTCCCAAGCCGCTTCCCTTGAAGAGTCCCGTAGTGGCCGAAGCGCCGGCCGAGCCCAAGGACGCGCCGGCGGCTGCGCCGGCGGAGATCAAGCCGATGCCGGTGCTCCCGGCGCCGGTGAAGCCCGCGCCGATCCCGAGGCCTGCCGCGAGGGTGGTGGCCCAGGCGCCAGCTCAGGCGCAGGCCCCGGCTCCGGCGCCCACGCCGGTCGTTCCGCCGCCGGCGGCCACGGGCGGCCCGCATCTCATCTCGCTCGACTTCAAGGACGCCGACGTCATCAACCTGCTCCGCATCCTTGCCGCCGAGAGCGGCCGCAACATCGTCATCGGCGACGACGTGAAGGGCAAGATGTCGATCGCGCTCCGCAACGTGCCCTGGGAGCTCGCGCTCGATACCATTCTGAGCGCGCGGGGTCTCGAGAAGGTCGAGCGCGGCGGCGTGATGCGCATCGTCTCCACCGAGCAGCTGACCAAGGAGCGCGAGGCGCGGGCCCGCGTAGAAGAGGCGAAGCTGAAGGGCGAGGCGGAAGTGCGGGCGAAGCTGGCCGAGGCCCAGGTCAAAGAGGCCGAAGCGGTCCAGCGCAAGCTCGCCGCGGAGGCCGCCCAGCGGGAGCAGGAGGCGAAGGGTCCCCTGCGCGAGGAAACGATCCGCATGCAGTACGCGGACCCCGAGGAAGTCGCCAAGACGCTGCAGGGCATCCTGGGCATCCCCGCCGAAGGCGCCAAGGTTGCCGGCCCCGGATTCCTCGGTCTTCCGCCCAACCCCGACATGGGCATCGGCTACCAGGGCGCGCCTCCAGCCGGGGCCCAGGTGCCGATCACGCCCGTGTCGGTCTCCCAGGACGTGTTGAACAAGGGCTTGACCATCCGCGCTCACAAGCCGACGAACACCCTGTTCCTCCGCCTGTACGAGGCCGACCTCGAGCGCGTGAAGAAGCTCATCCGCGAGGCGCTCGACATCCCGCTGCCACAGGTCAAGATCGAAGCGCGCATGGAGATCCTCGACCGCAGCGCGCTCGAGCAGATCGGTATCCAGTGGGGCGGCCTGTGGGCCGGGGTTTCGGGAACCACGACGCTGGTGGGCCAGGGACTTCAGACGACGACCGTCGGCGGGCAGTCGGTGCCGTTCCAGCCCGGCTTCGTTCAGGGCACCAGCACCGTGATCGGCCTCGTCCCCGCCAACGGAGGCGCCGGCTTTGGGCCAGGCGTGTTGGCGACCCCCGGCGTCGTGCCGCCCGCGATTCCGCCGGCCACCGGCGGCTTCCCGATCAGCTTCCAGACCGGCCTGCCGAGCGGTGCGAACCTCGTGAACTTGCCGATCAGCGCGTTGCCGAACGCCGGCCCGCTGCCGGCGGCCGGCCTCGCCTTCGGCATCGTGGGGCGCACGTTCAACATCAACCTCGCGCTGCAGGCGCTCGCTCAGCAGGGCAAGACCCGGACACTGGCCCGGCCCGAGATCGTCACCGTGGAGAACAACAAGGCGACGATGTCGCTCGGTGAAGAAATCCCCTACGCGACGATCAGCTCGGCCGGTACCCAGATCCAGTTCAAGGAAGCCTTGCTGAAGCTCGAGGTCACTCCCACGGTCATCCGTGAAGACGACGTGATTCGCATCAAGCTCATCGTCGTCGTCGAGAACAACTCACGCGGTGACGTGGTCAACCTCGGCAACGCCGGCTCCCCACCCGCGATCAACCGCCGCAAGGCGGAGACCCAGGTCCTGATTCGCGAGGGTGATCGCCTGATCATCGGCGGCGTGACGACCAGCGTGAACCAGAACACGGTGCGCAAGATCCCGCTGTTCGGCGACATCCCGATCCTGGGTCACCTGTTCAAGCAGAACGAGAATTTCGAGCAGGGCCGGGAGCTGGTCGTCTTCCTGACGCCGTCCGTATTGAAGTCGATGACGACCGCGGCGATGTCGGGTGCGGCGACCCCCGCGCCCGCTCCCGCACCTCGGTAAGCTGCTGGCCGGTCCCGCCGTGGGGGCCGGCACCAGCCGCGCGCCGCGTGGTACTCTCAACGGCACGCGACGAGGGCTTCTTCGATGGCTGAGATCTTCCGTTTCCTGACCGCTGGCGAGTCCCATGGCGAAGCACTGACCGCCGTCATCGACGGCGTTCCCGCGGGGCTCCCCTTGACCGAAGCTGATATCGACGTCGATCTGGCGCGCCGCCAGCGCGGCTACGGCCGTGGTGGACGGATGAAGATCGAGCGCGACCGCGTTCACATCGTGTCCGGCCTCCGCTGGGGCCAGACACTGGGCAGCCCGCTCACGCTACAGATCGCGAATCGAGACTGGGAGAACTGGAAAGCCACGATGTCGGTCGGACCTCCCGAGGCGGGCGCCGCGCACAAGGAAGTGACGCGCCCGCGCCCCGGGCACGCAGACCTTGCGGGCGCGATGAAGTACGGCCACCGCGACATCCGCAACGTGCTCGAGCGCTCCAGCGCTCGCGAGACGACCGCGCGGGTGGCGGTGGCGGGCGTGGCCAAGCGCCTGCTGGCGGAATTCGGGATCACGATCCTCAGTCACGTCACCGAGATCGGCGGCGTCCGAACGTCCCTCGACTTCGAGATGCCGTGGAACGAGGTGAAGCAGCGCGCGGAGGCCTCGGAGGTCCGCTGCGCTCATGCCGAGACCGAGGCGGCCATCATCGCGGCCATCGACGACGCGAAGACCAAGGGCGACACGCTGGGTGGCGTCTTCGAGGTCGTCGCCCTCGGCTGTCCGGTCGGGCTCGGCTCCTACGTGCAGTGGGATCGGCGTCTCGACGGCCGCCTCGCCCAGGCCTTCTCCGCCATTCAGGCCATCAAGGGCGTCGAGCTGGGCCTCGGCTTCGAGGCAGCGCGGCGCCCTGGCTCCGCCGTCCACGACGAGATCCTCTTCGACGCCGACAGTGGCTTTCGACGCTCGAGCAACAACGCCGGAGGCCTCGAGGGTGGGGTGACCAACGGCCAGCCCGTGATCGTGCGTGCCGCCATGAAGCCGCTCTCGACGCTGCGGACGCCCCTCAAATCGGTCGATCTCGCGACCAAGGAAGCCGTCGAGGCCGTCGTCGAGCGCAGTGACGTCTGCGCGGTGCCGGCGGCCGGCATCGTGGGCGAGGCGATGATGGCGATCGTCCTGGCCAACGCGTTCCTCGAGAAATTCGGTGGCGACAGCATCGACGAGATCCGCCGCAACCACACCGCCTACCTCGAAAGCCTGAAGCGATGGTAGTGCGAGGTGAGCCGCGCCCGGGCGGCGAGCCGAGCGGTGAAATCGGCTCGACAATCGTGCGAGGTGAGCCGCGCCCGGGCGGCGAGCCGAGCGGTGAAATCGGCTCGACAATCGTGCGAGGTGAGCCGCGCCCGGGCGGTGAGCCGAGCGGTGAAATGCTCGGATCAATGACCCGATGAACATCGACGTCCAGCTGGGCTCCCGATCCTACGCGATCGTCGTCGAGCGCGGTGCGCTCGCCAGCGTGGGCGCCCGGTTGAAATCGCTGGGCGTCGGCTCGCGAGCGGCGCTCGTGAGCGCGGCCGGCATCCTCAGTGCCCACGGCAAGACCGTCACCGAGAGCCTCGAGAAGGCCGGGTTCACGGTTACGACCCTGGAGGTTCCCGACGGCGAGGCGGCCAAGACGCTCGGCGTGGCCGAGCGGTGCTGGAACGCGCTGCTCGAGGCCGGCCTCGACCGCACGTCGACGGTGCTGGCGCTCGGCGGGGGCGCCGTCGGTGACGTGGCCGGCTTCGTCGCCGCCACGTACATGCGCGGCGTCAACTTCGTCCAGCTCCCCACCACCGTGCTGGCGCAAGTCGACGCCTCCATCGGCGGCAAGACGGCGATCGATCATCCGCGCGCCAAGAACCTGATCGGCGCGTTCCACCAGCCACGGCTGGTGCTGAG
>Ga0209236_1000076_pt1 | contig 46441 bp, 40 predicted proteins | sample GraSoi013_1_40cm_FD_185819 | JGI IMG/M metagenome (GOLD analysis project Ga0209236, IMG submission 185819) | Grasslands soil microbial communities from the Angelo Coastal Reserve, California, USA - Sample 09_27_2013_1_40cm (SPAdes) (version 2) | ecosystem: Environmental > Terrestrial > Soil >... | reverse complement strand
CGCGTGCTCGAGAAAGAGTTCGGCCTCGACCCGCGGGTGTTCCGTCTCGTCTGCATCCCTTCGGACGTTCATTTCCGGCTCGGCGAGAAAGAGGGCTGGGGACGACAGCCGTGCTGGATTCACTTCGATGGGTATCTCATCAGGACGGTCGACGGCCGCGTGCGGTTCCAGGCGCTCGTCGGCGGAGACGTGAGGTACGGCGGTCTGTACGACCTCGCCGGGGTCGGCCGCGACTACGACTCCGACCGCCTGGTCGCGCGGTTTGCCGTGGTGCACCGCGAGCGCATGGTCGCATGGTGAGCGCGATCACGTCGATCGTCGCTCGTGAAACGTGGTTGATCGTGGGTCGTGAAACGGAGGGGCAGTCATGACATCGTTGATCAAGCAGGTGCAGCCGACGGCAGCAGACGCGAAGACACTCGCGACCGCCGAGCGGCTGTCGAGCGAAGAGCTTCGGAAGGTGCACGCGTACTGGCGGGCCTGCACGTACCTGGCCGCCGGCATGATCTACTTGCGCAGCAATCCGTTGCTGCGGGATCCGCTGAAGCCGGAGCACATCAAGAAGCGTCTCCTGGGTCACTGGGGCACAAGCCCGGGGCTGAGCTTCATGTACGTCCACCTCAATCGCCTGATCAACAAGTACGACCTCGACGCGATCTTCCTCGCCGGCCCCGGCCACGGCGCGCCGGGTGTGCTGGCGCCGACCTATCTCGAAGGCACGTACTCGGAGGTGTATCCGACCAAGGCTGAAGACGAAGACGGGATGCGCGAGTTCTTCAAGGAGTTCTCGTTCCCGGGCGGCATCGGCAGCCACTGCACGCCCGAGACTCCCGGCTCCATCCACGAAGGCGGGGAGCTCGGCTACAGCATCTCGCACGCCTTCGGCGCCGCGTTCGACAATCCCGGCCTGCTGGTCGCGGTGGCGGTGGGCGATGGCGAATCGGAGACGGGACCGCTCGCGACGTCGTGGCACTCGAACAAGTTCCTGAATCCCATCCGGGACGGCGCCGTCCTGCCGATCCTGCATCTCAACGGCTACAAGATCAACAACCCGACGCTGCTCGCGCGCATTCCCCGGGAGGAGCTGGGAGATCTGTTCAGAGGCTATGGCTGGACGCCCTACTTCGTCGAGGGCGACGATCCCGAGCGCATGCACCAGACGATGGCCGCCACCCTGGAGGATTGCGTGCTCGAGATCCGGCGGATCCAGGAAGAGGCGCGCGCAAACGGCACGGCCCGCCGCGCCCACTGGCCGATGATCGTGCTGCGCACTCCCAAGGGCTGGACGGGCCCGAAGGATGTGGATGGTCACAAAGTGGAGGGCTTCTGGCGCGCTCACCAGGTGCCGCTCGCGGGTGTGCTCGAGAATCCGGCGCACCTCACGCAGCTCGAAGCCTGGCTGCGCAGCTATCGACCGGAGGAGTTGTTCGACGCGAAGGGGCGGCTGATCTCCGAGCTCCGGGCCCTTGCGCCCAAGGGGACGCGACGGATGAGTGCCAACCCTCGCGCCAATGGAGGGCTGGTGCGAAAGGCGCTGCGCATGCCGGACTTCCGGGCCTACGCCATCAAGGTCGACAAGCCCGGTCAGGCCTCAGCCGAGAACACGCGGCCGCTGGGTCGCTTCCTGCGCGACATCATGCGCCAGAACATGACGAACTTCCGCGTCTTCGGCCCCGACGAGACCGCGTCCAACAAGCTCGATGCGGTCTACGAAGCGAGCAAGAAGCTGTGGCTCGCCGACTACCTGCCGGAGGACGCCGACGGCGGAGAGCTGTCGCCGGACGGCCGCGTGCTGGAGATGCTCTCCGAGCACACGCTCGAAGGCTGGTACGAAGGCTATCTGCTCAGCGGCCGGCACGGCTTCTTCTCGACGTACGAGGCCTTCGCTCACGTCATCGACTCGATGTTCAACCAGCACGCCAAGTGGCTGGCCATTGCCCGCGAGCTGTCCTGGCGTGCGCCGGTGTCGTCGCTCAATCTGCTCATCACCTCCACGGTGTGGCGCCAGGACCACAACGGCTTCACGCATCAGGATCCAGGGTTCATCGACCTGGTGTTGAACAAGAGCCCCGACGTGTGCCGCGTGTACCTCCCTCCTGATGCGAATTGTCTGCTCAGCGTGGCCAATCACTGCCTGAAGAGCACCAACTACATTAACGTGATCGTCTCGGACAAGCAGAAGCACCTGCAATATCTGACCATGGAGCAGGCCATCGAACACTGCACCAAGGGTCTCAGCATCTGGTCTCAGGCGAGCAACGATCAGGGCTCGGAGCCGGACGTCGTGATGGCCAGCGCCGGCGACATCCCGACCAAAGAGGCGCTCGCGGCGGTCGTGATGCTGCGGGACAGCTTCCCCGACCTCAAGATTCGCTTCATCAACGTCGTCGACCTGTTGAAGCTCACGCCGTCCAGCGAGCACCCACACGGCTTGTCGGACCGGGACTTCGACAGCCTCTTCACCGTGGACAAGCCGATCATCTTCAACTTCCACGGGTATCCCTGGCTGATCCATCGGCTGGCCTACCGGCGCACCAATCACAAGAACCTGCACGTACGCGGCTACAAAGAGAAGGGCAACATCAACACGCCGCTCGATCTGGCCATTCGTAACCAGATCGACCGGTTCAGCCTCGCGATCGACGTCATCGATCGGGTGGAGCGCTTGCGGGTCGCCGGCGCGCACGTCAAGGAGAAGCTGCGCAACATGCAGATCGACTGCCAGAACTACGCCTACGAATACGGAGTCGACAAGCCCGAAGTCGATCAGTGGACGTGGCCTCACTAGGTTGAACGGAGATCCTCGGCATGGGCGGCCGCCGCCTGTGCCGAGGACACTTACCAGTTATCGACGCAGGCAACGAACGATCGGTCAAACGTCTCAGCGACCCGCGCCAGCGTGGCGAACCACCTGACGGCTGGTCGCCATGGCGGTGTCGGCCGGTAGGACGAACTGAAAGACGCTGCCGCGGGGGGCGTTCGGCGCGCACCACAGGCGGCCGTCGTGAGCTTCGATGATCGAGCGCGAGATCGAGAGCCCCATCCCCATTCCGTGGCCTTTGGTCGTGAAGAGCGGAGCGAAGATGCGGTCGACATCGTCCGGGGCGACGCCTGTCCCGGTGTCCTTCACCGATACCATCACCCCGCCGGAGGCGTGAATCTCCGACGTCACGCCGAGCGCCCGTGCCCCGTCCGCGGTCGCCATCGATTCGATCGCATTCGTGGTCAAGTTCAGAAGCACCTGCTGGAGCTGTACGCGATCCCCGTTCACCCATGGCAGAGAGTCGGTGAGCTCGACTCGAACGGACACCCGGTGCCGCTCCAACTCGTCGTGGACCACGGCGAGAACACCCCGAATGATCTCGTTGACGTCGAGCGTGGTTCGGGCCCGGACGTCCTTCTTGAACATTGCGCGAGTGCCGGCGATGACGGCTCCTGCACGATGACCATCGGCAGCGATGTGGGTAAACGCAGCCTTCGCCTCCTCGAGATCGGGAACGGCTCGAGTGAGCCAGTTGAGTCCGGCGTCGGCATTCGCAATCATCGCTGAGAGGGGCTGGTTGACCTCGTGAGCGATGGAAGCCGATACCGCGTCCCCCGTCATCAGGCGAGCTTCACGCTCGCGACGCTGGGACAGGATCGCATTGACCAGCCGCGCGTAAAGAGTCGTGATCTCGTACAGCAGCACGAACAGGACAAGGGTCCCGGAGATGAGCCCGAAGAACCGGCCGGCATACCAGCCGAAGGAATAGCGGTTAACCACCACGGGAATCATGAACAGAGAGATCTCGATCACATAGTCGCACAGCACCACCATCAGCCACAGATCGAGCACCGAACCCCGGCGGATCCAGAGCACCATGAGCGCGACGACGGCGTTTACCAGCACTATGCGTGCGGCGGAAGATTGGTATAGCGGGCCGGCTGAGGAAACCGTATCGCGCAACAGTCTGGGCAGCAGCGCATGGCCCGCGGTAACGAGCAATGTCGCTGCGCACACCGCGGCCACGACCACGGCAGCGCTCAAAAGGCTCGCCGTGGTAAGCGTGCCCTTCCAACGTTGCTTTGACGGATCAGCATTCTTCAGCAGCGCATAGGCGGTCACGGACAGAGGAAAGCCGACATGCCACAGGAAGTAGAGCCAAGGGGGGCTCTGCAGCCCGGCGCCGAGTAGCCCTTCGGGCGCAAATGCGCCAGGGAACGTCAGCCCGTAGGGAATTACGATGAGCGCGGTGAAGAGATACCCGCTCGCGATCGCCAGCAGCGCGTGGGAGCGCAGGATGGCGAACTGGGCGAACAGCAGGACTGCGGTGATCCCGTCGCTCACGAACATCGCCGCGACATACATCGGGACGAAGGCGTCGATGCGCGCCAGTGGGACGGTCGACAGTGGCCCCGCCGCCACGACGAACGCCGCCATCAGTGCCAGCACCACGCCGAGGGCGAGCCGCCGTTGCGCCGGGCTTGGCGGCAGGCTGGAGATGGTGAAGTCCTGCACCTCCCGAGCGGCGGACCGTGTCTTCACCATGGTTCCCACTAATCGCGCATAACGGTGCGCGGGCAGAGCGCACGTCGTGTGGGCGCCTTTACGAGCTCGTACTTCTCTCACGTTCGGCGGGGCCGAGTGCTCACGGCCGCGCGCTGCCGGCGGCTCGTACGCCCCAGCGATTCTGTGCCGCGGCAAGGTCGACCGCAAGGGCCCTGTGAAGCCAGCCCTGTCCTTCGTCAGAACCCTCTCCGATCTTGGTCCCGATGCCCAACCCGACGAAGGTAGGGTTGACGCCCGTCCGGACCAGACGAAGGTCGGGTAGACGTGGATCGGCAGCGGACCCTAGGATCGGAGCAGGGTCGAGCCTACCCCGTCGACGGAGGGCCGGCAATGGCGCATGGCTAGACGAGAGGGGCGCGTGATCGGCATTGTGGACGACGACTCCTCCCTGCGTCGTTCCCTCCGCAACCTCCTGATGTCCGTCGGCTATCGCGTCGAGACGTTCGAGTCCGCGGAGGCCTTTCTCCAGTCTGGCGATCGAGACGAAATCGGCTGCGTGGTGCTCGACGTGCGTATGGCCGGGATGAACGGCCTCGATCTGCTGAGACACCTGGCCGCCAGCGGCTCACGGATTCCGGTCATCATCCTGACGGCTCACGGGGAGGACGAGACACGGCGGCAAGCGCTCGAAGCCGGGGCCGTCGCGTTCCTGGAGAAGCCCGTCCGGTCTCCCGTCCTGCTCGACACCGTACGGGCAGCGCTCGCCTCGACGTGATGGCCGTCTTCTGCCAGTGAGGGCGTGCCTGATGCAGCGTCACGTCGCGCGATCCGCCATCGTCCGATACGGCATCGCCGTTCTCTGCGTGACGGTCGCCGTCATCCTGGCGCTGTGGCTACGACCCGTGACGCTGGTCGGCGGTCAGCTGTCACTGGTCGCCATCCTGATCACGGGCTGGGTCTGTGGCCTGCGACCGGCGCTCGTCGCCTGGGTCCTGGCCACGCTGGCGTTTGCTTACTACTTCACGCCGCCGATCTATTCCTTCCTCGTCGACCCGCCCGAGCGGCCCGGCTTCATCATCTTCGCACTGCTCGGGCTGTTCATGGCCACGGTGAGCGCCGCGCGACGAAAGGCGCAGGATTTGCTCGAGCGCGCGCGGGCGCAGCTGGAGACGCGCGTTCGTGAGCGGACAGCCGATCTCGAGCGGAGCAACGAGCGCCTGCGGGAGAGCGAAGAGCAATGGCGGGCGGTGTTCGAGAACAACCCGACCATGTACTTCATGGTGGATGCCGCCGGCACGGTCGTGTCCGTCAATCCATTCGGCGCCGAGCAGCTCGGCTACAGCGTCGACGAGCTGGTCGGCCAGTCGATGCTGAAGGTCTTCTACGGACCCGATCGACAAGCCGTTCAGGCGCACGTCGCTGTCTGCCTGCAGCAGCTCGGCCGCCCGTTCCGCTGGGACCTCCGCAAGGTGCGCAAGGACGGCACGGTGCTGTGGGTGCGCGAGACGGCCAAAGCGATGCGCCGGGCGGGCGGCGAGCCCATCGTCCTGGTCGCCTCCGAGGACATCACCGAGCACAAGGAGGCGGAGGAGGACCGCCAGGAGCGTCGGTGGATGATCGAGAGCATGGACCACGTGAACCGCGCGATCCAGGGGACGAACGACCTCGAGCAGATGATGAGCGATGTGCTCGACGCGACGCTCTCGATCTTCCAGTGCGATCGCGCCTGGCTGGTGTATCCGTGCGATCCGGAGGCCTCCTCCGTCAGGCACACGATGCACCGTGCGCGACCCGAGTTTCCCGGCCGCTTCGGCGTGGGCGAGGATGTTCCGCTGCACCCGGACAGCGTCACCGTGCACCGGATCGTGCGGGCGGCGAGCGGGCCCGTCCGCTTCGACCCGGAGTCAGAGCATGCGCTGTCGCCCGAGGAGGGGAAGCTCTTCGGCATCCAGTCGCGGATCGTCATGGCGCTGTACCCCAAGGGCGATCTCCCGTACATGTTCGGACTCAGCCAGTGCTCGTACCCGCGCGTCTGGACGCGGCGCGAGGAGGTCCTCTTCCAGGCGATCGGCCGGCGGCTTTCGGATGCCCTGACGAGCCTGACGATGTTCCGCCGGCTGCGCGAGAGCGAGCAGCGCCACCGCTCGATCTTCGAATCCACCGGGGTCTCGATCTGGGAGCAGGATTTCTCCGGGGCCAAAGCCATGATCGACGAGCTGAAGGCTCAGGGCGTGCGCGATTTCCGCCAGTACTTCGCCGCGCATTGGGACGTGGTCCGCCGCCTTGACCGCCTCGTGCGCGTCCTCGACGTCAACGAGGAAACGGTGAAGATGTTCCGCGCGAAGAGCAAGGCCGATCTGTTGGCCTCGCTCGACAAGCTCCGGACTCCCGAAACGCGGGCCACCTTCGTCGACCTGCTGGTCAACATCGCCGAGGGCTGGACCTCCCGCGAGGGGGAGATCACCCTGCAAGATCTTGAGGGCCGCCAGCTGACCGCCCTGTTCACCATCACCTTCCCGCCGACCGCGAAAGGGTTCGAGCGGTTGCTGATCACCATGATCGACGTGACCCAGCGCAAGCACGCCGAGCAGCGGGCCGCGCAGGCCCAGGCCGAGCTCGCCCACGTCAGCCGCGTTACCATGGTGGGCGAGATGACCGCGTCCATCGCCCACGAGGTGAACCAGCCGCTCGCGGCCATCGTCGCCGATGCCAACGCCTCCCTGAACTGGCTCGCCGCCGCGCCTCCCGACCTCGAGAGCGTGAGGGGGGCGCTTGACGCCATCGTGCGAGACGGCCACCGGGCGGGGGAGGTGATTCAGCGGATCCGCCAACTGGCAAGTAAGGGTGCGCCACGCAAGGATGCGGTAGACCTCAACGACGTCGTTCGCGACGTCGTGCCGCTCGTGCGGGCCGAGCTGCGTCATCAGGAAATCTCGCTGATGCTGGACCTCGCCTCGAAGCTGCCCCCGGTGCTGGGCGACCGGATCCAGCTGCAGCAGGTTTTGCTCAACCTCGTGATGAACGCGGTCGAGGCGATGGGGACGGTGACCGGCCGGCCGCGGAGGCTGATCATCCGATCCGAGCCGGACGACGACGATCACGTCAGTGTGGCCGTGCAGGACACCGGCATCGGCATCGCCGCGAACCACCTGGATCACGTGTTCAGCGCCTTCTTCACGACCAAGCCCGGCGGGATGGGCATGGGGTTATCGATCAGCCGCTCGATCATCGAGGCGCATGGCGGCCAACTGTGGACCACCCCCAACCGCCCGCATGGCGCCGTCTTCCACTTCGCTCTTCCTGTCGCGAAGGGACCGTACCCGACGAAGGTAGGGTAGACTCGCCTCCGCCCGGCTCCATACGATGGCAACTAATGAGTCTCAAGACGACCGCGACTGGCGAATCGGATGACTGAGCAGAACGGACGGATGGTTTCGATCGTCGACGACGATGCATCGTTGCGCCGGTCTCTGCGGAATCTCTTGACGTCAGTGGGGCTCCGCGTCGAGACCTTCGAATCGGCGGAGGTGTTCCTGGAATCAGGCTCGCTCGACAAGACGAGCTGTCTCGTTCTCGATCTGCAGATGCCGGGCATGGGTGGTCTCGGCCTCATGAGGCATCTGGCCGAGTCGGACACGCGGATCCCGGTGATCATTGTGACAGCCCACGGCGACGACGACATGCGGCAGCGCACGCTCCAGGTGGGTGCAATCGCGTTCCTGGAGAAGCCAGTCCGGGGGCCCGCTCTTCTCGAGGCTATACGTAGCGCGATCGGCGCGGCGTGAAGAGCACGACAGACTTCCGGCTCGAGGTGGCAGATGGCAGCGAGCACTCGTTCCGGGCAGCTGGCTGTGAGTGACACGGAACATCCTGGACGACGTGACGTATCGCGTCGCGCCGACCCCGCCGCGTCGGCGACGGCTTCCGTCGTCTTCGTGGTCGACGACGACGCGTCCGTCCGGGACTCGCTGGGGCGGCTCATCTCGTCGGTGGGGTTCAAGGTCGAGACGTTCGCCAATGCGCGCGCGTTCCTGGGGGCCCGGCGCCCCGATGCGCCGGGATGCCTCGTGCTCGACGTGCGCCTGCCAGGTCTGAGCGGTCTGGACCTGCAGCGCGAGCTGGCCGAGACGGACGCGGCATTGCCAATCGTCTTTCTCACCGGGCATGGCGACATCCCTATGTCGGTCCAGGCCATGAAGGCCGGCGCCGTGGAGTTCCTGACGAAGCCGTTCCGCCAGCAGAACCTCCTCGACGCCATCCGCAGCGCGATCGAGCGCGACCGGACGATGCGCGCGGACCGCGCGGAGCGGGCCGAGCTGAGCCGCCGCTACGCGTCGCTCACCCCGCGCGAACGTGACGTCCTGGCGTGGATCGTGGCCGGTCTGCTCAACAAGCAGATCGCCGCCGAGCTGGGCACGAGCGAGGCGACGGTGAAGGAGCAGCGAGGGCACGTGATGGCGAAGATGAAGGCGGGCTCGGTGGCGGAGCTCGTGCGCTTCGCGTCGCGGCTCGGCATCACGCCGGCCGGCGGCGCTTCGAACCCTCCGAAAGCGGGGTAGCGCGCTACTCCTACAGGTACTGACCCGTGGGGACGACATTCTCGACGCTCCGCGGTGGTTTGCTGGCGTGGCCGACGAGGGACTTGATGTACACGATGCGCTCACCTTTCTTGCCGGCGATCTTCGCCCAGTCGTCCGGGTTGGTCGTGTTCGGAAGATCCTCGTTCTCCTTGAACTCCTCGCGCACGGCGGCGAGCACGTCGTCGGTGGTGAGGCCTTTGGCGGCGCCGCCGATCAGGCGCTTGAGCGCGAGCTTCTTGGCCCGCCGCACCACGGACTCGATCATGGCGCCTGAGGCGAAATCATTGAAGTAAAGGACGTCCTTCTCGCCGTTGGCGTAGGTGACCTCGAGGAACCGATTCTCCTCTTCGCGGCTGTACATCGTGTCCAGCGCAGCCCCGATCATCGCGTCGATGGCCGTCTGGACGTCGCCGTGCTCCCGGATCTCGTCGGTCGCCACGGGGAGATCGGGCGTGAGGTACTTGTGGAAGATGTCGCCGGCGGCGGCGCGATCCGGGCGGTCGATCTTGATCTTCACGTCGAGGCGGCCCGGCCGCAGGATGGCCGGATCGATGAGATCCGGCCGGTTCGAGGCGCCGATGACGACGACGTTGCGCAGGCCCTCGACACCGTCGACCTCCGTCAGGAACTGCGGGACGATCGTGTGCTCGACGTCCGACGAGATGCCGCTGCCGCGCGTCCGGAACAGCGCGTCCATCTCGTCGAAGAAGATGACGACCGGCACGTCGTCGGCCGCTTTTTCCTTGGCCTTCCGGAACACCTCGCGGATTTTACGCTCTGTCTCGCCCACGAACTTGTCGAGCAGCTCCGGTCCCTTGACGTTCAGGAAGTACCCGTTGATCGTCTCCCCGCGCTCCTTCGAGACTTTCTGCGCCAGACTGTTGGCCACCGCCTTCGCGATCATCGTCTTGCCGCAGCCCGGAGGACCGTAGAGCAGCACGCCCTTCGTGGGCCTGAGCTTGTGCTCCTTGTAGTCGTCGGCGTAGAGGTACGGAAGCTCGACGGCGTCCTCGATGGCATGGATCTGGGCGCTCAGACCTCCGACGTCCTCATAGCCGACGTCGGGCACCTCTTCGAGCGCGAGATCCTGTACCTCGCTCTTCGGTAGTCGCTCGAGCACGTAGCCAGACTTCGGATCCATCAACAGCTGGTCGCCGGGGTTCAGGCGCATCGAGCGGAGTGGATCGGCGATGACGGCGATCTTCTCGCCGTCGGCGCGCAGCGTGACGATGGCCCGCTCGCCGTCGAGGCGCTCCTTCAGCACGACCACGTCGCCCTGGATCTCGTACCCCGCCGCCGCGATGACGTTGAGCGCGTCGTTCAGAACCAATTCCTGTCCCGGCCGCAACGACTCGGCCTTGATGGCCGGGTGCAGCCTGACCTTGACCTTGCGGCCCTGCGCGAGGACGTCGACGGTGTCGTCTTCACCGGCCGCGAGGTACACGCCGTAGGTCGACGGCGGTGCGCAGAGCTTGTCGACCTCCTCCCTCAGCGTCGCGATTTCTTCGCGCGCCTGGCGGAGTGCCTCCAGCAGCCGCTCGCTTTGCCTGAAGTCCTGCGCGACCGCGTAGCGCGTCGCGCCAAGGTCGTCTTCGAGCACGTCGATCTGCAACGTCTTCATGGTCGCGCTCCTCAAGGCGTCAGGGCGACTTCGAGGGTATCGACAAGGAACTCGATGGACGGGTCGGGGACGTCGTCCGGCATGGCTGCTGGCACGACGCCGCGATGAAGGAAGTCACACATGATGCGGTTCCCCGTCGCCCAGTCCGCTCCATGGCCAACCGTGTGGTGGGAGCAGAGGTCATCGGGGCCGAGCGTCGGCTGCGCACACTGCACGCAGACACTCATCGGCGGGCCTCCCCTCGGGTGATCGGTCTCTCCGTACTGCTGTCCATCGTGCTCCTCGGCTTCGACCGAATCTGCCGTTGAGATAGGCTGCGGGGCATCGACGTTACGCATCCCACACGCCGGGCGGGTCCCACCCGACCAACGTAGGGTGATGAATCCTGCGCCTCTGATGAGCGCGTCAGAAAGCAAGAAGGGGACGACTCCATCAACTGTCACAAGGGCTTCATGTATCGGTCGACCGCGATCACGCTGCTGCTCGGCGGCGCGCTTGCCGGGTGCACCGTCGGGCGGAACGACGCCCGGCCGGCAGTCGAGGCCCCGACGGTGTGGCGCACCCCGAGCGAGACAACCGCATCGCTGGCCGACACGTCAGTGAGCGATTCAGGCGGAAGCGCGAGAGGGTGGCCGCGCCGGCTGATGCGCTCGTTCCGATCCAGGGCGGCAGCGGAGACGCTCCAGGCCACCCATGAATCCCGGCGACATCGGTTCCCGCTCGTTGACGTGAAGACGCAGGCGCTTGCGTGATCTTGCCAAGTTTTTCAGCTGATGCCGCCAGCCGTGCTGCCATCCGCCTCGAAAGAGCGGTGGACAGCGAAGGTCGGCTTCGACCGGGCGGAGCCAGTGTCCACAACACAAACCCGGAGAAGAAGGAGTCAGATCATGCGTCGTTTCCTGATCGCAGTGCTGTCGGTCGGCACGCTCGTCGCTGCGCTCGCCGGGGTCGCGGGCGCTCAAGCCGAGAAGGCAACCCTGACGTTGTCGGACGGGTCGATCGCTGCCGGCATCGGCTTCAGCTGGGGCAAGGGCACGTTGACGTATGCGGGCAAGACGTACCCCGTGAAGGTGCAGGGGCTTTCCGTGGGTGAGGTCGGGCTGACCCGCGCCACCGCGAAGGGGACCGTGTCGAACCTCACGAGGCTCGACGACTTTTCGGGCAACTACGTCGCAGTCGGCGCAGGCGCGACGGTCGCCGGCGGAGCTGACGTGACCGTGATGCGGAACCAGAACGGCGTCGTCGTCGAGCTGCACAGCACGACCCAGGGGGCGAGTCTCAAGTTCGCCGCCGAGGGTCTCCATCTGACGCTCGCGAAGTAGTCGGGAGGACACGCGCGTGCACACCTGGTGGATGCTGGCGGTCCGAGGCGGCCTCGGCATCCTCCTGGGTGTCGTCGTGCTCCTGTCTCCGCACGTCGCACTTGGCGAGGTCGTCGCACTGTTCGGAATGTACGTCGTCCTCGACGGCATCTGCGCCGTGGCGTGGGGGATCCAGGCCTCGCGGTGGCTCCTCGAGGGCTGGCCGGTGGTACTGGAAGGCGCCGTCAGCTTCGCACTCGGGGTCGCCGCGCTCGGGTTTCCCTTCAAGACAGCACAGTTCGTTCACATGATCGCCGCCTGGGGGCTCGTCACCGGAATACTCGAGATCCTCGCGGCGGTGCGTCCTCCTCGGGGCATGACCGGTCACTGGGCTCTCGTCGCCGCCGGTGTGTGGTCGATCTTCCTGGCGGTCCTGATCGTGAGCCTGCCCCACGCGGTCACGGACAGCCTGGTGGACGCGATCGGCGTGTACGCTCTCGTCTTCGGCGTCCTCGTCTCGGCGGTGGCGGTCTTCCTTCACCGTGTCGCGCCACGCGTCACCGTTCGATCGGTGGATCATACGTGGACGATGAGGTAGGGGACCGGGCGGGCGCCCTCGTCTCCGTCGACCACATCGACGGTGACGCGCTTCGACTGCGCTTGTCCGGACGCTGGACGCTCGGTACGCGACCACCCGTCGCGGCGGACGTCCTCGCGCAAGCATGGGAACCGTCGGACAGGCGGGTGGCCGTCGAGGGCGATCGGCGTTTGCAGTGGGACAGCGGTCTGCTCATCTTTCTCCGCGAGGTGATCTCGGACGCGGAACGCCGGCACATGCCGATCGAGTTCGTTGGTTTGCCGGACGGCGCGACCCACCTTCTGAGCCTGGCGCGCGCGAGGCCTGAGCAGACGGCGTCACGCAACGGCGCCAAGGGAACGTGTCTGCTCGACCGTATCGGGTCGAGAGCGATCGGCGCGGCGCAGTCCGCGGTCGACGTGCTCGCGTTCGTCGGCGACGCGTCCGTCGCCGTGGTTCGACTCGCCACCGGCCGCGCACGGGTCCGGCGGTCCGATCTGCTCGTCGTGATGCAGGACGTCGGCGCGCACGCGCTGCCGATCGTTTCCTTGATCGCCTTCCTCGTCGGGACCATCCTCGCGTACGTCGGGGCCGTACAGCTGCGCGCGTTCGGCGCGCAAATCTACGTGGCCGACCTCGTCGGCGTCGCCACGACGCGCGAAATGGGGGCGATGATGACGGCCGTCGTCATGGCCGGTCGCACGGGAGCCGCGTTCGCCGCGCAGCTGGGCACGATGCGGGTCAGCGAGGAAATCGACGCGCTGACGACCCTGGGCATCTCGCCCATGGAATTCCTCGTGGTGCCGCGGATCGTTGCGCTGGCCGTGATGATGCCGCTGCTCTGCCTCTACGCGGATCTGCTCGGCATGCTCGGCGGCGCGGCCGTGGGCACGGCCCTGTTGCACCTCGGCGGCCTCGAGTACTACCAGCACAGCGTGCATGCGATCACGCTGGACGACTTCACGGCCGGCCTCATCAAGGCCGCGGTGTTCGGCGTCCTCGTCGCCGTCGCGGGCTGTCTGCGCGGCATGCAGTCGGGGCGGACGTCGGCCGCGGTGGGCCGCGCCGCGACCTCGGCGGTCGTGACCGCCATCGTGCTGATCATCGTCTCGGATGCCGTGATGACGGTTCTCTTCGACCTGCTGAATCTGTGAGGCGATGTCATGGAGAACCGGTCGCGCATCGAGGTTCGCGATCTCGACCTGAGCTACGGGGATCGCGTCATCCAGCGCGACCTGAACTTCGCCGTCGAGCCCGGCGACATCTTCGTGATCATGGGGCCGAGCGGGTCGGGCAAGAGCACGCTGCTCCGCGGGATGATCGGGCTCGTGCCGCCGGCGCGGGGTGACGTCTACTACGACGACGCGAGCTTCTGGACGGCGGGCGAGAGCGGTCAGCAGCGCATCCTGCGCCGCGTCGGCGTGCTCTATCAGGAGGGCGCCCTGTGGAGCTCGATGACGCTCGCCGAGAACGTCGCGCTGCCCGTCGAGCAGTTCACCGATCTACCGCCGGCCACGATCCGAGAGATCGCCTCGCTCAAGCTCGCGCTGGTCGGACTCGCCGGCTTCGAGGAGTTCTATCCGTCCGAGATCAGCGGCGGGATGCGCAAGCGGGCCGGCCTGGCGCGCGCGATGGCGCTCGACCCCGACATCCTCTTCTTCGACGAGCCCTCGTCGGGCCTGGATCCCATCAGCTCGCGGCGGCTCGATGATCTGATTCTCGAGTTGCGCGACAGCCTCGGCGCGACGGTGGTGGTGGTCACGCACGAGCTGGCGAGCATCTTCGCCATCGGCACGAACTCGGTGTTTCTCGACGACGAGACGCGGACCATCATCGCCGCGGGCCATCCGACGAAGCTCCTCCACGAATGTCGCGACGCAAGGGTGCGGCGCTTTCTCACGCGCGGCGCCAGGGAGACGGCCTAGGGCCATGGGTCGCAAAGCGAATCAGGCGATCATCGGCGCGTTCGTCGTCGGGGCCGTGCTCCTCGCGGTCGCGGGCGTGTTCGTGCTGAGCGGCGACCGATTCTTCTTCGCTCCACGGAAGACGCACGTCGCCTACTTCGACGGCTCGCTGGAGGGCCTCGACATCGGAGCGCCCGTCACGTTCAACGGGGTGAGGATCGGCTCGGTCACGAACGTCAAGGTCGTCATCGAGGCCGATGGGGCGTCGATACGCACGCCCGTCTTCTTCGACATCGATGGCCGCCGCCTGCACGACGTCGCGGGCGGCACGATCCGGTTCGAGCAGGATGCCGGGGAGCTCGACCGCCTGATCGCACACGGGCTCCGCGCGCGGCTCGAGCTCCAGAGCCTCGTGACCGGCCAGCTCGTCGTCGCGCTGAACTTCTACCCCAACACGCCCGCTCGGCTCCGCGGCGTGTCGAAGCGGTATCCGGAGGTGCCGACGATCCCGTCGAGCTTCGAGACCCTGACCCGGACGCTGGCGAACCTTCCGATCGAGACGCTCGTGGCGGAAGCGATCCGCACGATGCGGTCGATCGAGGCGGCGGCGAGCGCGCCGGAGGTGAAGTCGGCGCTCGTGAAGCTCGATCGAGTGCTCGGCGACGTCGACGGCCTCGTCCAGGCCGTGAACGGCCGCCTCGACCCCGCCATGACCGCGCTGCAGGAGACCGCGGCCGACATGCGCGCCACGATGACGGACGCCCGGGCGGCGCTCGCCCAACTCACGCCGGCGGCGGGCGCCGCCATCGCCGACTATCAGGCCCTGGCGCGGGAAGCGCGCACGCTCGTCGCGCACGCCGACACGCAAATCGAGTCCCTCGCGTTCTCCGTCCAGGCGACGCTGGACGACGCACGGAGCGTCCTCGGCGACGATTCGTCCGTTCGTTACGAGCTGGCGACGACGCTCCAGGAGATCACGCGGACGGCGCGGGCGCTGCGGACGCTCGCCGATTATCTGGACCAGCATCCAGAAGCCCTGCTCGTGGGCAAGCGTCCGGAGCCCCGGCGATGAAATCTCGGCTCGCGCAGCGCGGTGGCTTCGTGTCGACCGTCGGCCTGGCGCTGCTCGGCCTCGCCGCCTGCGCGACGTCTCCCATGACACGGTTCTACGTGCTCACGCCCGTCGCGGTGAACAGCGTTCACCGCTCGTGGCTGTCACCGGCGTCCGGCGGCATGACGATCGGGATTCGCGTGGTCGAGCTGCCGCAAGAGCTCGATCGGCCGCAGATCGTGACGCGAACGGGCGCGAACACCGTGCATCTCGCCGAGTTCGACCGGTGGTCGGCGCCGCTGCGGGACAGCGTAAGGCAGGTCATCGGCGACAACCTCACGATCCTCCTGCCGGCCGACCGCGTCGAGCGGTACCCGTGGACGCCCGGCACGGCGCTCGATCGCGAGGTGATCATCGAAGTCACGCGCTTCGACGGCGAGCTCGGCGGTCAGTGCACACTGAACGCGCGCTGGAAGGTCCTGACGCGGACGGCGCCCCCGTCGGCGCTGTACGGCCACTCGATGCTGAGCGAGGCGGCCGGCCGGGACTACGCCGCGCTCGTCGCCACGCAGAGCCGCCTGCTCGGCGCGCTGAGTGCCGAGATCGCGAGGGCGATCCGCACGGGCGCGCAAACGGCGGGCCCGTCCGCCGGAAGTATCGACACCCGACTGCAGTAGGGTGTGTCCCGACCCGACCAACGTCGGGTAGAAGCGTCCCGCCTCGCACCGTAGTCTCGTGACAGCTTCGACTCGAGCATTCACGAACGGACGAGGGCGAGGACACGAGATGAACCTTCAGGTGGTCGAACGAAAGACCGAAGGCGTCGCTGATTCACGGGGCGCGGATGGCGATGGCGATCTTGTCGAAGCGCTCCGCCGGGACGAGCCGATGGCGGCAGAGCGTCTCGTGACGCGATATGGCGAGCGTGCGTATCGCCTCGCGAGCCGCATCACCGGCAACCGCCAGGATGCGGAAGAAGTCGTACAAGACGCGTTCTGGGCCGTGGTCCGGAAGATCGACAGCTTCCGCGGTGAGTCGGCGTTCGGATCCTGGCTCTACCGCATCGTCGCGAACGCGGCCTACCAGAAGCTGCGCCGCCGGCGGAACCGCGAACAGGAGCTGTCGCTGGACGAGGTGCTGCCGTTCTTCGACGAGTGCGGCCGTCATGTCGCTCCCGAGATCGACTGGACGCCGCGAGCGGGCGATCCAGCCGCGCAGACCGAGCTGCGAATGGCGCTGACCGCGGCGATCGACGACCTTCCAGCTGCCTCCCGGACAGCGCTGGTGTTGCGCGACGTCGAGGGGCGATCGAATGAGGAGATCGCGGAGGCCCTCGGGCTCACTGTCCCTGTCGTCAAGACGCGCGTGCATCGCGCCCGGCTGCTCCTGCGGAAGCGACTGGGCGACTGCATGACGACCATCGAGCCGACCGCCGCGGCGTACGCCTCATGACGGCCGCGATGTGCCAGCGACGGCGCGATGAAAGGGAGAGCGGAGCCGCGCGCAGCCGTTCCCGCTGACTATCCACTCAAGAGACTCGTGAGGAGCAAGACCAGCACGAGGGAGGTGACGACGACGTATCTGCGGTCCCGCTGACGCGCGAACGCCAGCGCGGACAGCGCGACGCGCGTGATCGGCGTCGCCAGGAGCAGCACCACCCCGAGCTGGACGACCTCGCGGCCGTCGAAGCGTAGGGCGCCGCGCACGACGCCGCTCAGCGTGCGGAGCTCGACGGGCTCGCTGTGAAAGACGCGATAATCGGTCGCTTGCATGCCGTGGCCGAGCAGGTAGACGACGCCGCCGAGCAGCGCGACCGCTGCGGCCAGGATGACGCCGGCCTGTAAGACGAAGCCGAGCAACTGCTCCACCTGCTCGTCCGTCCATGGGGCGCGTGGCATGTTGCCTGCTCAGATCCAGCCCGCCAGCCCGTGCAGCGTCATCTGCACGGCGAGCGCCACGATGACCACGGCGAGCAGCACGCGGAGTGTCGCCGTGTGCGCGACGACGAGCAAACGGCTGCCGACGAACGCGCCCGCCAGGACGCCCAGCATGACCGGCATTGCGAGCCCTGGATCGATGTAGCCGCGACCGAGATAAATGCCGGCACTCGCGGCGGCGGTCACGCCGATCATGAAGTTGCTGGTGGTCGTGGAGACCTTGAACGGCAACCGCATGATGCGATCCATCGCCAGGACCTTGAGGGCGCCCGAGCCGATGCCAAGCAGGCCCGAGAGCAGCCCGGCGATGGCCATGAGCCCCCAGGCAAGCCCGACGTGCTGGGGGTAGTACGCGGCCCGGCCGTGCGCGACGGGATAGGTCGAGTTCATGCCGAGACGCGTGGCCGTGGGGTCGGGGGCGAGGAGCGGGCTCCCCTCGCGACGCGCGCGCATCGTGACGATCGCCGAGTACAGCAAGAACAGACCGAAGACCACCGCCAGCGCGGAGGTCGGGATCAGTCCCGCCAGAAAAGCGCCCGCGAGCGCGCCGGTGGTCGTCGCCACCTCCATGAACATGCCGACCCGGATGTTCGAGTAGCCCTCGCGAACGTAGGCCGCGGCGGCGCCGGACGACGTGGCGATGACGGACACCAGCGCCGCCCCGATCGCGTACCGCATGTCGACCTTGAACAGCAGCGTGAGCATCGGCACGATGACGATCCCGCCGCCGAGCCCCGTCAGTGCTCCGACGACCCCGGCGCCGAGGGCGCCGAGCCAGACCAGAAGTGTCAGCTCGAGGACGTTGGGGGCCATGCCGCCGTGTTTCTCCGCTCGTTGTGACGCTCCGGACACTGCCGGCGTCTCAACGGCGATGATCGTCCATCGGATCGCGGCTACCGAGGCCGTCTCGACGCCGAGCATGTTCGCGCCGGTGTCCACGCCGGCGTTCGCCATCCGCGACCTGTCCTTTCTCGTGCTCGCCATCGTGACGTTCATCTTCGTCGTCGTTGCGGGGGTGACCGTCTACGCGATCTTGCGATACCGGCGCCGCCCGGGGGACGACGACCGCGATCCGCCTCAGGTGTACGGCAGCACGCAGATCGAGCTGGCGTGGACCGTCGTGCCCTTTCTCATCGTGATCATCCTGTTCCTGACGACGACCCGGTACATCTTCGCGATCGAGCGGCCGGCGGCCACCCGCGACACGGTCGAGGTCACGGTGGTGGGGAACCAGTGGTGGTGGGAAATCCGCTATCCGCAGCTGGGAATCGTAACGGCCAACGAGCTGCACGTCCCGGTCAGCGACGCCGCCCGGCCGACGCGCACGTTCATCACGCTCGAGTCCGCCGACGTGATTCACAGCTTCTGGATCCCTCAGCTCGCGGGCAAGACCGACGTCATCCCCGGCAAGACCAACCGGACCTGGGTCGAGCCGCGGACGCCGGGCACGTACGTCGGGCAGTGTGCCGAGTTCTGCGGTGTGCAGCACGCGTGGATGCTCCTCAGGGTCACCGTGCATCCGAGGGACGAGTTCGATCGATGGGTTGCGGCGCAGCGAGCCGCAGCGGCTGACGTTCCCGAGGCCCGGGCGGGGCGTGACGTGTTCACGTCCGTCGCGTGCATCAGCTGCCACACGGTGAGGGGTACGCCTGGGAACGGCGTCTTTGGACCGGATCTGACCCATCTGATGAGCCGCGCGACGATCGGGGCGGGCGTGGCGCCGAACACGCCGGAGAATTTGCGGGCGTGGGTCAACGATCCCGCCGCGCTGAAGCCGGGCGCACGCATGCCCGCGATGAAGCTCTCGAACGACCAGCTGGATCAGCTCCTGGCGTTCCTCGTGACGCTTCGCTGAGGACGGAGGAGGACATGAGCGTCGTTGCCCCTCCGATCGCGGCCCGAGACGCCGAGCGCGAGCCAGCCGGCCTGCTCACGCGACTCCACGAATGGGTCGTCACCGTCGACCACAAGCGTCTCGGCATCATGTACGTGGTCTCCGGCCTCGCGTTCCTCTTGATCGCCGGCCTCGAGGCGGCCGTGATTCGCTGGCAGCTGGCCGCGGCCGGCAACACGATCGTCTCGCCGCAGGTCTTCAACCGGCTGTTCACGGTACACGGGACCACCATGGTGTTCCTGGTCGGCATCCCGATCGTGTTCGGCTTCGCCAATTACCTGGTGCCGCTGATGATCGGCGCCCGCGACCTCGCGTTCCCCCGGCTCAACGCCTTCGGGTTCTGGGCCTTCCTGTTCGGGGGCGCCCTGCTCTACTTCAGCTTTCTGGGCGGCGACGGACTCTATGGCGCCGGCTCAGCGCCCGACGTCGGATGGTTCGCCTATGCGCCACTCACCGGGCGGGCCTTCTCGCCGGGCAACAGCACGGATTACTGGAACCTCTCCATCCTCGTGATGGGATTCGGGACGGTGGCGACCTCCATCAACCTCATTGCGACCACGCTGACCATGCGGTGTCGCGGGATGAGTCTCGGCCGCATGCCGCTCTACGTCTGGATGATGCTGGTGGTGTCGAGCATGGCCGTGATGGCCCTGCCGCCCCTGTCGGCCGCGCAGATCATGCTGCTCCTCGATCGCTTCCTTGGTGCCCACTTCTTCGACACCCAGGCCGGCGGCTCCGCGGTGATGTGGCAGCACTTCTTCTGGTTCTTCGGCCATCCCGAGGTCTACATCCTGATGGTCCCGGGCTTCGCCATGATTTCGGAGATCATTCCCGTCTTCTCACGAAAGGTGATCTTCGGCTACCCGATGGTCGTGGCGGCGTCGCTCGCCATCGGTTTCCTGTCGATGACCGTCTGGGCCCACCACATGTTCGCGGTAGGGATGGGGGCGCCGCTGAACTCCGCGTTTGCAGCGTCCACCATGCTGATCGCCATCCCGACCGGCATCAAGATCTTCAACTGGGTGGCGACGATGTATGGCGGCCGGATCCGGTTCGCGACGCCGATGCTCTTCGCCAGCGGCTTCCTCTTCCAGTTCCTGTGCGCCGGTCTCACCGGGATCATCCTCTCGGTGGTGCCCTTCAACTGGCAGCTCACCGACTCGTACTTCGTGGTGGCTCACTTCCACTTCGTCCTGGTGGGCAGCCTGATCTTCACGATCTTCGGCGCGATCTATTACTGGTTCCCGAAGGCCACCGGACGCCGGCTGAGCGAGCGGCTGGGGCGCTGGCACTTCTGGCTCTTCGTCGTCGGGTTCAACCTCACGTTCCTGCCCATGCACTGGGCGGGAATGCTCGGCATGCCGCGGCGGATTTACACGTACCCTGCCGACCGCGGCTGGGATCTGTGGAACCTGATCGCGTCGCTCGGCGTGCCGATTCAGGCGGCCGCGATCCTGATCTTCGTCGTCAACGTCGTGATCTCGCTGCGGCGCGGGGAGCGCGCCGGCAACGACCCGTGGGACGCATGGACGCTGGAGTGGACGACGGCGTCGCCGCCGCCGCCCTACAACTTCGAGACCGTGCCCGTCGTCGCCAGCCGCCGACCGCTCTGGGACGTCAAGCACCCCGACGATCCCGACGGTCCGCACGAGTGACGCCGCGTCCGCGTCGTCCCGGAGGAGCCTCTGATGTCGTCAGTCGCCGGCGGCGAACGTGAGCGCAGCGGACGTCGCCAGCAGCTCGGCGCGGCTCTGGATCTCGGTCGTCCGAGCGCGCGCGAGATCACGCTGCGCGGCGAGCAGATCGAGCACGGTGGCCAGCCCCGCCGTGCGATAGGACTCCAGCGTCGACGCGTAGGCTTCCTCCGACGCCGTGAGCAGGGCCAGCGCGTAATCGCGTTTCCGGAGCGCAGTCTTCACGTCCGCATAGGCCTTCCAGACCTCACGAATCGCCCTCAGCTCGAGCGCGGCCAGATCGGCCTCGGCCGCGCCGCGCTGCGACGTCGCCTCGCGGAGCGCATTCTCGCGCTCGAAGCCGTCGAAGAGCTTCCACTCGAAATTCAGAAACGCGCCGTACTCCGTCTCGTTGGTCGTGAACGTGCCGAACGGCGGCCCCACGCGATATCGCTGCACGTTCTGGCCAACCGACCCCGAGAGCGAGAGTCGCGGCCAGAATTCTGCTCGCGCCCGGCGCTCGTCCGCTTCGCGGGCCCGCAGGGACGCCAGCCGCGAAGCGAGATCGGGGCGGCGGGCCAGCGCGCTATCGATGATCGCATCCACGGACTCCGCGAGCTCGGTGGGGAGCGGCACGGCGGAGAGATCGGCGACGCGCATGAGCCAGGTCGGCGGAATGCCGAGGCTGTCGGCCAGGGCGGCCTCCGCGTCGCTCACGGCGCCCAGCGCGTCCGCCACCTCGAATGCGGCGCGGGCTCGCTCCTGTCGTGCGAGGAGGAGATCGGGCCGCGTGGCCAGGCCTCGTTGCAGACGGGCGTCCACGGCCTCCTCCACCACCGTCGCGGATTCGAGCGAGACGCGCGCCGCCGCGACCCGGGCACGACTCGCGTCGAGACCGAAGTAGCTCCGAGACACGACGAAGGCGACTTCTTGCAGCTTGCGGTTGAATGCGAAGTTGGCGCTGAGAGACTGCTGGCCGCCGCGCTCGACGCTGGCGCCACGACGACCGAAGTCGAGCAGGATCCAGTTGAGCTGGAGCTGTGGATTGACGCCCGGGCCTTCGGTCGTGAACGTCCCGCCCGTAGACGGGTGGACTTCCCGCGAAGTGCCACCGCTGGCCATCGCAGACAAGGTGGGGTAATACGCCGCCTCGGCGCGCGCGGCCTGGGCGGCCGCGGCGCGCGCCTCTTCCCACGCTCGTTGCGTCTCGGGGTTGGTGCGATGGGCGAAGTCGATGAGATCGGCGAGGCCGTACACAGCCTGGGGATCGATTCGCGTCTCGCGAGCGGCGAGCGTGCGAGGGCGCTGGGCCGTCACCGCGGGCGGAGGCGACCAGGGCGTCGAGGATGAGCGCGGGGCCGCGGCGTACGGCGTCCGCGTCGGCACTGGCAGCTCCACGCATCCAGCCAGTGTGCCGAACACGGCGACAAGCGCGAGGGCGCACCCGCGTCCTGGAGCGTGCATCGGAGCGCATTCTACCGAGGTGGCCGACATGGCGCTCGCCAGCGGCTGTCACCCCGATCTGGGGGAGGACGTCTATAGGGCATGACCAGCCGCCTGGCGAGCGGTGCCGCCCTCATCCTGTGCACTGCGGCCTGTGATCCCGTGCTCAACGTTGCGGGCTCGTTTTTCCCGGCCTGGATGGTCGCGATGGTGGTCGGCGTCGCGCTCACCGTCGCCGCCCGCTATGTGTTCGTCATCGGCAGGCTGGAGCCGTACCTGGGACCGCCCATCCTTATATATACGAGCCTCGGGCTGCTGCTGACCGTCCTCGCCTGGCTCGTCCTCTACAGGGCCTGAGGCATGGACGACGGCGCGCGTGCCGCCTCAGCCCGCCGGCTCATCGGCCTCACGCTGCGCGTCCTGATCGTCGCGGGAGCCATGCTGGCCGGCCTCTACGCCTATCGGTTGCAGTTCGTGCAGCCGCGCACCGACGACGCCGCCGTGCGCGCCAACGTCGTCGGGATCGCGCCGCAGGTCAGCGGTCCCATCGTTGACCTGCGGGTCGTGGACAACCAGCACGTGAACGCTGGAGATCTTCTCTTCGCCGTCGACTGTCGTCCCTACGAGGCGCGACTGGCTCGCACCCGCGCCGACCTGGCGCTCGCTCTCAAGGAAGTCGACGCCCAGCGCAAGTCGATCGCCTCGGCGGCGTCGGAGATCGGCCGGCGAGAGGCCAGCCTGGCGTCGGCGACCGCGCAGATCGCGCGCGCCGAGGAAGAGCGTGCCGCGGCCGAAGCCGCCGTGGCCAGGCTGCAGGCCGAGGCCGACTACGCGGATGATTACCTGGGACGGATCGAGCCGCTCCTCAAGCGCCAGTTCGTGACGGCGGATCGCGTGGCCGACGCCCGCAACAAACGCGACGCCAGCGCGGCCGCGGTGCAGGAAGCGCGGCGACGCGCGCGGGCCGCGGCGGCCGGCGTCGAGCACGCCATGGCCACTCGCCGCGATGCGGCGCTTGCCGTCGACCAATCACACCACGAGCGCTCGCGGGCCGAGGACCTCTTGGCCCAGGTCGGCGATTTCAACGCACGCGTGGAAGCCGCCAAGGCGACCATGCGCACGGCCGAGCTCGACGTGGGCTACTGCCAGGTTCGCGCACCCTTCGACGCCTACGTGACCAACCTGAACATCGCCGTCGGCGAGTATGCGCGGCTGGGCCAGCAGGTCTTCGCCCTCGTGGACAACCGCGCCTGGTACGTCCTGGCCAACTTCAGCGAGACCTACATGCCGTCGATCAAGCCGGGGATGGAGGCAGACGTCTACCTCGTCAGCGCCCCGGGCCGACCATTTCGCGGCGTCGTACAGGGAGTCGGCTGGGCGAACCGGCCGGCCGATGGGGAGACAGTCGGCGTGCTGCCCGACGTGCGGCGCACGCTGAACTGGGTGCGCCTCGCCAATCGCTTCCAGGTTCGGGTTCGCCTCGAGGAGCGGGATCCCGAACATCCGTTCCGGATGGGCACGACGGCGGTCGTCACCATCCGCGGTTTTCCGAGTTCCGCGTCTGCGGCTGCTGAGCCGCGCTGAACGCGGGGTGCGCTCGTGAGCGTCGTCCCGGCGGCAGCGCGGCTGATCGATCCGCCGCCCCGGATGATCGAGTCGCTGTGGGCGGAGTTGGCGCCGACACCGGGGCGCTGGCGGCGGTCCGTGTTCATCGGCCTCGGCACGATGACCGCGCTCGTAGTGGCGTGGACCATCCAGATGCCGAGTTTCGCGGCCCCGGTCGTCGCCTTGTTCGGGCTGCTGCCGAGCAACGTCTGTACCTGGCGCAAACTCCCTTTGCGGCTCGCGCTCACGACCGCCGGCGCGGTTCTCAGCATCACGGTCGCCGGAGTGCTGGTGCAGCTTCCCTGGCTGCTTCTGCCCGCGTTCTTCGCGGGTGTGGCGCTCACCGCGTATTGCTGCCCCGTCACGAGCGGCCCTCTCGAGCTGCTCGCGCTGCTGTACCCGCTGTGCACCGCGTTCTACATGGGTGTGTTCGACCCGGACGGCATGCCGATGGCGGTCGCCGAGATCTGCGTCGGCTACGCCGTCGGGATCGTGACGGCGACTACATTCTCGCGCCTGTTCGCGGCGGACGACGCGGCGGCCACGCTCGCCGGCGCGCTCGCCGCCGGGTTCGCGCGTGCGCGCGTGCGCCTCGACGAGGTCACGGCTCGCTTCGCCGCTGAAGGGTTCGAGCCCATCCCGGGCGAGGCGCCGATTTCGCCGCAGTTCGCCCGCGATATGCAACTGCTGGAGCGCGTCCGCCAGGAAGGTCGGCGTCGCGAGGACGTCGCGATGCTCTCCCTCGCCATCGTCGTCGTCGACCACGCGCTGACGCTCACGGACACGATGGACGCACTGGCCCGGCATGACGTCGGCCGGACGTATCGGCGCCTGCTCGCCCCGCAGCTGAGCGTGCTCGTCGCTCGCCTCGGCGCGGGGCTCCGCGGATTTGAGCAGGCGGCGCGCGAGCTTCGCCCTCTCGCCGCGACCTTCGCTACGCTGCACGCGCAGTGGCCCGACTTCCGCGCGGCCACCGCCGCGGTGGAAGCGCAGCAGCTCGCGCTCCGCCGGACCGGCACCCTGGTGAATGTGGACATCGCGGAGGAAGCCAACACCGACGCGTTCGTCCGGGCGCTGATCGACCTGGCCGAAACTCTGCACACCTCGCCCGCAGAGCTCCGCGAGCGGGCGACGAGCGGCGCGGAACCGAGGAGCGTGGCGCTTCCGGGTCTCGACCCCTATGCCGCGCGCTACGGCGTGCACGTCGGACTCGGCACGACGTTCAGCTATCTCATCGGGATCGTCGCGGACACCCCGGACCTCTTCAACGTCCTCTTTCACCCGGCCTTCCTCGCGGTGTCGAGCTACGGCGCGACCATCCATCGCGCCGGTACGCGCTTGGCCGGCACCGTGATCGGTTGTTTCGTGGCGATCGTCGCGACGATCGCGGTGACGCCGAACATCTTCGAGCTGCCCGCGCTCGCGCTCGTGCTTTTCGCGGTCACGGTGCCATCCGCGTACGTCGCGCTCGGCGGACCACGGTTTTCGTACGTCGGTTTGCAGATCGTCGTCGCCTTCGCGATCGTCGCACTCGCCGAGCAGGCGCACGCGGACGTCCAGTCGCCGCTGTGGCGAGCCTATGGGGCCCTCCTCGGCACCGCGGCACTCTTTTTCGCGTTCCGCGTCGTCGGCCCAGACTATGCGGGCCGCCAGCTCGTCGCCCGCTTTATCGACGTCGTGCGTGAGATTTTGCGGTTGGTCCCGCGGCCTGGCTCGGTCCCGCTCACCGTCACCGAGGCGATGGGCGTCCGTCAGCGGATCGTCGCGACCCTGCCTGACATTCTGCGGCTCGCCGACGAGGCGCGCGCCGAACGGGTCACGGGTGGAGTCGATACGAACGCGGCCGTCGTCGCCGGCGGCCGCGGTGTCCGTATCGGCTACCGCCTCGCGGCCATCTGGGAGGGACGCGTGGCGAGCCGTCGGCCGCCGCTCTCGGAACCGCTGCAGACATCGCTGGTGAACGTCGAGATCGCTATCCGTGCCTCGCTCGAGCTCGCGCTGAGCATGCTCGAGGCGCGGCACACCATGGCCCGTCCGCGCTCACGTGGCTATCGCCAGGCGTACGCGGTAGCCTCGGCGGTAGCGTCGGAGCCGCGCCCGGACCTGTCTGGTGCTCTGAGCGGGCTCGAGCGAACGATCGACGCGGCGCGCGCCACGGAGCTCGACGAGTGGCCTCCGACCGCGCGGGGAGCGCTCGTCGCCGAGCTCGAACACCTGCGACGCATCGTCGAGCTATTACCGTCGTTCGATGACTATCTCGAGCAGATGATCCTCCCTCGGCGGTGACCGTCGCCGGGCCCGTCTCCAACCGGCTGGGGCGTACCCGACGAAAGTAGGGTGTATTCCGACCCGACCAACGTCGGGTAGATGCGTTCGACCTCTCACCGTAGTCTTCGCCGTAACCGATCGAACATTCACGGACAACGGCGAGGACGCGAGATGAATCTTCAGGTGGTGCTCGAACGGCACATCGATCGAACCTCCGCCCCGACCCGCGTAGACCGCGATCACGATCTCCTGGAGGCGCTCCGGCGTCGCGAGCCCATGGCCGCGGAGCGTCTGGTGAGCACGTACGGCGAGCGTGCCTATCGTCTGGCCAGCCGCATGACCGGCAACCGCGAGGACGCGCAGGAAGTCGTGCAGGATGCGTTCTGGACCGTGATTCGAAAGATCGACATGTTTCGCGGCGAGTCCGCATTCGGGTCGTGGCTCTACCGCATCGTGGCGAACGCCGCCTGCCAGAAGCTTCGCAGCCGGCAGAGCCGCCGGCACGAGATCTCGCTGGACGAGGTGCTCCCGCTGTTCGACGAGCGCGGGTGCCACGCCGAGCCGGTCGCCGACTGGTCGCCGGCCGCGAACGATCCCGCCGTCCAGGCGGAGCTGCGGACGACACTGAGCGCGGCGATCGACGAGCTGCCCGCCGCCTACCGGGCGGTGCTGGTGCTGCGCGATATCGAGGGGCGATCGAACGCGGAGGTCGCGGAGGCTCTCGGGCTCAACATCGGGGTGGTGAGGACGCGCGCGCATCGCGCCCGGTTGTTCCTGCGGAAGCGACTGGACTATTGCATGACGACCATCCCCGCCGCCGTTGCATAGCCTGCTGACCGCCGTAGTTGCCGCGCGAGATGGGTGCTCGGCTGACCACGCGCGTGCCGTGACGGAACCGACCGCGGTCTCTCCGACGGTTTCGGAATCTTGCGCAAAGCGCGCGGCTGTCGTGGCACCCGGTCGACTCGGGTCGTCACAACGGCAAAGCACATGTGCGCGCCGACGTACCGGAAAACGTCGATCCGCCGGCGGCAGGCGCGGAGCAGGGTGCAGGACATGATCACAACGGCGACGGACACGAGCGCGCAGGGCATTGAACGCGCGTCGGCCGCGCGCGTCGGGATGATCGGCCTGATCGTCGCGGAGGCGTCGCTGTTCGCGGTCTTCGTCGTCGCCTACCTCTACGATCTCGGAAAAAGCCTCAGCGGGCCGTCGCCGAAAGAGGTGCTGTCCGTGCCGGTCCTTGGCACCGTGTGCCTGCTCTCGAGCAGCGTCACCGTGGCGCTGGCGGTGCGGGCGTTCGGCCGCGGCGCCGTTCGCCGTTGCGGCGCCTGGCTGCTGGCGACGGTGGTGCTGGCCGTCGTGTTCCTGACCGGTACCGCGGCCGAGTGGCTGCGGCTCATCACGCGCGAAGGCGTCACGATCGGGACGAATCTGTTCGGGACGACGTTTTACGCGCTGGTCGGCTTGCACGCCTCGCACGTGATCGTCGGGGTCGTGATGCTCACGCTCATCGGCGTGTTCGCCTGGTCGCGGGCGCTCCAGTCCGCGCACGTCGAGCGCGTGGAGCTCGTGTCCTGGTACTGGCATTTCGTGGACGCGGTCTGGGTCGTCGTCCTCACCGTCGTCTACGTGATCGGACGCTGAGGGCGCTAAATATATGAGCGAAGCCTGCTCCGAAGTCGTCGTCACGTCAGTCGCGCGTGACCGCCGCCAGGTCGCCACAGATCTCGTTGCGCTCACGAAGCCGCGGGTGGTCATCATGGTGCTCGTCACGACGCTCGTGGGCTACCACGTGGGGCTGACCGGGTCAGCTGACTACCTCCGCGTGATTCACCTGCTGATCGGTACCCTGCTCGCCGCCGGCGGGACGCTCGCCCTCAACCAGTGCTGGGAGCGAGATCTCGACGCACAGATGAATCGTACTCGTACCCGACCGCTGCCCGCCGGCCGTCTGCAGCCTCTCGAGGCGTGGCTGTTCGGTGTGGCGCTCATCGTGCTCGGCACGGCGTACCTCGCGGCGCTGGTCGGCCCGCTGGTTGCGCTGGTCACGATGCTCACAACGATCCTTTACTTGTTTGCGTACACGCCGCTGAAGCCACGGACTCCGCTCTGCACGCTGGTGGGTGCCGTGCCCGGCGCGCTCCCGCCCGTGGCGGGATGGGCGGCCGCCCGGGGTGACCTCACGCTGGGCGCCTGGGTCCTCTTCGGCGTGTTGTTTCTCTGGCAGCTGCCGCACACGCTGTCGATCGCCCGGCTCTATCGCGACGACTACGCGCGCGGCGGCGTCCGGGTGCTGCCGGTGACGGACCCGGACGGCACGAGCACGGAGCGCCAGATCGTCCTTGGGTGCCTGGCGCTGCTCAGCGTGAGCCTGGTGCCGGCCGTCATCGGCTGGACCGGCGCGATCTACTTCGTGGGAGCGCTCGTCCTGGGGCTCGCGTTCGCCGCCGTCGGCGTCGTGCACGCGCTGGCGCCATCGCCGCGCGCCGCGCGCCACGTCTTGCTCGCCTCGCTGCTCTATCTGCCGCTGCTCCTCGGGCTGCTGGCATTCGACCGGATATGACGCCGACCTACGACGGACACGCGGAGTCTTCGGACACCATCGATCTGCCGGCACCGACGGCGTGGCCGATGGTCCTGGCCCTCGGGATCACGCTGGCCTTCGGCGGTCTCGTCACCCACGCCGCCATCAGCGTCATGGGCATCGTGCTGGCGCTGATCGCTGGCGTGGGCTGGTGGCGCGAGGTCTTTCCCGAGCAACGAGTGGAACGGATCACGTTGCGCACGATCGAGCTGCGCCCACCGACGGTCATGCCATGGCGCCCGGCCGTCGAGCGCGCCAGCATCGGTGGGGGTGGTCATCGAGCGCGGGTGCCCGTCGAGATCCAACCGTATTCGGCCGGCATCAAGGGCGGCATCGTCGGCGGCATCGTCATGGCCGCGCTCGCGCTCGCCTACGGGCTCGTCGTGCAGCGAAGCGTGTGGTACCCGATCAATCTCCTCTCGGCGGTCGCGATGCCGTCGCTCGCGCACGCGACCGTCGCCGAGCTCCGTGCGTTCAGCCTGACGGCGTTCGTGATCGGGATCGTCGTTCACGGACTGATTTCGGTGCTCGTCGGCCTGCTGTACGCGGTGATCCTGCCGATGCTGCCGCGCCGTCACATGCTCTGGGGCGGCCTCGTCGCGCCGCTGCTCTGGACGAGCCTCGTCTGGGCCGTGCTCGGGATCGTCGACCCGATGCTGAACGCGCGAGTCGACTGGACCTGGTTCGTCGTCTCGCAGATCGGTTTTGGACTCACGACGGGATTCGTGGTGGCGCGTGCGCATCCGCTCGCCACGATGCAGACCTGGCCGCTCGCGACGCGCGCCGGCGTCGAGACATCGACGGCAGGTTCGGAGCAGACGCGATGACCACATCGACGGCCCCGAATGTCGTCGTCGTCGCGATGCTGCTCGTCGTGAGCCTGACCGGCTGCGACGTCGCGCCCGGGCGAGCGAGAGCGCGAACACAGCGAGACACTCCGCCCGCGCAGGCGACGGCGTTTCACGCACTCTACGACCGGCAATGCGCGGGTTGCCACGGCCGTGACGGCCGCCTCGGCGCGGCACGGCCCCTGAATGATGCAGTCTACCTGGCGCTGGTCCCGCCGGAGCGCATCCGCCACGTGATCGCGAATGGCGTCCCGGGCACCGAACAGCCGGCCTTCGCGCTCAGCGCGGGCGGCCCGCTGACCGACGAGCAGATCGAGTCGCTGGTCCAGGGACTCCGCGCAGCGTGGTGGCGACCCGACGCGCTGCGGGATGAACACGTGCCGCCGTACGCGGCGCCGCTCGGAGACCCGGAGCGCGGCAGCGCCGTCTACGCCGCGGCCTGCGCGAGCTGCCATGGCGGGGAGGGGAGCGGCGGGTCGAAGGCGCGCTCGATCGTGCATTCCTCGTATCTGGCGCTCGCGAGCGATCAGCATCTGCGCACCACCGTGATCGCGGGACGCTCGGACCTCGGAATGCCCGACTGGCGCGGTCAGATCGCCGGGCGCGCGCTGTCGCCGGCGGAGATCTCGGACGTCGTCGCCTGGCTCGTCACGAAACGGACGCCGGTCCCAGGCCGGCCGGGAGGATCCTGACGCGATGTGTGGAAACCACGACCGCCTGCCGCCGTCGCCGCCGTCGCGGCGCGGATTCTTGTTCACGCTGGGCACAGCACTGAGCGCCGTCGCCGCCATGCTCGTGGGAATCCCGATCATCGGATATCTCTTCGGGCCGGTTCGCGGCCGCGCCGGCCAGGCGTGGATCACGCTCGGCGGCGTCGCGAGCTTTCCCGAAGGTCAGACGCGCCTGGCGACGTATGACAACCCGTTCCGCGTCGCGTGGGACGGCCCGACGGCGAAGATCGCGTGCTGGGTGCGGCGTGTCGGCGGCGAGCAGTTCCAGGTCTTCGCGGTCAACTGCGCGCACCTCGGGTGCCCGGTCCGATGGTTCCAGGAGTCGCGCCTGTTCATGTGTCCGTGCCACGGCGGCGCGTACTACGAGGACGGCTCGCGGGCCTCGGGGCCGCCGCCCCGCGGGCTCTTCGAGTACGACTACGAGATCCGGCAGGGGCAGCTGTGGGTCCGCGGCGGCCAGCTTCCGACGCTGGCGGGACCCGTGTGATGCGGCTCATCACGCCGCTCCGCGCGGTGGCCGGCTGGCTCGAGGCCCGCACAGGGCTCGGCGCCGCGGTCACCCCGGCCGCGACCCATCCGGTTCCGCGGCGCACCGCGAGCTGGTGGTACGTCTTCGGCAGCGCCACGATGACGCTCTTCGCGCTCCAGATCGCCACCGGCATCTGCCTGGCGCTCGTATATGTCCCCGCGGCCGACCAGGCGTACCAGAGCCTCCAGTACCTGAACGAGCAGGCGGCGTTCGGCGCGTATCTACGCGCCATCCACTTCTGGGGCTCGAACGCCATGGTGCTCGTGATGACGCTGCACATGCTGCAGGTCTTCCTGTTCGGCGCCTACAAGTACCCACGCGAGCTGACGTGGATTGTCGGCGTGTTCATGCTGCTGTGCACGCTCGGGATGGCCTTCACGGGGCAGATCTTGAGGTGGGACCAGGACGCCTACTGGGGCCTCGGCATCGGCGCGTCCATTGCCGCGCGGGCGCCGGTCGTCGGCTCGACACTCGTCCACCTGCTCCTGGGCGCGCCGATCATCGCCGGCCGGACGCTGTCGCGCTTCTTCGCGCTCCACGTCTTCGTCGTCCCCGGCATTCTCATCGCGCTCACCGGGCTGCACGTGTGGCTCGTCCTCCGACTCGGCGTCAACGAGTGGCCGATGCCGGGGCGGGTGGTGGACCGGGAGACCTACCGTGAACGTTACGAGGCCGAGGTCCACCGCGATGGCGTGCCGTTCTTTCCCGTGGCGGCGCGGAAGGACATGATCGCGATGGGTGTCGTCATCCTCGCCGTGCTGGTCTGCGCGGCGATCTTCGGTCCGAACGGGCCCCACGGCGTGCCGGATCCGACCATCACCGATGCCTCCCCGAGACCCGACTTCTACTTCCTCTCGCTCTTCGCGCTGCTGGCGCTGCTGCCGCCGTGGACCGAGACGGTCATCCTGCTCGTCGGCATGCCGCTGGCGATCGTGCTCCTGCTGGCCCTGCCGCTGTTCGCCTCCACCGGCGAGAAGAGCTGGCGCCGCCGGCCGGTCGCCGTCCTGAGCTCGCTGCTGATCGTGCTGGTGGTGGCGACGTTCGCGGCGCTCGGGGTGATGTCGCCGTGGTCGCCCGTGATGGATGCTGGAACGGCGCTCGCCACGCCGGTGACGTACGTGCAAGACCGCTCCCCGCTCGAGCTGCAGGGCGCGCTCGTCGTCCAGAACAAGCAGTGCCGGAACTGTCACAGCCTCGGCGGCGAAGGCGGAGCGCGCGGCCCCGCGCTCGATGGAGTCGCGACGCGGCTCACCCGTGATCAACTGATCCGACAGGTGCTCCAGGGCGGGGGCAACATGCCGGCCTACGGCAAGAACCTCACCCCAGCCGAAGTGAACGCGTTGGTCGCCTTTCTCGAGACGTTGCGTCCGTCGAATCAACCGCCGGCGCGTGCGCCGGAGGGCGCGCGGCCGGTCGCGCGCTCGGACTGATGGCCAGCGGTACGGACGCCTGGCTGGCCTTGGCCACGCTGGGCGGCGCGGCCGCGATCTACGCGCGCGGCTGGTGGGCGCTGTCGCGGCGCACATCGCGGCGCTTTGGCGTGGGACGTCTGGCCGCGTTCCTCGGCGGCCTCGCGGTGATTGCGATCGCGCTGGCGTCCCCGCTGGACACCCTCGCCGGCCGGCTCCTGTCGGCGCACATGGTGCAGCACCAGTTGCTCATGATGCTGGCGCCGCCGCTGCTCTGGCTGGGCGCCCCAGTGGCGCCGATGCTGCTCGGGTTGCCGCGACCGATCCGTCGGCTGGTGGCGGTCGCGCTGGCGTCACGGTTTCCGCGGCTGAGCGGGCACATCCAGCAACCCGCTGTCGGCTGGGTATCGTTCGCCCTCGCCTTCTGGACGTGGCACGCGGCGCCGCTCTACGAGCTGGCGTTAGGCTCGCACGCCTGGCATCACGTCGAGCATGCGTGCTTCTTCGGCAGCGCCATGTTGTTCTGGTGGCCGGTGATTCTTCCGTGGCCCGCCCGATCGGCGTGGCCTCGGTGGACGATGATCCCGTATCTGCTACTGGCGGATCTCCAGAATACGATCCTCGCCGCGATGCTCACGCTCTCCGACCGCCTGGTCTATCCCGCGTACGCGACCGTCGGAGTCGGCAACGTGTCCGCGCTCGACGATCAAGCGATCGCTGGCCTGATCATGTGGATACCCGGATCGCTGATCTTCCTCGTCGCGGCCACGTGGCTCGCCGTGGAGGCGCTCAACGGTACGCGCGACGTTCGCGACATGGCACCCGCTCGCTAAGCTATTCGCGCGCGCCGGTGAAGCGGCGCGTCGTGGATAGCCAGGGGCTCGCGGCGCGGGTAGCGTGGACCTCGCGCGGGGAGGCTCCGAACGCGACGAACGTAAGGTAGACACCCCACGTCCCTCAAAGTACGCTTACGCGAGCTCTACCTGGGGGCTGGACACATGGCACGAGCAACGCGCGGTTCGTTCGCCGACCACGTCGCACTATGTCGCTCTCCAGAAATCCTCTGATATCAACGCGCCCTCCAGCATGGTCGAGTCAGTAGCGCCGGCATGATCGACTTCTCGGACTGCACGCTCGAGCCACTCCAGAGGGATGGGGAGCTCGTCCTGTACCGCGGAGCGCACGCGCGCTCCGCGAGCGACGTTGGTCCCCGTATGCTCCTCCTCGCGCCTGCGCGTGACTACGCGTCGCCCGCAACGCTCGCGCGTCTCGAGCACGAATATTCGCTGGCCGCCGAGCTCGATCCGCGATGGGCGGCACGCCCGGTCGCGCTCGGCCGGCACCAGGGTCGCACGGTTCTGGCGCTCGAGGACCCCGGCGGCGTGCCGCTCGCCCGCCTGCTCGGCAAGCCCATTGACCCGGTTGCCTTTCTGCAACTGGCGATCAGTCTCGCGTGCGCGGTCGAGGGCGTGCATGCGGCCGGTCTGATCCACAAGGACATCACGCCGGCCCACGTCCTTGTCGACTCGGCGACCGGTGCTGTCTGGCTCACCGGCTTCGGGATCGCGTCGCGACTTCGCCGCCAGCGGCAGTCGCCCGAGCCGCCCGAGATCATCGCGGGCACGCTCGCGTACATGGCCCCCGAGCAGACCGGGCGGATGAACCGGTCGATCGACTCGCGGAGCGATTTGTATGCCCTCGGCGTCATCCTGTACGAGCTACTGACCGGCAGCCTCCCGTTCACCGCCGCCGACCCGATGGAATGGGTCCACTGCCACGTGGCGAGGCGTCCGATGCCACCGGCCGAGCGGCGGCAGGGGGTGCCCGGCGTCGTGTCGGCGGTTGTCACGAAGCTGCTCGCCAAGACGGCCGAGGACCGCTATCAGACCGCGGCTGGCCTCGAGCGCGACCTCCGGCGCTGCCTGGCTCAATGGGAGACCGAGCGCCGGATCGACACCTTCCCGCTCGGCGCGCACGACACGCCGGACAGGCTCGTGATGCCCGAGAAACTCTATGGGCGAGCGCGCGAGATCGAAACGCTGCTCGCTGCCTTCGACCGCGTCGTGACGAGCGGGATGCCGGAGCTGGTGCTGGTCTCCGGCTCTGCCGGCATCGGCAAGTCCGCCGTCGTCAACGAGCTGCATAAAGTGCTCGTGCCGCCCCGCGGCCTCTTTGCCGCAGGCAAGTTTGACCAGTACAACCGTGACATCCCGTATGCGACGCTCGCGCAGGCGTTTCAGAGCCTCATCCGGCACCTTCTGGGGAAGAGCGAGGCCGAGCTGGACAGCTGGCGCGCCGCGCTCCGTGAGGCGTTGGAGCCGAACGGACGGCTCATGGTGGACCTCGTCCCCGAATTGACGCTCCTCATCGGCGACCAGCCGCCCGTGCCGGAGCTCGCGCCGCAGAACGCGCAACGGCGTTTCCAGCTGGTGTTCCGGCGGTTCATCGGTGTGTTCGCCCGGCCGGACCATCCGCTGGCGCTCTTCCTCGACGATCTGCAATGGCTCGACGCCGCGACGCTCGATATGCTCGAGGATCTCTTGACTCAGCGGGATGTCGCGTCCTTGCTGGTGATCGGCGCCTATCGGGACAACGAAGTCAGCGCCATCCATCCGCTGCGGCGCACGCTCGACACGATCCGCCACGCGGGAGCGAGCGTGCAGGAGATCAGCCTTGTGCCGCTGGCCCGTCACGACGTGGGACAGCTGATGGCGGATGCGCTGCGCTGCGAACCGGCGCGCGTCGCCCCGCTGGCGCGGCTGGTGCACGACAAGACGGCCGGCAATCCGTTTTTCGCCATACAGTTCATTGCCGCGCTCGCGGAAGAGGGGTTGCTCACCTTCGATCATGGCCAGGGGTGCTGGTCGTGGGATCTCGATCGCATTCACGCCAAGGGGTACACCCAGAACGTGGTGGACCTCATGGTCGCGAAGTTGCACCGCCTGCCCGTCGACACACAGGAGGCACTCCAGCAGCTGGCGTGCCTGGGACACAGCGCAGCGATCACGACGCTTGCTCTCGTGCACGGGACATCGGAGGAGGAGGTCCACGCGCATCTCTGGGAGGCGGTCCGTCACGAGGTGATCGAGCGGCTGGAGAGTGCCTACAGGTTTATCCACGACCGTGTCCAGGAAGCTGCCTATTTCCTCATCCCGGAGGAAGGACGCGCTGCAGCGCATCTCCGCATCGGGCGGCTGTTTGCAGCACATACTCCTCCAGAGAAGCGGGAGGAGGCGATCTTCGAGCTCGTCAATCAGCTCAACCGTGGCGCCGCGCTGATCACTGAACAAGAGGAACGCGAGCGGCTGGCAGAACTCAACCTCATGGCCGGCACGCGCGCCAAGAATTCAACAGCCTACGCCTCGGCGCTCACCTATCTCCTCGCGGGTGCGGCATTGTTGGCGGAAGATTGCTGGGAGCGCCAGCATGCGCTCGCGTTCTCGCTGGAGTTCCACCGCGCCGAATGCGAGTTCCTGACCGGTGCGCTGGCGGCGGCGGAGGAGCGCTTGACCGCGCTTGCAACGCGCGCCGCCACGACGGTCGAGTACGCGACCGTCTCGTGCTTACGCATTGATGTGCACGCGACTCTTGGTCAGGGCGGCCGCGCGATCGCCGTCGGTCTCGACTACCTCCGACGGGTCGGCATCGACTGGCCGCCGCATCCGACCGAAGAGGACGTGCGACGCGAATACGAGCGGATCTGGGCCCAGCTCGGGGGCCGCACCGTTGAGGAGCTCATCGAGCTGCCGTTGATGAGCGACCCGGTAACCCTCGCGACCCTTGATGTGCTGACCAGGCTCGTGCCGCCTGCATCATTAAGGAATATGAACCTCGAATTCTTGACTGTCTGTCGGGCGGTCAATCTCAGCCTCGAGCATGGCAACAGCGACGGGTCGTGCTTCGCCTATGCAATGCTTAGCTTGGTCGCTGGCCCGCATTTCGGCAACTTCCAGGCCGGATTTCGCTTCGGCCAGCTCGGTTACGACCTGATCGAACGACGGGGATTGAGGCGCTTCCAGGCCCTGACGTATTTGGCCTTGGGACAAGCCATCCTGCCACTGACGCGACATGTCCGGGCTGGCCGCGAGATGGCGCGCCGCGCGTTCGAGGCCGCCAACAAGATCGGCGACCTCACGTGCGCGGTCTATTGCGGCAACCAACTGAACGCGCACCTGCTCGCGGACGGCGACCCGCTTGCCGAGACGCAACGCGAAGCCGAGAACGGTCTCGCGTTTGCGCAGAAGATGCGGTTCGGGTATGTCATTGACGTCATCTCCACCCAGCTCGGGCTGATCCGGACGCTCCGGGGACTGACGCGGAAGTTCGGCTCCCTGGATGATGAGCAGTTTGACGAGCGGTGGATCGAGCGCCGTTTTGCAGACAATCCGGATTGGGCGCCGGGCGAGTGGTTGTATCGGATCCGCAAGCTGCAGGCGCGCTACTTCGCCGGCGACTATGCAGCGGCTGTCGAGGCCGCATCGCAGGTGCAACGGCCGCAGCAGCGCCACCGGGAAGCGGCGGAATTGCACTTCTACAGCGCGCTGTCCCACGCCGCATGCTGCGACTCCGCCGCAGCCGACCTGCGCCAGCAGCATGTCGAGGCGCTGGCCGCCCACCACCGACAGCTCGCGGTCTGGGCGGAGCACCGCCCCGAGAGGTTTGAAAACCGCGCCGCGTTGGTGGGCGCGGAGATCGCGCGCCTCGAAGGCCGCGAGCTCGATGCCATGCGCCTGTACGAACGGGCCATCCAATCCGCCCGCGCCAACGGCTTTGTCCACCATGAGGCACTGGCCCACGAACTGGCCGGCCGCTTTTATCTGCAGCGCGGATTCGAGACGGCCGGCTCTGCGCACCTGCGCCACGCGCGGGCGTGCTATGCGCTCTGGGGTGCCGACGGCAAGGTGCGGCAGCTCGATGAGCTCTATCCGCACCTGCACCAGGCAGAGCCGGCGCCCGAAGCACGTGGAACCATCGGGGCGCCGATCGAGCACCTGGAGCTTGCCACAGTGCTCAACGTCTCACAGGCCGTCTCGGGCGAGCTCGTGCTGGAGAAGCTCGTCGAGATGCTGTTGCGGACGGCTATCGAGCACGCCGGCGCCGAACGCGGGCTGCTCATTGTGCCGCGCGGTGGCGACCTGTCGATCCAGGCGGAAGCGACCACCAGCGGCAGTACCGTGCGGGTGCGTCTGTGCGAGACACCCGTCTCGGCGGCGGCACTGCCCGCGTCGGTGGTCCGGTATGCCGCGCGCACTCGGGAGAGCGTGATCCTCGACGACGCGTCGGCGCGGAACCCCTTTTCCGACGATGAGTACATTGGTCACCGGCGTGCCCGCTCGGTCCTCTGCTTGCCGCTGGTGAAACAGGGGACTCTGGTGGCCATGCTGTACCTGGAAAACAACCTGGCGCCCAGTGTCTTCACGCCCGCCAGGATTGCCGTCCTGCAGCTGCTCGCCTCCGAGGCGGCGATGTCGCTCGACAACAGCCGTTTGTATCGCGAGCTCCAGGAACGGGAAGCCAAGATCCGGCGGCTGGTCGAGGCCAACATCATCGGGGTCGTCATCACGGATTTCGACGGCCCGATCATTGAGGCGAACGACGCCTTTCTCGATATGGTCGGCTATAGCCGGGACGATCTCATGGCGGGACGACTTCAATGGACCGCGCTTACGCCGCCCGAGTGGCACGCCGCCACGCAGCGAGGCATGGCGCAGATACGGGCGACCGGACGGTGTGACAGCTACGAGAAAGAATTCAGTAGGAAGGATGGCACCAGGGTGCCGGCGCTGGTCGGTGGCGCGGTGTTCGAGGAGACCCGCACGCACGCCGTAGCGTTCGTCGTCGACCTGAGCGAACGAAGACGCGCCGAGGAGGCGCTGCAGCGAGCCCACGCCGAGCTTGCGCACATCACCCGCGTGACGACGCTCGGTGAGCTGGCCGCGTCGATCGCGCACGAGGTCAAACAGCCTTTGGCGGCCATCATCGCGGAGGCGGACGCAGGCCGAAACTGGTTGGCCATGCCGAATCCCCGTCTCGATGTCGTGAGCGAGGCGCTCGACGCCATCGCGAAGGATGGTCAGCGGGCAGCAGATGTCATCCAGCGGATTCGCCAGCTCGCGACGAAGACCGAGCCACCGAAAGATCGGGTGGACGTCAACGAGGTGATCCGTGACGTGGTCTCGCTGGTGCGCGCGGAGCTGCGGCGCCACGACGTGGTGCTGACCCTGGAGCTCGAGGCAGAGTTGCCAATGGTGCGCGGTGATCGGATCCAACTGCAGCAGGTGATTCTCAACCTCGCGATGAACGCGATCGATGCCATGGCCGCGGTGGTCGACCGGCCGCGGGAGCTACGGATCCGATCGGGGCAGCCCGACGGGGATCACGTCACCATCGCCGTGCAGGACAGCGGCGTCGGCATCGAGCCAGACGATCTGGACCGGCTGTTCAATGCCTTCTTCAGCACCAAGCCTGGGGGCATGGGCATGGGACTATCGATCAGCCGCTCGATCGTCGAGGCGCATGGCGGCCGGCTGTCGGCGACGCCGAACGCGCCGCACGGCGCGTGCTTCTACATCTCTCTACCGGCCGCCACGCCGGCGCTGGAGCGCGACTGGCCGAAGTAGTCGATGTAGCGATCGATGGCACGTGGCTGATCACCGATCAAGGCACACACGTACATGATCCACTCCGCCAGTTCAACTCGCCGAGTGGGTCTCGACCGCCTGCGGATCAACCGTCGAAACCGACGGCACGACACCCGGGGCCAGCGTGACCCGCATGCGCTCGGCGTCCACGCTGATCCAGTGGACCGTGTCCACTGCTCAGGCTCACTCACCGTTGACGCCGCCCGTCGTTCCACCGCCGAGCCCCGTGTCACGAGGCGTGCCGATCGTGGTACCGATGCCGCCGGTCGTCCCCGCGCCGGGGCCTGGACCAAGACCCGATGAGGTATCGCGCGGACTGCCCACGCTCGAGCCGCTCGTCGGGAGCGAGATCGCCCCAGTTCCGTACGACGACGAGGAATCGCGTGACCCGAACCCGCGCGAAACGCCGAACATCGTGCCGGTCGAGCCGGGCGTCGTGCCGACCGAACCGGCCGCCATCCACACGATCACGCTGGCCGCTACGACCCTCCTCCCACGGCTCATGACTGCCTCCCTATCGATCCAAGAAATCGAACGAGTCGACGCCGACGTTATAGGACGCCGCGCGGGCGTCGAGTTGCACGGCGAAGTAGGCGCGGCCCAAGGCATCGATGGTGTCATCCAGCGGCTTGAGCACGGTCCGAAGTACCTGGCCCGACGAATCCAACTCATCGATGCGGAGGACGACGTTGTCAGCAGGCTCGCCGCGGTCGTTGTAGACGTATCCCGTGATGCGCACGTGGCCGTCCCGTCTCGTGTCGGCGCTCCACTGGATGTGGAAGAACTCGGCGCCGAGCGCGGTGTCGCCTCCGGGATCGGCCGCCGATGCCGTTGGGCTGTCCGCCAGTGCTGCCTGCCCAGGCAGGATGGCTGCCGCCAATGCGGCACTGGGCACCAAAAGTCCAGCAATGATCAGTGACCTCGTTCGTGTCATCTCCGTCTCCTCCTTCCGGGCGCCACCGGAACGGCGCTCCGTACATCGTTGCGATGGCGTCGGGATGGTCGTGCGGCAGTGACCAGAAGATTTCCGCAAGAATCTGGAACGGGGGACGTGAATTCCGCATCTGGTCGTGTGAGAGGAGTTGGGGCCGGCGAGGTGTAGAAGGGCGCTGGACGATGAAGCTCCCTGGCCGACTGCGCGACTACTCACGCTGGCCGGGTTCACGTTGCAGTTGGCTCGCTGGCGAGGAGTCGCGATACGACAGCGGATCGCCGAAGAGCGACTGGACCTCGGAGGCCGCCGGGACGAAGGCCGTGATCGTACGACGGCAGGTGGGGGGCGATGCCCCCCACCTACGCCGACGTTAAGGCGCCTGGATGGAGTCCGGCCCGGTCACTGGCGTATCGTCGTTGAACGCCCATGACGTGCCGACGCCGCTGAGCGCGACGACCGCGAGCAGGAACGCGATGCTGAGCTTCTTCATCATCCTCACCCCCTCTCGCCCCTTCCGACGCCGGCGGAACACTCACGCGTTTCATGGGCCTTGTCGATTCTTGCGAAGATCGTCCTCGGCGTCACCTCGCCCACCTTGATGTCGTCTGAAGGGCGGATACGCCTGGATCAACAGGAGGGCGATGATCGTCGCGATTGTGTGCTCGTCCCCACGCCCCATCCGGAGACGCTCGCCTACAGCACTTCCTCAAGCTGGTGAAGGCGGGGAAGGTCAGCGGCGTCACGCCGTCGAAGCGGGCGATCGAGGGCACACTGGCCGCGAACGGGCTGGAGACGTTCCGTCCGCGAGCTTGCGGACGGCAACGGACCGGCCTCTATCGGTCGAGTTAGGCGCCGCGTCCGTCACGCCGTAAGTTCTCCACGGCGTGTAACGGCGGTGAGCCGCGAGGCCTCTCAGTGTGTGGAGGCTTGGGAACCCATGAAGACCTTCATCACGGCGATCGTCGGCCTTGCCCTCATGGTGTTGGCGACTCCCGCCAGGGCCTATGTCGTCGAGATCACCACCTCGATCGGGCTTGCCAGTGTCGCCGATAAAGACCAGCTCCGCGACGCCGTCGAGTCGGCGATCGTCGACGTTCTGACGAATGCAATTGCTTTCTCTCCGACCGTGGTGACGATACAGAATGCGCGAGTCGTAGCGGACCGGATCTACATCTTGCTGCTGATCGCGGACGCGGACGGCGAAAAAACCCTCGAGGTGATCTCGGCTGAGAGGTCAGCGCCCAGCGACCCGGAAGGCGCGCGAGCGCCTTCGGAATAGCCGTTCGCGGTCTGAGCCGAGGGGAAAAAGCGGACGAGTGTGAACACCAAAACGACCGAGGCCACGATCGAACTTGCCGGCCGGCCACCTGACATGCAGATGCAGCACGCTGTGATCGGCGCGCTTCCCGGGGGCAAGCTCCGCCGGGTGATGGCCTACATCCAGAGCAATCTGCACCGAGAGCTTCGGCTCGCTGAGCTCAGCGCGGTGGTGCATATGAGCCCGTATCACTTCGCGCGCCTCTTCAAGAGAGCTACGGGGGTGTCCCCATATCGCTTCGTGGTGCACCGAAGGATGGACGCGTCGATCGCTCTGCTCACTACTTCGACGTCCTCCATCAGCTCGATCGCACGGGCGGTGGGATTCAAGACCGCGAGTCACTTTGCGACCACCTTCCGGCGCCTGACTGGCGTGACGCCGAGCGCGTACCAAGCCGGCAGAGCGGGTGTCGCGAACTCGCGAGCCGCGACATCATCGGCACGACACTCAGCGTGACCACGTGCGGAGGATCAACAATGATAACTGCTCCCAATGGCTCATCGAACGGTTGTTCGAACCGAGCGTCCGCGATTCCGCCACTTCGTGTACCGGTACGTCGGATCCGAGCTCGCGCGCCGCGGGGCGTCGAGTAGACCCAGGTAAGGGATGAAGGCCAGGGCCGCCGTCGGAGTTCAGACGCCAACTGTGCCGAAGTCAGACGGGAAGGTCGCGACTTCTGAACAGCGCCCGAGCATGCCGGCTGCTGGCATCTCGCGTGCACTGCATCCGCGTTTGTGAAGCTGCACGAGTTGCTCTTCGGCAAGCCGCTGCGCGCGACCGAACAGGAATCCGAACGGGTCGGCGCCGTCACCGCCCTGCCCGTGCTGGGGCTCGATGCGCTCGCCTCGGCCGCGTACGGCCCCGAGGCCGCGCTCACGGTGCTCCTGCCGCTGGGCGCCGCGGCCTCCGGTCAGGTCGGTGTCCTGACCCTGTGCATCGGCGCGGTGCTGATCGCGGTCGTGCTCTCGTACGCGCAGACCATCCGGGCGTACCCGAACGGCGGCGGGTCGTTCACGGTCGCGAACGAGAACCTCGGGCGAACCGCCGGCCTCCTCGCGGCCGCGGCGCTGTGCACCGATTATGCACTGAACGTGGCGGTGGGCATCTCGGCGGGAGTGGCAGCGGCCGCATCCGCCGTGCCCGCGCTTCTACCCTGGACGCTCCCGCTCTGCCTCGCCATTCTCGCCGTCCTCGTCGTGGTGAATCTGCGTGGCGTGCGCGACTCGGGGCTCGTCTTCCTCGGCCCGACGTATCTGTTCCTCGCGGCCCTCTTCGGCGCCCTCGCGCTCGGCGGATTCCGCACGATCCTCGCGCATGGGCATCCCGCGCCCGTCATGGCACCGCTCCCGGCGCCGCCGGCGGCGGCGCTGGCGCTGACGCCCTGGCTTCTCTTGCGCGCGTTCGCGAGCGGCTGCACCGCTCTCACCGGCGTCGAGGCCGTGAGCAACGCGGTCCCCATCTTCCGCCAGCCCAAGGTGCGGAAAGCGCGGTTCACGCTCGTCTGCATCGCCGGTTGCCTGCTCGCGCTGCTCCTGGGCGAGGCGCTCCTCACGAGAGCGTACGGCATCGTGGCCACCGAGCCGGGCGCAACGGGATACCAGTCGGTGCTGTCGCAGTTGATCGGCGCCGTCACCGGGCGAGGGCCGTTCTACTACGTCGCGATGAGCGCCATCTTCGCCGTGCTCGCCCTCTCGGCGAACACGAGCTTCGCCGACTTCCCGCGCATCTGCCGCCTTCTCGCGCTCGACGATTACTTGCCGCCCGGCTACGCGCACCTGGGACGCCGTCTCGTCTATTCGAACGGGATCGCCTTGCTCGCCGCCGTCTCCGGCTTGCTGCTCGTCGTGTTCGGCGGAATCACCGACCGGCTGATTCCGCTCTTCGCCATCGGCGCCTTCCTGGCGTTCACGCTGTCGCAGGCAGGAATGGTCGCACACTGGTGGCGCGTGCGCGGCCCGCAGTGGCGCAAATCGTTGTGCCTGACCGCGATCGGCGCAGTTGCCACGTTCGTCACTTTGTGTATCGTCGCCGTCTCCAAGTTCATGGAGGGCGCATGGATCACGCTGATCTTCATTCCCGCGCTCGTGGTCTTCTTCGCCGGCCAGCGCAGGGCGACCGAGCGCATCTGGCGCGAGCGGACCGATCCCTCTCCTCTCGACTTGACGAACCTCGCTCGGCCGATCGTCGTCGTGCCGCTGCAGGTGTTCGACAGCATCGCGCACAAGGCGCTGCGCCTCGCCTTGACGCTGTCGCACGACGTCCGCGCCGTGCAGGTGCGGACGGATGACCTGAAGCTCGATGACCTGGGCAAGAGCTGGAATGCGCTGGTGGGGGAGCCGGCGCGCAACGCCGGATTGCCGCCGCCGCGCCTCGTCGTGCTCCCTTCGAAGTATCGCGCATTTCTCGGTCCGCTCCTGACCTATTTGCGAACCGTTTTCGAATCGACCGGCAATTCCCCCATCACCGTGCTCGTCCCCGAGTTGGTGCGGCGGCGGTGGTACCACTTCTTCATCCCGTCGCGCGTCACGATGCTGAAGGTGCTCCTGCTGCTCGACGGCGGGCCGCAGATCAGCGTGCTGAGCGCGCCCTGGTACCCCGCCGACGAGGTGGACGAAAGCACGCTGTCCCGATACGGCCGGCGGTCGTGGAACCGGCTACGCAAACTGGGCCGGCGGCCCGCCTAGCATTCCTGGTGCGCGTGAAGTGACCGTGCGGTGTCAGGCGCTCGCAAGTCGCCAGGATGGCTGGACAGGCTCCCTCATCGACGCGCCCTTCGCTCCCGCGATGGCGTTTCGACGAAGAACCAAGCAGCGGCGAAGCATCCGAGGCATACCAAGTCCAACTGATACAACGGTGGGATTCAAGACCGCGAGTCACTTTGCGACCACCTTCCGGCGCCTGACGGGCGTGACGCCGAGCGCGTACCGAGCCGGCCGAGCGGTCGACGAACCTGGGGTCGAGATATCGCGATGTGCGATATCAACGGCACAACGGTCAGCGTGACCACGGGTGGAGGATCAACAATGATAACTGTAGGCACTCTCGATCACCGTCGCCGCGCTCGCTTCGTTGTGCTCTTCGCGGCGATCCTCGCCGTTACCGGGTGCGCCACAACGCGCCGGGAAGAGGCGGCCAGCACCGAGCAACTGCTCGCCGCGGCGGGCTTCCAGATGCGACCCGCGGACACTCCGGAGCGGGTCGCTGCCCTGGCGTCGATGCCGCGCGAGAAGCTCGTCGTCCGGAGTAAGGACGGGAATGTCGTCTACACTTACGCGGATCCGGAGAAGTGTCACTGCCTCTACGTCGGCGGACCGAAGGAGTACGCCGCGTTGCAGCAGATCGGAATTCAAAGAGAGATCGCTGCGCACGACCCCGAGGCCGTGATGGAGTGGCCGGGGTGGGGCCCATGGCTGTGGTGAGCTCTTCCTCGGTCTCACGACGACGGTCGGGTGGGGACAGATTCCCGATCAGTGGCCGAACGGCTGGTTCCGCGTGACCTGGCAACCGCGGCTGGGTGCTCTGCCTGCGGCGATCGAGGGGCAGATCTACAGCACCTCGCCGTTTCGCGTGACGGACGTGCGGCTTCACGTCGAAGGCATCGATGCCGACAACCATCGAGTCGGCGAACGTTTTGCCTGGGCGATCGGGGACATTGCACCAGGCGGCGAGACCTCTTACGTCGTCGAGACCATCGCCGGAGCGGCCGCGTATCGAGTCACCCCTTTGACGTCGTTTCGGTGGGCCAGAGCTCTCGCCGACCGAATTGATTCCGCGATGAGGAGGTCATTCGCCACGGCACAATGCGCGTCCTGCCACACAGGCTGAGCTCGGCCGTCCCAGAACGACCCTGCACGACTTCCCAGTCTGACATTAGACCATGACGAATTAGTGCGACCTTCGTCTAATTGCGGTCGACCCGATTAGGTGAAACGTTTGATCACTTTCGCGTGGCGAGTCGCTGGCGAGTCCGGCGCATCGATTGACAGCTGAGCTGACTCGTGACAATGCCGACCACCCTCGAAAGGAGGCGCTATCAAGGCCGCCGCCGTTCATGGGAAGGATGCGGGTCTGAAACGAGAAGTTCAGGAGCAAGGGGTGAGTCCGATGGCAAAGACCGGTATCGACGTCGTTGGTGACATGGTGGCCTGGGGTGCGCACTTTTGTTTTTTCTACGAGACGAGAGAGGATCTCGTCGACACCTTGATCTCATATTGCAAGTCGGGTTTGGGCAGCGGGGAGTACTGCCTCTGGATTGTCGCAGAGCCGTTGTCGGTCGCGGAAGCGAAAGATGCGCTGAAAGACGCGGTGCCTGACCTTGAACGACACCTCGCGGAGTCCCGTTTAGAAATCGTGTCGGCGCGGGACTGGTTTCTCCCGGGTGGCTCGTTCGATGGCAAGCGACTGACACGCAGCTGGTATGAAAAGCTCGCGAGCGTATCCGCCCGAGGTTACGCCGGCATGAGAGTGACCGGGGATACGACCTGGCTGACAAGGAAGGACTGGAGTCACTTCTGTGACTACGAAGATGGTCTCAACGAAGTGATCGGCAATCAGCGCCTCGCGGTGCTGTGCACGTACCCCCTTGCGGGGTGCGGCGCTCCTCAAATCTTGGATGTCGTGCGGACGCACCAGTTTGTCCTCGCCAGGCGACACGGGAATTGGGAGGTTGTCGAGACCGCCGCGCTCAAGCGAGCCAAGGCCGAACTCAAGCATCTCAATGACGAACTCGAGAAACGCGTCGACGAACGGACCAGGCAACTGAGGCAAACCTCAGAAGCGTTGCACGAAGCGCAGGCGGAACTCGCGCACGTCAATCGCGTCACGGCGATGGGGCAACTGGCGGCCTCGATTTCCCATGAAGTCATGCAGCCGATTACGGCGGGGATCAACAATACCGAGGCGGCTTTGCACTGGCTGGACGCCGAGAATCTGGCGGAGGTCCGGGAAGCGCTCGGTCATGCCGTCAGAGAAGGCAATCGAGCCATCGACGTCATCGGCCGGATCCGTGCTCTCATCAAGAAGGCGCCGCCGCGGAAGGATGCCCTCGATATCAATGAAGCGATTCGCGAGGTCGTTGGACTGACGCGTGGCGAGGCGGTAA
>Ga0209236_1000074_pt1 | contig 46540 bp, 46 predicted proteins | sample GraSoi013_1_40cm_FD_185819 | JGI IMG/M metagenome (GOLD analysis project Ga0209236, IMG submission 185819) | Grasslands soil microbial communities from the Angelo Coastal Reserve, California, USA - Sample 09_27_2013_1_40cm (SPAdes) (version 2) | ecosystem: Environmental > Terrestrial > Soil >... | reverse complement strand
ATCCTACGGCAAGGATTCGCCGCCGAAGCGGCCGGGCATCTGTGACAACGACGGCGAGAAGCTGGTCGTGCGACCGGACGACATGCCGGACAGGGTCCGGCAGCGGATGCTCGAGTACGAGAGCAAGACGGCGCTGCTCACTGGTTACTACAAGGCGCGGGGTGTCGTGCGGCCGGTGAACGGCGTGGGTACGGTGGACGAGGTGGAGAAGCGCGTCGTGCAGGCGCTCCAGTAGATGCCGGGCGGAATCGAAATCAAGACGAGGGACGAGATCGCTTACATGCGCGAGGCCTCGCTGATCGTCTACGAGGTTCTCGAGGAGCTGACGCGGGCGGTGGCTCCCGGCGTGACCTTGGAAGAGTTGGACTCCATCGCCGAGCGTGAGACCGTCCGCCGCGGCGGCGTCTGCGCCTTCAAGGGGCTGTACGGGTTCCCGAAGAACATCTGCATCTCGGTGAACGAGCAGGTCGTCCACGGCATCCCCACCCGCCGCAAGCTCGTCGAAGGCGACTTGCTGAAGCTCGACTACGGGGTGATCAAGCACGGGTACTACGGCGACTCGGCGCGCACCGTGGCGGTCGGCAAGGTCTTGCCCGACGCGTCGCGGCTGCTCGAGGAGACGCGCGTCGCCCTGGAGAAGGGCATCGCCGCGATGGTGGCCGGCAACCGCATCAGCGACATCGGCTCCGCCATCGAGGCGCACGTATCGCCGTTCGGCTACGGCATCGTCCGCGACTACGTCGGCCACGGCATCGGCAAGAAGCTGCACGAGGAGCCCCAGGTGCCGAACTACGGGCTCTCCCTCTGGTCGCGCGGGCAGCCGAATCCCCGGATGCGCCCGGGAATGGTCCTCGCCATCGAGCCGATGATCAACCTCGGCACGCACGAGGTCGACACGTTGCCCGATGGCTGGACCGTCGTGACGCGCGACGGGAAGCTCTCCAGCCACTGGGAGCACACCATCGCCGTCACCGAGAACGGCCCCCAGGTCCTGACCCGCCCGTGATCGCCCTGATCGCAGCGGGTCATCTCTACTTGTTCCAGTGGCCAGGCGAGCCGCCCAAGGCCCTGTTCCTCCTTCCCACCGAGGGCGAGAACGCCTGCGGTGTCGGCCCGGTCAATTTCGGCGCCCCCGACGGGTCGTGGAGCAACGGCAGCGCCGGATCCCAGGCCTCCTGCGAGTTCCGCCTATCCGTGCAGCCGGATTCGCTGCTCCCCGCGTGGATGGAGGCGGGCAAGGCGTCCGCGGGCGCCGAGGTCGAGGTCGCTTGGACGCTTCAGGGTGGCGGGGCGAGCGGCAAGGGACATACGACCACGCTGCGGGCCGAAGCCATCGCGGCGGACGCGCTTCGGATGAGCCCGTCGGGCCTCTCCGCCAACGCGACCAAGGTGAAGAATGACGTCCGCGTCGAGCTGAAGAATGGCGGTTCCGGCCCCATCCTGGTCGGCGACGCTGTCGCCGCGCGGAATCGGCCCGATGACAGCTGCGTTGGGGCTGGGCCGCAGGTGCTTCTGCAGCCGGGCGAGAGCCTGGTCGATATCCGGCCGGGGTTGCTCTCGAAGTCCATGCAGGTCTGGGTCGCGGCGTTTACCGGCCCAAGGTCCTGTAAATGGATCGAGGTCCGGCGGCGTTGACTCTGCCCCCTGGCCCGCCCTCCGGCGGGCCAGGAGCTTCTTGACATACTGCGGCGAGGCTGTTATTAGGCGCGCTCCTTTCGTTCCGGGTTGGCCCCGTCGGCGCGAGCCGCGGTAGGGGGTGCGGGACGGAAGAAAAGCGATTTTCGGGTTGTTTTCGTCGGCTGGAGGAAGCCGTGAAGGTTCGTGCTTCGGTGAAGAAGATCTGCGTGAAGTGCAAGGTGATCCGCCGCAAGGGCGTCGTGCGCGTGATCTGCTCCGCGAACCCCCGTCACAAGCAGCGGCAGGGCTGAGGAGACGCCATGGCGCGCATTGCAGGTGTGGACCTCCCCCGCGAGAAGCAGATCCAGATCTCGCTCACGTACCTGTACGGCATCGGCCGTACCACCGCCAGGCAGGTCTGCGACAAGGCGCAGATCGATCCCGAGAAGCGGACCAAGGACCTCACCGAGGACGAGATCCACCGCATCCGCGAGACGCTCGAGCAGGGCTACAAGGTCGAAGGCGACCTCCGCCGCGAGGTGAGCTTGAACATCAAGCGGCTGATGGATCTGGGCTGCTATCGCGGCCTGCGCCACCGCAAGGGGCTGCCCGTCCGTGGCCAGCGCACCCACACCAATGCCCGCACGCGCAAGGGCCCCAAGCGCGGGATCGTCCGTCAGCGCGTCGTCTCCGCCGCGCCTCCCCCCAAGTAAGGACACGTCGACATGGCCGAAGAGCAGAAGCCGCCCGCAGCTCCCGCGACGCCCGCAGCAGGCGCTGCCGCGACCCCGGCGGTCGCCGAGCGCAAGGGAAAGAAGAAGACGCGCAAGAACGTGCAGACCGGGATCGTCTTCATCCAGAGCACGTTCAACAACACCATCATCACCATCACCGACGTGTCCGGGAACGTGATCTCCTGGTCGTCCGCCGGTGCGCGCGGCTTCAAGGGGTCGCGCAAGTCGACGCCGTTCGCCGCGCAGGTGGCGGCCGGCGACGCCGCCGCCAAGGCGATGGACCACGGCCTGAAGAACGTGTCCGTGCTGGTCAAGGGGCCCGGGGCGGGCCGCGAGTCGGCGCTGCGCGCGTTGGCCGCCGCCGGCTTGAAGGTGACGCTGATCCGGGACATCACGCCCATCCCGCACAACGGCTGCCGGCCGCCGAAGCGCCGCCGCGTTTAAGGAGCTTTCTCATATGGCTCGGTACACCGAATCGTCGTGCCGGATTTGTCGACGAGAGAACTTGAAAATGTATCTCAAGGGCGACCGCTGCTACACGGACAAGTGCGCCATCGAGCGGCGTCCCTATCCTCCCGGGCAGCACGGCCAGGGGCGCGCCAAGTTCTCCGAGTACGGCGTGCAGCTGCGCGAAAAGCAGAAGGTGAAGCGCCTCTATGGGCTGCTCGAGACGCAGTTCCGCGGCTATTACCTGCGCGGGAGCGCGGCCAAGGGCAAGACGGGCGAGAACCTTCTCCAGTTTCTCGAACAGCGACTCGACAACGTGGTCTTCCGGCTCGGCTTCGCCGACACGCGCGCGGAAGCGCGCCAGCTGGTGCGCCACGGGCATTTCCGCGTGAACGATCGCAAGGTCAACATCCCCAGCTTCCAGGTGAAGGTGGGCGACGTCGTGGCGGTGAAGGAAAAGTCGCGCAAGGTCGTGCGCATCAATGAAGCGCTGGAGGCAGTGGACCGCCGCGGCGTCCCTTCCTGGCTCGACCTGGACAAGGGCGGGTTCAAGGGCACCGTGAAGTCCACGCCGAGCCGCGACGACATCACGATGCCGATCCAGGAGCAGCTGATCGTCGAGCTCTACTCGAAGTAGTTCGAAGGAAGTGCCCGCAACGGACGACCCGATGGTGCCCCGCAATTCCGCGGGGAGCAGGGCGGCGTTGCAAGGAGAAGAAAAGTGGCAGAAGCATTGATTGCGAAGAACTGGCGTGACCTGATCAAGCCGCGCGGATTGCACGTCGAGCAGGACACCCTCACCGACACCTACGGCAAGTTCGTCGCCGAGCCGCTCGAGCGCGGCTTCGGCATCACGCTGGGCAACGCGCTCCGCCGCGTGCTCCTCAGCTCGCTGCAGGGCGCGGCCATGACCAGCGTCCGCATCGAGGGCGTGGAGCACGAGTTCACCACCATCTCGAACGTGGCCGAGGACGTCACCGACATCATCCTGAACCTCAAGGAAGTCCTCCTCCGCATGCACACGCAGGAGGAGAAGACCATCCGCATCGAGGTCGAGGGCCCGAAGGAAGTGAAGGCGGGCGACATCATCGTCGATCAGGACGTGGAGGTGCTCAATCCGGGCCATCACCTGTTCACGGTGGCCGAAGGCGGGCGGGTGCGGATGGAGATGACCTGCCGCCGCGGCCGCGGATACGTGCCGGCCGAGCGGAACAAGGTGATGGGCGCGCCCATCGGCGTGATGCCCATCGACTCGCTCTTCAGCCCGGTGAAGAAGGTCAACTATCAGGTGACCAACGCCCGCGTCGGGCAGGCCACCGACTATGACCGCCTCTCGCTCGAGGTGTGGAGCAACGGCTCGGTGACGCCCGCGGACGCGGTGGCTTTCGCGGCGAAGATCGTCAGGGAGCAACTCTCCATCTTCATCAACTTCGACGAGACGGAAGAGCCCGCCCCGATCGAGCTGCCCAAGAACGAGGAGAAGCTGAACGAGAACCTGTTCCGCTCGGTGGACGAGCTGGAGCTGTCGGTCCGCTCGGCCAACTGCCTGCAGAACGCCAACATCAAGACCATCGGCGACCTGGTGCAGAAGACCGAGGCCGAGATGCTGAAGACGAAGAACTTCGGCCGGAAGTCCTTGAAGGAGATCAAGGAAATCCTCGCCGAGATGGGCCTCGGTCTGGGCATGAAGCTGGAGAACTGGCCGCCCAAGCCCCCGACCGCGCAGGCCCCTGCCCTGAAGCAGTAAAGGAGAACGCGATGTCCCGCCACGCCAACACCGGCCGCAAGCTGAGCCGGAACACCAGCCATCGCAAAGCCTTGCTCGACAACCTGGTCCGGGCGGTGATCCTGAACGAGAGCATCCGCACCACCACGCCGAAGGCCAAGGAGGCGCGCAGGCTGGTGGAGCGGGTGATCACCAAGGCGCGGGAGAACACGCTGGCGTCGCGCCGGGTCGTGCACAAGACGGTGCGCGACCAGGCGGCGCTCGCCAAGCTGTTCCAGAGCATCGGGCCCCGGTTCAAGGAGCGGCCGGGCGGGTACACGCGGCTCGTCCACGTCGAGAACCGGGTGGGGGACAACGCGCCCATGGCGATCCTCGAGCTGGTGGAGAAGAGCGAGAAGGCGGAGCCCGACAAGAAGCCCGCTTCGGAGAAGAAGGCGGCCGCGAAGGAGACCGGCGATCAGGGCGCGGGCGACAAGAAGTCTGCGAAGCAGAAGAAGGGCAAGAAGGAGCAGGAAGAGAAAGAGTAAGGATGCGAAAGCTGGTGCAGGGGATCGTCGATTTCCGGCGGAAGCGCCGACCGGACTACGCCGGGACGTTCTCGCGCCTGGCCCTGCGGCAGAAACCTGACGCGCTCTACATCGCCTGCTCCGACAGCCGGGTGCAGGCCAACGTCTTCGCCTCCACGGAGCCGGGCGATCTGTTCGTCGTCCGCAACCCGGGAAACCTGGTGTCTCCCGCGGGACCGGACGGAAGATCGGTCGCCGACGAATCGGAGGCGGCGGCGATCGAGTTCGCGCTCGATGTCCTGGAGGTGCGCGACATCATCGTCTGCGGCCACTCGAGTTGCGGCGTCATGGCCGCGCTCGTCGACGGGCGCGAGAACGTCCGCTGGCCGCACCTTCGCTCCTGGATGCGTCACGCCGACACTGCCCTGGAGAGGCTGCGGCAGGGAGAAGGAGATCCGGAACGTCCGCCCCAGGACCGGCTTTCGCAGCTCAACGTGCTGCTCCAGCTCGAGCATCTGCGCAGCTACGAGCCGGTTAGACGCCGTGCTCCGGCCCTCCATGCCTGGTGGTTCGAAATCGGCGCGGCCGAGGTCCACGCCTGGGAGCCCGGCGCTGGCGGGTTCCGGGCCATCGACGAGGATCACGCCGCGCGGATCCTGCAGCGGATCGCGCGCTGAGGCTCAGGCGCTCAGGCGAACGCGAATCCGCTGGATCAACTCCTGGTTCTCGAACGGCTTGCGGATGAATTCCTCCGCTCCCGCCGCGAGCGCCCGCTCGACCACGTCCTTCCCCGGCCGCGCGGAGACGACGAACACCGGCACGTCGCGCGTTCGCGGATCCTTCTTCAGCGCGCGGCACAGATCGAGGCCGTCGCGATCCGGCATCGCGATGTCCAGCAGGACGAGATTCGGGACTACGTGCTCGAGCTTCTCCAATGCCGCCGCGGCGCTGGTGGCGACGGTGGAGTCGATTCCCTCCAGCTCGAGCAGGGTGGCGAGGAAGGTGACGATCTCCGGATCGTCGTCCACCACCAGGACGCGGCGGCGCAGCGACCGCTCTTCGGCCGCGCTCATTCGTGGAACTCCGCTTCGTATCGGCCGGCGAGGGTGTCGACGAGCAACGTCTTCGGCTCGAGGTTGCGCGGAGCGTACGTCGGCTTGCCGACCTGATCCCGGATCGCGAACTTGTTCACGGTGAGCATCACATGTCCGCCCGGACCGACTTCCTCGGTCCGGTACTCGTAGATTCCATTGAGGGTGAGCCGCACGCTCCGCCAGGGCTTCCCGGAGTCGTTGCGGACGAAGATCTGCGTCATCGCCGGCAGGTCGACGCGCTGGACGCGCACGTACGCGCCGAGCACGTTGTCGGTGTAGAGCTGGCCGGCGAGCGTCGCGGCGACGATGAGGCCGTAACTGCCGAGCGCATAAGCGCGCCAGCGGGAGTGCTCCGGACGGGCCCGGAAGTCAGCCCAAGCGGTGCCGCCCCGGCTCGCGACCGACCCGAAAATCCGGCTAGTGATGCGGATCAGCCCGCCTGCCGCCGCCGCGAGGCCATTTGCGATGGCGCTACCGGCCGAGCGCTTCTGCGGCGCCGCCGCGGTCGCTGCCGTGACTTCCCCGACGGAACGCTTCTGTGGCGCCGCTGCCGTCGCTCCCGGCGGTCCGGTGACTTCTCCCACGGAACCATCGTACCCGAGCAAGTTTCGATCGCAAGCCTCGCCGTCAAAGTTTGCTGGACAGGCGATTTACTGGATTTTTCCGCACGTTGCAGGAGTAGCCGGGATAACGCAGCGCGTCTACGAGGAGTCTCCCGAAGAAGAAATGTCGGCGTGTTTGGAGGGTCGATCTGCAATTTTTCACCGGCTCGCCTGCCGCCAGGCCGCGCGCCGGAAGCCGGGATCGTTTGCCCACCGCGAGAACGCTTGGTCGGCCTGCATCTGCGCGAGGGACCGATCAGTCGCCTTCCGGACTGCATCGTCGAGCGCAGCGCCTCTCAGCCCCTGCTCCGCCAGCCGCAGGCGCGCATCGGGCTCGACGAGCCTCGATGCCTCGCCGAGCGCCTCGGCGGCGAACGCACCTTCTCCTCGCGCCGCGAAGACGCGAGCACGGCCGTAGAAGCCCTGCGGGGAGGCCGGGGCGACGGAGAGCAGGCGGTCGAAGGTCGCGCTCGCTTCGGGGACTTGGCCGTCTTCGAGCAGCGCGAGACCGTACTGGTACAGCGCGGGCACGTTGTCGGACTTGAGGTGTACGGCCCTCTCATAGTCCGCCAGCGCCGCCTTCCGGTCTCCGGCGCGGGCGGCGAGATTGCCGCGCGAGAGCAGCAGGAAGAGGTTCGTGGGGGCGCGCTCCAGCGCCGCGTCCAGCTCGGCGCGTGCGCCCGCGAGATCTCCCTGGTCTCCGAGCACGCGGGCCACTCCGATGCGGGCGGTCACGGAGCCGGGGTCGACGGCCGCCGCGTCACGGTAGGACGAGAGCGCCTCGGCCTTGCGGCCCAGGTCGTACTGGGCGTCGCCGAGCCGCTCGCGAGGCAGCGCGCTGCGGGGCGCGAGGCGCGCGGCCTCCCGGTACTCCGCCACCGCCTCGTCGCTGTGCCCGGTGTTCACCAGGACGTTGCCGCGCGCCAGGTGCGGCGCGGACGGGTCGGTATGGCAGGCGCCGGCCAGCGCCAATGCGACAGCTGCTGCCCGCTTCATGGTGCGCGCAGGATAATCGAGACGATCCGGCAGCGAAAGCGCTTCCTAGGCGGGAGGCAAGGTGAGCACGAAGGTGGCGCCGCTGCTGCCGTCCCGCAGCGTGAGCGTGCCGCCGTGCGCCCGGGCGATGTCCCGGCTGGTGGATAGTCCCAGACCGTTTCCGCCCGGCCGGGTGGTGACGAAGCGCTGGAAGATGCGCTCGCGGTTCTCTTGCGAAACGCCGGGCCCGTCGTCGGCGACCACGACCTCCGCGCGGCCTTCCCGGGTGCGGTTGGTGCTGATGCTGATGCGGGTGCGGGCGAAGTCGAGCGCGTTCAGGAGGAGGTTGAGCAGCAGCTGCCGGATGGCGAAGGGGTCCGCGTCCACGCGGGGAGGCTCCCCCGCGGCCTGCTCGAGCTGCAAGTCCTTGATCCGCGCCATCGGCCGCACCATCTGCAGGGCTTCGTTCACCAGCTCGTTCACGTCCTGCGGCCTGCGCGCGACCTTCTCGCCGGCGGAGTAGCTGAGGAAGCTCTGCAGCTGCGCGACGGTGCGGCGCGTCTCGTTCTCCAGCTCCTTCAGGTGGCGCGTGACCTTGGCATCCGACTGCGCGCGCTCGGCCGCGGTCCGCGCCAGCTCGGCGAATCCGAGCACGACGGTGAGCGCGTTCTTCATCTCGTGCGCGAAGCCCGCCGTGAGCAGGCCGACCGTGCTGGTGCGCTGCGCGCGCTCCAGTGCGACCGAGATCTCCGCCAGCCGCCGCTGCAGCGTCCAGGCCGAGGCCACTCCGCCCGCCGCGAGCAGGAGCACGGCCAGGTACTGCAGGCCGCCCAGGTTGATCCCCTTCCAGAGCGAGACCACCAGCACGATGGTCGAGAGCAGGAAGATGATCGGACCCCAGTACAGCGCCGCCACGGCGATCTTACGCGCCCGCAGGGCGGCGAGGATGCCGGGGGAGGTCGGACGCCGCTTCTGCACGCGCGCCATATAGCAGAAGTGGAAATGCGCAGGGCGTGCGATCCATCATGTGCCCATGAGCGTGCAAGGTCGGCGCGTGCTCCTCTGCGTGGGAGGCGGGATCGCGGCGTACAAGGCCTGCGAGCTGGCCCGCCTGCTGGTGAAGGCCGGCGCCCAGGTGCGCGTCGCGCTGACCCCCGCGGCGCAGCGCTTCGTCACTCCGCTCACCTTCCAGGCGCTGACCGGATCGCCCGTCGCCACCGACATCTTTTCCGCCGAGCAGGATCTGGCCGCCGGCCACATCGCGCTGGCGGACTGGGCGGAGCTGGCCACCGTCGCGCCGGCGACCGCAAACCTGCTCGCGCGCTTGCGCATCGGCCAGTCCGACGACATGGCGGCCGCGGCGCTGCTCGCGATCGAGCCGCGCCGCTGGCTGCTTGCGCCGGCGATGAACGAGAAGATGTGGGCGAGCCCTGCGGTCCAGGAGAACGTGCGGGTGTTGAAGGAGCGCGGAGCGCGGTTCGTCGGGCCAGCCGTCGGCGAGATGGCCGAGCGCAGCCATGTTGGTCCGGGGCGAATGTCGGAGCCGGCCGAGATCTTCGCCGCCTGCGCCGACGCGCTGGCACCGCGCGATCTGGAGAACGTCAAGGTGCTGGTGACCGCCGGGCCGACCCGGGAGATGCTCGATCCGGTCCGCTACTTGTCCAATCCTTCGTCGGGGCGAATGGGGTACGCGATCGCCGAGGCCGCCCGCGATCGCGGCGCCCGCGTCACGCTCATCTCGGGGCCGGTCGAGCTTCCCCGGCCGGCGGATGTCGAGGTGGTGGACGTGGTGTCGGCGGAAGACCTGGCGCGCGCGGTGGACGAGCGCCTCGACGGCGTGCGGGTGGTGGTGATGGCCGCGGCCGTCGCCGACCAGCGGCCAGCCACTCGCGCTTCGCGGAAGGTGAAGAAGCAGCCAGGCGACGAGACCATGACCCTCGTCCGCACCCCGGATATCCTGGCCGGCCTCGGGGCGAGAGCCCAGCGTCCGATGCTGGTCGGCTTTGCTGCCGAGTCGGAGAACCTGGAGGAGAACGCCCGCGACAAGCTGGCGCGCAAGAAGCTGGATCTGATCGTGGCGAACGACGTCGCGGATGCGTTTGGAAAGGAGACGAACCGGGTGCTCGTCTTGGGAAAGGACGGCGCGCGCCGCGAGGTGCAGGGCCCGAAGCTCTCCGTGGCGCACGCCATCTGGGACATGGTGCGGGAACGGCTTGGGGGCTAGAGCCTTTACGTAGCGATGGCCCGGAATTGTTCTACACTACCTGCATCATGCGCGAGCTGGTGGACGAGGTGCGTGCTTGGCTCGCCTGGGCAGAGGAAAGCGGGCTGCAGAACCTGGCGCCACCAGGGCGACAGGCGCAGCAGGTGGAGACGGTGAAACTGCCGCTGCTCGAGGCGGTGCGGACCGAGCTGGGCGAGTGCACCCGGTGCAAGTTGCACAAGACGCGCACCAACATCGTGTTCGGCGTCGGTAATCCCGAGGCGCGCCTGATGTTCGTCGGGGAGGCCCCGGGCGAGGACGAGGACCTGCAGGGCTACCCGTTCGTGGGCAAGGCAGGCCAGCTCTTGACGAAGATGATCGAAGCGATGGGCCTGCGGCGCGAGGATGTCTACATCTGCAACACCGTCAAGTGCCGCCCGCCGAACAACCGCAACCCCGAGCCGGAGGAGCTGCTCGCGTGTGAACCCTTCCTCAAGGGCCAGCTCGGCGCGGTGAAGCCGGAGGCGATCGTCACGCTCGGCAAGTTCGCCGCGCAGGCGCTCTTGCGCGAGCAGACGCCGATCACCCGGTTGCGCGGCCAGTGGCGCGAGTACCAGGGCATCCCCGTGATGCCCACCTTCCACCCGGCCTACCTGCTGCGCAGTCCCGCCGAGAAGAGCAAGGTGTGGGAGGATCTGAAACAGGTGATGAAGAGGCTGCGGCTTCCCATCCCGAAGGGAGGCGCGTCGTGATCCTCGCACTCTTGCTCGCGGCCGGCCCCGTGGTGCACTACGCCGAGTTCACCGGCTCCGTCGATCCAGGCTCGGGCGCGTATCTGATCGCCGCCATCCACGGCGCGCAGGAGAGGGGAGCCGAAGCGCTCGTCGTCCGCATCGACACCCCCGGCGGTCTGCTCACCACCACCCGCGACATCGTCCAGGCGGAGTTGAACGCCAAGGTGCCGATCGTGTTCTGGGTGGGTCCGCCCGGTGCTCGCGCCGGGTCCGCCGGCGTGTTCCTGACCATGGCCGCGCACGTGGCGGCGATGGCGCCGTCCACCAACATCGGCGCGGCCCATCCGGTCGCGCTCGGCTCTTCCGAGGAGAACAAGAAGGGCGAGCAGAACACGATGTTCCAGAAGCTCGAGAACGACACCGCGGCGTTCGTCAAAGGGATCGCCGAGCGCAGGTCGCGCAACGTCGAATGGGCGGAGAAGGCGGTGCGGCAGAGCGAGAGCGTCACCGCCTCCAAGGCGCTCGAGCTGCACGCGATCGATCTGATCGCCGAAGACCTGCCGGAGCTCTTGCGCAAGATCGACGGGCGCAAGATCGACCTCGGCGGAGGCGAGAAGCGCACGCTGCACACCGCCAGCGCGGAGGTCCGCAACGTCCCCTGGGCGGTGAAGGACGAGGTGCTGCACGGGCTCGCCAACCCCGAGGTCGCCTACCTGATCGCGATGCTCGGCGTGATCGGCGTCATGCTCGAGCTGTTCCATCCAGGGACGGTGGTTCCCGGCGTGGTGGGCGGCATCTGCCTGGTGATCGCCGCCATCGCCTTCCAGATGCTTCCGGTGAACGTCGGCGCGCTGCTGCTCATCCTGCTCGGGATCGGTTTCTTCCTCGCCGAGATGTACGTCGGCGGTCACGGCGGGTTCGTCGCCGCCGGGCTGGTCTGCGTCGTCATCGGCTCGCTCTTGCTGATCGGCCCCGTGGACAAGAGCTTCTACGCGGATGCGGATTTCGGGCTCGGCTGGCGGATCGTCGCCCCGGTGGGCGCCGCGATGGCGGTGATCGCGGCCACCCTGGCCTGGAAGCTCTCTTCCAGCATCCGGCAGCCGCTCCGGGCCGGCGGCTATTCGCTGATCGGGGAGATCGGCGAGGTGCGCGAAGACGGAACCGTGCTGGTCGCCGGCGAACTGTGGAAGGCGTCCAGCGCCGAGCCGCTCACGCCCGGCGGGCGCGCGCGCGTGCTCGCGGTGCACGGGCTCACCCTCGAAGTGGCGCCCGAGGGCGCCGCACTGACAAAGGCAACCTCATGATCTACTGGGTATTCGTCGTTCCCGTCCTGTTCTGGATCATCTCCGGCCTGCGCATCATCCAGGAATACGAGTCGGGAGTGATCTTCCGCCTCGGTCGCTTCGCGGAGGTGAAGCGCGCGGGCCTCAACTGGATCGTCCCTGGCGTGGACCGGATGGTGAAGGTGGACCTGCGCACGGTCACGCGGGACGTGCCGCCCCAGGACGTGATCACCCGCGACAACGTCAGCCTGAAGGTCTCGGCGGTGATCTACTTCCGTGTCATCGACGCGGAGAAGGCGGTGATCCAGGTCGAGAACTTCCTCTACGCGACCTCGCAGCTCTCGCAGACCACGTTGCGCAGCACGCTCGGCAAGCTCGATCTCGACGACCTCCTCGCGCAGCGGGAGAAGATCAACAAGGAGCTGCAGCAGGTCCTCGACCTGCACACCGAGCCGTGGGGCATCAAGGTGACCGCGGTGGAGGTGAAGGCGATCGATCTTCCGCCGGAGATGCAGCGCGCGATGGCCCGGCAGGCGGAAGCCGAGCGCGAGCGGCGCGCCAAGGTGATCGCGGCGGAAGGCGAGTACCAAGCGGCGGAGAAGCTGGGCATGGCGGCGGACGTCATCCAGGCGCACCCTTCCGCGCTGCAGCTGCGCTATCTGCAGACGCTGGTCGAGATCAGTGCCGAGAAGGCCAGCACGACCATCTTCCCGTTGCCGATCGATCTGCTCACGCCGTTCATCAAGCTCGCGCAGGGCGCCGCCGACCAGCAGCAGATCCCGCCGCAGCGGCTGCCCATCGGTGTGACGCGTGAGTGACCCGTACGGGCTCCGGCGGGTGGTGCGCCCAAAAGGCGCGCTGCCGCAGCAGGCGGAGGTGATCGATCCCCGCCTGCCGCTCGGGCCCGACGAGCTCTCCATCGACGTCGAGCGCCTGAACATCGACGCGGCGTCGTTCCGGCAGCTGCAGCAGGAGTGCGCGGGCGACGTGCCGCGGATCGCTTCCCGGATCCGCGAGATCGTGGCGGCGCGCGGAAAGATGCAGAATCCGGTCACGGGGTCGGGCGGCATGCTGATCGGGCGCGTGGCGGAGATCGGGGCCGAGCATCCCGCGCGCGCAGAGCTGAGGCGCGGCGACCGCATCGCCACCCTTGTGTCCCTGACGTTGACCCCGCTCGTGCTGGAGGAGATCCAGGCCGTGCATCCGCACGCGGAGCGCATCGACGTCAAAGGGCGCGCCGTGCTGTTCGCGAGCGGACCGTGGGCGCGCATGCCCGAGGACTTTCCGGAAGCGACGGCGCTCGCGGTCCTCGACGTCTGCGGTGCGCCGGCCTGGGTGGCGCGGCTCGCCTCGAAAGGGCAGCGGATCCTGGTGCTGGGGGCGGGCAAGAGCGGTTCGCTCGCCTGTGCACAGGCGCGCCAGAACGGAGCGCACGTCACCGCCCTCGATTATCGCCGCGACGCCGTTCAGCGCCTGGTCTCCGACGGTCTCGCCGATGCGTGGATCGCCGCGGACGCGACGAAGCCGCTCGAGGTGTACGCCCAGACGCGGGGGGCGTTCGATCTGGTGGTGAACTGCGCGAGCGTGCCCGGCACCGAGATGGCGAGCATCCTCTCGGCGCGCGACGGGGGCGAGGTCCTGTTCTTCAGCATGGCCACTTCGTTCACGGCGGCCGCTCTCGGGGCGGAGGGCGCGGGCAAGGACGTGCGGCTGACGATCGGAAACGGCTACGCGCAGGGGCACGCGAAGCTTGCGCTCGATCTGGTGCGGGGGATGCCCGCGCTGCAGAGGATCTTCGGCGATCGGGTGGCTTGAGGCCTGTTGGTCCTAGACCGGGTCGACCCCGAGGGCGATTCGGCCCGCGAAGGCGTGCTGCTTGTGCTCCGGCCACGGATGGAAGCGGGCGCCCTGTACGTCGCGAAAGAGGCGCTCGATGCCGTTTGCGCGGAAATACGACGAGCCTCCGCAAACCTCGAGCGCGCGCTCCATGGCGCCGAGCACTCCGCGCGTCGCCAGGCCTTTATAGAGGTATGCCTCGCGGGTGCGGTCCAGCGCCGGTTCGAAATCATAGTCGTTGGCGAGGGCGATCATCGCCTCCACCGCCAGTCGCGCCGCCGCATACTGTGCGTCCATCTCTCCCACGAGCTGCTGTACGGTGGGATCGTCCCGCCGCCGCGCCGCCTGCCGCAGCGCGATGGGCCGGGCTGCCTCCGCGGCGCCGAGGTAAGCGGAGTAGACCAGCGGCCAGGCTACGGTAGAGACCACGTCCCAGAAGATGTGCCACTTTCCCCGCGGCCTGCGGACGCCGATCGATGCCTCGGGCACGAAGACTCCCTCGATGGTGACGTCATCGGACCCGGTTCCTCGCATTCCCAGCGTCCGCCAGTTGTCGTGCACCTTCACTCCGTTGGCGTTGAAGGGAACCCCGAAATGCAGGACCGTCGGACCCGCCTGCGGATCCTCCGCGATCGCGCTCGTCATCAGGAGCTGACCCGCGGGAGCGCCGCTGCAGAAGATCTTTCGTGCGTTGATGCGGTAACCGCCGTCTACCTTTTCCGCCGTCCCGGAGCTGTCCACGAAGTCCGATCCGCCCGTCGAGACGAGGACGAGCTCTTCGGCGGCGATGCGGCGCAGCAGCGCCTCGACCGTTGCACCGTGTTTCCAGCGGCAGACCGTCGTGGCCACCAGGTGCGTATGCATGGAGAAGGCCAGCGCCGAGGAGGCGCAACCGTGGGCGATCTCGCGCAGCATCGCACAGAGCTCGCGATGGGTGGCGCCCCCGCCGCCCAGCTCCAGCGGCACGCCCGACGAGAAGAGCTTCCTCTTCTTCAGATTCGCATAGCTTTCCGCCACGAAAGCATCGGTCTGATCGCACGCCGCCGCGCGCTCGGCGAAGCCGGGCGCGAGTTCGCGCGCGATCGCCACGACGTCGATTCTGGTGCTCATGGGAGTCCCCCGCTGGCCGGGCATTCTGCGCAGGTTCGCGCGGGGTTTCCAGAGGCGTGCGACAATGGTCCCATGCGCGACGCGTGCGCCGTGGTGCTCGCCGGCGGAGAGAGCCGCAGGTTCGGGAGCGACAAGGCGCTGGCGCAGTTCCGGGGGGAACCGCTGATCGCACGCGTGGTCCGCGAGCTGCGGGCGGCGGGCTTCGCCCAGCTCGCCCTCGCTGCGAAGGATCCCGACAAGTACGCGGCGGCCGCCGGCGGGGCGGAGCCGCTGCACGATGTCCGCCCCATTCAAACCCCGCTCGCCGGGCTCGCCGCGGGCTTGCGCGCGTCTCGCTACCCGCTCGTCTTCGCCTGCGCCGCGGACATGCCGTTCGCGGCCGACGGCCCCCTGATCGACGCCCTGATCGGTGCCATCGCCGGTCACGACGCCGCGGTGCCGCAGGCGGGCGGGTCTCTCCAGCCCCTCTGCGCGCTGTGGCGGCGCGATCCCTGCCTGAAGGTGGCGGAAGAGTTGCTGGAGGCGCCGAGGGCAATGGGTCCCCGCGCGATCCTGCCGCTGGTGCGCGCCGCCAGGCTCGAATGGGCGGACACCCGCCCGTTTCTCGACGCTGACACGCCCCAGGTCCTACGCGAGCTGGAGCTCGGTCCGTAGCGCAGCGCCGAGCCGCGCGAACTGGTCTTCCGAGTTGTACGCCTGCGCGGCGATCCGGACGAGCTGCCTGGGCCACGCCGGAAAGGGGATCACCGGCACCTCGATGCGATGCTTCTCCAGCAGCGCGCGCTGCAGCGGATGCCAGAGGACGACGCCGCGGGTCGGCGGCGGGTCGCCGATAGCGTCCGGCAACGGAACCGACGCGAGCGAGCCGAGCATCTCTTCCGGAGCAGGCGCCGGGACCCGAAGGGCGTTGCAGAGCAGCGCGCGCCCGCGCACCGCCAGCGCGTGGTTGCGCTCCATCAGCTGGGACCACCCTCCCGGCAACAGGGAGCCGAGGAAGCGCAGGGCATGCGGGATGCAGAGAAACGGCGTCGGGTCGTCCGTCCCCATCCAGTCGAACTCCAGCCGGAAGCGCGACCGATCCGTGCGCGGCGCGTTCGCCCCATGGCTGATCACCAGTGGACGGATTCGCTCCTGCCGGTCGCGGCGGACGTGCAGGAAGGCCGCTCCCTTCGGCGCGCACAGCCACTTGTGACAGTTGCCGGTGAAGTATGCCGCCCCGATCCCGCGCATGTTGAGCGGGAGCATTCCGGGAGCGTGGGCGCCGTCGATGATCGTGTCGATCCCGCGCTCGCTCAGGCGGCCGACCATCTCCTCGACCGGAAAGATGAGCCCCGTCGGGCTGCTGACGTGGTCGAGCAGCACCAGCCGCGTGCGCGGTGTCACGGCGCCGAGGACCGCGTCGGAGACTTGCCGGGGGCCGGCGATGGGCCAGGGCACCGCGGCGACGACGACCTTCGCGCCATGCCTCTCGTGCCAGCGCAGGGCATTGCGGCAGGCGTTGTAGGCGTGGTCGGTCGTGAGCAGCTCGTCGCCCGGCTGCAAGTCGAGCGAACGGATGACCGTGTTCACCCCGGTGGTCGCGTTCGGCACGAACGCGAGATCCTCCGGAGCGGCGCCGATGAATTCCGCCAATACCCCCCGGGCGTCGTCGAGCAAACCCTCCAGGTCGCGCGCGAGGAATTGCAGCGGTTGTCGTTCCATCCGCACGCGCAGCTCGGCCTGCGCCTCGAGCACCGGGCGCGGGCAAGCGCCGAAGGAGCCGTGGTTGAGGAAATCGATCCGCGGATCGAGGGTCCAGTGGCGAGCGAGGTCACCCACGCTGCGGCTCGGGCGAGAGCTTCTCCACGAACGCGACCTCCGAGAAGCCGAGCCCGACGCACAGCGACCGCAGCGACTGCCGGGCGGATTCCCGCGCCCGCTCCTGCAACAGCTTGTCGGCGACCACTTCCGCCTCGAAGGCGTTGCGCGCCCGTTCGAAGAGCTGCGCGGTCTGCTCCGAGTTCAGGTTCGAGCCGATGATCTCGACCTCGGCGGGCCGCAACTCGACCTGCGTCTGGACCCGCGGCAGAACCACCTCCACGCGGCGTCCGGTCACGCGCAGCGAATCGGAGTCGAGCTTGCGCAGGTCGAGCCCGAGGTGCGCGACGGCAAACACGATCGCGCGTCCGCGCGGAGGCCGCACCGTGTAGCTCGCCCACTGCGCGAGCGATGCCCAGACCGTGGCCTGCTCGCGCGGGTCGGGGGAGAAATCGATCTTCTTGTAGAGCGAGACATCCAGCGTCTCCAGGCGCGCCACTTCCCGGATCTTCAGCACCAGGGCGGGCGCGTCGGGCAGGCGGGCTTCCCGGTGCGAGAGATGCCAGACCAATCCGGCGCCGAGCGCGAACGCCAGCAGGAGGGCCGCCACCGCGAGCAGGTTCCGCATTCGCGCAGCATACCGCGGGGCCAGGGGCTACGTTTTCTTACATTGACCTCCGTCGCCGCTCTTCCTACGGTGCAGCAGTCCCCTGGGGAGGAGCCGTGTCGAAGCGCATCGTGCTCTCGTTTCTCGCCGTGACCGCGGCGTGCTCAAGCTCCGACAGCAACGCTTTGCCGTCGTTCGTCGCGCGCGGTTCCGTCGTCGCTACCGTGTACGATGGCGGCAGCGACGACCTGCTGACCGGCGGCCTCGGCGCGGCCGGCCTCGCCAGCTCGACGCCGCCCGGATTCGCGGATGCGGCAAATCCGACTCCGGCGGAATTGAGGACGCGTGCGATCTACACGAACTACCGAGCGCTCGTGGATCCCACGATCAACGGCGGATATGGCACGCTGTATGGCCCGAACGTCGACCCGAATGGAACGCCGACCTTGAACCCCGGCAAGATCGCGGGCGAGGAGTCGCTGGCATACGACGACGACGGCACAGGGCGCGTCAACGTCACCATGATGGTGCAGGTTCCGGACTCGTTCGATCCGAACAATCCATGCATCGTGACCGCGGCGTCCTCGGGTTCGCGTGGCGTCTACGGCGCCATCGCCACAGCAGGGGAGTGGGGCCTCAAGCATGGGTGCGCGGTGGCGTATACGGACAAGGGCAGCGGGATGGGCGTTGACGACTTGCAGAACAATACCGTCAATCTCATGGACGGCACCCGCGACGTCGGTACCGACGCGGGGACGAAATCGAACTTCACCGCGAACCTGAGCGACACAGATCGAGCAGCGTTCAACGCCGCGACCCCGAACCGTTTCGCCGTCAAGCACGCCCATTCGCAGCAGAACCCCGAGCGTGACTGGGGCAAGAACGCCCTTCATGCGATCGAGTTCGCCTACTACGTCCTCAACCAGAAGTTCGGGACGGCGCCGGCTGACGCTGGCCCCAACGTCGAGCGGGGGCGCAGGTATCACGCGGGGCAGATCCTGACGATCGCGGCGAGCGTTTCCAACGGCGCCGGCAGCTCGCTCGCTGCAGTCGAGCAGGACTCGCAGCACTGGATCAGCGGCGTCGTCGCCGGCGAGCCACAGGTTCAGGTTGCAGCGACCTCGGCCATCCAGCGGGGCGGAACGCCGGTCGCCGCCAAGGCGAAGCCGCTCTACGACTACATGACCATGGCGGCGCTCTATCAGGCCTGTGCGGCGGGAGCGAGCACAGCGCCCGGCGGGAACATGAGGGATCCTTTCCTTTCCGGATCCCAGATCAACGCCCGGTGCAATGGGCTGACGATGAAAGGTCTGCTCGCGACCGCCGTGAACACGCAGCCTGCCCAATCGAACGAGGCACTGCAGCGGCTCACGGATACAGGATACGAGAGTGACACCATCACGCTGCACGCGTCGTATTTCGGCACATACGCCACGCCGGCCGTCGCTCTGACCTATGCGAACGCCTATGCGCGCGCTAGCGTGAAGGACAATCTCTGTGGCTACAGCTTCGCGGTGGTGGATTCCACGACGAGCGGTATGCCGGTCGCTCTCGGAGCGGTTGCCGCGAATGCGAACGGACTGGCGCAGATCTTCGGGACAGGCAACGGAGTCCCGCCGACTTTCCCCCTCGAGATCATCAACAACAACTCGGTCGGCGGTCCGACGCGGGACCAGATTTCGGTTTCCGCATCGAGCGGCGTCACGGATTTCAACATCGACGGCAGCGCCTGCCTACGCGGGCTCTGGACTGGCACCATCGATGGGGCGAGTACCGCACTGACCGGGGCCCTCCTCTCGCAATCCAACACCTTGAAGTCCGGCGTCCAGCAGGTCCTGCGAACGGGAAGGGTTCACGGCATTCCCACCATCCTCGTGCAGGGCCGCAACGACGCTCTGGTGCCCATCAATCACGCCTCGCGCGCGTACTACGGCGCGAACAAGATGGCGGAGGGCGCGAACAGTCCCGTCGTCTACTACGAGGTCACCAACGCGCAGCATTTCGACGCATTCATCGGCGCATTCCAGGGCTACCAGACCCGCTTCATCCCGCTGCACCGGTACGTCATCGAGACCCTGGATTTCATGTACGCGCACCTGAAGACGGGCGCCGCGATCCCGCCGAGCCAGGTGGTCCGGACCACGCCGCGCACGTCGGGCAACAACCTGATCTCGAAATCGCAAAACGTCCCGGACATCCCCGCCACGCCCGCCGCCGCCGACCAGATCACCTTCTCGAACGGCACACTCAACATTCCCGAATAGAACACCTCAAAGCATGTACACTCCCTGAAGCATTCGCCAAGCCGCCTCCGGCGGCCGCGACTGGCCCTCCCCATGGCCGAGCTCTTCGTCGACGCCGAGAAGATCGCCCGTGCGCGCGAGCTGGCGCGCAGCGCCGCCAAGGGCGTGCAGGCATTCATCGATCGACACACCACGGTGTCCATCGAGCGTACCGTGCTGCGCCTTCTCGGGATCTCCGGTGCGGGCACCCGGGGCGCGCCGCTAGCGAACCTGATCGTCGACCGCCTGCGCGACGCCGGGGTACTGCATCGCGGCGCGGGGTACTGGCTCGGCCGGGCCCTGCGCGCGGCGCCGGGAAAGGACCCGCTGCACGCGGTGGAGCGGATCGCCGCCCATCCGGAGAAGCTGCCGCCGCTCGGCGCCGCGGAGGACGAGCAGCTGCGCGAGGAGATGCGCGCGGAGGCGCGCGCCGCGGTGCGGGAGCTCAAGTCCCGCATCGAGGATCGCAAGCAGCGCAAGCGCGCGCTCCGGGTCGGCTCCTTCGAGGGTGCTCCCTGGAAGTACGTGATCGTCGCTACGGGAAACATCCACGACGACGTGGAGCAGGCGAGGGCGGCGGCCCAGCAGGGCGCAGACGTGATCGCGGTGATCCGCAGCACCGCGCAGTCCCTGCTGGATTACGTCCCGCACGGCGCCACCACCGAGGGGTTCGGCGGCACCTACGCGACGCAGGAGAACTTCCGCATCATGCGGGAGGCGCTGGACGAGGAGTCGCAGAAGCTCGGGCGCTACGTCCACCTCACCAACTACAGCTCCGGGCTCTGCATGCCGGAGATCGCCTTCATGGCGGCGTACGAGCGCCTCGACATGCTGCTCAACGACGCCATGTACGGGATCCTCTTCCGCGACATCAACATGCAGCGCACGTTCTGCGACCAGTACTTCTCGCGCCGCATCTGCGCGTTCGCGGAGATCATCATCAACACCGGCGAGGACAACTACATCACCACCGCCGACGCCGACGAGGCGGCCCACACCGTGATCGCCTCGCAGCTGATCAACGAGGGCTTCGCCCGCCTGGCGGGCATGAAGGACGAGCTGATCGGATTCGGCCATTCCTTCGAGATCGACCCGGCGCGCGAGGACACGCTGCTGCGCGAGTTCGCCATGGCCATGATGGTGCGCGAGCTGTTTCCGGAGAGCCCCATCAAGTACATGCCGCCCACCAAGCACAAGGAAGGCGACATCTTCTTCAGCCACGCCTACGACGTGATGTCCGACCTGGTCGCGATCACGACGGGGCAGGCCATCCAGCTGCTGGGCATGATGACGGAGGCGATGCACAATCCCTTCCTCATGGACCGCTACGTCGCGCTCAAGTCGGCGTCGTACGTGTACCGGGGCGCGCGGCACCTGGGTGAGGAGATCCGTTTCAAGCCCGACGGGATCGTGGCTCGCCGCCAGCGGGAAGTCTTCGACCAGGCGCTCGCCCTGCTGGAGGAGGTGGCGAAGGACGGGATGATGGCCGCCATCGGCAAGGCGCGCTTCGGCGATACCGCGCGCAGACCCGACGGCGGAAAGGGCCTCGAGGGCGTGGTGGAGAAGGGTCCGGAGTACTTCAACCCGTTCCTCGAGATCCTCGAGGGCGCGGCATGAGCGCGGACAAGGACAAGGATCTCATCCGCCCGTACGGAGATCGCAAGGACGACGGCGTCATCCAGCTCTCCTTCGTCCTGCCGGTGCCCTGCAGCGAAAAGGCGAAGGAGGCCGCGGCCACCGTGGCGAAGAAGCTCGGCCTCTCGCACGTGCTGGTCGCGGCCATGGAGAAGGCCGGCGAGAGCTACAGCTTCTTCGTCGTCTACGGCCGCACACACATGCAGCTCGACTACAACGCCATCGAGGTGCCGGAGGTCGTGCACCGCAAGCACGGCTTCGACGAGCTGAACGAGGCCATCCGGCGCGACCTGGGCCGGCGCATCGTCGTGATCGGCGCCTGCATCGGCACCGACTCGCACACGACCGGCATCGACGCCATCATGAACATGAAGGGGTTCGCCGGCGACTACGGCCTCGAGCGATACCCGATGTTCCGCGCCGTCAACCTCGGATCGCAGGTGGAGCCGGAGAAGCTGGTGGCGCGTGCGAAGGAGGAGGGGGCCGACGCGGTGCTGGTGAGCAAGGTCGTCACACAGCGCGAGGTGCACAAGGAAGACGCCCGGGCGCTGATCGACGCCGCCAGGCAGCAAGGCATCTTCGACAAGACCATCTTCCTCTTCGGCGGGCCGCGGGTCGACCACAAGACCGCGCTGGAACTCGGCTTCGACGCCGGGTTCGGGCCTGGCACGAAGCCCAGCGACGTGGCGAACTATATTTATTATCGCCTACTGGAACGAATGGGCCGCCCGCCGCCCCCGCAGAAGACGGCGCATGGTACGCAGGACGCCACGGTCCCCGCGACCGGCGAGAAGCTAGGAGAGACGCTATGAAGGCGACGCTGCGGGTCCGCCTCTCCGCGCACGATGCACATTACGGCGGTGGCCTGGTGGACGGCGCGAGGGTGCTCGGCCTGTTCGGGGATGTCGGCACCGAGCTGCTCATCCGCCACGACGGCGACGAGGGCCTCTTTCGCGCCTACGAGTCCGTCGAATTCCTCGCGCCCTTGCACGCCGGCGATTTCGTCGAGGTGGAAGCGGAGCTCGTCTCGGTGGGGAATACCAGCCGGAAGATGCGATTCGAGGCGAGAAAGTACATCTCGCCGCGCCCGGATCTGTCGGAATCGGCCGCCGATCTCCTGGATGCGCCGGTGGTCGTCTGCCGCGCCGTCGGCACCTGCGTCACGCCGGCGGCCAAGCAGAGGCGCAAATGACGCCGGCCATCATCACGGCCGCCATCTGCGGCGCCGAGACCACGCGCGAGATGACGCCGCACCTTCCGATCACAGCCGACGAGCTGGCTCAGGAGGCTGTGCGCTGCCGCGAGGCCGGCGCCTCCGTGATCCATCTCCACGTCCGCCGCGACGACGGAACGCCTACCCAGGACCGCGCCCTGTTCCAGAAAGCCCTCGATGCCATCCGCGGCCGCACGGACGCGATCGTCCAGACCAGCACGGGTGGCGCCGTCGGCATGACCGCGGACGAACGGGCCCAGCCGCTCGAGTGCACGCCTCCGCCGGAGATGGCGACCCTGAACGCCGGCTCGCTCAATTTCGGCGACGACGTCTTCCTCAATCCCTTCCCCCTCGTGCGGGAGTTCGCGCGCCGCATGCGGGCGAAGGGGATCGCTTACGAGCTCGAGTGCTACGACGTGGGCCACGTCGAGGCCTGCCTGCGGCTGGCGGAGGAGGGCGTGATCGGGCTGCCGGCGCACTTCGACTTCGTCATGGGGGTGCGCGGCGGAATCCAGGCGAGCGAGGACAATCTCACCTTCCTGGTGATGAAGCTCCCGAAGGGTTGTACATTCAATGTAGCGGGAATCGGCCGGCACCAGCTCCCGATGGCCGAGCTGTCGCTGCGCATGGGCGGTCATGCCCGCTGCGGCCTCGAGGACAACATCTACTCGAGCAAGGGCGTCCTGGCGAAAGGCAGCTTCGAGCTCGTCGCCAGGGTCGCCGAGCTGGCGCGCGCCGCCGGCCGCGAGATCGCGACGCCCGCGCAGGCGCGCGAGATCCTGCGCATCCCCGGGAGGCCACGATGAAGTACCGCATCGCGAGGTTCCGCGTCCGCGCCTCCGAGTCGCCGCGGCGGAGAGAGCGATCATCGCGTTCGTGGCCAAGGTGGCCGACGAGCCCGGCACGCTTCGCTACGAGTCGTTCCGGGAGGCCGACGGCGTGTCGTACGTGCACTTGATGGCGTTCGCCGACGATTCCGCCGAGCAGGCGCACCGCGAGACCGACCACGTCAAGCGGTTCGCCGCCGAGCTGTACCCCAGGTGCGACCAGCAGGCCGTCTTCACCGACCTGAAGATGATCAGCGGCGCAGGTCGATAGCGCTACATCGGCGGGATTTCCCGCTTCCGCCACGGCCGTTCCACTCTCTTGTCCGCGCAGAGCGTCAGGTAGTGCGCGAGCAGCGGACGCGTCTCGCGCGGGTCGATCACGTCGTCGACGTACCCGAGCGCCGCCGTGCGATAGATGTCGATGTGCGGCCGGATCCCTTCCGCCAGCTGCTTCTTCACTTCATCGGGCTGCTTGTTGGCGGCGATGGCGACCATCCCTTCGGCGCCCATCACGCTGATCTCGGCGCCGGGCCAGGCGACGAGCAGGTCGGGCTCGTACGCGCGCCCGTTCATCACGTAATACCCGGCGCCGTATCCCTTCCGCAGCACGACCGTGAGCTTGGGAACGGTCGCGGATGCGACGGCATGGAGCATCTTCGCCCCGTGCCGGATGATGCCCTGCTGCTCGACCTTCGACCCGACCATGAACCCGGGAACGTCCTGCAGGAACAGCAGCGGGATCTCGAACGCATCGCAGAGGTTGACGAAGCGCGCCGCCTTGTCCGCGGCGTTCACGTCGAGCACGCCTCCCGCCTGCATGGGGTTGTTCGCCACGATCCCGACGGACCAGCCGTCGATCCGCGCCAGGCCGGTGACGATGTTGCGCGCCCATCGGGGCTTGATCTCGAAGAGCCGTCCGCCGTCCACCACCGCAGCGATCACCTTGTGCACGTCGTACGCCTGCCGCGGATTTTCCGGAACGATGTCCAGGAGCGCTTCCTCACGGCGGTCGGCGGGATCCGACGGAGCGCGGCGAGGGGGCTTCTCCCCGGCGCGCAGGGGAAAGTACGACAGGTACTCGCGCACCGCGGCCAGGCATTCGGCGTCGCTGCCGGTCTCCAGATCGGCGACGCCGCTCACCTCGGTGTGCACCTTCGAGCCCCCGAGCGCCTCTTCGGAGACGTCCTCGCCGACGACGCTCTTGACCAGGTAGGGTCCACCGATCGCCATCGAGGACGTCCCTCGCACCATGGGCACGAAGTCCGCGAGGCCGGGAATGTACGCTGTTCCCGCGGCTCCAGGACCGACCATGGCAGCGACCAACGGCACGACCCCGCTCATCACCACCTGCTCGCGGAAGAGGTAGCCGGTGTCGGCGAACGAGCTGATCCAGGCCGCTTCCTCCGGATCCGCCGAGAGTCGCGCGCCCGCGGAGTCGACGAGCCAGATCATCGGGATCCGCTCGCGCAGCGCCAACTCGCGCAGCCGCGCGACCTTTCTTTCGCCCACGGGACCGATGCTTCCACCCTGAACGGTGAAGTCGTACGACGCGACACAGGCCGGCCGCGCGTCGATCATCCCCGTTCCGCACACCACCCCGTCCGCCGGCGTCGCCACCTCCGCCCTGCCGAGGTGCGTCGCGAGCAGTCCGATCTCCCGGAACGTGCCCGGGTCGAGGAGCAGATCGAGCCGCGCGCGGGCGTCCAGCTTGCCGCGCTCCTTCTGCCGCGCGAGCCGCGCCTCGCCGCCCATCTTCTTCGCCTCGGCGCGGCGCCGCTCGAGCTCATCCACCTTCTTACGCATTGACATGAACCGTCCGTATCACGAGGATTTGGAAGACCTGAATTTCCCCACATTGGCGCATGGTTTCGATGGTTTGACCCATACTGAAACATCGCGCTAGCGTTTCAATTGCGCCCGGGACCGGGGGGCCACCGCGCGCGACTGGAGTGAGACTCCATGCCTGGTCCGCAGTCCGCCCCTGACCTCCCATCCGTCGGAGCAGAAGCGGACCCGCTCCTCGGCCGCGTCCTCAACGATCGGTACCGGATCCTCGAGGTGATTGGCCATGGAGGAATGGGACGCGTTTACAAGGCATTGCAGGCGCCGCTCGACCGCCTCGTGGCCCTCAAGATCCTCGGCGCCGGGCACGACCGGGACCCGAACTTCTACAAGCGGTTCTTCCTCGAAGCCAGCGTCACCGCCAAGCTGACGCACCCGAACACCATCACGCTCTACGATTACGGGCGCACCGACGACGGCATCTTCTTCATCGCGATGGAGTTCCTCAACGGCCGCACCCTCTCCCAGGCCATGCAGGCGGACGGACCGCTCGCGCAGGAGCGGGCGATCCACATCGCGCAGCAGATCTGTCGATCGCTGCGCGAAGCGCACTCGCTCGGCATCGTCCATCGCGATCTGAAACCCGCGAACGTCATGCTGCTGCTCGAGCGCGACGATCACGACTTCGTGAAGGTGCTGGACTTCGGCTTGGTGAAATTCTTCTCCGGCGAGACCCACGAAGCGGACATCACCAACGCGGGCACCTTCATGGGGTCGCCGCACTACATCGCGCCGGAGCAGGCTCGCAGCCAGGGCCCCGACCAGCGCTGCGACATCTATTCGCTCGGCGTGCTGCTCTACCACATGCTGACGGGGCACGTGCCGTTCACTGGCGCGGCGCCCGTCGACATCATCCTCAAGCACCTGCACGACGTTCCGGTGGCGCCGCGCGCGCTTCGGCCGGATCTGATGATCGCTCCGGGCCTTGAAGATCTGGTGCTGCGTTGCATGGCGAAAGACCGCGACGAGCGGTTCCAGTCGATGGACGACCTTCTCGCGCAGCTCAAGGCGGTGCGCGCCCGCCTCACCGGAGTGTCGGCGTCGGGCTCCGCGCCGCCAGGAGCGGACGGGGTCTCCGCGGGAATGATCGCGCAGACGCCGCCGACGCCGCAGCCCGGTTTGCGGACGCCGAGCGAGCCGATGAGCGCCTTGCGCCCGACGCCGGCGCGCGGGATCGCGCCGCCCAGCCGGCCACCGCCTCCTCCCGCCGACGCCTTCGACGAGGTGCCGACCCCGTCGGAGCGGCCAACGTTTGCGCAGCCTTTCCGGATCGCTCCCGCACTGCGGACGGTGCTTTCCCCCGCGCTGATCGTGATCGCGGGGATCGGGACCGCCGCCTATGTGCTGCGCGCGCCGCAGCCTGGCGCGGCCGTAGCGCCTGCGCCGGTCGCGCAGCCGCCGGTCGCGCCGCCGGTGGTGGCAGCTGCTGCTCCGGCACCCTCCGTCGCCCCCCAGCCACAGCCCCCAGCCGTGTATCCGACCGCCTACGCGGGGACCACGCTGGTGACGGTGATCAGCATCCCCTCCGGCGCCGAGGTGCGCGACGCCGACGACCGCTTCCTCGGGACTACGCCCTTCGATCTGCGCGTGCCCTCCAGCCGCTCGCTCCAGCTCACGCTCCGGCATGACGGCTATCGTCCGGTGTCCCTGAACAAGAAAGTGGACGGCGAGCACGAGACCCTTAGCGTGACGATGAAGAACGCGAAGGGGGACGCGTACGAGTCGAGGCCGAAGAGGAATTCAGCCGGCTACAAGGACGACCCGTACTGACAACGGATGAGAGGCGAGATGGAAAACCCGGTCAACGCGACCCGGCCCCTGGCCGTGCACGCAACGGTGCGAACGATCCTGCTCGCGGCGCTGCTCGCGCCGGCGGCGCTGGCCGACGCCCGGTCGGACGCGAAGCGGCACTTCCGGGACGGCATGTCGCTCATCGGAGCCGGACAGGTCGAGCGCGGGATCGCGGAGCTCAAGCAAGCCTACGCCATCAAGCCGCACCCCGACGTGCTGTACGACATCGCCAAGGCGTACGTCGATCTCGGCGACATCCCCGAGGCTCTCAATTACTTCCGCCAGTACGTTGCCACCGATCCGGTGGACAAGGAGCAGGTGCAGGCCATCATCCAGCGCCTGCAGTCGGCGATCGGATCTGCCGCACCACCGCCGCCGGCGATGGAGGCGCCGCCGCAGAACATCGACGTGCAGAAGCTGCTCGCGCAGCTCCAGGCGCTGGTCCAGCAATCCCAGGCGGCAGCACCCGTCGCTCTCGCGCCCGCCGCCCGCCCGGCATCGAGCAGGAAGGCCGAGCCGGCGAGGGCGGGAGGCGCCGCTACCAGGGGCGAGGACGAGATGTTCGAGGGGGAGACCATCTCGGCGAAGACCCGGGCGACGGCGCGGCAGATCGCCGCCGAGCTGTCGGGGACGCACGAGGCCAGCGACGAGGACATCTTCGAGGAGCAGGTGGTGACCGCTTCGGTGCGCTCCAGCTCCGAGACGAAGACGCCCGCCTCGCTGACGGTGATCACCGGAGACGAGATCCGGATGACCGGCGCCGCAACCATCCCGGAGATCCTGCGGCGCGTTCCCGGCATCGACGTGGCGGAGATGAACCCGAGCGATACCAACGTCTCCATCCGCGGCTTCAACCGGCGCCTGGCCAACAAGGTGCTGGTCCTGGTGGACGGCCGGTCCGTGTACCAGGATTTTCTCGGAGGCACGTTCTGGCCGCTGGTGGACGTCGCCATCCAGGACATCGACCGCATCGAGGTCATTCGCGGGCCGGGGTCGGCGCTGTACGGAGCCAACGCCTTCGCCGGCGTGGTGAACATCATCACCAGGACGGGCGAGGACATCTCCGGCGCGCGCGCCTTCGCTCAAGCCGGCGATCACGGCACCTACCAGGGCGTCATCACCACCGGCGGCAGGACGGGAAAGCTGAACTACCGGACGACGTTCGCGTACGACCGGGCCGACAAGTGGACGCGCGACTTCGCCGACGGCCGGGTGGATCTCTCGTCCCAGTTCCCCCAACCTGACCGAAGCCGCGAGATCGAGCGCGCCGACCTGGCCGCGACCTATGACCTCGGCAAGACGCAGGTGACGGCGGGCGGCGGGTTCGACAACGTCGCCATGCAGGTGGTCCCGCTCGGCGCCCTGCGCACCTTCGGGAGCACCGGGCAGAGCGGATTCGTCCGGCTCGAAGTGGGCAGCGGCGAGACGCGCGTGAAGGCCTTCTGGAACGCCTTGCGCCTGACCACCGGACCCGAGTACTGGCCGGACGGCATCCTCTCCCTGAAGAGCAGCGTTCGCAGCGACGTGGTCGATCTCTCCACGCAAACCGGGTTCGAGTTCAATGCGTCCGGCACGCACCACCTGAACGTCGGCGCCGGCTATCGCTTCAAGAGCGTGCAGTGGGGATATCTCGCCCGCAGGCCCGACGGGGCCCCTTACCAGGAGCATCACTTCAACGTCTTCCTCCAGGAAGAGTGGGAGGTGACCCGCAAGCTCTCGCTCGTGTTCTCGTACCGCGTCGATCGGCATCCGCTGCTCGCCGCGCAGAGCGTCACCGCCGGCGGGCTGGTGCACTCTCCCCGCGGCACGGTCCTCTACGAGGTGAAGCCCGATCAGGTGCTGCGGTTGACCGTCGGGTCCGCGTTCCGCGCGCCGACGTTCTTCGAGAGCTACATCGACCTGTTCGTGCCCATCCCGGATCAGCCAGCCATGGGCGTCCGGTTCCAGGGAAGCCGGACGCTTCGTCCGGAGCAGATGCTCCAGGCGGAGATCGGATATCGCGGGCGCTTCGGAAGCTTCCAGCCCGACCTCGTGGTCTACGTGGAGCGGGTGCAGAACCTGATCACCGACGGCGCGCTCCGCCTGCCCGCGAATCCCTCCCAGTCCGTCGATCCGGTGACCGGGCAGTACGTGGCCGGCTACACCGGATTCGAGAACGAGCCCGGCAGCTTCTTCGGGGTGGGGGCGGAAGCGGGCGGCAAGTGGTCGCCGGCGGACGGAGTCGACCTGGGCGCGAACTACTCCTACGAGAGGATGTTCGCCTGCAGCGCGACCGCGAGCGGCGGCTGCACCGCGAACACCACGGCGGCGAACCAGGTCTCGGCGACGCTGGCGAACACCGCCCGGCACAAGTTGAACCTGACGGCGACCTGGCGGACGAAGACGAACTTCGACCTCGGCCTGGGCGTCTACTACGTCTCCGGCACGACCTGGTTCGAGAAGTCGTTCGACGTGAGCAGCGCCGGCGGCGTGACCTTCACCCCGTACGCGGTGTCCGCGCACACGATGGTCAACGGCCGTGTCGGCTACCGCTTCATCAAGGACAAGCTCGAGGCCGGCGTCGCCTTCTACAACCTGCTCGGCGACGAGCAGCGGGAACACCCGTTCGGAAACCAGATCGGCCGCCGCGTGCTCCTCACCGCGTCGGGTGCATTCTGACGATCTGGCGCGGCCTTGCGGCGTCCACGATCGGCGTGCTCGCTTGCGGGAAGCCGGGTCTCGCGCCGGGCCTCGATCAGTACACCTGCGACGGCGGACTTTGCGCCGCGCCTGGCGTCATCCGCGGCGAGGTCGTCTATGGCGGCAGCGCCCGCGGCGATGCGATCCTGCTGCTCTTCGATACCGAGGCGCTGCCGCCGCCCGAAGGCAACGGCAGCGGGGCGGCGGCGGTGGCTCGCGTGCCGCAATCCACGCTGTTCGGGAGGACACCGGACGCAGGGGCGTTCTCGGCCTCGTTCACGTTCACGCAGGTGCCCTCGGGTCGCAACTATCAGATCCGGGCCTTCATCGATGCCACGGGCGAGTTCGACCCGCTGTTCGACTACGCGCAGCAGCCGCGAGCGGGAGACCCGGTCGGTGGGTATGGCGAGAGCGATCCTGGCGGCGAGCTGCGATTGCTCCCCATCCAGGTTGGTCCCGGGCAGGCGGTCAACGGGATCACCGTCACCTTCACCCAGGTGCTGTCCTACGACCCGCCGTCGTTCGAGCTGATCGGCGGATCGCAGGCGCTGGACCAGGACATGGATCAGCCGGTCCGCCTGAAGATCCGCATCGCGCATCTGCCGGCGCGAGGCGCGAGCTTCGCCAACGCGCACTTCGCGCTCGATTTGGACCGCGACGCCGAAGGAAACCCGCGCAGCAGGTTCAAGGATGGACTCTACGACGTCTTCCCGCGCGTGTTCCTGCGGCAGCTTACCTCCTTCGACGGCGCGGGGGGCTCGATCGCGTCCGGGGCGATCATCCCCTGCCAGGCGGTCTCGCTGTCCGTGCTCCCCGCCTTGCTGAACCTCGCTCCCGGGGCGCCGCCGGTTGCGCAGGATCTGCTCGAGGTGATGGTTGAGCCCTTCGCTCTCGGCGCCGACCTGCGGCCGCTGGCCCGGATCCCGGCCGGCGAGTACCAACTGGTGGTCATCCAGCGCAGCGGACAGTTCTGGACGCTGCCCAACCAGCTTGGAGATCCGGCCAACGCCGGCACGCCATATTTCGCCGCTTCACAGGCCCAGGGCGTGACCATCGCTCCGCTCGGGACGCGTCCGGCAAACAGCCTCAGCGGCACCGTCGTCTGGACCGGCGGCACTTCGACGGCGAGCGGCAACATCGTGGTGCAGGCCTACCGCGACGATCCGTACGACCCGCCGCCACCGCTGGGCACCGCGCAGCCGGTCCGCGTCCAGATCGTTCCGGCGAGCGCGGCAGTCCCGGATGCGCGCGGCTTCCGGGCAGCGTACCGCATCGGCGGCCTGCCGCCCGGAAGCTACATCGTGCAGGCGCTCGACGACGTCGACGGCAATTTCTCTCCGTTCAATCTGCTGAGAACGCCCACCGACGGCGACCTGGTGGGCGCGGTGCTCGAGCCCGGCAGCGGCATGCCCGCATCCGTCATGGTGAACGGAGACGTCGCCGGCAAGGACGTGACGCTGGCGCAGCGGCTGTCGTCGGACCCTCCCGCGTTCGAGATCGATCCCTCGACGCCGGCGCGGATGCCTGCCGATCAGGTGACGCCGGTGCGCTTCAGCCTGCGCGCGAAGTCGCTGTCGTTTCCGGCAGGAAAGGCCCCCGCACCTCAATTCGCCGTGCAGCTGGTGCGCGATTCAGCCGGAGCGGCCGTGGACGCAGACCACAACGGCCTCCCTGACGTGTGGCCGCGCGTCTTCCTGGTGCGGCTCGATCCGTCCGACCCGTCCGGACTGACTCAATACCTGTCGCCCGACCTGCGCACGACGCGGACCCAGGTGATTGCGGCCGCCGTCGACCCGACACCTTTCCTGCCCGCGCTTGAGCCGCAGCCCGGCGGCAATTCCCCGCCGGTGCTGACCCGCCGCCTGGACATCATCGTCCAGCCCGCAATGTTCGACGCCTCGACGCCCGGCGCCCCTCCGCAGCGGCTCCCCTCGCTCCAGCCCGGCGCGTACCGGATCGTGCTGCTCTCCCAGACGGGTCAGGTCTGGCAGATCCCGAACGAAGCGGGCTCCGCGGCGCTCGATCCGACCGTGGTCTGTGCGACCGCCCCATGCGCCCCGGGCACCGTCCAGACGCAGTCGCAGAGTGGCGCGTTCCAGGTCCTTGCGCCTGCGCATGCCGCGTACACGGGCGGGATCGCCGGATCCCTGACCGTGGCCGGCGCTCCGGCCATCGCTGCGGCGTACGTCTTCGCGTATGCGATGGACGAGCAGCCGCCCTTCGGGCTTCCGGTGTCGGCGGACTTCCATCTCGGGACCGAATTCCAGGGCGGTGCGGTCGGGTACGCGCTGCCGAACTTGCCGAGCGGCGATTACCTCGTCTCCGCCGTGGTCGACACGCGCGGCGATTTCGCGGCGACTCCGGCGGTCTTCGCGATGGCACCCGGGGCGGGGAGTCTCGTCGCGGCGCCGTCGATCGCGAGCGTGGGGACGACGTTCACCGCTCTGGACCTGACCGCCGCAACGGCGATGCCTCCGCGACCCGCCTTCCAACTCGGCGGGACGGCGAGCGGCGCGGACCTGGACCTTCCGTTCAACGGCGGTGCACTGGCCTCGATGCAGATCGAGCTCATGGCCATCCTCGATGCGGAGGTGGCGGCCCTTCGCCCGGATACGTCCGCTGCTCTCGCCCTCGCCTGCAGCGGCAGCGGAAAACCGGACGTGGGATCGGTCTCCATCGAGTTGATCAAGGTGGGCGACGCGGCGGGGCTCGCTCCCGAGCTGGATTCGTCCGGAAAAGCGACCGCCCTGTCCGGGTCGCTCGACTCGACGCAGTTCTCGTCCACGAGCTGCACGCCGGGCGGCCACTATGCCGCGACGGGATCGCTGTCCGTATTCGTACAGAAAGCGTCATCGGCGAAGGTGAATCTGCTCGATCCCCGCGTCGCGCCCGTGCCGGTCCCCCTCGTTCCCGGCCGCTACTCGCTCGCCATCACTTCTGCCGCGAAACAGGTGTGGCGGGTGCCGAATGAGCTGCAGCTAGGCCTGCTCGATCCCGCGGGGCTGCTCGCGACGCCGGCGGCGACGCAATCGCTCTTGCGGCCCCAGCAGGTGGCGGTGAACGTCAGCCCCTAGAGCGGTGTGACGAGCCGGCCCCCGGCATGGAAAGGGCCCGGAGCGCGTCCAAGCGTTCCAAGCCCCGGCGCTGTACGGCGGGGCGCGTTATCCGCGCTGGGCAGCGGAATCGTCGTCGAGCATGTCGTTCGGCGACGGGACCTTGCGAAGCTCCCCCTTGGCGATCTTCCACGCCTGCTGCACGACCCACGAGAGGGAGCGGTCGAGCCGCTGCGCCTGGGACTGGATCTCGTTCAGCATGTCCTCGGGGAAGTACAGGCTCTGCTTGCGCGCGTCGTTGGCCGACATCTATTCGCGCTCCTCGGATGGCCGCTCGCCGCCGATCACGTCATTCACCGAGGGGAAGCGCATGATCTCGTTGCGGGCGATCTTCCATGCCTGCTGCACGATCCACGAGAGCGAGCGGTCCTGCCGGTTCGCCTCCTCCTGAATCTCCCGCAGCATGTCCTCGGGGAAGTAGAGGCTCTGCTTCCTCTTGTCGGTACCTGCCATCAAATCCTCCGCGGAGGGGCGCCCGCCGCTCGCGGAGCGCGCACAACCGTCCCCTGTGTCTAGACGTGGACGACAGCGGGGTCAAGTAAGCGACCAGCCGTTGCCTCCTTCCAGCCGCGGCTACCCTCGGTAACACCTGAGGCGCTCGACCGACAGCAGGAGAGCAAGCGGCAGGTCGCTGGCATGAAGGTCGCAGGACCACATGTCAGCACTCCTTCGAGGACCTCTCCGATGTCGATCTCTGGCGTGATCACGACGAAAGACATCCTGCGCCATGGCGGCATCATCGTGCGCGAGTTCGGCGCAGCGGCGTACCTCAGGTGCTGCGTCGCGATCCTGCGTCGCAGACACACCACGTTCCTCGATTGCGTCGTACGCTTGTGGGCTGATGAGCGGAGATAGGCACAGTCTCAAGCCTCGGCGCTAAGCCACTTTCGGTGGCCGCGCCGAAAAAAAAGGCTGGCCGCAGCTTTGCTGGGCCAGCCCATGAGCCTGGAGGGGGAGGGGGGAACCCCCAGGCTCACTTGCAATTCTTGTCGCGGCCGGGAGCCGCGTCACCGTTCAGAACCCGCTGTCCGCGCTGGATGTTCCCGCCGCTGGTCCGATGCCCCCTTTTTCCGATTGGAAAATTGGATTCTCAACAGTCTACGCGCAAGTCCGTAGGACGCTAGGGCGCCATGCGGCGCTACACTGTGGGGGGTGTGGGAAATCTGGCGGACAGCGTCGAACACGCGGTCGCCCGCGGCCTGGCCCACGGCACCATCGTCTTGGTCGCTTGCTCGGGCGGCGCCGACTCCGTCGCGCTGGCGGCCTCCGCCGTCAGGGTCGGTGTCCGGTGCGCGATCGGACACGTGGACCACGGTCTGCGCGCGGGATCCACAGTCGAAGCAGACGGCGTACGGGATCTCGCGCGCCACCTGGGCGTAGAGTTTTACCTGAAGAAAATCGACAAATTGAACACTCGCGGCCCCGGGCTCGAGGCCGCCGCCCGGAGCGCGCGCTACGAGGCGCTCGCCGAGCTCGCACAAGCCGCTGGCGCCAGAGTCGTCGCGACGGCGCACACGCGCAGGGATCAGGCGGAAACACTTCTTCTGCGCCTCTTCCGAGGAGCCGGGCCGGGGGCGCTTGCGGGAGTGCGGCGGCGGCGGGTCCTCGCTCCCGGAATCGAGCTGGTGCGGCCGCTCCTCGATGTCTCCCGCGCCGCGACCGAGGCCTGCTGCCGCGCGAACGGTCTCGGCTGGGTGGACGATCCGCACAACTCCGATCGAGCCCGCGCCCGCGCCAGACTGCGCGCACTCTGGCCGGCGCTCCTGGAATTCAACCCAAGGCTCGAGGAGGCGCTTTCGGGTGCCGCCGCCCTCTTCGCCGAGGAAGACGAGCTCCTCGACGCACTCGCGCAGCGCGCCGCTCGTCTCCACCCGGCGCTGCAGCGGCGGGCCCTGCTCGCGGCCGCGAACGAGCAGGGCATCCGCCCGGAACGCGAGCACCTCGACGCAATCCTCCGGCTGCTCGAGCGCGGGGAGGGCGCCGCGGATCTGCCCGGGGGGCGCGCGGTCGTGAAATTCGAAGGCCGCAGGGAGCCGCATCCCCAGCCGGGCGAGGTGGCGATCCCCGCGCCCGGCCGTTACCTGTGGGCCTCGCGGGTGCTCGAGGTGGAGGCAATCGGCGGAGCGGGCGTGGAGGTCGATGTCTCGAAAGCGCCATTTCCATGGACGCTGCGCGGTCGCCTGCCAGGCGACCGCTTCCGCCCCGCCGCAGGGCGGACGAAGAAGGTCGCGGATCTCTGGATCGACGCGCGCATTCCCCGCGAGCAGCGTGCCCGTCTGGCGCTCCTCGCCGATGCCCATGGACGGATCTTCTGGGTCGAGGGGCTGCGCCCCGGACCGGCGTGCGGCAGCGGCGGCATCTCCTTCCGGCTTCGTCCGGAAATGAAGCCTTCGGACGGACCGTTACCGTCCAAGCGGCGGCACGAATCCTGTTCTGCTACGATGGATCCCAGGCCTGACGAGGAGCCAAGGTGAGACAGTCGTACAAGACCTTTTTTCTCTGGGCAGTCCTGATCCTGCTCTTCTTCTCGTTCTATTCCATCTTCTCCAAGCAGCGTTCCTCGGAGCCGAAGGAGATCGACGCGAGCGAGTTCTACGCGGCGGTCGAGCGAGGCGACGTCTCCACGACCACCGTGAAGGGGAACGTACTGCAGGGTCAGCTGAAGAATCGCCAGGAGTTCCGTACCGTCTCGCCGCTCGACAGCCAGCTCCTCGAGAAGATGCGCCAGAAGGGCGTGGCCCTGAAGTTCGAGAAGGAAGACTCGCAGTCGCTCTGGGCCCAGTTCCTCGTCTCCTGGATGCCGCTCGGCGTCCTCTGCATCCTCTTCGTCTTCCTCATGCGCCAGCTGCAGGCGGGAGGCGGCAAGGCGATGAGCTTCGGCAAGAGCAAGGCGAAGCTGCTCTCCGAGAACCACAACAAGGTCACCTTCGCCGACGTCGCCGGCATCGACGAGGCGAAGGAGGAGCTCGAGGAGATCATCGCCTTCCTCAAGGACCCGAAGAAGTTCACCAAGCTCGGCGGGCACATTCCCAAGGGCGTCCTCCTCATGGGATCCCCCGGAACGGGAAAGACGCTGCTCGCGCGGGCCATCGCCGGAGAGGCGGGCGTTCCCTTCTTCTCCATCTCCGGATCGGACTTCGTGGAGATGTTCGTCGGCGTGGGGGCGAGCCGCGTGCGCGACCTGTTCGAGCAGGGCAAGAAGCACGCCCCCTGCATCATCTTCATCGACGAGATCGACGCGGTCGGCCGCCACCGGGGCGCCGGCCTCGGCGGCGGTCACGACGAACGCGAGCAGACGCTGAACCAGCTGCTGGTCGAGATGGACGGGTTCGAGTCGAACGAGGGCGTGATCCTGATCGCCGCCACGAACCGTCCCGACGTCCTCGATCCCGCGCTGCTACGGCCCGGCCGATTCGACCGCCGCATCGTAGTCCCGCGCCCGGACGTGAAGGGCCGCGAGGGCATCCTCAAGGTGCACACCCGCAAGACGCCGCTCTCGCCCGAGGTGGACCTCGACGCCATCGCCCGCGGAACGCCTGGCTTCTGCGGCGCGGATCTGGAGAACCTGGTGAACGAAGCGGCGCTGATCGCCGCGCGCAAGAGCAAGGAGCGCCTGGACAAGGGCGACTTCGAGTTCGCCAAGGACAAGGTGATGATGGGCGCCGAGCGGCGCTCGATGATCATCAGCGAGAAGGACAAGAAGATCACCGCCTGGCACGAGGCCGGCCACGCGCTGGTGGCGAGGCTCACGGAGCACAACGACCCGGTGCACAAGGTCACCATCATTCCGCGCGGGCCCGCTCTGGGGCTGACGCAGATGCTCCCCAAGGAAGACCGCTTGAACTGGAACCGCAGCTCGGTGCTCGACCGCATCGCCATGGCGATGGGCGGGCGGATCGCGGAGGAGCTGGAGTTCAACGAGATCACTTCCGGCGCCAAGAGCGACATCGAGCACGCCACCAAGTTCGCGCGCAGCATGGTGTGCGAGTGGGGCATGAGCGAGAAGCTCGGTCCGCTCGCCTTCGGCGAGGAGGAGGGCGAGGTGTTCCTGGGCCGCGAGTTCGCGCAGCGGTCGCGCAACTTCTCCGAGGCGACGGCGATCGAGATCGACGCCGAGGTGCGCAAGATCGTCACCGAGCAGTACTCGCGGGCCAAGCAGATCCTGATGGAGAACAAGCCCGCGCTGGATCGCGTCGCCGCGGCGCTGCTCGAGTGGGAGACGCTGGATGGCGAGGAACTCGAGCTGCTGCTCCGCGGCGGAACGCTCAACAAGAGCAAGCCGCCGCCGGCGCAGAAGCCGAACGAGGTCCGCCGGCCCGAGGTGAAGGAGAAGTCGAAGATCCTCGACGCCCTCGGCGGCCTGACGGCGCCCGTGCCCAAGCCTGAGGCCGGGAAGGCGTAGCGCCGCGAAAGCCGTTCACGGCCACGTGGCCGTGGGCGCTCTAGAACGGGAGCGGCCGCAAGTCCGGCTCCACCCACCCGGCCCGGGCCGCGTCGGACCAGAGCACTTCCGGCGACCAGTGCCGCATGGGCAGATTGGTATCTGCCAGCGGAGTCTCGAGCAGCGCCGCCAGGTCCCCTTCGTGCGCGTTGACCGCCTTCAACCAGAACCAGGTCAACGTCTCGTTGTACTTGACGTGCGCTCCGACCTTGTCCACGTATTTGAGCAGCACCTCGCGCGCCTTCTCCGGCTCGCCGCGGTAGATCAGCGCGAGCCGTAGATGGGCGGCGTGGTTCATCAGCTGCTTGGGGAGCGAGCCCGACTCCAGCGCGGCGATGAAAGCGGCGTCGTTCATCAGGGTAGTCTATACAGCTGTGGGCGCGATCGCCCGAAAGATGGCGTTCCGGCCACGTTCACGTCGCCGTCGCCGTCCACGTTCACGTCAACCTCCCACGTCCTGTACAGTCCACGCGATGCGACTCCTCGAGCTCCAGTGCGAAGCCGACGCGCGGCAAGCCTGCGCGGCAATCGGGCGCGAGGTGGCAGACGCGAACCTGCGCGGGTGGGCGGCGGTCCTCGCCGAAAGCGTGCTGGCCGAAGGCATGCGCCAGTCCGGCCTTCCGGTCCTGCAGGGAGCGCGAGGAGCGCTCGTGCTCGGCAGCATCGCGCAGATCTGGCTGGCCGCGCGGAGCCTCGCGGATGCGCTCGAACGCGAGCCCCTGCGTGAGGCGGCCCGGGAGCTGATGCTGCGGGCGGCAAACGTCGAGACGCCTGCGCCGGGCAGCGCCTGGAAGCTCCCGCGCAGCAAGCTGCCGGAGCGCCGCACGCTGGTCATGGGCGTCGTGAATGCAACACCCGACTCTTTCTCCGACGGCGGTGCCTACGACCCCGTCGCGCACGGCCTGAAGTTGGCGGAGGAAGGGGCGGACATCCTCGACGTCGGCGGCGAGTCAACGCGCCCGGATGCAACTCCGGTCGACGCGGTCGAGGAACGGCGCCGCACGGAGCACGTGGTACGCGAGCTCTCCCGGCGTACCCAGGTGCCCATCAGCATTGACACCACCAAGGCTGCCGTGGCCGCGCCCGCGCTCGACGCCGGAGCCGAGATCGTCAATGACGTCTCCGGACTGACCCGCGATCCGGAGATGTTCCGCGCCGCGAGCGGCGCGGCGCTCTGCCTGATGCACATGCGCGGCACTCCGGCGGACATGCAGTCGCGCGCCCGCTATGCGGACCTGCACGGCGAGATCGAGCAGGAGCTGGTGGAGGCGCTGGAACGCGCCTGCGCAGCGGGAATCCCCGAGCAATGCATCGCGGTCGATCCCGGTCTCGGATTCGCGAAAACGGCAGCGCAGAACCGGACACTCCTGCGCCGCCTGCGTGAGCTGACACAGCTCGGCCGCCCGCTGGTGGTCGGCGCCTCGCGCAAGTCGTTCATCGGAGCGTCGACTGGCAAGCCCGCGCCGGATCGGCTGTTCGGAAGCGTGGCTGCCGCGGTGATCGGGGCGTCGAACGGGGCAGCGGTGTTGAGGGTGCATGACGTCGCGGCGACGCGGGAGGCGTTGGCGGTGGCGGATTCCATCCGGACGTCCGGTGTCTGACAGTCGGCTCCGGCGCTTGCCGGCCCGCCTGCGAGGCACCAAGATTTGCGTCTCAATCCGGGAGCCTCCAACATGGCCGTCCGCTTGGCAGAGAAACCACTGGAGCCTGCGCGCAAGCTGTTCGGGACCGACGGAATCCGCGGCACGGCCAACGTGTATCCGATGACGGGCGAGCTGATGCTGCAGCTCGGCAGGGCCTTGGCCTACCAGATCAAGCGCGGCAACCATCGCCACCGGGTCGTGATCGGAAAGGACACCCGGCTCTCCGGGTACATGCTGGAGACGGCGCTCGCCTCCGGTCTCTGCAGCATGGGCGTCGACGTGCTGCTCTGCGGGCCGCTGCCGACGCCGGCCATCTCCAACCTGACGGTCTCGATGCGCGCGGATGCGGGCGCGGTGATCAGCGCCTCGCACAATCCCTATCAGGACAACGGGATCAAATTCTTCAGCGCCGACGGGTTCAAGCTGCCGGACGAGGTCGAGGCGGAGATCGAGGACCTGGTCGCCAACGACAAGCTGCACCACCTGCGGCCGACCGCCACCAGCATCGGCAAGGCTTACCGCATCGACGACGCAGCCGGGCGCTACATCGTCTATGCGAAGAACACGTTCCCGAGGCACCTGACCCTGGAAGGGCTCACCATCGTGGTCGACTGCGCGCACGGAGCAGCGTACCGCGTGGCGCCCGCGGTGCTGGAGGAGCTGGGCGCGAAGGTGATCGTGATCGGCAACCAGCCGGACGGCAAGAACATCAACCGCGGCTTCGGCGCACTTCATCCGGAGACGATGTGCAAGGCGGTCCGGAAGACGGGCGCCGATCTGGGCATGGCGCTCGATGGCGACGCGGACCGGCTGATCATCTCCGACGAGCACGGGAACGTGGTGGACGGCGACGCGGTGATGGCGATCTGCGGACTCGACCTGCTCCGGCGCCGGGCGCTGCCGAAGAAGACGCTCGTCGCCACGGTGATGAGCAACATGGGCCTCGACCAGTGCCTCGCCAAGGCGGGAGGGCGGGTGCTGCGCACCCGGGTCGGCGATCGGTACGTGCTGGAGGAGCTCCGGCGCGGAGGCTACAGCTTCGGCGGCGAGCAGAGCGGGCACCTGATCTTCCTCGACCGGGCCAATACCGGCGACGGCAGCATCGCGGCCCTGGCGCTGCTCGCGGTGATGGTCGAGAGCGGCAAGCCCATCTCCGACCTGGCGAGGTGCATGGATGTCTTTCCCCAGGCGCAGCTCGGGCTGGTGGTGAAGAACAAGCCCGAGCTCGGATCGCTCGCCGGAGTGATGCGCGCCATCCGCGACGTGGAGCAGAAGCTGGGCGACAACGGCCGGGTGCTGGTCCGGTACAGCGGGACGGAGCCGAAGGTCCGCGTGCTCGTCGAGGGGCCGGACCAGAAGCTGATCGACGGCTACGCCGCGGAGATCGCCACCGAGCTGAAGAAGGCGATCGGCGCGTAGCCTGCGCTCGATCTGGATGTGTTCTACACTGTACCGGGGAGGCACCCCTCCATGCGCCTCGGCGTCAACATCGATCACGTCGCTACTCTGCGGCAGGCGCGCAAAGGGCGTTACCCCGATCCGGTCGCCGCGGCGGCGCTCGCGGAGCTGGGAGGCGCCGACCAGATCACGCTCCACGTGCGCGAGGATCGGCGGCACGTCAACGACCGGGACCTGGAATTGCTCCGCAAGACCGTGAACGGCACCCTGAATCTCGAGATGGCCGCGGTGCAGACCATGCTGAACCTCGCGCTCCAGCACCGCCCCGACACGGCGACCCTGGTGCCGGAGCGCCGCGAGGAGCTGACCACCGAGGGCGGACTCGACGTCGTCACCAACCGCGAAGAGATCCGCAAGGTGGCCCGATCGCTGCGGGACGCGAGCGTGGAGGTGTCGCTGTTCGTCGATCCGGACCTCGAGCAGATCAAGGCCAGCCACCGCGCCGAGGCGCAAGCGGTCGAGCTGCACACCGGCCGGTACTGCGAGGCGCGCACGCAGCGAGACCGCGCCCGGGAGCTGGCGCGCGTCGTCGAGGGCGCCAAGGCAGCGGCCAAGCTTGGGTTGCGCGTCGCCGCCGGGCACGGCCTCGACTACTGGAACGTCAAGCCCGTGGCGGAGATCGCGGAGATCACCGAGCTGAACATCGGTTACGCGATCGTTTGCCGCGCGCTGCTCACCGGGCTCGAGCGCGCCGTGCGCGACATGAAGGACCTGATCGGATGAGGCTCCTCACCGCGGCCGAGCAGCGCGAGCTCGATCGGCTCGCCGCGGCGGAAGCGGAGCTGCCCACGCGGGTGCTGATGGAGAGCGCAGGCGCGGCGGTCGCGCGCGCCGTCGCCGAGCTCTCTCCGCGCAAGGTGGTGGTCTTCTGCGGGCCGGGGAACAACGGAGGCGACGGGTCGGTGGCGGCGCGGCTGCTCCGCGACGCCGTGCCGGAGGTGTACGCCTGGTACACGCGCCCGCCGGAACAGCTGAAGGACGACGCCGCTCTCGCCGCCAAGGCATGGCGCGCCGCGGGGGGCCAGGAGGCAAAGCGGACGCTGCGCGGCGGGCCCGGCGTGGTGCTGATCGACGCGGTATTCGGCAGCGGCCTTTCCCGCCCGCCGGACGGCGCGGAGGCGGAAGCGATCCGCGCGCTGAACGCGGCCCGCGAGCGGGGCGCGCTGCTCGTCGCCGTGGATGTGCCGAGCGGTGTCGATTCGGACACGGGCCATGTCTACCCGGTGCACATCGCCCGGGCAGACGTGACCGTCACGCTCCATGCGCCCAAGCGCGGGCTGTACTTGCATCCCGGCGCGGACTGCGCGGGCCGGATCGCGGTCGCGCCCATCGGCATTCCGCGCGCGCTGGAGGAGAAGCTCGCAGGGCCGGCATGCGAGCTGATCGACGAGGACTGGGCGCTCGCGCAGTTTCCCCGGCGCCAGCGCAATGCGCACAAGAACGATTTCGGCCATGTGCTCGTCGTCGCCGGATCCGCGGGAAAGAGCGGCGCCGCGGCGCTGGTCTGCGAGGCCGCGCTGCGGGCAGGGGCGGGGTTGGTCACGCTTGCCGCGCGTCCGGAGATCGCGCCGGCGCTGCATGGAGTGCCGGAAGCGATGTTCGTTCCGTTGCCCGGAAGCGGGCCGCTCTCCCTCGCGGACCTGCCGCCCTTGCGCGAGGCGCTCAAGGGCAAGACGGCACTGGCCGTGGGGCCGGGAATCCCGCACGGACCGGAAACGGGTCCTCTGATCGCCGAGCTCGTCTCGGCCGCCGAAGTGACCGTGCTCGACGCCGACGCGCTCAATGCCCTCGCCGAGCACCGCGATCGGATCGCCGAGTGGTTCCGGCGCGCGCCGACGCGGCCGCTGCTCACGCCGCATCCGGGCGAGTTCTCTCGCCTGACGGGGGAGGAGAGCGAACGCGTGCTGTCCGACCGCGTCGAGTCCACGGTGCGCGCCGCCCAGCGCTTCGGGGCCTGCGTCGCGCTCAAAGGCGCACACACGGTGATCGCCGATCCGGAAGGATCGAGCGCAATTTGCGCAGCCGGAAACCCGGGAATGGCGACGGCGGGCTCGGGCGACGTGCTCACCGGGATCGCCGGGGCGGTGCTGGCGCGCCGGGGCGGGATGGGCGGCACCGCGGAACGGGCGCGGCTGGCCGTTTTCCTTCATGCGACGGCCGGCGATCTCGCAGCCTCGGAGATGGGAGAGACGCCGCTCGTCGCCAGCGACATCGCGCGCACCGGGCTGCCGCGCCTGTTCCGGCGCTGGGGCCGATGATCCGGGAGCTTTTCCTCGAGAGCCCCGCGGCGACGCGCGCGCTCGGGCGCAGGTTGGGCGCCGCGCTGCGGCCCGGAGACTTCGTGGCGCTGATCGGGGACCTCGGCGCCGGCAAGACGCTGTTCGTCAAAGCCGTCGCCGAAGGGGCCGGCGCCGAGGCCGCCAGCTCTCCCAGCTTCGCCCTGCTCAACCGGTACGGCGGCCCGGTCCCGCTACAGCACCTGGACCTGTACCGGATTTCGAATCCAGCGGAGCTGTTCTCGCTGGGATTCGATGACCTGCTCGAAGAGCCCGCGGCGACGCTCTGCGAGTGGGCCGATCGGGCGCGCGGTGCGCTTCCGGCGGATCGGCTGGAGGTCGCCTTCGAGCATGCCGGGCCGAGATCGCGCAAGGTGCGCCTGCATGCCACAGGCGCGCGAGCGGAAAAACTGCTCGCGGCGGCGACGTCCGTATGATGGCCGAATGAGCATGTCCATCACCTGCCCCCAATGCGGGCTCACGCAGGAAACGCCCGCCGATCGCATCTGTCGCGGCTGCGCGAATGCCATCTCTTCCCTCGTCGCCCCGGCGCGATCGGTGCTCGGCCTGGGCAAGGAGGCAGCGGCGAAGGCGATTCCGGTCGGCGCGCGCGTCGCGGGCGTCGTGCTGCTGCTGAATGCCGCGGCCAACGCGCTCACGATGATCAAGCAAGGTCCGGGGAGCGATCCCCTCGCACACCACGAAGTGAAGGGCATGATCGTGGATCTCATCGTTGGCGGCGGTCTGCTCGCCGGGAAGGCGAATCTGCAGAAGTGGGCCATCGTGCGCGTGGTCCTCGGGGGGATCGTGTTCGGAGCGCGTGCTGATCATCGGGGAGTCGGTCGCGCCGACGATGCGGATCAACCAGGAGAAGTTCGAGCAGGCGGTGATCGACGAGATGAAGGGCCGGATGACGAAATTCGAGGACCTCGGCCGCCAGGTGCTGCCGGTGGGCGCCATGCTGCACCTGAGGGGTCACGCGAAGACGCTGGACCTCGAGTACTACCGCGGCGTCTTCGCCGACAAGAACCACGGGTACCAGGTGGTGGCCTTCGCGACGCCGCAGTCGTTTGCGCGCGTCGAGCTGGAGCTGGCGGCGATGGTGCGGTCGTTCCAGCCGGATTGCGCCGCGGGATCGAAGTCGCCCTGATCCCGAGGCTCGACTCGACCTCGCCCTGACGGCGGGCTGATCGCGAGAAAAGTTGTGGGCGGCGCGATCCTTGGCGAGTCTGGAAGGCATGCACAAGGGATTGCGAATCGTTGCCCTCTCTCTTTTCCTGGCCGCCGCGGCCGCGCGTGCCGACGGCGTCTTCCAGGCGAGCATCACCGTCGCGCTCCCGGTAGTCCTGCCGCCGGTCGTCGTCGTCAGCCCAGGCGTGCAGGTCGTCGAGGACCTCGACGACGAGGTCTTCCTCGTCGACGGATGGTACTGGGTTCGCCGCGGAAACCTCTGGTATCGCGCCCGCGATCACCGGCACGCATGGGTGTACGTTCAGCCGCGCTTCGTTCCGCTCGGGCTGCAGCGGATTCCGCCAGGTCACTACCGTCGTTTCCACCACGCGGAGTGGAAGGCCGCAAGGGAAGAGGAAAAGGAACGGAGGCGCGCCTGGCGCGAGGACGAGAAGGAGCGCCGGCGCGAGGCGAAGCAGGCGGAGAAGGAATGGAAGAAGGAGCACAAGGGCGGCAAGCACCACGATCGCGACGAAGATTAGCCGCGGTCGGTGACCGTCAAGCGTCGACGTTTGTCGTCGTCGTGGGTGTGAACGTGAACGGCGACGGCGACGGCGACGTGGCCGGGCCTGGAAAGCTTCCCTCGCGCCTCACCGCGGCAGCAGCGAAGTCACCCTGAGCCGCAGCCGCTCGTCCACGGCGACGAGCGCCTCCTCCGGCAAGAGGCGCCAGGCCCGCTTGCCGCCCGGAGGCGGCTCGCCGGGATCCTCGCTGGCGATCGCGACGTATCCGCACGCGCCGCTCCGATCGGGAGCGGGCGACGACAAGAAGAGCGTGCGGCCTCGCCGGCACGCGAGCAGCAGCCGGCCATCGGTCGCGAGAAAGGTCGTGCTCGCGCGGGCATCGCCGCGCTCCGCGATCTCGCGCACGAGCGCGACGGTCTCCGCCAGCGCGGCCGCGGCCGAACCGACGTCGGCGCGCTCCGGATCGCAGTGCCCTCGCAGACGCGTGAGGAAGAGCAGGAAGCAGCGCTCGCTGTCCGTTTCGCCGCGCAACTCGCCGCGCAGCGACGGATCGATCAGGGCTTCGAGGGGCGGCCGCACGCGCTCCCAGTCCGGCAGCGTGCCGTTGTGCGCGAACAGCCAGGGTCCCCGCTGGAACGGATGTGTGTTCTCTGCCGCCACCCGCCCTACACTGGCCTTGCGGACGTGGGCGACCACCGTCTGTGCGCTCACGAACTGCGACAGCTTCTCGAAATCTGCGTCCCCGTGGGCAGGGGTGAGACTGCGCACTACACGCGGCGTGCCGTCCTCGTACCAGCCGACACCCCAACCATCCGGATGCTCGCGGCTTTGCACGCGGAGCGCGTTTGCGCCATGAAACAATTCGTGGGATACGCGGCCGCGGTCCCGGGATCGGCAGCCGAAAAGGCGGCACATCGCGGGGGGAGTGTAGTCCAGGCGGCGATTGTGCTGTAATTTTGTTCGCTACCGACCTTTCCCATGTAGGAGAATGACCGCGATGTGGGCAGCGATGGCGCTCGTGCTCGCTTCCTCGACGGCGCCGCCAGTCGTTGCGCTGCTGCCCCTGCGCCCGCTGGGCGCGCCCGCTGACGTGGTCCACGCCCTGGAGGTCACGCTGCGCAACGAGCTGGCGCACCTGCCCGAGGCCCGGCTGGCGCCCGCGCAGGCGGTCGCCGACGCGCTGAAACGCGAGCCGGATTGTGAGGCGAAGGTCTCGTGCGCTGCGGCGGGCGCTGCCCACGCCGGCGCCCGCCAGCTGATCATGGGTACCACCAGCCAGCTCGGCGATTCCTTCATGATCGACTTGAAGCTTATCGAGGCGCGGACGGGGCAGGAACTCCGCCGCGTCACCCATCCGGTGAGCGGCGCGCAGGATGCCTTGATCGAGATGGTGCGCGAGGCGGCCGTGCAGCTGCTTGCGCCGCAAAGGTTCGCCGGCGCGTTGCGGGTCAACGCCCCCGGCGCCGAAGGGGCGCAACTCTTCGTCGACGGCAAGCTCGCGGGGACCCTTCCCCTCGGGCAGCCCCTGGAAGGTCTCTCCCCCGGGCAGCACGTGGTGCGCGTGAAGGACAAGGCCCAGGAGACCAGCACGTTCGTCGAGGTGCGGTTCGGGCGCACCACCGATGCGCAGATCGAGCTCGGCGCCCCTCCCGTCGTCGCGGTGCCCGCGGCGGCGCTCCCGGTCGCCATCTCGGCGTCCGCGCCGCGCAAACCCGCGTGGGTCCGCCCGGTCGCCGTCGCCGCGCTCGGCGCCGGGGTGGCGAGCGCCGTCATCGGGGCCGCCTTCAACGCGCGCGCCGGCTCCAGCTCGTCGAGCTCGAGCGTTGGCGCCAATCAGCTGAATACCCGCAGCGTCCAGGGATATGCGGACGTCAATCGCGACACCAACCTGGCCCGCGGCTTCTACGTGGCCGCCGCGGTGCTGGCCGCCGCGGGGGGCGGTTTGCTCTGGTGGGATCTGCAGGGCGACTCCATTGGCGTCACCACCCACTTCTGACCACCGCGGGAAACCTGCCCCGCAGAACTTGCCGTGCTAGCGTCGAAGGTCGCTCTTCGCGAGGAGGAACGTCGTGTCCCGCAGCGCCGCGCTCAGCTTCCTGTTGCTCGCGTCCGCGGCTTGCCGCAACAAAGACCCCGACCCGAACTTCAAGCAGGCGACCGCCATCTACCAGCAGCTCTACGCCACCCAGCTCGACGACGCTTATGGCGATCCGAGGATGGACGAAGTGGTGGTGCTGCTGGGAAAGGTCAATCCGCGCTCGATCGATGCCGATCGCGCGCAGGCCATGCTGCGGACCATCCAGCACGGTCGAGAAGATCTGGCGAGGGAACGCGCCGAGCGCGAGAAGATGGCCGCCGCCGCGGAGCAGAGCCTC
>Ga0209236_1000066_pt1 | contig 47931 bp, 40 predicted proteins | sample GraSoi013_1_40cm_FD_185819 | JGI IMG/M metagenome (GOLD analysis project Ga0209236, IMG submission 185819) | Grasslands soil microbial communities from the Angelo Coastal Reserve, California, USA - Sample 09_27_2013_1_40cm (SPAdes) (version 2) | ecosystem: Environmental > Terrestrial > Soil >... | reverse complement strand
GGCGCCACGTCGGTCACCGCCGCGAGCTGCTGCCCCGAAGCGCGCTCGGCTCCGGCGATCACCATGCTCCGGTGCAGGTGCGCCTCCCGGCGCAGCTTGTCGTGCAGCTTCGGGCGCTCCTCCTCGTTTTGGAGCGTGTTCATAGTATCGAGCCCCTCGAAGGCGTCCCGGCAGTAGTAGACGCCGCCGTCGTACAGCTTGTCGGTGCCCTCGACGTACGCGGTGCGCCAGCCGTACTTGCGGTTGATCGCCGCGCCGCCGATGAGGATGGGCAGCTTGAGCCCGCGCCGGTCCATCTCCTGCACCACCAGCGGCATCTGGCGCGAAGTGGAGACCAGCAGCGCGGAGAGCCCGATCGCATCCGCCTTCTTCTCCACCGCCGCGTTCACGATCCGATCGACCGGGACCTGCTTGCCCAGGTCGTGCACGGTGTAGCCGTTGTTCGAGAGGATCGTCTTCACCAAATTTTTGCCGATGTCGTGGACGTCCCCGAACACGGTGGCGAGAACGACGGCCCCGCGCGAGTACGAGTCGTTCTTCTCCATGAACTGCTCGAGATAGGCGACCGCCTTCTTCATCACCTCGGCGCTCTGCAGCACGAACGGCAGGATCAGCTCGCCGGCGCCGAAACGGTCGCCCACCTCCTTCATCGCGCCGAGCAGGACGTCGTTGATCACGCCCACCGCCGAGCGCGTCTTCAGGCACTCGTCGATGGCCTCGATCAATCCCTTCTGCTGGCGATCGACGATCATGTGGTGCAGCCGCGCCTCCGGCGTGTCGAACTGCCGCTCTTCCTCGACCGCCGCCTTCGCCGGCCCCTTCGCCTCGAAATGCGCGATCAGGCGGGCGAGCGCGTCGTCCCGGCGCGCCAGCACCAGGTCCTCGGCGAGAGCGCGCGCATCGGCGGGGATCTCGTTCCAGGGCAGGACGTCGCGCGGATTGATGATCGCTGCGTCCAGCCCCGCCTTCAGGCAGTGCGTGAGAAAGACCGAATTCAGGATCGGACGCGACTGCCTGGCCAGCCCGAAGCTGACGTTGGAAACGCCGAGCACGGTCAGCGCGCCGGGCAGCTTCTCCTTCACCAGCCCGATCCCCTCGATGGTCTCGACCGCGCTGTTCTTGTACTGCTCGTCGCCGGTGGCGAGCGTGAACGTGAGCACGTCGAAGAGCAGCTGCCACGGCTGCAGCCCGTCCTTGAGCGCCCGCTCGTAGATCCGGCGCGCCACCTCGAGCTTGCGATCGCTGGTCAGCGCCATGCCCTTTTCGTCGATGGCCATGGCCACCGTGCAGGCGCCGTACTGCTTCAGCAGGGGGAAGATCTTGTCGATCTTCTCCCAGCCGCGCTCCAGATGCACCGAATTGACGATGCCGATGCCCGGCAGCCACTCCAGCGCGCCGGCGATCACTTCCGGCTCCGTCGAGTCGATGCAGAGCGGCGCCTCGATCTGTCCCGAGAGCACCCGCACCACACGGGTCATGGTGTCCTGCTCGTCGGCGCGCTCGGTCAGCGCGACGCAGACGTCCAGGGCGTGCGCGCCGCCTTCCACCTGCTCGCGCGCGACGCCGAGGATCCCGGTGATGTCGTTCGCGAGCAGCAGCTCCTTCATCTTCTTGCTGCCCTGCGAGTTGACGCGCTCGCCGATGATCAGCGGCCGCGGCTCCTGGTGCAGCGCAGCCGCCTTCAGCCCGCTCGAGAGCATGGGGACGCGCCGTGGAGGCTTGCGGGCCGGCCCGGTCCCGCGAATCGCTTCGACCACCTGCTTCAGGTGCACCGGGGTCGTCCCGCAGCAGCCGCCGACGACCGCCAGCCGGAAGTCGCGCACGAACCGGGCCAGGTGCTCGGCCAGCTCGCCCGGTTGCAGCGGGTACACGGCGACACCCTCCCGGTTCTCCGGAATGCCGGCATTCGGCTGGCACGAGAGCGGCAGCGGCGCGTGCTCGGCCAGGGCGCGCAGCGGATCGACCATCTCGCGCGGACCGGTGGAGCAGTTGAGTCCCATGATGTCGGCCCCGCAGGCGGAGATCAGCACGGCCGCCGAGAGCGGTTCGCTGCCGAGCAGCATGCGGCCCGACGGATCGAGCGTGATCTGGGCGATCAGCGGGACGCGCCGTCCCACCTCTTCCATCGCCTTGCGCGCCCCGAAGATCTGCGAGCGCAGCTCGAGCAGGTCCTGCGCCGTTTCGGCGATGAGGCAGTCGACGCCGCCCCGGAGCAGCGGGACCGACTGCTCCCGGAAGATCTCCACCAGCTCGGCGGGCCGGACGCGCCCCAGGTCGGGATCGCTGGAGGAAGGGAGAAATCCGCTCGGCCCCAGCGACCCGGCGACGTAGCGCGGCCGTCCGTCACTGCGCTGCGCCCGGTCCGCTTCCTGGCAGGCGATCCGCGCCGCCTGCTCGTTCACTTCGACCACGCGCGCGCCGAGGTCGAATTCGTCCAGCTTGGGCCGGCTCCCGCCGAACGTATTCGTCTCCACGACGTCGCACCCGACTTCCAGGTATGACCGGTGCACGCCGGCGACCACGTCGGGCCGCGTGAGCGAGAGGATCTCGTTGCAGCCCTGCCTTCCCTCGAAGTCCTTGACGGTCAGATCGCCTGCAAGCTGCATCCGCTGCAGCGTCGTGCCCATGGCGCCGTCGAAAACGACGATTCCGCGGGCGATTGCATCGATAAGGTTCTTGTCCGCCATCTGAGGCAGATTACCACGCGCCGCGTCGTGATAACCTCGCTCGCCTCCGGCCGCCGCAGTAGTTATCAGGAGCGTCCCATGCTGAAGATCGTCGTCGGCAACAAGAAGTACTCCTCGTGGTCGCTGCGCGGCTGGCTGGTGCTCAAGCACGCCGCCGTGCCGTTCGAGGAGATCGTCGTTCCCCTCGACATGCCGGATACGGCCGCGAGCATCCGCAAGTATTCGCCAAGCGGACGCGTACCGGCGCTGATCGACGGCGACGTCACCGTCTGGGACTCTCTCGCCATCGCCGAATATCTCCACGAGAAGTTCCCGGACAAGCGCCTCTGGCCGAAGGACTCTGCCCAGCGGGCCCGCGCGCGGGCGCTGGCGGCGGAGATGCATTCGGGCTTCGCCAACCTGCGCAACGACTGCTCGATGAAGATCGTCCAGCAGTATCCGTACAAGGCGCTGCGGCCGGAGACGCAGGCGGAGGTGGACCGCATCGTGGCCATCTGGGAGGACTGCCTGAAGCAGAGCGGCGGTCCGTTCCTGTTCGGCAAGGAGCCGTGCATCGCGGACGCGTTCTACGCTCCGGTCGTATCGCGGCTGCGCACCTATTCGATTCCGGTCTCGGGCGCCGCCAAGGCCTACTGCGATACCGTCTGGGCGTGGCCCCCGCTGCAGGCCTGGGTGGCGGACGCGCAGCGCGAGACGCTGCGGGCGAAGTTCCACGAGGATTGATGCAGTTCGGCGTCTACATCCACTTCCCGTACTGCCTGTCGAAGTGCCCGTACTGCGACTTCGCCTCGCGCGCCGAGGCGGTGATCCCGCAGCAGCGATACACCGAGGCGGTCCTGCGCGAGCTTGGCGCCCGGGCGGCGCAGTTTCCTGGCCGCGAGGCCGTCTCCATCTACTTCGGCGGCGGCACGCCCTCGCTTTGGGATCCGCCTCAACTGGGGCGCGTGCTCCGCGAGATCCGTTCGCTCTGGTCGGTCCGGACCGGTGCCGAGGTCACCCTGGAGGCAAATCCGGGCACCACCGACGAGGAGCGGTTCGCCGCGTTCCGCGAGCTTGGCGTCAACCGGCTCTCGATCGGCGTGCAGTCGTTCGCGCCAGCGCAGCTCGTCGCTCTCGGGCGCAAGCACAGCGGCGGCGACGCGGTGCGCGCATTCGAGACCGCGCGGGCGGCGGGGTTCCGCAACGTCTCGCTGGATCTGATCCACGGCGTGGAGCGGCAGACCAAGGAGCTGGCCGCCAGCGACGCCGCGTCGGCAGTCGCGCTCGGCCCCGAGCATATCTCCTGCTACGCCCTTACCCTGACCGGGCTGGCGGAAGAAGTCCCGATGGCGAGAGCACTGCGCCGCGGTGAGCTCGCGCTTCCGGACGACGAGGTGGTCTCGGACATGGGCGACGCCGTCCGCGCCGAGCTCGCCCAAGGCGGCTACGCGCGTTACGAGATCAGCAATTACGCACGCCGGGGCCGGGAGGCGGTGCACAACTCCCTCTACTGGCGCGGCGGGGAGTATGCGGCGGCGGGTTGCGGCGCCTGCGGCTTCTTGCGCGAGGGCCGCGGCGGCGTCCGATTTGCAAACGACCGCTCGCCGGAGAGGTACATGGAGCGGGTGGAGCGCGCCGGCACCGGCGACGCTTCTTCGGAGCGCGTCTCACCGGACGAACACCTGCGGGAGCGAATCTTCACCGGCCTGCGTCTCGCCGAAGGCATCGACCTCGCGACCCTCGAACGCGACCTGGACTTGCCCGTCCGCGACAGGTACGGCGAAGTGATCGCGCGGATCGCCGGCGAAGGCCTGGGCTCGTTCGACGGCGTGTACCTTCGCCTCAACGATCGCGGCCTCGACCTGCACAGCGAGGTCTCCCTGCGATTTTTCTAGAGCACACATTCCACAACCTGTTCAGCCCAAAAACAATAGTCGCTAAGCCGCCTTCGGCTCTCTAGGGCCCCACCAGCAGCTCCTGCGATTGCGCCTCGTCCACTTCGCGCGCAAAGGCGGCGAACGCCGGATATCGCTCCGGCGGAACCCGCTGCTGCGGCATCGAGAGCGACTCCTCGATCACCAACCTCCCCGACTCCGACCGCGCGCGAAAGGTATAGGCGCCGAACGCAGTGGCGATCGAGACCGGCTTGGGCGCACTCCGCAGGAACCGGCCCGGCGGCAGGACGATCGACACGCGCTGTGAGAGGACTTCCGGCGAGTCGACCAGCAGCGGCACATTCCGCTCCGCGGTCTGCAGCCAGCGCCGCGCCAACCGGGAAGGGACCAGCGAGCTCGGCACGAACAGCTGCGCCCCGTCACGCCGGGCGAGCTGGACGCGAAAACCGTAGACCAGCGTCGCCGCTCCTCCGATGTCGTTCTCATGCTCGGTGGCGAGCGATTCCAGCGTGACCCCGCGCAGGCCGCGCCCGAGCGTCGATTCCACCGCCTGCTTGCGCTGCTCGGCGTCGAGGCGCTCGAGGGCGTCCTTCAGGGTCGCTGCCTCGAACCCCTGGTGCTCGTCGCGCCCGGTTCCCGAGGCGACGCCTTCGGGATCGAGCGTCAGCTCCATCTGCAAGCTGCGCCCGTCGCGCTGCCCGGGCAACGTCTGCGGGAGGCGGATGTATTCGGGTTCTTCGCCCGGTTCGGGGACCACCCACGCATCCTGGCCGCGCAGGAACGCGGGGAGCTGGTTGAAGGGCGCCAGGCGGTACGAAACATCGACCCAGGCCGGGCCCCCGGGTAGATCGATGCGCAGCACGGCGTACCCGTAGAGATCCCCCCGCGGAAAGCGATGCGGCGCCGGATCAGCGAGGAAGGTACGCGCGAAGACGATGTGCGAAGGGATCTGCGCCGACGCAAGCGCGGCCTTCATGACTAGCAGGCGGTTCCCGCGGCCGTGGGCGAGCACGTGCGCGGCGCTGGCCTGGAAATCGCTGCCGTTCGACCGGCCGCGCACCGCCTCCGCCACATTGGCGTGGATCTTCCGGGCCGTATTCTCGACGCTGGTACCCAACGAGCGCTTCGCGAGCTCCAGGGTCGCGCTGCCTGGCCGGGCGCGCATCAGCGCCCAGTCCGCCAGCGAGCGCATCAGGTCCTTCTGCCCCGCGCCGGAGCCGAGCTGCACCCAGGGCATCACTTCGCTCTCTACCACCTGGTGCGGTTCGTTCTGCAGCGGCTTCACGTCGCGCGCGGAATAGCGGAAGCGGAACGAGTTGCCGTCGGGCTGGATGGCGTCCTTCGGAAGGTCCAGGTTGTGCGCATCGATCTCCGGCGGCGCCGGCGCGCGCACTTCGTAGGTCGACTCGCCCATCGGCGTCTCGTCGTCGCGGAAGAAGAATGCCCCGAGCGAGTAGCCCGGCATGTCCGGGCCCCGCGGCGAGATTCCGCGCAAGTAGTCGATCTCCACCGCGTCGCCGGGCTCCAGCCCCGGCAGGCTGATCCCCTCCTTCTCCGGAATGGACTCGGGCTCGAGCACCCGGCCGTCCGCCTTGATCGTGCGCAGGTGCACGACCTGCACGTCCGAAGGAATCTGCGCCTCGCCGAATTTCGCGACCCCCTTCTTGTCGAACACGCGCGCCACCGTGTGGACACGCTCCACTCCGCCGCCGTCCGCGTACATCTGCGCAGCGCCGAAATCGAGCAGCCGCACCGCGCTAGCGCCGGGCGGCGCGTCCTTCGAGCCCTTCGCCAGGATGGCGCCGTCGCGGTCGCTCCAGGAGAGAAGGCGCACTCCCTCGTCGAGCGCGATCTGCTGCCGCAGCTGCAGATCGCCCGGGGCGAGCCGGAGCGCTGCGCGGCGCGCGTCAGCGGCGGCCTTCGATTCTCCGAGCAATTCCAGCGCCCCGCCCAGACGCCGGAGCGGCTCCGGGCTGCGCGGCACCAGCGCAGATGCGGCGCGAAGCGAGGCCACCGCCGAGCGGTTCTCCTTGCGGGCAGACTGCACGTCCGCGAGCTGTTCGAGGCGCGAGGGCTGCGCAGGCCGGAACGCAGCGGCGACCTTGAGCAGCTCCTCGGCGCGCGACAGATCGCCGCGGCTGCGCGCTGCCTGCGCCGCGCTCACCAGCCCGTCGACGCACCCGACCAGACCATCGGCATATTCCCGTTGGTCGGAGAACGAGCCGTCGCGGCGGGAGAGATCCAGCAGCAGCTGCAGCGTGTCGCAACGGCCGGGCGCCGCCTGCAGCGCTTCCTTGGCTCGGGCCCGCGCCCCAGCAGAATTTCCCCGCGCGTCGAGCAGTCGCGCACGCGCTGCGAGCACACGCGGCGATGGCGGCGCCTTCTCCTCGCGCAGCGCCGCCTCCGCCCGGTCGAGCTCTTGCTGGGCGTCGTCGAAACGCTCCGAATCGCGCTCCAGCGCCGCGGCGGTGAGCCGGGCGCGCAGGAGCAGCGGGTCCTTGCGCGCCGCCTCGACGAGATCGGCCAATGCGCGCGCGCGACCGATCCGATCCGGCACTTCCGGGTCGTGCAGCAGCTGCTGGGCGCGCAGCGCGAGCGAGGGCGCGCCGCTCGAGGAGAGGAGCACCGAGCGGTCCACCGCGGCGCGCGATAGCGCGCGATCGTCGCCCATCGCGGCGCGCGCGAGCAGCCATGCCGCCAGCGCATCTGCCGGGTCCGCCTCCAGCATCGCCGACGCCGCCGCGCGCAGGTCGGCTCGATCCGTCCACGCCGGGGGGCCGATGCAGGGCTCCCCCAGTTCGCACACCGCGGCGGCGCGCGCCCCAGCCAGCTCCCTGGGAACGGCGCTGGTCAGGTCCGACGCGTCGCCGTCTGCGCGTGCCAGCGTGAGCCGGAACCGGGTCCCTTCCGCGCGGCTCCAGCGGACGAGAACCTGGTGCTGTCCCGGAGGGAGGCGGACCGCCGCCGTCTGCGCGCGCGGGCTCTCGATCGGATACGGGACGCGCGCGATCGCCACTGCGCCATCGAGGCGGGCCTCCAGCGCCGCGGCCCCTTCCACCCACAGCAGATACTCGCCGCCGCGCTCCAGCGTGATCTCGCTGACCGCGTAGAAGATGTCGCCGTCCGCCGGCTCCGACTCGAGCCCGACGTCGCCGTCGGGAAATTCGAGCGCCCGATCGTTCACCTCCGCGGCCGCCGCAACGCGGCCGTCCAGCGGGAGCGCCCGGCGCAGATCGAAGAGCCGCAGCGCAGCGAACGGCCCGCCCACACGCCAGCGCTGCACCGCTCCCACGGCCCGCCAGGCCTCCCGCTCGATCGCCGGGTCCCGCGCTGCCTCCGCGCGTCGCGTCGAGATCCGCGCCGCGGCCTCCCGGAGGAGCCGCGCAGCCCGCGGCGCCACCGGGGCACGGAGGGCGCGCGCTGCGTCGGTGATGAGATCGTCGATCCGGGGCGATTCGCCCTCCAGATCGAGCAGGCGCACCGCGGCAAGCTCCGCGATCGGGTCCGTCGGAGCGGTCTGCAACGCCGCGATGAAATGCCGGGCCGCGGCGCTGGAATCGGTTCGATCTTCGGCGATCTCCCCCAGGCCCGCGAGCGCGAGCGCGCGCTGAGCCGGCGTCCCGGTGCGGGCCGCGGCCTCCAGCTTCGGCAGCGCCCCTTTCGGGTCCGAGGCGATCAAGTAGCGCAGCCATCCGGCCCGGGCGAGCAGCGACGGATCGCCCTGCGCTGCCGTCTCCGCCTGCTCGAGCTTTCGCGCCGCGTCCTCGGGATTGAAGCGCGCGACGGCGTCGCGGTGGCTCCCGAGGGTGCAGCCCGACAGCAGCAGGGCCGCGAACAGGCGCTGTCGCATCAACGCGCCGCCGTCTGCGCCAGCGGCGTCGCCTCCACGCGCCGTTGCAGCGCATCGTCGAGCCGGCCGAGGAACGCGCGGAACGCGGCGTAGTCCGGCGGCTGCAGCACGCCGCCGTTCAGCGTCAGCGTCAGCCGGGCGACGATCTTCGCCGCCTCGCGCGTGTAGGCAATCTCGTAGGAACCCTGCGGTCCCGCCTCGCGCGCTGCCTCGGGCATCGTGGCGGTCCAGCCCGCTGGAAGCTCGATCTGCGACTCGATCACCGTGCGCTGGGCGAGCGGCAGCCGTTGCGGAAGCGACCGCTTCGACAGCTGCGCATAGGCCTCGACGAAGCTCTGCCGCTGCCCGAAGGGTCCGAACTGGAGGCCGCCATCCTTCGGGTTGGCGAACCCGGTGGCGGTCGCGGTGATCCGCGTCTCGAACGGTTTCTCGATGTCGTGCGGGTCGGAGACCGCCACCGCCGTCACCTTGACGTTGGGGAACGCCGCCCGGGAGAGCTGCTCCTGGGCGCGCGCTTGCCGCTCGTCGGCGGATTCGAAGATGCGGCGAAGCTCGGCGGTCCAGGCGCCGCGGGCGCTCCCCGTCACCTGCATGGCCGCGCTCCCGTCGGGCAGCAGCTTCGCCGAGATGTGGGTCTCATCGAGATTGTCGGATGGCATCGCGTCCGGCGTGCGGAAGAATTTCGACCCTCCTCCGGGCTCGACCACCAGCACTTCCGCGCCGCGATCGTCGCCCGGCAGCTCGCCGGATCCGTGGAACTCGGCCGTGCCGTCGAGGAAGAGGTCGTGCGCAGGCACGTAGAGGATGGCGTGGTTGAACACGGCCAGGGAGGCGGGACTTGCATCGATTCCGCCCAGCCGCCGCATGCGCAGGAGCGCGATCCGCGAGTCGATCCCCAGCGACTCCAGCATCGCGTGCATCAGCGACGCCTTGTCCTTGCAGTCGCCGAAGCGGCGGGCGAGGATCGTCTCCACCGGATACGGCTTGAAGGAGTTGATGCCGAACTCCAGTCCGACGTAGCGCGTGCGCGAGACCACGAAGTCGTACACCGCGCGGATCCGCGCCAGCTCGTCGCTCTGGGGGATCGCCTTCACCGCTTCCTGCGCCGCGGCGCGGATGTCGTCGGTCACGCGGAGCTGGTCCTTGACCAGGCCCCAGTAGAACCGCCCGACGTCGTCCCAGGTCCGGTAGGTGGACACATGCACGTACGCGAGCATCTCGCTGTAACCCGGCATCGCCGGCTCCGGCACCAGCTTGGGGACGTCCTTTGCCGTCCACCGCCGCCAGGTGCCGCCGTCCGGCAGCTTGCCTTCCCTGTGCAGAAGACCCTTCAGCGGCGTCGCGCTGACGTAGAAGGTGCGTCCGGGCGGGCCGAGGAGCACGTAGTCGGACACGCGCCGCGCCTGCGTCCCCTGGAGGTACGCGAAGTCGCCGAAATAGTCCGCGAAGAAGTTCGAAGCCGAGTCGTCGGTGCGCGTCACCAGCTCGAGGACGTCTCCGGGCTCGAGCTGCGGGAAGGAGACGACGCGCGCCCGCAGGTCGTAGTACAGGCCGTACCAGGGCTCGGACAGGTTGCGCTCGCCTTCCGACTTGCTCTCGAGGACGCTGCCGTCCTTCTTGAAGATGCGGGCGCGCTCGACCTTCACCACCTGCCGGTCGGGGGAATACTGCACGCTCTGGGCGCGCGCGGAATCGACCCCGCGCGCAGAGTTCGCCCGCAGCACCAGCTGCCGCGTGCGCGAGGAAAGCCCGTTCGCAAACACCTTCACCACCGCGAGGTCCGCCAGCACCTCGACGTCCTCGCCGGCGATCGGGGAGAGCTTCGCCAGGTGCTTCGCGTCGTACAGGTAGGGGGCTGCGTACCGCTCCTCGGGCCGGATCGACCGCAGCAGTTCGCGCAGCGCCGGGTTCTGTGGGCGCAGCGAGAGCGCGCGGGTGAAGGCGGCGAGCGCGCCCGAATCGTCCTTCGCGCGCAGCCGGTGGCGTCCGAGCTGCTCATGCGGCTCGGGATCGTCCGGAGCGAGCGCGAGGGCCTGCGCGTACGCTTCATCCGCGGCCTGGACGCGCCCGTTTTCCGACAGCAGCTCGGCGGCCCGGAGCCGGGGGTACAGCGTCGACGGCTCGATGGCGAGCGTCTCGCCGAGGAGCTTCACCGCGCCGTCCAGGTCGCCGCGATCGAGCGCCAGCGAGACCAGCTCGCCGCGCGCCTCGGCGTCGTCGAATCGGAGCGCCAGCGCCTGCTTCAGCTCCGCCATCGCTTCCTCGTTGCGGCCGAGTCGCCGGTAAGCGGAGGCCGCTGCGCGGCGGGCGCGGGAAAGGTCCGGCCGCGCTTTCGCGGCTTCGATCCGCAGCAAGGCAGCCCGCGCCGAGAGGCCGACCGCATCGAGAGCGCGCGCTTCGGTCAGCATCGGGTCGACCCTCCGCGGGGCGGAAGCCCGCGCCTTGCGGACCAGATCGAGGGCCGCCCAGCCTTCAGCTCGATCGAGCCGGTAGTTCGCGAGCGCGTCGAGGAGCGCCGCGTCCTCCGGATGCGCTGCGAGCGCGGTCTCGAGCGCCCCGCGACGCTTGTTCGCATCGCGGTCCTCGAGTCGCGCCAGGCGAAGCGCCGCTTCGGCCTCGGTCGGGACGAGATCGGTGACGCGCTCCATCGCGCGCAGCGGCATCCGCTCGGTATCGTCCGTCGGTCTGCGCCATTGCAGGAGCACCGCGAGGTCCTCCTGCGCGCGCGCATCGCGGGGACTGGCGGCGGCAGCTGTCCGCAGCTCGTCCCAGGCGTCGACCGGCTTTTTCACGGGGGAGGGATGGATGCGACCTCTCTCGCTGATCGCCGCGAACGCCGGCGCCTTCGCCTGAGGGGCGAGCGCAGCCTTCGCCAGGGCGACGAGAGGGACGTCCTTCGCGTCCGCCACGCGCAGGGAAAAGCCGAGCCGCCCGTGATTGTGCGCGATCTTCAGGAGCAGGAAATTGTCGCCCGCCCGCAGCTCGCCGGCGAACGATCTCTGATCGAAGCGCGACGGGTGCACCGCAGGGTCCTCGTGGACGAGCTTGCCGTTCAGCCAGACGCGGGTGGCGCCGCTGGCGCCGAAGTGGAACACCACCGCCTGCGCCTGGGCTGCGCGCAGCACCGTTGCCGCATACACCGCGACGTCGGAGCGCGGGTACACCGCGGCGGAGAGATCGACGAACCCGTACGGCGCGTGGCCTTGCGGAAGCGCCCGCCAGGTCACGTCGTGCTCCTTCCCGGCGTATACCGCCTTGGGATCGTAGCCCTCCTTCTCCGGCGGATATTGCGCGAGCAGCCCGCTGCGGCCGTCGTTCTCGAAGGGTCCGATGACGCTCCAGGTCCGGATCGGCGCGACCTGGTCGAACGAGGCGGCGGCTCGAGGGAGCCGCCCCTGGGCGATCGCCAGCTCGCCGCGCATCTCTGTCGCGAGCGCGCGGACGTCGGGCCGGGCGCGCGGCGACTTCGCGACCTTCTCCAAGGTCATCAGCAGCGGGCCGAGATCGCCGTCCCCGTCGCGCCGCTCGTACAAGCGGAACAAGTCCGCGATCGCCTGCGGCCGGTCGAGGCCGGCGAGCACCCGGGCCTGCAACGCGGGCGTCGCCTCGTCGAGAGGAGCGGGGGCGACAGCGAGCGTGGCGAGGAGGAGAAGGCTGTGCATGCGTTCGGGCTCCCGAGGGGCGAGCAGAGCAAGCCCACCCACCGCGAAGCAACGGCGGATCGACTGGCCCCATTCCTCGGAAGCGCCGATTCGTGCTGTACCGCGTCAAGCGCGTGGACGCCAGCCCCTCGGCCGGAGGGCCGTTCACTCCTACGGAGCCCGTGCGAGCGTGCGCACCTCGACTCGCGCTGCTCCGGCGATGAGGAGCGCGTCCGCCGCGGCGGACGCGGTAGCGCCCGTGGTCAGCACGTCGTCGATCAGGCAGATTCGGGCGCCGAGGACCTCGCCGGTCGTTGCGAACGCGCCGCGGACGCTGCGCTCGCGCGATGTGCGGTCGCGTCCCACCTGCTGCCCCGTCTCACGTACACGCCGGAGCAGCGGCGCGACCGGCAGCCGGAACCATTTCGCCGCGCCGTCCGCGAGCAGCCTCGCCTGGTCGTACCCGCGCAGCCGCAGCCGCCGCGGATGGAGCGGAATGGGCACCAGGACGTCCGATTGTAGCACCGCGCACGCCTCGAACAGCACCGCCAGCGCGGCCCCGAGATCCTCGCGTTTTTCGTACTTGAGCCGATGGATGGCGTCCGCCAACGCCCCGCCGTGCAGGTACGGCGCGCTCGCGAGCGCAAACCGCGGCGGATGCGCGCGGCAGTGTGGGCACCTGCGCGGCTTCAGCGCCGGAAGCAGCGATTCATCCTGGGGAACTCCGCACACCGGGCACCCGGCCGGGACCGGCAGCAGGGTTTCCGCGCAGACCGCGCAAAAGGGCGAGTCTCCGGGGACCTCGCAGGCCGAGCAGCGCGGTGGGAAGACGAGATCCAGCACTTCCAGCGCGAGGCGCCGCAGAGGCAGGGAAAAGGCCATCGTCCCCGCCAGTGCATGCACCGAGCCAGGCTTTCTATTCTTCTCCGACCGCGGGGGGACCGATGAGGACGACCCGAGGCATCAGGGTGCGGTGCAGGCCCGCGATCTCTCCATCGTTCCAACGCTCGGCTTCCGCCAGCATGCGCCGCACTGCGCGCAGAAAGCTCCGCGTCTCGATGCCGAGGAAGTCCCGCGGTGCCGCTTCCAGTTTTTCGAGCGCGGACCTGAGCAGCTTGACGCACCCGCGCGGCTGGTGCTGCACGAACGCCTTGTGCCCCGCCGCGGCGAGCTGGATGAGGCCCTGCACGAACAGCCTGGGCTCGTCTTCCAGCTCGAGCCACAGCTCTTCCCACACCTCGTGCGCGTCGAAATGCAACCCGCGGTTGAACAGGTCCGCTCCGCGCGCCAGCGCATTCCAGGGCGGCACGGCCAAGTTCAGCACAGGACGCATTTGGACTTCACGGTCGCGCCATCGTCCGCGATCTCGTAGACGAGCGGCGCCCCGGTGGCCAGCTCGAGCGCCACCACCTGCTCGCCGGTGAGCTGGTCGAGCCGCATCACGATGCTGCGATTCGAGTTCCCGTGTGCGACCACCAGCACGTTCTTGCCCTGGCGCAGGTCGCCCGCGATGCAGCGGTCGAAGAAGGGCAGCGTCCGCTTCGCGGTCAGCTCGAGCGACTCCCCGTTGGGCGGCGGAACGTCGTACGAGCGGCGCCAGAGCTTCACCTGGTCCGCGCCGTACCGCTTCGCGGTGTCCTCCTTGTTCAGGCCTTGCAGGTCGCCGTAGTGCCTCTCGTTCAGGGCCTGGTCGCGGATGATCGGAAGTCGCACGCCCATCGTATCCAGGACGATGCTCAGCGTCTCCTCGGCGCGCGACAGCACGGAGGTATAGGCGACCTGGAAGCGAAAGCCTTTCAGCAGCTCCCCCGCGCGGCGTGCCTCGGCCCGTCCAGTTTCCGTGAGCGGGACGTCCACCCAGCCCGTGAAGCGGTTTTCGAGGTTCCAGAGGGATTGCCCGTGTCGCACGAGGACGAGGGTCGGCATGGGGCGCGCTTCTACACAGCGTCCCGGCATCGCGCAAGGACGGCCCCCCCATTCACTTGTGATACGGCCCGCCGCGGAGGATCTCGAACGCCCGGTACAACTGCTCCAGAACGACCACGCGGGCGAGCCGGTGCGGCAGCGTCAGCGGGGAAAGGCTCCACACGAGCTTCGCCTGGTCGCGGACGTCCTGCCCGAGGCCCTCGTCGCCTCCGATGCAGAGCGTGAGCGCCTGCGACGAATCGCGCAGCCTCCCCAGGCGATGCGCGAGCTGCGGCGAAGTGAGCAGGCTTCCCCGCTCGTCGAGCGCCCACAGCTCTCCGCGAACCTTGCCGAGCAACGACTCCGCTTCGCGCAGAGACCCTTGCGCGCGAAGCTCCAGGACCTCCAGCTCCGCGAAGTGGCGGATCCGCTCCGCGTACTCCTGCGCCAGCTCCGCGGTGGGTCCCTTGTCCCTGCCTGCCGAGACGAGCCGGATCTTCACTCCACCTCGATGCGCGGAGCGTCGGCCCAGAGGCCTTCGAGATCGTAATGCGTCCGCTCGTCGGCGTGGAACACGTGCACCACCACGTCGCCGAAGTCGAGCAGCACCCAGCGCCCTCCGCTCTGCCCCTCGCTGCCGATCACCCGGTGCCCGTGCGTGGTCAGCTCCTTCTCCACGCCTTCGGTGATGGCCTCGAGCTGCCGATCGCTCGCGCCGCTTCCGATCACGAGGAAGTCCGTGTATCCGGATACTCCCCGCAGATCGAGCACCACCACGTCCTCCGCCTTTTTCTCCAGCGCCGCGCGGGCGGCAGCGACGGCGGTACGCTGCGAGTCCTCGTCGATGCGCGCGGCAGCGCGCGCCGCGGCGCGATCGGGAGCTGCGTGGTGCTGCGACAATGCGATCTGCGTGGGGCTTCTGGCCATCCTCTTGTTTCCTCCCTTGCTCATGTACGGACCTGGCCGTCTCCCCTCACCACGTAGCGCGTGCAGGTGAGCTCTCGCAGGCCCATCGGACCATATGCATGCAGCTTGCTGGTGCTGATGCCGATCTCGGCGCCAAGACCCAGCTCGCCGCCGTCGTTGAAACGAGTGCTGGCGTTCCAGAGAACGCAGCTCGCGTCCACTTCATTCAAGAACCGCTGCGCCAGCTGGGCGTCGCGCGTCACGATCGACTCGGTATGGCGGCTGCCGTACCGGGCGATGTGGCGCAAGGCGCCCTCGATGCCGTCGACGACCGCAACCGCGAGCTTCAGGTCGAGGAATTCGCGCCCGAAATCATCCTCCATCGCCGGGACGCCGCCCGCCACCAGCGGAAGGGCGCGCTCGTCGCAGCGCAGCTCGACGCCCGCCCCCCGCAGGGCCGCGGCAAGCCTGGGAAGCGCCTCGGGAGCTCTCCCGACGTCCACCAGCAGGCACTCGAGTGCGTTGCACACGCCAGGCCGCTGCGCCTTGGCGTTGACGGCGATGCGACTCGCCATCGCCAGATCCGCATCGGCCGCGACGTACAGATGGCAGACACCCTGGTAGTGCTTGATGACCGGCACGCGGGCGCGCTCGGCGACGAAGCGGATGAGCGAAGGGCCGCCGCGCGGAATACAGAGATCGATCTGCTCGTGCAGCTGCAAGAGCTCGTCCAGCAGCGCGCGGTCCGGCGAAACGAGCTGCACCGCGTCTTCCGGGAAGCAGGCCGCGATCGCCGAGTTCGTCTGCAGCGCTTCCGACCCTCCACGCAGCAGCGCCGCATTCCCGCTGCGCAGGCACAGCGCCGCCGCTTCAGCGGTCACGTTCGGACGCGACTCGTAGATCATCAGCACCACGCCGAGAGGCGCCCGGACGCGCTCGACGCGAAGCCCGTTCGGCCGCGCGTACGACTCCACTACCTCGCCGACGGGATCTGGGAGAGCGGCCACCTCGCGCATCGCGGCGGCCATCGCCCGCAGCCGCTTTTCGTCCAAGCGCAGGCGGTCGATGAAAGCGGCTGGCTGGTCGGATGCGTGCGCCAGATCGACCTGGTTGGCGCCGAGGATCCCGGCCGCGCGCTTCTCGACGACATCCGCCGCGTCGAGCACCAGCTGCCGCCGATCGCGCCGCAAGAGCTGGCGCGCCGCCACCTTCGCGCGCTCCGCCAGCTCGAAGGCAGCCAGCTTCAGCTCCGCGCTCACTGCATCACCACCAGGTCGTCGCGGTGCACGACGCAGTCCAGCAGCCGGTATCCGAGAGCGGCCTCGATCTCCGCGCTTCTGCGGCCGACGATCCGTCGCACCTCGTCCGCGGAGTACACGGCCAGCCCGCGCGCGAAGGGCGTGCCATCCAGCGTCGAGATCTGCACCGGGTCGCCGGAGGCGAAGCTGCCGAGCACTTCGCGCACCCCGGAGGGCAGCAGGCTCTTCTTCCGCTCGATCAGCGCCAGGCGGGCGCCATCGTCGACGCGCAGCTCGCCGCGCGCCTTGAGATCCAGCATCCACCGCTTGCGCAGGCCGCGCCGCTCCCCCTGGGCGGAGACGACCGTGCCGACGTCATCGCCCTGCAGGAGCTTCTGCAAGATACCCGGCTCGCCAGGCACGATCGCGCAGGGGACGCCCGCCTCCGACGCCCTCCGGGCAGCGCGGAGCTTGGTGATCATGCCGCCGCTTCCCACGGACGATCGGGGGTCGCCCGCGAGCGCCTCCACCTCCGGGGTGATCCGTTCCAGGTGCGAAATCCTCTGCGCTGACGGGTCCTTGCGCGGGTCTTTCTCACAGAGCCCTGCCGCGTCGGTGAGGATCACCAGCAGATCTGCCTCCACGAGATCGACCACCATCGCCGCGAGTGCATCGTTGTCGCCGAACTTGATCTCCTCGACGCTCACGGTGTCGTTCTCGTTGATCACGGGCACGACGTTGCGGGCGAGGAGCTCGCCCAGCGCGCGCCGCGCGTTCAGGTACCGCCCGCGGTCCGCGATGTCTCCATGGGTGAGCAGGACCTGCGCGCACTGCAGGCCGCGCCGTTCGAGCTCGTCATCGTACAGGCGCATCAGCCGGCTCTGGCCGGCGGCCGCCGCCGCCTGTTTCAGCGCCATTTCTTGAGGCCGCTGCCGGAACTGGAGCCGCTCCACTCCCAGCGCGACCGCGCCGCTGCTGACGACGACCGGAGTCCGCCCCCGGGCAACGGCGGCCAGATCGTCGCAGAGGCCCGCGAACTTCTGCCGGTCCAGCGTTGGGGGGCCCGCCTTCCCGCCTGCTCCGGCGAGTACTGCCGAGCCGATCTTGATCACCGGCCGCCGGCAGCGCGCGAAGGAAGAGCGGAGGGAGTTGGTCATCCGTTGCCACTTCCAAATGTAGCAAAGGCGCGCGCGTGATACATTCAAGACGCCAGTGAGGGAAGATCTCTCGGGAAACACCGCCGGATTGAAGGCCAGCCACAGCAAGCGCCTGCTCGCCACCCGCCGCAGGCGCGTGCAGCAGCGCGAGCTGGTCTCCCCCGAGCTGGCCCGCCATCTAACTGAATTATCGCGGGAAATCGGGCGACAGCTGGGCGTGCTCATCAACAGGCGGGGTGAGGTCGAGCACGTGATCGTGGGAGATGCCCGGCAGCTCGTGCTGCCGGACGTCGGCCGCGCCCGTGCCGGCCATGCGCGCCTGCGCGGACTGCGGCTCGTGCACACGCACCTGAAGGACGAGCCGCTCACACGCGATGACCTCACCGACCTGGTGCTGCTCAGGCTCGATGCCGTGGCCGCCATCGTGGCGCGCGAGGACGGGTTGCCCGGCAAGGTCTACGTCGCGACCCTGATGCCCTGGAACACGTCGGGCGACTTGTACAATCTCTCCGAGGCGCCCAGCCTCTACGAGCTGGAATTCGACGCCCAGGCGCAGATCGCCGCTCTGGAGCAGGAGATGGCGCGCGTCGCGCCGGTGCGCGCGGTCGGCGTTGCGGGCCGCGCCATCCTCGTCGGCGTGCACACCGGCGACCGGACCGCGGCGGAGGCGTCGCTTCAGGAATTGCAGGAGCTGGCGCGCACCGCCGACGTGCAGGTGCTCGACGTCGTGCTGCAGGGGCGGCGGGAGATCGACCCGCGCACCCTGATCGGCGAAGGGAAGCTCGAGGAGATCCTGGTGCGGTCGATGGCGGTAGGCGCGGACCTGCTCGTCTTCGATCGCGACCTGACGCCTTCCCAGGCGCGGCACATCGGGGAGGCGACCTCGCTGCGCATCCTCGATCGGACGCAGCTCATCCTCGACATCTTCGCCCAGCGGGCGCAGAGCGCCGACGGAAAGCTTCAAGTCACGCTGGCGCAGCTCAAGTACCTGCTGCCGCGCCTGGTGGGCCGGGACGAGTCCCTCTCCCGCCTGGCGGGCGGAATCGGGGGGCGCGGACCGGGCGAGACGAAGCTGGAGATCGATCGCCGCCGCGTCCGCGAGCGGATCTCGGCCTTGGAGTCGCGCATCGACCAGCTCTCCGGCGATCGGGCGACGCGCCGACGCCAGCGCAACCGCACCGGCGTGCCCGTCATCTCCATCGTCGGGTATACGAACGCAGGGAAGAGCACGCTCCTCAACGCGCTAACCGACTCGACGGTGCTGGCGGAGAACAAGCTGTTCGCGACGCTCGATCCGACCTCGCGCCGGCTGCGCTTTCCGCGCGATCGCGAGGTGATCATCACCGATACGGTGGGCTTCATCCGCGGCCTGCCGAAAGACCTGTTCGCCGCCTTCCGCGCCACGCTGGAAGAGCTGGAAGAGGCGGATCTCCTGCTGCACGTCATCGACGCGAGCGATCCGCGCCATGACGAGCAGGCGGAGGCCGTGGAGCGCCTGCTCTCCGAGCTCGCGGTCCGGGACACTCCGCGGCTGCTCGTCTTCAACAAGGCGGACCGCGCTCCCGACGCGGCGAGCGCCCTGGCCGTGCGGGACGACGGCGTGGCGGTCTCCTCGGTGACCCGTCAGGGATTTCCGGAGCTGCTCGCGCGCTGCGAGGAGATCCTCTGGAAGCGCGGGAAGGTCCTCGCGCCCGGCGAGCAGCTGCAGTTCGCCCGGCCGCGGTAGTCGCGGCCGCGACTATTGTCCCTCTCGAAGACGCAGCAGCTGCCCGCCGCAGAGGGGCATGCCTTCCGCCGGAGGCGCCGGACCGCCATAGCGGAGCCGCTCGCCGGTGAAATGGAAGGCGGCCTTGGGAAGGCGCGCCAGCGCCGACTCCGTCTCGTCGAACAGGCTGACGTGCTCGTGCGGCCGCGCGATGGCGCGGCCCGCGAGCGCCGGGATCAACTGTGTCGCATCGCCGTACGCGCCGTCGATTCACGGCGGAGGCCGGCGTCTCGCGACCGACGCATCGGATCGCGGCGACGTCGCCGGCAGCCCAGCAGCAGTCCCGCGATCGCCCCGGCGGGAACCGCCGAGCCCGGCAGCGCGGCGATCGCCGCGCCGGAGATCGCGCCGACCAGGATTGCGCCGGCGCTCGCGCTCAAGTTCTTCGCAACAGCGGCAGAACGCGCTCGCGCAGGTCGTCGACCGCGTCGAACATGGCCTCGCGGATCTTGTCGATCGCCTGGACGCACGGCGCGGATCGCGCGTGGCCGGTGACGGTGCCGGTCCAGACTGGATCGCCCGAGCGCGCGAGTGTCGCGTCCAGCACCACCACGGCGTCCCCGTTCCCGCTGTTGACGACGCTAGCCTGCGGCTGGTCCAGCGGCGGCGCGTCGGGCCCGACCGGTTGGACCGGGCTGGACGGTGGCCGATCGGTCCTGCGCGCGCGCGTGTTCTCCTCGCCCAGCGTAGCCTCGCGCAGCACGACGGTGAGCACCCAGGGCGCGCGATCGGAGTTGCTCGTCTCGGCGCCTGCGTCGCTGAACGACGCGACCAGCGCCTTGTACGCGCGCGAAGGAAGATCCTGCGAGATCTGCCCGCAGCCGATTCCGGGGGTCGGTCGGGCATCGGCTGGCACGGGCAGGCCCAGCTTCACGCCGCGTAGCGCCTGGGGGTCCACGGCGCGGCGCGTCCGGGCGGGCGTGCACGCGGCGAGCAGGATCAGGAAGGCGAGTCGCTTCATCTTGCGCGTGGACGCCCAGCGGGACAGCGAGTCGCCCCCGGAGGCGCCGGATCGAAGAGCGTCACGCCGCAGCAGAGCGTGACGCTCTTCGAGATGATCATCAAATATCGAAGTAGAGCGCGAACTCCATCGGCGTCGGGCGCAGCCGCACCGGGTTCAGCTCCTTCTCCACCTTGTAGTCGAGCCAGGTGCTGATCACGTCCTCGGTGAAGACGTCGCCCTTGAGCAGGAACTCATGGTCCCCCTTCAGCTCGCCGAGCGCCTCCTCGAGCGAGCCGGGCATCTTCGGGACGTCCTTCAGCTCCTCGGGGGAGAGGCCGTAGATGTCCTTGTCCAGGGGATCGCCGGGATCGGTGCGGTTCTGGATCCCGTCCAGCCCCGCCATCAGCATGGCGGAGAAGGCGAGGTACGGGTTGCAGGACGGGTCGGGCGAGCGGAACTCCAGGCGCTTCGCCTTCGGGCTCGGAGAGTACATCGGGATGCGGACCGCCGCCGACCGGTTGCGCGACGAGTACGCCAGGTTCACCGGCGCCTCGAAGCCGGGCACCAGCCGTTTGTAGCTGTTCGTGGTCGGACAGCAGATCGCCGCGAGCGCCCGGGCGTGCTTGAGGATGCCGCCGATGTAATGCATGGCGGTCTCGCTCATCCCCGCGTAGCCGTCGCCCGCGAAGATCGGCTTGCCACCCTTCCAGATGCTCTGGTGCGTGTGCATGCCGGAGCCGTTGTCCCCGAAGATCGGCTTGGGCATGAAGGTGACGGTCTTGCCGTTTCGCAGCGCGACGTTCTTGAGGATGTACTTGTACCAGGTCATCTTGTCCGCGCACTTGAGCAGGCTCTCGAAGCGGATGTCGATCTCCGCCTGACCCGCGGTGGCCACCTCGTGGTGCTGCTTCTCCACTTGGATGCCCACCTGCTCCAGTACCAGGACCATTTCGCTGCGGATGTCTTGCAGGGAGTCGGTGGGCGCGACGGGGAAGTAGCCCTCCTTGTAGCGCGGTTTGTAGCCCAGGTTGGGCCGCGTGCCCGACTGCTTGCCGTCGAAGGTCTGCTCGACGGGGCTGCCGGTCTCCCACTGACCCTCTCGCGATTCGATCTTGTAGAAGCCGTGGTTGGGACCGCTATCGTAGGAGACGCCGTCGAAGATGAAGAACTCCGCCTCGGGCCCGAAATAGGCGACGTCGCCGATGCCGGTCGACTTGAGGTACTTCTCCGCTTTCTGCGCGATGAACCGGGGGTCGCGCGAATACTGCTCCTTCGTAATCGGATCGACGATGTTGCAGATGAGCGACAGTGTCGGGTCCTTCATGAAGGGGTCCATCACGGCGGTGTCGGCGTCGGGCACGACCAGCATGTCGCTGGCGTGGATCGGCATCCAGCCTCGGATGGACGACCCGTCGAAACCGAGACCCTCTTCGAACACGGACTCGGTCAGTTCGGAGATCGGGACGCTGAAGTGCTGCCAGAGTCCCATGAAATCCATGAACTTCAGGTCGACCATCACGGCCTTTTTGTCCTGGGCAAGCCCCAGGACGTCCTTCGGCTTCGGCATCGTCTGTTCTCCTCTGTCGGACAGATCCCTACAGCGCCGGCTCGCCTCGCTCACCGGTGCGGATGCGAACGACTTCGTCCACGCTGCTCACGAAAATCTTGCCGTCTCCAATGCGCCCTGTCTTGGCGGCCCGTTCGATCGCTTCCAGGGCCTTCGGCACCATCTCGTCCGAGAGGACGATCTCGATCTTCACCTTTGGCAGGAAGTCGACGACGTACTCGGCTCCCCGGTACAATTCGGTGTGTCCTTTCTGACGACCGAAGCCCTTCACCTCCGTGACCGTGAGGCCGAGAACGCCCACGTCCGCGAGCGCCTCCTTCACCTCGTCGAGCTTGAAAGGCTTGATGATGGCCTCGATCTTCTTCATTGCCGGCGGCTCCCTGGGAAGGGCGCAAGATACCGGCGACGCCGGGCAATGGGAAGCCGATTCGCCCACGGGACGAGGGTACAGTGAAGACCGTGGGATACGCCGACGAGCGGCTCGAATTGATGAGCCGGCTGCGCAAGAGCGCGCAGGGTCGAACCCTCGCCGACATGCTGCGGCTCGACGCCAAAGCGCTGCGCTTCCACCTCGGGACATCGCTCGCGGACCTGCGCGTGCCGGTGCACGTGGACGGGAGCGTGCAAAGCGCGCTGCACGCCGCGGTCCGCGATCTGTTCTTCCTGCTCGCCCTCCGGCATCGCGCCGCACTCCGCCAGAACGAATACGACCGCCTCATCCTTCTCGACGGATTCGATCCGCGCGGGGCGCGGCAGACTTCGTTCAATCCTCCTTCCAGCGCCAAGTCCGAGAACGTCCGCAACGCGTTCCTGGAAGCCCCCGAGCTGCACCCTGCCCTGGATGGAGGCCTGCTCGCGAGCTGGTTGTCCTCGGGCAGGCCGGGGCGGGTGCTCGCGGGGACGCTCAATGCGCTGCTCCGGCGTGCGCAGGAGGAGTCCGCCGGCGGCGAGCCCGCCGAGCCGACGACCTGGATCGTCCTGTTGGCGGTGCGGTCGCTCTCGCAGCAGGTCCTCGGTACGCTGCGAGAGTTTCCCATCAGCGGTCCTGCCGGGCGCCTGATGCATGGAGCGGTTGCCGCGGGGGTGCTCCTGGCGCTGCGGCTCGCCATGCGCGAGGCCGGCGTGCGCGACTCGCCCAGAGGGGCGTTTTGTGAAGCGGCGGCGGCGGCGCTCCCCTGGGTGGGAGGCTTGCGAAGCCTGTGGGGGAGCGGTTTTGCGGGCTACGGAGTGTCTTTCGTCGAGGCGCCCGCACGGATCGACCACCACCTGCACAGGATCGCGCAGGGCGGCACACCCGAGGAGGTGGCCGCCGACGTCGCCGCGGAGCTGGTCGGCTCGAAAGACGCGATGCGGAAGGCGGCGCGGCACGTGGCGCTCGCGCGGCTGCGCTCGGACCTCCTCGTTCTCGTGCGCATGGTCGAGCTGGGCCGTGCACCTCCCTTCTCGGTGGAAGGGCTTTCCCTGGCGCAGCTCTATGCCGCACCCGGTGCGCTCGAGCGGGTGCTCGCGGCGCCCGCAGCGCGCAAGGAGATGTACGAAAAGGCTCGAGCCACGGCGAAGCAGGCGACGACCGACGCAGCGCGCGACGCCATCGAGGCCGCGGGCGCGCTGGCGAAGGAGTGGAAGGACGACGGCGCCGGCGCCGGGGTGTCGCAGGAGAACGTGGTGAAGACGTGGGCGACGGCAGTTGCTGCCCTGGCGACCGATGCCGCCCTCGACGGCGCCGTGGACCAGGCGCAGGCGCAGCTCATCCACCGCCACGGCACCGAGAGCGAAGGCGGGATCGAGACGCAGCACGAGGCCGGCAAGCTCTACTTGATCGGCCTCGACGAGCGTCCCATCCTCATGAAGCGGGTGCGCGCGCCGCAGATGGGTCACTTGTTCTGCGACATGAAGGACTTCACCAAGCGGACCGCGTTCCTGAAAGAGACCGTGGTCGCCGACTTCCTCTCTCGCGAGTTCTACGGCCCCATCCTCACCGCCGCCGCCCGCCACGCCCGCGGCGCTGCCCACCTCGCCGACAAGGGCGGGATCTATCTGAACAACCTGCTCGGCGATGCCGTGAGCTTCTCCGGCGACGTCGTCGCGCTCCTCGAGCTCGCCGAGGACATCCGCAGCGCGCTCGGCAGCTACGCGCGCCGGCTCGACAGCGAAGGCTCCCGCGAAGCGGTGGCGAAGGCCACCGCGGCGCTGGAGAAGAAGTTCAACGAACGCCGCAAGCAGCTTGCCGACGAGATGAAGACTGCCCGGGAGGCGCAGCGGCAAGGCAAGCCCGATCCGCTCTCCGGAGAGGAGGCAGGGCCGCGCCTGCGCTCGCTCGAGGCGGAGCTGCGCCGGCTCGAGGACGAGCGTGAGCGCGACATCGCGCTCGCCACCGGCGAGAAGCTGGAGGCGGGTATCTTCATCTCCTTCGGCGCCGCGCCCGAGGTGGCCACCTTCGAGGACCACATCTTCGGTCAGATCAAGGTTTCGATCGCGGAGAAGATCAACGAGAGCGCCCGCGGGACCGCGCGCAACGCGGGCGTGCGCGCGCGCGTCGATGCGATCCTCGCATCGGAGCGGAAGCGGCTCAGGCGGCCGGCCCTGGCCTGTCCGCTCCATGTCCTCGTCTCGCAGCAGCTTTCCATGCCCGTGCCACCCGATGTGGCGCTCGCGGTGCGGCGGTCACTTTCCGGCGGAGACATGGAGTCCGCCGAGACCGTGCTCAGCGAAGTCGTGCGCGAGTTCGTCGCGGCGCTCGCTTCGCAGGAGATGCACGACGACCGTGGAGACATCTACAACGGCGGCGCCGCCCTCTCCGAGGACGCTCTCGAAGCGTACGTCCAGGCCCGAGGCGAGGACTTCGTCTTCGTGCGCCGCGAGGTGCAGGCGTCCGAGCTCGCCCCGCCGCTGCGGGAGAGGTTCGTCTTCCCCGCGAGCACGCTGCGGCTGGTGATGGCGGTGTCGCCGGCGGCGCAGTCGCTGCAGCAGCTCTTCGTCTTCGTCGGGCGCGTGCTCTTCCGCGGATTCGAGAAGCAGGGCGGCCTCGGCGTCTACGAGATGGTCGCCCGCGAGAACCTGCTCTTCTCCCTGCTGGCGCAACACCATGTTCCCCGCTGGCTCGTCGAGCACCAGGCCAGCACCTGGGCGGAAGCCGACGACGGCACCCCGGTCCTCCTCAGGCGCGTCACATGACAGAGACCCCGGAAAAGAAGATCGTCGAGCACTATCCGCCTCCGCAAGACGAGCCGCCCCCGCCTACGTTCCGGCAGGCGCTCGTGGGTTACGGCTCCATCCTGGCCGCGCTCGTCGCCCTCGGCGTGCTGATCGGCGTGCTGATCAAAGTACTGCGCTGAACCCTCACGGATCCTCGACCAGCCGGCGGTGCACCTCGATGAGGCCGCGCGAGGCCGCCGCGAAGATCCGCTCGCCAGCGGCTTCGCTCGACAATCCGGGATCGCTGCCGACCCGGCCGTCTGGATACCGCTGCCGGAAATCGTCGGCGGTCCAGGTGACCGGCTGGGGCACCGGGTCGAACCGCTCCATCGGCGGGACGTCCACCACGGAGCGCGGATAGAACCGGCGGACGACCGAGAGCTCCGCCGGCGTGGCATGGTGGCCTTCGCGCGCCCCGAACATCTCCATGATCACGCTGCGCACCTCCGGCAGCTCCCACCATTGCACCGAAAGGCAGCGGGATTCGGGGACCTCGGCGTGCACTTGCGTGCAGGCGGCCTGGAGGATCGCCTTGCTGCCGTGATGCCCGTTGACGAGCAGGAAGCGGCGGAAGCCCTGCTGCGCGAGGCTGTCGATGGCCTCCGTAACCAGAGCGAGCACCGTCGCTGGTTTGAGCGAGATCGTGCCCGGAAAGGCGCCGTGCACCTGCGAGACGCCGAAGGGGATGGCGGGCGCCACCATCGCGTGCCGCTCCTGACCGAGCTCGTTCGCCAGCTCTTCCGCCACGATCAGGTCCGTGCCCAGCGGACCGGAGGGCCCGTGCTGCTCGGTACCGCCGAAGGGCACGACGACGTCGGTCCGTCGCTCGAGATACTCCTGCACGTCCGGCCAGAGGGCGAGCTTCAGCAGCACGCGGCCGAGTCTACCCCGGATTCTGCACGGCCGAGGAGAGCGTCTTGAGGATCGTCTCCACCAGCGTGAACCAGTCTGTCACAGATGAACTTGCTCCCACGTCCGTGGGGAGCACCAGCATCTTCGCGCCCGCCTTCTGCGCGACGAGGGAAGCGACGCTCTTGTTGTAGAAGTCCTCGACGAGCAGCATCTGCACCCCGTCCTGCTTCATCACGGCGATGAGTCGCGCCAGGTGCTGCGGGTCCGGAGGGATGCCGGGCTTGGGCTCGACGTATCCGATCTCCTCGAGCCCCAGCCACTGCGACACGTAGCTCCAACTCTTGTGATAGGTGACGACCTTCAGGCCCCTGACCCTCGCGATCATGGGGGCCCAGGTCTTGACGCTGGCGTCCACCCGGCCGTTGAACCTCGCCAGGTTCTTCTCGTATTCCGCGCGGCCGTCCGGATCGAGCTGCACGAGCCGCTGCTCGATCTCGCGGGCGATGATCTTCGCGTTCGCGGGCGGCAGCCAGTAATGCGGGTTGCCTTGCGGGTGGATGTCGCCCATCGAGCGGTCCACTTTCGTGGTCGGGACGTCGAGCACCGGGATCGCGCGCGAGCAATCCAGGTTTCCCATCTCGCCTGGCTGGATCTTCGGATTGCGGGAGCCGAGCACCAGCGGCGGCAGCCATCCGATCTCCAGCTCCAATCCCACGTGCAGCAGCAGGTCGGCGCGGTTGAGCACCAGCATGAGATTCGGCTTGGGTTCGACGAAATGCGGGTCCTGGTACCCCTTGCCCAGCGACTCGACCTCGACGCGGTTGCCGCCGACTTCCTTCGCCAGCGAACCCAAGGTGGGAATCGACGATACGACATGGAGCGCGGCGAGGAATGCGACCATGGGGTTTCGACCTCCGCGAACGCGCGGAATTCAGTAGGGATGAGCGCCGTGCGCGCCGATGGAGTACTCGAGCTGAAGGTAGGCAGCGGGCGCCCATTGCGGGTTGGCCGGCGGAAGGAAGGCGGACGACGGGCTCCCCGCATGCTCGGCCTCGAAGTACGCGCGCAGGCGCGAGAACTCGCTGCCCTGGAAGGTGAGCGACACGCCGACGCGCTCGGTGCGAGCGAGCACGGAGCTGGACGGAACGCCGACGACGTCGCCTCGGACACCGAGGAACCAGCGGCGCGCGAACTGGGCGACGATCTGCGCGTAGCCGCCGCCGTCCCACTCGTCGTCGAGACCGTCGCCGGAGGCAAAGTGGCGGAGGATGACTTCCGCCTGCAACGCCAGGGACTCGTACCCTAGCGCGACGTTGACCGGCTTCCACTTGAGATACAGGTCGGCACCGTAGAGTTGCGCTTCCCGGCCGATACCCGCGGTCCCCGCGTCGCCCAGGGAAAGGCCGGGGGACTTGCCCGAGGCGAGGTTCAGGCCCCCGTAGAACGACCACGCCTCGCCGAGCGGAAAGAACGCCTTCGCTTCCGCGGCGAGCGTCGGTCGCCTGCTGCTGTCAGCGCCAAAGGTCGGCACGGGCTGCGGCAGCGCCTGCGTCTGGTCCGCGGGATCCGCCGCCAGGGAGAACGCCTCCCCGTACAGCGTGAGGAAGAACGGCAGCGGCGCAAGCCAGCTCACCTGCACGCCCGGTCCGCGCATCCCGTCGGCACCGAGAAACGCGGCATTGATCAGCGGCCGGCGGGTGAAGTCCTGCACGTGCAGGTGCTGCCCGTTCTGACGCCCGAACGCGCTGCGGAAGCTGCCGCCCTTGATCTGGAGATTCCAGGGCAAGCTCGTGGTGGTGGCGAACGCCTCCTCGACCTCGATGCCTTCGAGGTTCGGGATCGTCAGGTAGATCTCGCCCTTGAAGTAGGGGTCCACGATCGCGGAGAACGCCAGCTCCACCTCCTGCGCCGTGAAGCCGACGGCATGGCTCGTTCCCTCGGCATGCAGATTCGGGTCGTCCCCGCTCAGCAGCTGCGGTGCGCGCCGTTGCCAGCCGAAATCCGCGTCGAGGATGGCGCTCATGTCGGGATTGAGGGACTGCGCCCCGCGAAAGAGCGTCTGCGGCGCGCTCTCGGCCGACGCCGCTACGGCGGGCGCCGGGACGGGCTGGCCCCTCTGACCCTGTTTCTGCTGCGTATCCGCCTGGATCGCCTTCTCCAGCTCCTTCTGCAGATCCTCGGGAACTCCAGCGTCGGTCTGCTGCGCCGCGACGGGTGCCGCCAGCATGAAGAAGAGAAGGGCGAGTTTCATGCGGTCTCAGACGGCGCTGCGGCGAAGGATCTTCACGAGGCCGGGCAACAAGAACAGCGCGGCGATGACGACCATCGTCGCGCCCGTGGGGAGTTGCTCGACCCAGCTCACATAGTAGCCGACGGCCGCCGAGATCACGCCGAAGAGCACCGACAGTGCGATGGTCAACCGGATCCGATCGGTGAGCATCAGCGCCGCCGCCGCCGGGATGACGCTGAAGGCGAACACCGGCAGCGCTCCAACCGCGCGCGTCGCCACCGAGATCACCATCGCGGTCGCCAGATTCAGGAGCAGCTCGTACCGGAACACGCCCATCCCCTGCACGACGGCGGTTTCCGGATCGTAGCTGACGAACAGCAGCTCCTTGAAGAAGATCGCGTGCGCCACCACGGCTGCGAGAGCGGCCGAGAACAGCGCCACGATCTGCTGCCGGGGGACGGTGACCGCGTTGCCGAAGAGGATGTCGCCGACGGCGTGGGCCTCCTGCGCGATCCGCGGGCTGTTCAGGATGGCGAGCACCAGGGCGCTGGCGACGATGTACCCGAGGCCTACGATGGTCTCTGGAGCCAGCTTGCGATGCCCCGGCCGCAGCGAAAAGAGCGCCGCGGCCACACAGGCGAACACCAGCGAGAACCAGGTCGGCTCGAGCAGCAGCGGAACGCGCCCGTGCGCGTGGGGGTCGATGCCGACGATGGCGCCGAGCCAGAAGGCGAAGGCCACGCCCACGCCCGAGATCTCGCTCAGCGCGGCGGAGACGAACACCATCCGCTTGAGAACGACGAACACGCCGATGTATCCGAGCACCGCGCCCGCCAGGACGCCCGCGATCATCGGGTCGCGCCACAGATCACGTCCCGCCCAGAAGTCGGCAAAGCCGCTCAATTCGACGCTCCTCCGCCGTCGACCACGATGGCCGTCTTGTCTCCGACCTTCGCGACGCGCACCTCGCGGCCGTACAGGCGGCCGAGCTTCTCCGGGTCGAGCATCCGCTCCGCGGGCCCGACCTCGAACAAGCTGCGCTCGCGATCGATCAGCGCCACATCCGTCGCAAACCCCGCGATCGCCGTGAGTTGGTGCGTGACCAGGACGACGCTCAGGTGGTGGGCGGTCTTCAGCCGCTGCACGAGATCGAGCAGCATGCGCTCGGCAGCGGGGTCCATCGCGCTCGTCGGCTCGTCGAGCACGAGAAGCTCCGGGTTGGCGGCGACTGCGCGGGCGATCAAAACCTTTTGGTGCTGTCCGCCGGAGAGCGCATGCAGCGGCCGGTCGCCCAGGTCGCCGATCCCGATCTCTTGCAGGGCTGAGCGCGCCGCACTCCGATCGCCCGCGCTGTACCGCTTGATCGGCCCGACCAGGTTGGCGCGGCCCATCAGCACCACGTCGAGGACCGTGAGCGGCCAACTCATGTCGAGGCGATCGCGCTGCGGCACGTACCCGATGCGGGGTGCGCGCTCCAGTGGCAGCACGCGACGGCCGGCAAAGAGCGGAAGGAGCCCGAGCAAGGATTTCAGCAGCGCCGTCTTTCCCGCGCCGTTCGGACCGAGCACGCCCAGCGTGCTGCCCGCGCGGACCGCCAGATCGAGCGGCGGCAGCAGCGGGGTGCGATAGCCGATCACCGCGCGTTCCAGTCGGATGAGCTCCAAGGGTCGTGTCGGTACCAAAGCGATGCGGCTGTGTAAACCCGTGTTACCCTGATGCACCGTTCATGGCTCCGCAAACCATCAAGCTCGTCGTTCCGGTGAGGTTCTCCGGCGGCGGGCTCTCCATGCAGACGACGACGAGCCGGATCGGCGCGGAGGGCGTGTTCGTCCGCTCGCTGGTGCCGCCGATAGAGGGGTCGCGGCTGGAGCTTTCGCTGTCGTTGCCGGGGTCTGCGAGACCCGTGGACGCCAAAGGCATCGTCGGGCCGCGGACGGTCGAGTCCGCCAAGGAATCCGGCTTCTGGGTCCAATTCGACAGCCTGTCGGACGAGGCGCGGGCTTTTCTCGACGTGCTCTTGCGCAGCCGCGGCGGCATCTTCATTGCGACCGACAACCCGCCGGCGCTGCGGGAGATCGTCGAGCTCTCGGTCGGACTGCCCGACGGATTGCCGCCGGTGAACACGCGCGCGGAGGTGGTGCACTCGGTGACCGCCGCGCAGGCGCGCAGCAGCGGGCGCGTCGCCGGCGCGGGCCTGCAGTTCATCGACGCCGGCGACGATTTCCGCCAGCGCCTCGACGCCTGCATCGAGGCGCTGGCGGACTGACGGCCGCCCACGGCCACGTCGCCGTCGCCGTCCACGCTCACGTCAACGTCAACGTGAACTTCAACGTTCTCGGGCCTTGGGCTGGTCCTTACGAACGCTGCGCTTGCGCGGCGAATGCGCGGAGGACGGAGCCCGCCTCGACCTCGTGCACCTGCGCGGCAAGCGCGTCCGCGTCCCGTCCTTCGGCGGCGAGCTTGTCCCGCCGCGAAAGGATCAGGTCCCGCATCGCCGCCGCCCATAGCTCGGGGTGGAACTGGACGCCCGCGACGGTCTCCGAGAGGCGATATGCCTGCGCGGCGGTGTTCTCGTTCGAGGCGAGGACGGTGGCGCCGGCCGGTAGTGGATCCACGGCGTCGACGTGCGTCGCCTGCACCTCGATCTCCGGTCCGCGGGCCCACGCGAAGAGGACGTCCTTCCGCCCCGCTTCCGTGAGCTGCACGCGCACGGTGCCGATCTCCCGCCCACGCGGGTTCTGCACCACGTCTGCCCCGGCGGCGCGGGCGAGCAGCTGGTGACCGAAACAAACCCCGAGGACGGGGGTGCCGCGCGCTCCGACGCGGAGCAGATCGTCGCCGAGCTCCAGCATCCAGGACGCTTTCTCGATCACGCTGAGCGGCGATCCGGTGACGATGATCCCTTGCGGCCGCACCCGATCGAGCGCGGACCCGAGTCGTTCGCCCGCGTGGGCGCGGATCAGGGGCATCTCGAAGCCGAGCGCGCGCTCGAACCAGCGCGGGTAGTCGCCGTGCAGGTGCGTGGACCCGGTCTGGACGATGAGAAGTCGCGCAATGGACAGGCGGCTCTGCATGCTCGTCACAATCTAACCCGGGCGGCCTTGACGCGCAGCGCTGCTGCCCTCACGCTCCTGTGCCATGGACGCGGCGAAATCGCGGAAGGCGCAGATCGAGCACCTGCGGGAGGAATTCCGCAAGCATGGCATCCGCAAGGCGAAGCTGGGCGGATTCGACGTGGACGGCGTGCTGCGCGGAAAGTACGTCTCTCTCGACAAGTTCTGGGGCGCGGCGGAGAGCGGCCTGGGCTTCTGCGACGTGATCTTCGGGTGGGACAGCGGGGACGCGCTGTACGACAACGCCTCCGTGACCGGCTGGCACACCGGATATCCCGACGCGCACGCGACCGTCGACCTGTCCACGTACCGCCGCATCCCCTGGGAAGAAGCGACGGCCGCGTTCCTGCTCGATTTCGAAATGCCGGTCTCGCCGCGCGGGGTGCTGCAGAAGGTGGAGCAGAAGGCGCGCGCGATGGGATTCTCGGTCAAGTGCGCTTCCGAGTACGAGTTCTTCCTCTTCAAGGAGACGCCGGAATCGGTGCGGGCGAAGGGCTACGCGGGGCTGAGCCCTCTCTCGCCGGGGATGTTCGGGTATTCCTGGCTTCGCGCCTCCGAGAATGCGCCGCTGGTCCACGACCTCCTGGAAAAGCTCGCCGCGTTCGATGTCGAGCTGGAGGGGTTCCACACGGAAACCGGCCCCGGGGTGTACGAGGCGGCGATCCGCTACGACGGGCTGATGCGGGCGGCGGACAAGGCAGCGCTGTTCAAGACGGCGGTGAAGGAGATCTGCGCGCGGCATGGCGTGATGCCATGCTTCATGGCGAAGTGGAACAAGGAGCTGCCGGGATGCAGCGGCCACCTGCACGAGTCGCTGTGGACCGCGTCGGGAGAGTCCGCGTTCCTCGATCCGCGCGGGCCGCGCGGGATGAGCAAGACCCTGCAGCACTTCGTCGCCGGTCAGGTGGCGCTGATGCCGGCATTCACCGCGCTGATCGCGCCCACCATCAATTCGTACAAGCGCATGGTGCGCGGCGCCTGGTCGCCGACGATGGCCACCTGGGGAGTGGACAACCGGACCACCGCGCTGCGCGTGATCCCGGGCTCGCCGAGCGCGACCCGGGTCGAGTACCGGCTGGCGGCCGCGGACATGAATCCATACATCGCCATGGCGGCGTCGGTCGCGAGCGGCCTGTACGGGATCGAGCAGGAGCTGCCGCTCCCGGCGGAGACCGAGGGGAACGGATACGACGCGAAAGGAGAGCCGCTTCCCGCCACCCTCCGGGAGGCGACCGCCCGCCTCTCCGAATCGAAGGAAGCGCGCGATTTGCTGGGCTCGACGTTCGTCGACCATTACGTCAGGACGCGCGAGTGGGAATGCAGGCAGTTCGAAGGCGCGGTGACGCGGTGGGAGCTGGAGCGGTACTTCGAGATCATCTGAGAGGATGCACATGACCGCCGTGATGAGTTTTCCGACCCGGATCCTCTACGGAAGGGGAGCGATACGGGAGTTGCCAGGCGAGTTGAGGCGCGCCGGAGCCGCACGCCCGCTGCTGGTGACGGACAAGGGCATCCTCCAGGCGGGGCTCCTCCGGTTCGTCACTCCGCTGCTCGAGCAAGCGGGCATCAAGACGCAGGTCTTCAGCGAGTTCGAAGCCAATCCGACCGATCGGGACGCGCTTCGCGGCATCGAAGCCTATCGATCTGCCGGCGCCGACAGCGTCCTCGGCTTCGGGGGAGGCGCCTCGCTCGACATGGCGAAGGCGATCGCCCTGCTGGTGCACCACGAGCCGCCCCTTCCGCAGTACGACGACGCGAAGGGCGGCGACGCGCGGATCACCGCGCGCGTCCCGCCGATCCTGCAAGTCCCGACCACCGCGGGCACCGGAAGCGAGGTGGGTCGCAGCACCGTGCTCGTGATCGACGGCACGAAGACCGTCATCTTCTCCCCATTCCTGATGGCCAGGGCCGCGCTCCTCGATCCCGAGCTGACCGTCGGGCTTCCTCCCTTCATCACCGCCGCCACGGGGATGGATGCGCTGACGCACAATCTCGAGGCGTACGTCGCCAAGGGCGAGCATCCGCTGGCGGACGCCATCGCCATCGACGGCCTGCGCCGCATCTCCGCGCACCTCGAGCGAGCCGTGCACGACGGCAAGGACCTCGAGGCGCGCGAGCAGATGCTGCTCGGCAGCGCCTTCGGGGCGATCGCGTTCCAGAAAGGGCTCGGAGCCTGTCACTCCGTCGCGCATGCGCTGACCCCGGTCGCCGGGACGCACCACGGCCTTGCCAACTCGCTGATGCTCCCCACGGTGGTGAGCTTCAATCGCGTGGCGGCGGAGGAACGGCTCGCCAATGCCGCCGTCGCGCTCGGCGCGGACCCGAAGATGGCAGCACAAGAAAGGGCCTATCTCTGCGCCGAGCTGGTCGATGACCTGCGCGGGGCCTGTGGGCTCCCGCGGCGGCTGTCGCAGGCCGGAGTCCGGCGCGAGATGATCCCGAAAATCGTGGAGAAAGCCCTGGCGGATGCCTGCCACCTCTCCAATCCCCGGCCGGTGACGCAGGTCGATTTCGAGCGCCTGGTGAACGAGGCGTTCTGAGCGCGTGGTACGATAGCCGTCGCCGGACGAAGTGCAGCTTGCGGCTACTTCTTGGGACTGACAGATGATGAGACGCGCTCTAGGACGCTGATGGACGGGGCAGACAACTCACGCAGGCTCTTGAGGCGGTTCATCGCGCAGGAGCCGATCGACCTCGCGCGGGCCGCACTGGCGGTGGCGCGGGAGGAGTATCCCGACCTCGACGAGGGCCGCTATCTGGGCATGCTCGACCGCCTCGCCGAGGGCATCCAGGCGGGTCTGCCAGCCGGGGCGATCCCGGAACGCCGGGTCGGCCGCATGAACGCGTACCTGTTCCACGAGCTCGGGTTCTGCGGCAATCAAGCGGACTACTACGACCCGCGCAACAGCTTCCTGAACGAAGTGCTCGAGCGACGCCTGGGAATCCCGCTCACCTTATGCATCGTCTACATGGAGGTCGGGCGCCGCTGCGGGCTCGCGGTCGAGGGCGTCGGATTTCCCGGCCATTTTCTCTGCAAGGTGCGGCTGGCGGAAGGCGAGCTGGTGATCGACCCGTTCCATCGCGGACAGCTTCTCGGGACCGAGGAGCTGAAACGGCGCCTGGCGTCCGCCGTCGGAGATCAAGTCCGTTTCGACCCCCGGCTGCTGCGGGCTGCGAAGCCGCGCGAGATCCTGGTGCGGATGCTGCAGAACCTGCGCTCCGTCTACGAGGGCCGCAACGACGTCCCGCGCGCGCTGTCCGCGGTGGATCGGCTGCTGCTGCTGGCGCCGGACAACGTGCGCGGACTGCGCGAGCGGGCGCAGCTCTACGAGCAACTCGGCGGGTCGGCGGCGGCGGCCGCGGATCTGGAGAGAGTGCTCAACCTGGAGCCGAACGCAGCGGACGTGACGGCACTGCGCGCGCGCCTCCGCCGGCTGCGCGAGGGGTCGCGGTTCATCAACTAGCCGCGCCGGCCAAAGGCCGGTTAGCGGCTACTCTTGAGCGCCTACGCTTTGAATCTGCATGTCCGTGAAAACGGAGACGCGCTTGCTAGGGCTTGTACAGCCTCAGCCGCTCCACCGGCTCGCCTCGAACCAGATGCTTCTCGACGATCTCCTCCACGTCCGCCTCGGTGACGTGGCCGTACCAGACGGCGTCCGGGTAGACGACCACCGAGCAGCCGTTCTCGCAGTTGTCGAGGCAACCCGCCTTGTTCGCGCGGATCTCCTCATCGAGCCCGCGGGCTCGCAGCGCCGCCTTGAACTTCTTCAGCAGCTCCGGCGAGCCCTTGCGCGTGCAGTCACCTTTCTCGGACTCCGGCGGCCGCTCGTTGAGGCAGATGAAGACGTGTTTGCGAAACGGAGGCGGCATCAGCTGTCCTCTTCGCCGAGCGCACGGCGGAACGAGGTCGCGTCCGCCAGGCTCGGGTCCAGCGCCGCATCCGCGCGGCCGCGAACGGCGGGTGCGAATGACAGCGCCAGCACCAGGATGCGCGGCGGTACGGCGAGATGCAACAGCGAGGGTTCGAGCGCGACCACGGGCGCGCGGCCGGCAGCGGCCCGCGAGATCTCGTCCGGGCTGGCGCAGGCAACGCATGCCGCCATGTGCGTCGAGGTGGCGGCCTGGATCAGGCGCGCGAGCAGCTCAGGAGGCACCGCCCCCGCCCGCAGCAGGACGGCATCGGCGCCCGCGGTGCGCGACTCGTAGATGCGGAATTCCTCGGCGAGGAGGTCGGCCCGCATCACCGGGATCGAGACGGCGCGAGCGGCCACGCCGAAGCGCGCGAGATCGTCGCCGGCCGCGATCGCGATCGCGGCCGCCTCCGCTTCGTCGAGCGCCCGGGCCGCCTCCGCGATGTCCGCACGCCCGGCATCGAGCAGCGGAATCCGCTCCAGCGCCTGCCGCTGGCGGTCGATGGCATGCGCGAAGTTCCGGATCGACGGCGTGACGCCCGCGCGCGGGTCCATGGGTCAAAGCAGCCGCAGCAGCCGCTGTCGCATGGCGTCGCGCGTCTGCGGGTCCGGGGCGGCATGGACCGCTCGCTCGAGCGCCTCCGCCGCCTTGCGGCGGAACCCTTTCTGTTCGTAGAGGCCCGCGAGCGCGCGCAGCGCCTGGAACAGGTTTGGACGCAGCTCGACCGCCCGCTCGTAGGCGGTGATGGCGTGGAACAGATCGCCCTGATCGTGCATCGCGCGCGCCAGGGCGAAATGCGTGCGGGGCGCGAACGGGTCTTCCTTCAAGGCCTTCTCCAGCACGACGCGCGCCTCGGCCGGCTTCTTCTCTTCGAGCAGATCGATCCCCTCCTGGTAGAGCTTGTCCGCCTTCTCGGACGCCTCGGCCGACTGGGATCCGCCGGACAGGCGCTCCTCGACCCGGCGCAGCAGGTCGGGAAGATGGAACGGTTTCTCCAGGTAGTCGTCGGCTCCGAACGTCTCGCGCGCGTCGTGCGCGTAGCGCCAGCCGCGATAGACCGCGCTGACCAGGATCACCGGCGTCGTGCGCGTCCGCGCGCTGGCCTTCAGCCGCGCGCAGATCTCGAATCCGTGCACGTGCGGGAGCATGGCGTCGAGCACGACCAGATCGTAGCGCTCGGAGCTCAGCTTCTGCTCCGCCTCGCGCCCGTCGCGAGCGAGGTCGACCACGTATCCCGCGGACTTCAAGGTGCGGTCGAGCATCCGGAGGATGTCGAAATCGTCATCGACCGCAAGGATGCGGGCAGGCCCGGAACGCACCGCGACCGCGCCGAGCACTTCCCCCTCGTCGTCCCCGCCCACCTCCAACTCGAGCTCGGGTTCGCGCAGCTCTTCGAGCTCCTCCAGCTCCTCCTCCGACTCGAGGATTGCATCGGTCGCCGGAGCCTCGCCGGGAGCGCGGCGGATCTCCGGCAGGATCACCGCGAACGTCGCCGGCGCGCCGGGCCGCACGCTCTCGCCGCGCCAGAACGACTCGCCGCGTTTCTTCGCGTCATAGGAGCCGGCGATCGCCTCGATCAGCGATCCCGGCATGGCGGCGTACGGCGAGACTTCCTGGCCGGTGATGAAGCGCAGCTCCTCCAGCACGTCGAAATTGTCGGACCCGGCGCTGACCGCGACGTGCAGGCGGCCGCCCTCGACCGACAGCGGCAGGACGATGTCGGATTCGGCCACCTGCAGGGGAATGGTATCGAGCACCGAGAGATCGATGGCGGTCCGCGCGAGATCGACGCCGGGGATCCCGAGCTGTTCCGACATCATCGAGACCAGATCGTTCTCCGCCACTCCGAGCTCCAGGACCTTGTTGAGGAACGCGGACCGGGTCGGCGACTCGGTCTGCGCCCGACGCAGCAGCGGTTCGGGCAGCGCCTGACGCTCGGCGATCAGGCGAGCGATGGGCTCCAGCGATGCCACGAGACCTCGATTATCACAGGGGAGCCAGACGTGGTCAGGCGGTGAACAGGAAGTGCTCTCCTTCCCGGTAATTGCCTGCCTCGAGGACGCCGCGAATCTCCTCGCGCGCGCCTTCGGCACCCACCGCGCACAACATCAGCGCCTCACCGGGCCGCGGAAGATCGCCTGCGACGCGCACGGGCCTGCCGCGGGCGAGCCGCTTCTTGCCGTCGACGTCGTAGAACGCGCGGGGCCTCAAGCCGTGCGCCTCCAGCTCGCGCGCCAGGCGCTTTCCGGTCGGACCGGCGCCCCAGATATCGAACGATCTGCCGCGGAGGGGTCCGCGTGCGAGGTAGTGTGCGCGCAAACGGAACATCGCCGCGTCCGAATACGCCGGCCCGGTGCGCGTCAGGCGGCCGGGCGAATCCCGCCACTGCAGCAGCACCTGCGGCACCTTCGCCAGCGACCAGCCGCGTTCCACCATGCGCAGCAGCAGGTCCCAGTCCTCGGCCCAGCCGTGGTCTTCCCAGCCTCCCTGCAGCGCATCGCGGCGGAACGTGGCGCTCGGGTGGACGAGCGGCGCCTCGACGAATCTGGCATTGCGGCATTGCTCCGCGGTGACTGTCTCGTTGAGCCACCGCTCGAGGCGAGCCAATCCCGGCGAGAGTGGCCGCGGGATGCAATGGATCAGGCTGCCGGCGGCGCCGAGCGCCGCATCCTTCGCCAGCAACTCGGCCTGCAGGCGCAGGCGGTCCGGGTGCACGAGATCGTCCGCGTCCATGCGCGCGATCAGCTCGCCGCGGCAGTGCGCCAGACCGAGGTTCAGCGCGGCGACGAGACCATGGCCAGGTCCGCGCACCACGCGGACGCGGCCGTCGGTCCGGCATGCGCTCGCGAGGATCGCCGAAGTCGAGTCGGAAGACGCGTCGTCGACGCACACCACCTCGTACGGTGGGGCGGCGCGCTGGGCGAGCACGCCGCGGAGCGCATCGGCGATCGTCGAGGAGGCATCCTTCGCTGGGAGCAGGACGCTGATCAGCGGGCTGGTCAGTGTCCGTGCTCCCCGAACACGTCGCGCATCGCGTCGGCGATCTCGCCGAGCGTCGCGCGCGCCTTCACCGCCGCGACGATGTTCGGGACGAGGTTACCGGTGCCCTGCGCAGTCCGCTTCAGCTCGGAGAGCGCGCGCGTGGAGGCCGGATTGTCGCGTTGCCTGCGGAACGCCTTGACGCGCGCGATCTGCTGCTCCTCGAGCGCGGGATCGATCCGCAGCGTCTCGATCGGCGCCTCGTCCGCGGCCGCGAACTCGTTCACTCCCACCACGATCTGCTTCTTCTCCTCGACTTCCTTCTGCGCCTTGTATGCCGCATCCTCGATCTCGCGCTGCGGGAACTGCCGCGAGATCGCCTCCACCATCCCGCCCATCTCGTCGATCTTGCGCAGGTACTCCACCGCCTTCGCCTCGAGCTCATCGGTCAGCGACTCCAGCGCCCACGAGCCCCCGACCGGGTCGATGAAATCGCACACGCCGCTCTCGTAAGCGATGATCTGCTGAGTCCGCAGCGCGATGCGCGCACTCGCCTCCGTGGGCAGGCTCAGGGCCTCGTCCCGCCCATTGGTGTGCAGGGACTGGCACCCGCCGAGCACGGCCGCCAGCGCCTGCAGCGCCACGCGGATGACGTTGTTGTCCGGCTGCTGCGCGGTCAGCGTCGACCCGGCCGTCTGCGCGTGGAAGCGCAGAGTGCAGGAGCGCGGATCCTTCGCCTTGAACCGCTCCTTCATCGTCCGCCCCCAGAGACGGCGCGCGGCGCGGAACTTGGCCACTTCCTCGATGAAGTTGTTGTGGACGTTGAAGAAGAAACTCAGCCGCCCGGCGAAGGAGTCCACGTCGAGGCCGCGCTTCACGGCGGCTTGGACGTATGCGATGCCGTCGCCCAGCGTGAAGGCGATCTCCTGCGCGGCGGTCGAACCTGCTTCCCGGATGTGGTAGCCGGAGATCGAGATGGGGTTCCACTTCGGCACCGTCTTCGAACAGTATTCGAAAGTGTCGGTGATCAGCCGCATCGAGGGTCCGGGCGGATAGATGTACGTGCCGCGGGCCATGTACTCCTTCAGCACGTCGTTCTGGATCGTCCCCGACAGCGCGGCGGGCTCGGTGCCGTGGGCCTCGCCGACCGCCTGGTAGAGCGCGAGCAGCGTCGCGGCGGTGGCGTTGATGGTCATCGACGTGGACACCTTGCCAAGGTCGATGTCCTTGAAGAGGCGCTCCATATCGTCGACGGAATCGATGGCCACTCCGACCCGGCCTACCTCGCCCCGCGCGCGCGGGCTGTCGGAGTCGTGGCCCATCTGCGTCGGCAGGTCGAACGCGGTCGAGAGGCCGGTCTGGCCTGACGCCAGCAGGTAATGGAACCGCGAGTTGGTCTGCTCCGCGGTGCCGAATCCCGCATACTGCCGCATCGTCCAGAAGCGCCCGCGGTACATCGTCGGTTGCACGCCGCGGGTGAACGGGAACTGGCCGGGAAAGCCGATGGACGGCGACGGCTCGTCGGGAGAGTAGAGCGGTTTCACCTCGATGCCGCTGGAGGTCTCGAAGAGCGCCTTGCGCAGGGCCCCGGGCTTCGCCGCCGTCTTGCCGTAGACCTCCCGCGCCCACTTCTCCAGCGCCGTCATCTTCGCGCTCCTTCCGCCCAGCAGATCGAGTACCAGATGGCTGCCTCCGGCCGGTGCGCCCACTCGCGGAATGCGACGAGGGCCGCATCGATCTCCGCCGAGCCGAGGAGGCCCCCTTCGATCATCGCTTCCCGGGCGCCGGCGAGCTGGCTGTGGATGTTCTCGACGAAGCCGGGCCACTTCGGTTCCGCGGCGCAGGAACCGAAGTAGATCCAGGTCGAGCGCACCGGCGCCGCGCCGGCGTCGTGCAGCAGCGAGACCAGCCGCCGCCCGATGTACGGGTCGCACCCGAGGCGGTCGTAGCTGCGCTGGAAGGCCTTCCACAGCGGCGTGAACCCCGCGGGCTCGGGCCAGCAGCGGAAGACGTCGTGGTCATCGTCCTGCAGGACGATGCGCCCGCCGGGCCGTACCGCGCGGACCATGTGCCGCACGACCTCCAGGGGCTCGCGGACGTGCTCGAGAACGAAGCGCGCGTGCGCGAGATCGAACGAGCCCCATTCGTGGTCCCGGAGCGGAGGATCGCTGACGTCGCCCAGGCGCAGATCGAGAAGCGCATGGCGCTCCGCCCGCGCCAGTTGCTCCTCGCTGCGCTCGATGCCGACCAGGCGCGTGCCGGCCGCGCGCGCCATGTCGAGCGAGAGCTGCCCGAGACCGCAGCCGAAGTCGATGATGAGATCGCCCTTCGAGATGGCGAGCTCCCGCATCGCGGCTTCGTTCATCAGCCGATTGAGCAGCGACAGGCGTCCCTGCTCGGCAGGAGAGGTCCCGTGCAGGTAGGCCGATTCCGCGCCCATCGGGCCCGCTTGTAGCGCAATTCCGCCGGACACGCTGCGCAAGGACCCGGCGCTTGTGTTTCACGCGAGCTTCCTCGAATCAGGCGACGACCACGAGCTTCGCTCCCGACTCCACCGCCGCGCCTTCCACTGCGTGCAGCTCGGTGACCCTGCCCGCTTTGGGGCTCTGCAGCTCGTTCTCCATCTTCATCGCCTCGACGACCACGAGCCCCTGGCCTTCCCGCACTTCGTCGCCGACCTTCACCAGCACGCGCGTCACCTTCCCGGGCATGGGGGCATCGACGCGCTGCGGCCCTTCCAGCGTGAACTTGCCGGAGGCGCGCCGCATCCGCAGCTTGCGCTCGTCCAGGATCTCCAGCGGATACACGGTCTCGCCGACCAGGACGGCGCTCCGCCCGTCCTTGCCCGGCTCGATGTCGCACCGGTAGCTGCGGGTCCCCGCGATCAGGCTCAGGGCGAATCCCTGGAGGTGGACCGCATCCACCTCCAGCACCTTCTTGTCGATGACGACGTGGTACCCGTTCTCGCGGGGCGTGATCTCGATCAGGCGCTCCTCGCCGCCCAGGATGGCGGTGTACCTCACCGGGACCTCCGCAACGATCCGAGCCGTCCGGCGCGTCCCCACGCCGACTCGCCGGTCGCGTTCGCCGCTGCCTGGCGCAGCGCCGCGCGCTGGTCCTGCTCGCATTGCCAGATCGCGGCGGCCGCGAGCGCGATCTCCTCGTCGCCGGTCTTCTCCGTCCGCAGCAGCCGATCCTGCGCCCGCGCCAGTAGACCGGTGTCGTAGTCGCCCTTGCGGAACTCTTCCAGCTCCAGCACGCGCGCGAGGTACGAGGCATTGGTGGTGATTCCCTTCACCACCGTCTCGCCCAGCGCCCGCCGCAGCCGGGCGATGGCTTCCTCCCGCGTCCGCGCCCAGACCGCGAGCTTGCCGATCATCGGATCGTAGTAGCGCGGCACTTCGCTCCCGCTCTCGACGCCGCAGTCGTTGCGCACGCCGGGCCCCTCCGCGAGCCTCAGCTCGAGGATGGTGCCGGGGCTGGGGAGGAAGTTCCTCGCCGGGTCCTCGGCGTACAGACGCGCCTCGATGGCATGGCCGCGCAGGTTCTCGAGCACGTCTTGCTGCGTCCAGGGCAGGCGGCCGCCGGCGGCGACCTCGATCTGCCAGCGCACCAGATCGAGCCCGGTGCACCATTCGGTAACGGGGTGCTCGACCTGCAGGCGGGTGTTCATCTCCAGGAAATAGAAGGTGCGGGTGTTGCCGTCGACGAGGAACTCGACGGTTCCCGCGCCGACGTATCTCACCGCCTTCGCCGCGCTGACCGCCACCCGGCCCATCTCGGCGCGCAGTTCGGGCGTGACGATGGCGCTGGGCGTCTCCTCGATCACCTTCTGGTGGCGCCGCTGCACGCTGCATTCGCGCTCGCCGAGCCAGATGCAGTTGCCGTGGGTGTCCGCGAAGACCTGGATCTCCACATGCCGCGGGCGCGCCACTGCTTTCTCGATGTACACCCGCGCATCGCCGAAGGCGTTCAGGGCTTCCCGCTGCGCGGTGGCCAGCGCGGAGTCGAAGTCTTTCGGAACGGCCACCAGGCGCATCCCCTTGCCTCCGCCGCCGGCCGCCGCCTTGAGCATGATCGGATACCCGATGGAGAGCGCGTAGTCCTTGGCCGCGGCCTCGCCGCCCTCCGGAATGGGCTCCTTCAGCCCGGGCACGACAGGGACCCCGGCGTCGATCACCCTGCGGCGGGCCCGCGTCTTCTCGCCCATCTCCTCGATCGCCTCGGGCGGCGGACCGATGAATGCGATTCCGGCGCTCGCGCAGGCGCGCGCGAAGGCGGCGTTCTCGGAGAGGAAGCCGTACCCCGGGTGGACGGCGTCCGCGCGAGTCGCCTTGCAGGCTGCGATCACGTTGTCGATCGCCAGGTAGCTTTCGCGCGACGCCGCGGGGCCCACCCGCACCGCTTCGTCGCAGGACCGGACGTGCAGCGCGGCGCGGTCCGCGTCGCTGTACACGGCGACCGTGCGGATGCCCATCTCCCCGCAGGTGCGCGCGACCCGCACCGCGATCTCGCCGCGATTCGCGATCAGGACTTTGGCGATGGTCACGGCGGCGCACCCTAGCAGAACTCTCCTGCCATCCACACCGCGCGGGCGGGGCGACGACGTCGGTGTTCAGTCGGTCGCGCCCAGCGCCGTCTTCGGGTGCTGGGCGCGGAAGCGCAGAGGATCGACCGGCTCTCCCGCCAGGTCGATCTGGTAATGCAAGTGCGGTCCGGTGGTGAGCCCCGTGCTGCCGGAGCGCGCGATCGTCTGGCCCTTGTCGACGTGCTGCCCGTCGCGCACCATCAGCGCGTCGTTGTGGCAATAGGTGGTGACGACGCCGTGGCCGTGATCGAGCACGACGATCCGCCCGTTGATGCCGTCGCTGCTGGCTCGGCGCACCACGCCGGCGGCGACGGCATGCACCGGGGTGCCGATCGACGTTCCCAGGTCGACTCCGGCGTGCAGCCGGCGGCCGCCGAGGATCGGGTGGTCGCGGACGCCGAACAGCGAGGTGATCCGCACCGACTCGGGCAGGGGCCATCCGAGCGCGTACGCGCCGCCCAGCATCGCCGCCTGCGCTGCCCGGGCGACACAGGCTTCCGACCGGGGAGGGAGCACGCGCGCCAGATCGTCCAGAGCGGACGACCGGGCCTCCGCGACGGCGAAGCGCGCCGCGTCCTCGCCGCAGAAGAGCGTCAGCAGCGCCGCATCGTCGGATCCGAGCCGCTGCGCGAGCGCGCGGATCCGGGGCGCAAGCTCGGCGGGAGATCCGTCGAGGACCGCGGCCGCTCCGTACGCGAGCGCCTGCGCCGGTGGCACCGGACCCGCGAGAGGCGGAGGCGGACGGGGCGGCACGAGCGTGCCCGCCGCGAAGTAAGCCAGGAGCGGACGCGCGGTGCTGCGGGTCCCGAAGATCCACGCCCCTGCCGTCCGCACCAGCGCGCCGGCGGGCGTGTGGTACCACCCGGCCCAGAGGCAGAGGGCGGAAAGCAGCAGCTCGAGCAGCGGGAGGCGTTCTCTCATCGCCAGGAGAGCACCGCCGCGATGAGCAAGGGCAACAAGACGACCGCCGCCGCCATGCGGTACGGTGCCGTGCGCTCTTGCTCGACCGATCGGAACACCGCCCGAGGCACCAGCACGACGAGCACCGCGACGAGGATCAGCGCGCGGAGGAAATGGGCGAGCCAGGAGAGATGGACGGCGAGCTGCACGGAGCCTTGCACCATCCTCGCCAGCGAGAATGCTCCCGCGATGCCGACCAGCAGCGTCGCCGCCGGGCGGACCAGCAGAAGGGGCGAGCGGATCCGCCGCAACATGTCGCGCCCGAGCTGCCATTCCCGCGCGGCGTCGCGCTCTTCGTAGCCGAGCAGCGGAACCGCGATCAGCGCGTCGGCCGCCAGCTCCCAACAGAGCGCCACGGCGCGCGCGAACCAGGTGCGCTGCGTGAGCCCGATCACCTCCACCAGCGGCGCGGTGAACGACCAGCTCGACCAGATGGCGTCGAAGAACGCGTCCACGCGGTCGACCAGCCAGAGCACCCGGTCGCCGACCACGTCCGCGGCCGCATGCGCGCCGACCGCGACCAGCGCGGCGAGACCCAGCGGCAGGAAAACCCAGCGGATCCGGCCCACGCGTTCGGAGACGTTCCAGTGCACGGGCCGATCTTAGCCGCTCCCGCGCCGAAGGCGCGGGTATGCGGCTATTGTTTTGAGGTTGTACAGATCATGAAATGCGCTCAGAGCGGGATGTTCCCGTGCTTGCGCTGGGGGACTTCCTGTCGCTTGTTGCGGAGCATCTGCAGAGCCCGGCAGAGCTGCGGCCGCGTGTCCTCGGGAAGGATCACTTCGTCCACGTATCCGAGCTCGGCGGCCTTGTACGGGTTCGCGAACGTGTCGCGGTATTTCTGCACCAGATCCTTCTTGGCCTTCTCCGCGTCCCGCGCCTTCGTCAGCTCATTGCGGAAGACGATTGTCACCGCTCCCTCCGGCCCCATCACGGCGATCTCCGCCGTCGGCCAGGCCAGGTTGACGTCGGCGCGGATATGCTTGGACGCCATCACGTCGTATGCGCCTCCGTACGCCTTGCGCGTGATCACGGTCAGCTTCGGGACCGTTGCTTCGGCGAAGGCGTACAGGAGCTTGGCGCCGTGCGTGATGATGCCGTCCCATTCCTGCGCCGTCCCGGGCAAGAAGCCCGGTACGTCCACGAACGTGAGCAGCGGGATGTTGAACGCATCGCAGGTGCGCACGAAGCGCGCGCCCTTGCGCGAAGCGTCGATGTCCAGGACGCCGGCGAGCACCGCGGGCTGATTCGCCACCACGCCCACGCTGCGGCCCGAGAGGCGGGCAAACCCGCAGACGATGTTCCTCGCGAAGTGCTCGTGCACCTCGAAGAAGTGGCGGTCGTCCACCACGGCGCGGATCACTTCCTTGATGTCGTACGGCTTGTTCGGGTTTTCCGGGACGATGGTCTTGAGGACTTCGTCGCGGCGGTCGGGCGGATCCTCGGAGGCGACCAGCGGCGGATCGTCCAGGTTGTTCGAGGGGAGAAACGAGAGCAGCTCGCGCAGGACGCGGATCGCGGCCGCTTCGTCTTCGGCGGCGAAGTGCGCGACGCCGCTGCGCGCGTTGTGCGTCTGCGCGCCGCCCAGGTCTTCCTTGGTCACCTCCTCGTGCGTGACGGTCTTGATCACGTCCGGGCCGGTGATGAACATGTACGACGAGCTCTTCGCCATCACGATGAAATCGGTCATGGCGGGCGAGTAGACGGCGCCGCCGGCGCAGGGGCCGAGGATGGCGCTGAGCTGAGGCACCACGCCGCTCGAGGACACGTTCCGGTAGAAGATCTCCGCGTAGCCGGCGAGCGAGACCACGCCTTCCTGGATCCGGGCGCCCCCGGAATCGTTGAGCCCGACCACCGGGCATCCGGTGCTGACCGCGAGGTCCATCACCTTGCAGATCTTCTCCGCGTACGCGCCGCTCAGCGATCCGCCGAACACGGTGAAGTCCTGCGCGAAGACGAACACCTGCCGTCCCTCGACGCTGCCGTAGCCCGTGACCACGCCGTCGCCGAGGATCTTCTTCTCCGACATCCCGAAGTCGTCCGCGCGGTGCGTCTTGAACTTGTCCAGCTCGATGAAACTGCCGGGATCGAGCAGCAGCTCGATCCGCTCGCGCGCGGTCAGCTTGCCTTCCTGGTGCTGCTTGTCGATGCGCTCCTGGCCGCCGCCGAGCTCCGCTTGCGCGTCGAGCGCGGCGAGCTTCTCCCGCGCCGGCAAGCCCGCGAGGCGCTCCTGGCGCTGGGCGGACGACATGCCGCCGGACGGCTCCGGCGGCGGCTTCTTCGTGTGGTCGCTCATGCCGCGACGAACGTAGAACACATCTCGCAGCCGGTACAGTCCAAGACACAGTCGCTAAGCCGCCTTCGGCGGCCGCGACTGAGCCGCTTCGGCGGCCGCGACTGAAAGCCGCGCTTGCCGGGTAGTGGAGGTCAGCGCCGTTCGTGGGCCAGGAGCCAGCGCTTCCGCTCCTCTCCCCAGGCGTAACCGCACAGCTTGCCGTCGGACGCGATCACCCGGTGGCAGGGGATGGCGAGGCACACGGGATTGCTGCCGTTTGCCGAGCCGACGGCGCGCGGGTGCGTGCCGAGCTGCCGCGCCAGCTCGCCGTACGTGCGGGTCTCGCCCGGCGGAATCGCGCGCAAGGCGGCCCAGACACGCCGCTGGAATGGCGTGCCGTCCGGATCGACCGCAACCCCATCCAACGCGCGCACGTTGCCGGCGAAGTACGCCCGCACCTGGTCGCTGATCGGCGTCGGCGCCCGCGTTCCTTCGAACGGCTCATCGAAGCGCAGGGCGTGGAGGGCATCGCCGCGAAGCGCGAGGTGGATCGGGCCGATCGGGGTCTCGACTGTATCAACGCGAAGCATGTTCACTCCTTCAGGAAAGCCAGATGGCGGCTGCGGCATACGCCCGCCACGGCCGCCAGGTCTCCGCGCGCTCGAGCAGAGCGCTCGGTGTCCGTCCGAGGGCACGGCAAAGGCCCAGGTCGGAAGCGGGGAATGCGTCGGGTTCACCGAGCCCGCGGAGCGCCACGAGCTGCGCGGTCCAGTCGCCGATGCCGGGGACTTTGCAGAGCGCCGCCGAGACCGCGTCGAGGTCCCGTGATCCATCCAGCCGCACGTGTCCGTCGCGGGCGCTCCGGGCGAGCTGGACGATGGCGTTTGCCCGCACCGCCGGCATGCCCCGCAGCTCCGCCCCGGCGAGCCGGGCCGGAGTCGGGAAACCTCCGAACTGCTCGATCAGCTCGATCGCCATCGCTCGCGCGCGCTGCACCGAGATCTGCTGGCCGAGGATCGCGCGCACGGCCATCTCGAACGGATCCCACGCGCCTGGGATTCGCAGTCCCGGCCTGAGGAACGGCTTCAGGACGGCGTCGCGTCCGAGGTGCTCGAGAATCGGTCCGGGGTCGGCGCGCAGATCGAACACGCGCTGGATGCGGGCGGCGATCTCGAGTGCCCGCGGCGCCAAGGCCGCCGGCATGCTCGCCTCCAGATGCGAAGGTCCACCGCGACGCACTTCCAGCCAGCCTTCCGGCAACCGGCGCCGCCAGGTGCCGTCGCGGACCTCCTCGATGGACGGCAGCGCGCGCGCCGCGAAGAACGCGAGCAGCGCCTCGAAATCGAGCGGCGGGCGAAACGGCAACCGCAACGAGAGTTCCGCCCCCGCGTCCGCGGCAGGCTTCGCCCGAAGCTGCGAGGGAGTGCGCCCGAACCCGCGGCGCACCGCCTCGTTGAAGCGGCGAAGGCTGTGGAAGCCGGCGGCGTGGGCGACGTCGATGATCCGGAGCGACGAATTCTCCAGGAGCTGCCGGGCGAGATGCAACCGGCGCGTGCGCAGGACTTCGGCAGGAGAAGCGCCGAGATGTCGCGCGAACAGGCGGCGCAAGTGGCGATCGGTGACGCCCAGCCGCTCCGCGAGGCCCGACGGATCGCCGGACTCCTCGAGCAGGCGGAGAGCGCGCGAGAGCGTGGCCGCGGTGCCGGCCTGGGCGGGAGAGCCGGGAGCCGCGTCGGGGCGGCAGCGGAGGCAGGCGCGGTAGCCGGCGGCCTGCGCGGCAGCCGCGGAAGGAAAGAAGACCACGTTTTCGCGGCGCGGCAAACGCGCCGGGCAGCCTGGACGGCAATAGATGTTCGTCGTCCGCACGCCGAGGAAGAAGCGGCCGGCGAAGCGTCCATCGCGGCCCTGGACCGCGCGGTAGCAGGCTTCGGCATCCATGGCGGGAATGAATAGCAGGGGCGCACCCCGATGTCTGGACGTGGACGGACCTCGATGTTTCACACGGCCAAGTCCAAAAGGCTTCACCGTAGAGCGCGCAGATACGTCCTTTTTGTGCACTGCCGGGTGCGAATTCTACCTCCCGTGAGAACCAGGTTTCTCACGCGCCTTCATCTGCCGCCGCGCGCTCGCTGGCACGCCCCCTGCTCGTCTGGCAGCGCGGGACGAACTATGTGTGGTTCGGAGCCAACCACGGCTTCGCCCTCGGTTTCGCCGATTACGAAGGCAATCCCGGCTGCAATGGCCACCGCGGTTGCTCCGGCAACTACGAGCACTCCCATCCGGCGATCAACGAC